>Connie_p2__coassemble_384_pt1 | contig 103033 bp, 98 predicted proteins | sample Connie_p2__metabat2_low_PE_010 | metagenome-assembled genome bin Connie_p2 | reverse complement strand
CTTGTTTAGAATACCTCCATCTCCCTATAAAGTCAACTAAAAAACACACAAATTTTAATTTGTGCCTAATCTAAGATCGGAATCTTTGATCCTTCAAACACAAAACGTACTTGCTCGTCAAGCCAAGCCTTCGAAAACAATTCCGAATATTGTCTTTGTGAATGCGAGACGGCCAATTCTTCCGTATACGCCTTCAAAGGATAGATATGAAAATTCGTATACTCGCCTTCAAAATGATTCACGATCGGAATCAAACACGGATCGAGCACTTCCACGACCCCATCCTCCTTCTTTTTCAAAGTAAATTGAGCGATCGAGCCGACCTCGTACATGTTTTGGAAAACTTCATCCGCTCGATCGACCAAATACGCCGAAGAAACCAAATTGCCTAACGAATAAAAGCACAACGTCTTATGTCCATTTTGTCCCTCGATCCAAGAAGCTGGCTGAATCGTATGCGGATGGTTTCCAACGATCACATCCACGCCCGCATCCGCGAGCTGTTTAGAAAGAATCGTCTGCGCCTCATTCACTTCATACGTAAACTCTGTCCCCCAATGCATGCAGACGATCACACAATCGCTCTCTTCTTGCGCTCGAGCCACATCTTCCATCAAAACCGAAACTTGCGGATCATAAGCGCTCCCAAAAATATTCACCCGCCAATTCGTATCCACAGGCTGATTGGTCGCGTACGTCCACGAAACGATCCCGACCCGAATTCCATTCACATCTACATAGGAAATGGAATTTCGTGCCTCTTCCGAAAGAAAAGCGCCCGTATGACCAATTTTTTGCGCGTCTAAATTTTGAATCGTTTTCTTCAATCCTTCCGCTCCGCGATCCATCGCATGGTTGTTGGCCAATGTCACGTATTCGATCGAATTGTCCGCAAGATTCTTGGCCGTCTGAGAAGGCGCGTTGAAACAATAATCCGCTCCCGCCAAACCAAATTCCTCACCAGCGATCGGAACTTCCAGATTAGCCAATGTCAAATCATCTTTCGAAAACCAAGGCGCTAGATCCTTCATATATGCGCCCCAGCTTTCGTTTCCAAATGCGTTTTGAAACCCGTCCTCGATCAAAATATCGCCTGTCACCGTGATCAACGCTCGATCTTTAGAAATTTCTTCCTTCTTTTCTACGACTTGTTTTTCTTTCGAAAACAAAGACGAACTCAAAGCCGATACGCTCCAAATCGATCCACCAGCCAAAGCAAGCCCCATTCCCAGCAGGAAAGCCAAACGACCTTTCTTGATTTTTCTTTTATTTTTCATAACCTCGATCCTTTTTTCTTATTATAAAATCAAAATCAATGATTTTAAAATACAGATATTTAATATATTTTAAAATATCAAATACAGAATAATCAGGATACACTATAAGAAAATGAAAGGAGAAAGTAATTATGTATCATGAAAAAGACATCCTTGAAAAGCATATTCTCGAAAAGAATGATGTTTTTGCGGACATTTGCCGCTTAGTCGTTCCTGGAATGGAACATGCTAGAGCCGAAGAATTTGAAAGCGAAACGACGCACGATTTTTTTGTGAATTCGGATTCTATTTCTGAAGTCGAACGCGATATCGTAAAACGCTGGATCAAAGAAAACAAATTGATCTATATTGTTGGCATCGAGAATCAAACCCAAAAAGATGCTACATTATCTTTAAGGATCATGAACTGTAATTCTATCATGTACCAACGCTTTCTTTCCCGCAAGCAAAAGCCTATTCCGGTGATCACATTTGTATTGTATTTTGGAATCGAAAAAGCTTGGGATCGGGCAAGATCGATCCACGAAATTTTGAACATTCCAAAAGAGTTAAAACGATTCATTCCCGATTTTCGTGCCGAAGTCATTGATCTAGGCGCTTTATCCAATGAAATGATCGACTCGCTAAAAAGCGATCTGAAAGAAATCGCTCGCTTTATTAAAACTGTTAGAAATGGCGAAAATCAATTCAACACTTCAAAGAAACTCGACCATTTCGCTTTAGTTGGCCGTTTATTATCCATTCTGACTTCCAAAAAAAATTACGATGAAAACATGGGAAACATTACAAGAAAGAGGTGAAGAAAAAATGGAACACGTTATCAATCTATTGACCAAAGAAGATTCGGAACGCTATCTACAACAAGGGATCGAACTAGGATCTGAACAAGAACGCTACACCATCCAAAACATGATGACCTGGCTCAAAGACCATCATCGAGAAGACCTCTTGTTCAAGATCTTCGACTACAAAGATTTTGAACAATTAAAAACGCTCGTTCTAGAAAACAAAATTTAAATATAAATGAAGGCAGGATCGAACGATCCTGCCTTCATTCTAATGTTTAAAGTGACGAACACCCGTAAAGACCATCGCGATCCCGTTTTCATTACAAACATCGATCGACAATTGATCCTTGATCGAGCCACCCGGCTGAATGATCGCCGTAACGCCCGCTTTGACAGCTTCTTCCACCGTATCTGGCATCGGGAAGAACGCGTCGCTCGCCATGACAGAACCTTTCGCTTTATCGCCTGCCTGCTCGATCGCGATCTTAGCCGCCCCGACACGATTCATTTGACCAGCGCCAACTCCAATCGTCATATTATCCTTGACAAGAACGATCGCGTTGGACTTCACATGCTTCACCACATTCCAACCAAACAAAAGCTGCTTCATCTCCTCTTTGGTTGGCTTGCGATTCGTTACACAACGAAGATCCTCTTCCTTGAGAGAATGCGTATCCATATCTTGAACTAGAAGACCATCATTGACATTCGTATACTTCAAAGCCGTATTCGCGTTAAGCGTCGTATCCAGCTCCATCAAACGAATATTTTTCTTCTTCGTCAAAATATCCAAAGCCTCTTGCTCGAACTTAGGCGCGATGACGATCTCCAAAAAGATCTTCGAAAGCTTTTCAGCCAGCTCAACATCCACTGGCGCGTTCAAAGCCACGATCCCGCCAAAAATCGAAACCGGATCCGCCTCATACGCCTTATCCCAAGCCGCGTTGATCGACTCGCCGATCCCAACTCCACAAGGATTCATATGCTTCAATCCAACAGCCGCGAACTGACCCTCGAAATCCTTCAAGATCTCGATCGCCGCGTTTCCATCCTGAATATTATTGTAGGAAAGCTCCTTGCCATGAAGCTGCTTCGCGTTCGCCAAAGAATACTTCGGATTCATTCCCTTATAGAAAGCCGCCTTTTGATGCGGATTCTCCCCATACCGAAGATCCTGTACCTTATCAAAGGTGATCGTCAAACTCTCAGGGAACTGCTCGCCCACTTTCTTCGTCAAATAATCCGCGATCATCGCATCATAGCGAGCCGTATGACGGAACACTTTCGCCGCCAGACGCTCCCGAGTCTCTAAACGAGTTTCTCCAAATTCACGAAGCTCATCCAACACCAGATCATAATCCTTCGTATCACACAATACCGGAATCGATTGATAGTTCTTTGAAGCCGAACGCAACATGCTAGGACCACCAATATCAATATTCTCAATGATCTCGGCATGCGACACGCCCTCTTTTTGCACCGTCTCCTTGAACGGATACAAATTCACGCACACAAGATCAATAAAATCGATCCCGAGCTCTTCGATCTGCTTACAATGATCCGGATTGTCACGAACACACAACAGCGCCCCATGCACATTCGGATGCAACGTCTTCACACGACCATCCATGATTTCCGGAAAATTCGTGATCTCGCTGATCCCGATCACCGAAAGACCCGCATCCTCCAAAGCGCGCTTCGTTCCACCTGTCGAAATGATCTCATACCCAAGATCGATCAACCCCGAAACAAAAGGCACCAAATTCTCTTTATTCGAAACACTCACCAACGCTCTTTTCATTCGCTTTCCCTCCATAGACTCTGCCACTTTTTTGATCACTTGCCAAAACAATTCATACTCTAGCGCGTGCACATGACTTTCCAACGTCTCTAGATCCCAGCTCGGATCGATCTGTAAACGACGCTGCTCGATGATCGGACCACTATCGACCCCTTCATCCACAAAATGCACCGTAACACCCGTCTGAGAAACCTTCGCCATATACGCGTCCTGAATACTATGCGCCCCAGGAAACTCCGGCAAATACGCCGGATGCAGATTCATGATCTTATTCGGATACGCCTCCAACAAAACTGGCCCAATAAAACGCATATAGCCACTCAAAACGATCAGATCCACATTCAAATCTTTCAAGACCTCTAAGATCGCCCTCTCATACTCCGCCTTGTTCTTATACGCCTTCGGATCAAAATAAAACTCCGGAATAAAGTGATTTCTCGCCCGCTGACGAGCGAACGCCTTCTCTTTATCAACAATCAAACACGAAACATGAACAGGCAACGAGCCATCCTCGACATGCTTGAGTATCTCTTCAAAATTCGTGCCCGATCCGCTCGCGAAAATCGCCACATTTACCATGTAAGCTCGACCTTTCCAGAATCACTCACATGACCGATCACATACGAAGGCTCATCGATCTCTTCCAACAAAGAACGGACACGATCCACCTCGCTAGGATCGACTGCCAAAATAAAGCCGATCCCCATATTGAAGACGTTATACATCTCTTCTTTCTCGATCTTTCCATATGTCTGGATAAAATCAAAAATCTGAGGATGCGGGAAAGCTGTCGTATCGATCACGACACCCATGCCCTTCTTCAACATCCGAGGCACGTTTTCATAAAAACCGCCCCCCGTGATATGCGCCATCGCATGCAGATCCACCTTCCCGAACAAATGCTTGATCGCCTTGACATAAATCTTCGTCGGCTCTAAAAGCACATCCCCAAGACGACGAGAAGACAACTCTTCAAAATGCGTGTACGGATCCAAATGATTATCCTTGAACAACGCCTTGCGCACTAAAGAAAAACCATTCGAATGCACACCCGAAGAAGGAAGACCGATCAAAACATCTCCCACCTTCAAATTTCTAGAATCCAACAATTTATCCTTATCCACAGCCCCTACGCAGAAGCCAGCCAAATCATAATGATCCTCAGAATACATATCCGGCATCTCCGCCGTCTCGCCACCAATCAAAGCGCACTCGCTTTGCACGCAGCCATCCGCAACACCCTTTACGATCTGCTCGATGACTTCCGGCCTATTTTTTCCTACCGCAATATAATCCAAGAAAAAGATCGGAGAAGCGCCCTGCACAAGCACATCATTCACACACATCGCCACCGCATCGATCCCGATCGTATCATGCTTATCCATCGCGAAAGCCAGCATGAGCTTCGTTCCCACGCCATCCGTTCCCGAAACAAGAACAGGCTCCTTCAAACCAAGAACGCTCAAATCGAACATTCCCCCAAAAGCACCTAAAGAATCGATCGCGCCCTTTACTTTCGTGCGGGCCACATGCGATTTGATCCGACGAACCGATTCATACCCGGCCTCGAGATCAACTCCTGCTTCTTTATATTTTTCTGCCACAATGCTCCCTCTCTTTCCTCATACACGCTTGGCAACAATCCATCGGAAGACACGCGTCAAATTCCTCCAACTCTAAAAACCGAACCGAATCCACATTGAGCCATTTCGCCAATTCATCATCCGAATAGACATTGGCAGCCAATTCATCATGATCCGCCTCTTCAAAACCATACCAGCACTCCGAAACGATCCGCGGAGAAGCGATCCGCAAATGGACCTCCTTCGCTCCCGCTTCCTTTAAAAGCTGACATAAACGCTTCGCCGTGAAACCCTTGATCAAAGAATCATCCACCAAGTACACGCGCTTGCCCTTCACGATCGAAGACACCGCGTTAAAACGCGTCTTGATCCCCTGCATCCGCTGCACAGACGAAGGATAAATATACGTCGAACCAATATAACGATTCTTGACTAAACCAATCTCGTAAGGCTTTTTCAAAACCGAAGCGAACGCCATCGCGGCGCTTGTCGCCGTATCGGGAGCCGCCACGACAAGATCCGCGTCCACCCTCTCTTGTCTAGCCAACATCGCTCCCGTTTTTTTACGAACCGTATGCACGCTCACATTCTCGAACAAACTATCCATACGCGCATAGTAGACAAATTCCATCGCGCATAAGCGCTCCTGCGCCCGATCGTTCAAGAAAAACGATCGCACATCTTCCTTCCCGAACCGAATGAGCTCGCCCGCCTCTAAAGAGCGGAACTCTTCTACATCGAACATCGAAAACGCGCTCGTCTCCGAAGCCAGTAAATACCCACCCTTATACGAGGCAAGAAAGAGAGGATGGATCCCATCGCTCGAACGATACGCATACATCGTATTCTTCGTCATCAATAAAAACGTATAAGAACCAACCAAACGCTTTGTCGCCAACAAGATTTTCTCAAACAAATGCCCATGATTGAACTGAATCAAATGCGCGATGAGCTCCGCGTCGCTGTTGCCCTGAAAGATCAAGCCATCCGCTTCCATTTCCTCCTGCAGCTCTCTTGCGTTCAAGATCGAACCCGAAACCACGATCGCAAAATGTCCTTGATGGGCCCGCACCATGATCGGCTGCAAATTCTCAAGCGCCTCATCGAGATACATCGACATTCGAACATGACCTACCGCGCTGATCCCGGTGTTTTTCGACAACACATCTTCCTTGAACACTTCCGCCAGCAAGCCATGATTTTTCTCCACCATCACATGAGAGCCATCCGCGATCGCCATACCACAACCATCCTGGCCCAAATGCTGTAAAGAATGCATCATATAATATAAGATCCGCTCGCTTTGTTCGGCATGAAACACACCCGCGATCCCAGAAAGTGACTGCTTATTCATGCGTAAAGAACCGGATTCCATTTTCAAAAATATTCTGATCCTTATTCCCGGAAATGTTTTGGAACAAGTTCTCCTCGTACCGTTCGCTATGCCCCATCTTTCCTAGAATATGACCATCCTCGCTCATGATCCCCTCGATCGCCATCGAAGAACCATTGATATTATCTAAACCATTCATCGTCGGAACGCCCTCCTCATTCACATACTGGAACGCGATCTGTCCATTGGCCACCAAAGCATCCAGCACCTCAGAAGAAGCTACGAACTTTCCTTCGCCATGCGACATCGCGATCGAATGCATCTCGCCAGGCTTAAAAGAAGAAAGCCAAGGCGAACCATTCGAACTCACTCTCGTGCGCGTGATATGCGAAACGTGACGATTGATATCGTTCCTGAACAAAGTCGGTGAATCTTGACTAAGCGAATGCACATCTCCATACGGCAAAAGTCCCGACTTGATCAACGCCTGGAATCCATTACAGATCCCCAAGATCAAGCCATCGCCAGCCCGCATTTCTTGAATCGCCGCGTCGATCTTTGGATTTTGCAGCACACTCGCGATAAATTTACCCGAACCATCCGGCTCGTCGCCTGAACTAAAACCGCCCACCAACATCAAGATCTGAGAGGAAGCGATCTCTTTTGCTAGCGTATCGATGCTTTGCTTCGTGGACTCGACGCTCAAATTGTTGAAGACGACCATTTTCACTTCGCCCCCGGCCCGGTCGAATTTCGCCGCGCAATCATACTCGCAATTTTGACCTGGGAAGATCGGGATCACAACTTTTGGCTTCTCGACTTTCTCTTTCGAATACGTCCGCTCTTTTTCACACAATGGAATATCGACCGTGCTCTCTTCCGTGGCATTGACGATTCGCGGATAAAGAGTGTGATATCTCTTCTCCCATAGCTCGATCGCCTCATCCAACGACAAGCGCTCCCCATTAAAATCAAGCCTATTCGAGGAATTCGTCGAACCGATCCGGATCAAACGTGGATCGTCGATCTCTTCGTTGGCTTCGATCACGATCGAACCATACATTGGATCGTATAGCGCAAGATCTGTATCCAACACGACACCGATCTTGTTTCCAAAAGCCATCTTGGCAACACTTGCGCCAATACCACCCTCTTGCACCGATTTCGAAGCCGCGATCTTGCCTTCTTTCATCCAGTCAAGAAGAGAATCAAAATTATTTTTTAATTGCCCATAATCAGGAAGATCCTTTTCCTTTGGCGTATGTTTGAGCACATACAATGGATGATCCGCCTCTTTAAGGCTTGCCGAAACGATTTGATCTACTTTCGCCGTATTGATCGCGAACGTGATCAGTGTTGGCGGCACATGAATGTCCTTGAACGTACCCGACATACTATCTTTACCACCGATCGAAGGCGTTTCAAACGCGAGTTGCGCCTCGATCAAGCCTAACAGCGCCTGCAGCGGAGCCCCCCATTTTTGAGGATCGTTTCCTAAACGTTCAAAGTATTCTTGGTTGCTCAAACGAGCTCCTTTATAATCCACACCCATCGCGACAAGTTTCGCCAACGCTTCCACCAACGAATAGGCGGCTCCTAAATAAGGAGAATACGTGCTGATTTTTGGATCATAGCCATAACTCATCGCCGAACACGTGTTCGTCATCCCAAACACAGGTAGCTTTTGAACCGAACCTTCTTCTGGCGTCAATTGATATTTGCCTCCAAAAGGCATGAGCACCGTGCTCTTGCCAATCGAAGCGTCAAACATTTCCGCTAGACCGATCTGCGAAGCCACATTGGCATCTTGCAGCACATCCTTGAGCGAAGAATAGGAAGAATGGAAAGGATCTTGAACCTCCGGCTCGCTTTTGACATCGACCTTTTGATGGGCGCGCACCCCATTCGTATTCAAAAAATCACGCGAAAGATCGACGATCGCCTTCCCGTTCCACTTCATGATCAAACGATTGGAGTCGGTGACCTCAGCGACCACGACGCCGCACAAATTTTCTTTGCGACACTCTTCCAAGAACGCATCCAGATCCTTTGGATCGATACATACCGCCATTCTTTCTTGAGATTCCGAGATGGCTAATTCCGTTCCATCAAGACCCTCGTATTTTACAGGAACGACATTCAAGTCGATCTCTAAGCCATCCGCCAATTCGCCGACCGCCACGCTCACGCCGCCAGCGCCAAAATCATTCGCTTTTTTGATGAGCTTGGTCGCCTCTGGATTACGGAAAAGACGCTGCAGCTTTCTTTCGATCAACGCGTTTCCTTTCTGAACTTCGGAACTACATTTTTCAAGCGAAGTGTCATTGTGCTCTTTGCTCGAGCCCGTGGCGCCGCCAATACCATCCCGGCCTGTAGCGCCGCCGATCAACACGATCACATCGCCCGGTTGCGGCTGTTCGCGTTTGACATTGGATTTTGGAGCGGCCCCTACGACCGCGCCGACCTCCATGCGTTTTGCGGTATAGCCTTCATCGTAGATCTCTTCCACGAAGGTGGTCGCCAGCCCGATCTGGTTGCCATACGAAGAATAGCCGTGCGCCGCCTGCTTGCTGATCTTCGATTGCGGCAACTTATGCTCCAATGTTTGCGCGATCGGCTTAGTGATATCCCCCGCACCGCTCACACGCATCGCTTGATAGACATAGCTGCGCCCAGAGAGCGGATCGCGGATCGCGCCTCCAATACAAGTGCTCGCTCCTCCGAATGGCTCGATTTCCGTAGGGTGGTTATGCGTCTCATTTTTGAACATCAATAAATAGTCTTCGTCTTTTCCATCGACATCGACTTTGATTTCAATGGAGCAAGCATTGATCTCATCGCTCACTTCAAGATCGTCGAGCTTGCCTTCTTTTCTTAATTTTTTGCCCGCGATCGTCGCCATATCCATGAGCGTCGATGGTTTGCGGTTTTGGTGTACATCTTCACGAAGCTTCAAATACGTTTCATACGCGTTTTGAATTTGTTCTTGGAATTGACCCTTTTCGAATCGGACATTCTCGAGCACCGTTTCAAACGTCGTGTGCCGGCAATGATCCGACCAATATGTGTCGAGCACACGGATCTCGCTCATGCTCGGATCCCGATGCTCTTCGTTTTTAAAGTAGTCTTGAATAAAAGCGAGATCTTTCAATGACATCGCAAGCCCTAGCGTTTCAAGAAGATTAGAAAGTGCCTCGATATCCATCGAGCAAAATCCTTCGATCACAGGCACATCTTCGATCTGAATATCTTGATCGTCCTCCAAAATCGATAGATCTTTTTTGCGCGCTTCGACCGGATTGATCATATAGTGTTCGATTTGTTCGATTTGTTCCTTCGTGACATTTTCGAACACGAGCAACGTTCCTGAATGGATCCGGACGCTTTGCTTATTGTTGAGGAGCATCAAGCACTGCATCGCGCTATCCGCTCGTTGATCGTATTGACCAGGCAAGAATTCATACGCGAGATACGTTTTTCCTTCTAGATCGAGCGTATCGAACACTTTATCCGTTACGACTTCCGAGAGCACTCTTTCTTTTAAAAGCGAAAGATCGTTTTCATCGGCGTTGAAGACGTCATAAATGTTGTATTTTGCAACTTGAAAAGAAGGCTGTAAGCCTAAAGAGCTGATCAATTCGTCGCGAAGCGATTCGCTTTCGACTTGGAATCGATCTTTCTTCTGCACAAATATTCTTTGATCCATACAATTCCTTTCCTCTATTCTTCTTTATTCATAGATCGAATCTGCCAACACTTTTTTGGCTTGTTCCTGCTTGAAGACTTTGACCTTTTCTTGGATGGCTGGATCCTGCAAACCGATCATTTGACACGCTAAGATCGCCGCGTTCTTGGCGCCCGCCTTTCCGATCGCCACTGTGGCCACCGGCACGCCCGAAGGCATCTGCACCGTTGAAAGAAGCGAATCCATCCCGCCTAAGGCACTTGTCTGCATCGGGATCCCGATCACAGGAAGCACGGTGGAGCTGGCAAGCACGCCAGCTAAATGGGCGGCTCCTCCAGCTGCTGCGATAATGACTTGGATTCCTTGGCTTTGCGCTTCTTTGGAAAGCTCGAGAACCGCCTCGGGTGTTCGATGCGCGCTCAAGATCCGAACGAGATAAGGAACTTGAAACGCGTCCAGCTGTTCCATGCACTCTTCCATCGCGGGCAGATCGGAACGTGAGCCCATCACAATCAATACTTTTGCTTGTTTCATCTAAGAGATACCTTCCTTTCATGAAAAAAAGCGCACCTTTTGGGCACGCTTAAAAAAACCTCTTCATTTTTACTAGTTGTTTAAATCTTGTTAAGACCATAATCAAGACCTCCGACAACGTCTGCTCCATCATTTTACATGAATTTACCATTTTTTACAATATATTGATAGAGTTCATTTTTTGAGACGTTCAAATCGGAAGCCGTTTGCTGGACCGCCTTTTTCATTGACAATCCATCTTCCATATATCGATGGACAAATTCAGCCGCGTCTTCGATCGAAATTTGATTCTCCTCTTTCTTAGCGCCCGAGACCACGAGCACCATCTCCCCTTTTAAAGTCGAACAAACCTCTAAGATCTCCGAGATCGTTCCCCGCAAGTATTCTTCATGCAGTTTGCTAATCTCACGCGCCAAGACGATCTTGCGATCTCCAAAGACAGAAAGCAAATCTTTCAAACACGCCTCGATGCGATGAGGCGCTTCGTAAAACAAAATCGTATAAGGAAAGGAGGCGAGCTCTTCGAGCTCTTGGATCCTTTTTTTCGATTTCGCGTCTAAAAATCCATAAAACAAATAGTGCTTCGTTTCAAGACCGCTCGCCACAAGCGCATCCAACGCGGCGTTTGGTCCTGAAATCGAAATCACCGGAATATCTTGTTCGATGCTTTGTTTCACGAGATAAGATCCTGGATCCGAAATGAGCGGATAGCCCGCATCCGAAACGATCGCCACGCTTTGTCCTTCCTTGATCTTATCGAGGATCTTGGAAATGCTTTGATCTTGGTTATGTTCATGATGAGAGAGCAGCGGCTTTTTGATATCAAAGTGTTTTAAGAGCTTTCCGGTATTGCGCGTGTCTTCACAAGCGATCACATCCACGCTTTTCAATATTTCAAGCGCTCTTGCGCTCATCTCCTGCAAATTTCCGATCGGCGTAGGAACGAGATAGATCGAAGGCTCTTCCTGCTCAAAGCTTTTTTGTCTTTTCATGTTTCTCCCCTTTGTTTGGCCAAAGCTCGTCAAATGAAACGAAACGGACTTCTTCCCTGTTTTCAAGCTTCGCTTGTTTTTGAAGCACGTTCATGCTCGAGATCCGATATTTGTTCCCTTCAAAAACGATCTGGGAATTGAGTTTTGGCAATCCTTTTTTCAACTGGGTATATTCGTCATTTTCATAGCGCAGACAGCACATGAGTTTGCCGCATTGGCCAGAAAGCTTCGAGATGTTCAAGGCGAGCATTTGGTTTTTTGCCATATTGATAGAGACTGTATCGAATTCAGATAAAAAGCGCGAACAACAGCATTCCATTCCACAATTGCCGATCCCGCCAACCATCTTCGCTTTGTTGCGTGGACCGATCTGCCTCAACTCGATGCGACAGTGCAGCTGATGCGCAAGATCCTTGAGCAGCTGTCTGAAATCGACCCGCTCATCGGAAACATACGTAAAGATGACTTTCGCACAATCGAGCGTATATTCGCAACTGATCAAATGCATATCAAGATCAAGATGCCGGATACAAGCCGCGCAGATCTCCATGGCGTGTTTCGCTTTTTCTTTGTTTTTTTCTTTTTGTTCTAGGTCGGCTTGGCTCGCTTTGCGAACGATCGGCTTGCATTCGCCTTTAACTTTTTTAGGATCGAAAGGGATCGCCGGCACACATACTTTGCCGATTTCTTGTCCACGCACTGTTTCCACGACAACCATATCGTTCACATGATATTTTTCGTGCGCGCCAAATGAATACGGTTTTTTGCTTTCTTCAAATTGAATATATACAAGATAAGGAAAATCGAATTCCTTTTCCTTTTTTTCTTTCATAAAATAGCCTTTCTAATGCGGAAATGAATATCGTCTAAAAACAACAACAGATCCACAGGACGGCGAAGGCGTTCAAACGCTTCCACTAAGATCAAAAAGATCTCGTTTCTTTGTTCGAGAGACAGCTTCGATCCGTCATTATATTTAATATAATACAAAATCCAGCAGAGCCAAACTCTTACGGCTTCTTTCTCTTTAAATTTGCTTTTGGAATAGAAGATCTTTGTCTGCAGATCCACGATCTGAGAAAGAGAAGCGTGATGATCGACATACTTTTTCGCGCTTTCCTGAAGCAAAGAAAAATCTTCGTTTTCCATCCACGCTTTCGCGCTTTCATAGGAATATCCGCAACGTGCAAGCATGCTGGCCTGCTCTTCGTTTCCATATTGTTGAATGAGAGATGCTCTCATTCCTTCTGGATCTAGTGGTTTAAAAGGGATCACTTGCGTTCTAGAGACGATCGTATCGAGCACTTGGCTTAGATCCTCCGCCATCAAGATTCCAAGAATATTAGGGTGCGGCTCTTCTAAAAATTTTAATAACGTATTCGCCGCTTCCGGTGTACACGATTCAAAATGATCCAAAATATAAATCTGAAACGCGTATGTTTCCATGGAAGTTTGCGCGAAACGCTCCTGGATCTTCAATATATCTTTCTTTTTCAAAGGCGTCGATCCGATCCGGATCAAATCAAAGGACTCTTCTTTTTGAAGGCGCATACACGCTTCGCATGTTTGACAAGCGAATCCATCTTCGTCTTTATGGTGGCAGACAAGCGATTGCGCCAATAAAAGCGCTGTGTCTTCTTTAGGAACATTTTTATCTCCCACCAACAAATACGCATGCGAGAGACGATTGGTTTTGAGCGCCTTCGATAAGATCCGATAGACGACGGGTTGTTTTTGTTTGAGTTCAGCTTTGAACATGAAGCACCTTTTCGATTGCGGCGATCACATCCGCTTCCACATATTCGAGATCTCGAGAAGCATCGATTGCTCGGATCCGTTCTGGATATTTTTTGAGAAGCTTTTCATACCCGCGCCGGACTGCTTGATGGAACGCTTCTTCTTCCAATTCGAGACGGTCTTTTTTTTCATCCCGAGCCTTGAGGCGGGCTTGGCTAGTCTTTTCATCGATCGCAAGAAATAGCGTGAGATCGGGCATGCAGCCTTGGATAGCGAATTGATTGAGCTGCTCGATCGCCTCCATCCCTAGCTTTCTTCCTTCTCCTTGATAGGCGAGCGAGGAATCGATGAACCGATCGCAAAGAACGATCGTTCCTTCTTCAAGGGCAGGGAGCACCACTTCGACAAGATGTTGTCGGCGGCTAGCCGCGTAAAGGATCGCTTCTGTAATCGCGTCCATTTTGGTGTTTTCAGGATCCAATAAGATCGTACGGATCTTTTCGGCGATCATCGAACCGCCTGGTTCTCTTGTATAGATCGCTCGATATCCTTTTTTTTGAAGATATTCGAGCGCTTTTTTAGCCATCGTCGTTTTTCCAGCGCCGTCGTTTCCTTCCAATGTGATAAATAATCCTCGCTTCATTGTATCGACTCCTTTTTTTATTTCTCCATTTTAGCATTGTGCTAAAAAAAAAGATAGAATAGAGAAAGGAGGAGGTGACTCGAAGCATGTGTGGTCAATTCTATATTTCCAATGATATATTAAAAGCGACACGAAATTATGCGCCGATCTCGCATTTCGAACAAGAACAGCTTCATTTTGGAACGATCTATCCAAGCGCGAAAACGCTTGTCCTTTGTAGGCAAGAGGATCATATCGCCGCCAAGATCATGCGTTTTGGAATCGAATATAAAGGTTTTAAAAAAGCGCTCATCAACGCAAGAAGCGAGACTGTCCTATCCAAGTGGATGTTCCGTTCTGATTTTATTCATAGCCGCGTCGCGATTCCGGTATGTTCGTTTTATGAATGGACAGCGGATAAAGAGAAGATCATCTTTACGCGTGCGCATCATTCTGTATTCTTTATCGCCGGCTTTTGTCAAGACGATCAGTTTATCATCTTGACTCGAGAAGCCAACGAATCGATGTCGCCGTATCATTCTCGGATGCCTCTTCTTCTCAAAGACGATCAGATCCTTCCTTATTTGACGGATCTTGAAATAGCGAAAACGTATCTAAAAGAAGGTTCGTTTCCTTTAGAAGCTAAATCTGCCGATCCGCAAATCAAACTATTCTAGAAAGTGAGTGAGTGTAATGAATACCCAATTGATCGAACATCTTCTATCCTTGCCAGTCCAGCTCGTGGCGGTCACTAAAAAACACACCAAAGAAGAAGTCGACGCCCTATACGCTTTAGGGGTCCGTACTTTTGGCGAAAACCGTGTCCAAGAATTTTTAGAAAAATACGACCCGAACTATTCTTGGCATATCATAGGGCATTTGCAGACAAACAAAGTAAAATATATTATTGACAAAGTCGATATGATCGAAAGCGTCGATTCTTTGAAGCTGGTTTCAGAAATCGAAAAACAAGCCAAGAAGATCGGTAAAGTTCAAGATATCTTGATCGAGCTGAAAGTAAGCGATGATCCGAATAAAACAGGTCTGCCACTCGAAGATCTCGATGATTTGCTCGAAAAGGTCGGTCAAATGGAGCATGTGCGTTTAAGAGGATTGATGTGCATCGCTTCCAACACAGAAGATACGCAAAAGATCGAACATGAATTCGATACGATGCATTCTCTATATAACGATCTGCAACAAAAGAGGGATCATATCGATACGTTGTCGATGGGAATGTCACACGATTATCCGATCGCGATCGAACATGGAGCCAATACGATCCGGGTAGGCACCGCTCTTTTTGAATAAAAGGCTTGCTTTTGGGAGAATAGATGTTAAAATAGCATTAAGAATAATTCTCATTCTCAAAAGGAGGCGCCTATGTCGAAACAAAAAGACAAATTGCTTGCGATCTTGCAGGCATCCAAGACGCATCCAAGTGCGGAAGAACTGTTCTTAGCCTGCAAAAAGGAAAACGTCAAGATCTCGTTAGCGACTGTCTATCGAAATCTCGCGCTGCTTCAAGAAGAAGGTAAGATCCAGAAAATTTCGATTCCAAACGAGGTGGATCGTTACGATTCGATCCTCAGGCCGCATGCGCATGCTGTATGTGAGCGATGTCATCAAATCGAAGATATCGAATTGAATGGCTTGATTGATTTTATTCAAGCTCAAACCGAGATCAAACCCACTTCTTGCGATCTGAGCATTCGTCATATTTGCGCGAAATGCCGGAAAAAAGAAGCACTTAACATTCATTAATGGTTGCGATTTCAAATATGAAATTGAACATAGGATTTTTTTAAACAATGGAGGACAACATGGAAAAATCACTAAAAGGTACAAAAACAGAAAAGAACTTGTGGGAAGCGTTCGCAGGAGAAAGCCAAGCGCGCAACAAATACACTTATTTTGCGGGTGTAGCGAAAAAAGAAGGATACGAGCAAATCGCTGGGTACTTCTTGAAGACTGCGGACAATGAAAAAGAACACGCGAAATTGTGGTTCAAAGCACTCGGTGAACTTGGAAACACGGAAGAAAACTTATTAGCCGCTGCTCATGGCGAACACGAAGAGTGGACAGACATGTACGAAAGAATGGCGAAAGAAGCCGAAGAAGAAGGTTTCCCTGAACTCGCTCGTAAATTCCGCGGCGTTGCGAAAATCGAAAAAGCGCATGAAGAACGGTATGTCGCATTGTTGAACAACTTGAAAGAAGAAAAAGTATTCAAGAAAGACGACAAGACGATGTGGGAATGCCGCAACTGCGGATTTATCGTATTCGCTGAAAAAGCGCCTGAGATCTGCCCAGTGTGCGATCATCCAAAATCATTCTTCGAAGTACACGTTCAAAATTATTAATCAAAAAAAGTCGCAATGCGACTTTTTTTTGTAACTCATGATATACTGCTTGCATGAGTACCAAAAGAAAAAAGAAACGACAACTTCGTCCTTGGGTGAAGATCACCCTTTCTATCATTGTCATCCTTCTTGTTGTTTTTGGCTTGAAAAGCTGTTTTTTTGATCAAGAAAAAAGACAAGCTAAAGCCGATCCTGATCAAGAAGTGATGACTACCGCCAAAAGCAAGATCATAATCGATGCAGGCCATGGCGGAATGGATGGGGGAGCGATCTCCACGATCCAAAAAACCGAAAAAGAATTCGCCCTTGAGTATGCTTTAGGTATTGGAGAAGAAATCCAAAAACTCGATCCAAATATCGAAGTTTTGTACACTCGAGTCAATGATGAGACGCCTTGGGTCGATCCGTACACATCTTTGAATTATGAATATGACGATTTGATCGGGCGCGCCAATGTGGTCAATGAAAAAGATCCTTATTATTTGTTGTCCGTTCATTTCAATTCAAGAGAAGACGCCAATGAATCTGGCTTTGAAGCGTACGTTCGAGGAGATGATGCGGCAAGCGATCAAATCTATCAAAATATCGCCAAAAATTTGAAAGAGATCGGCTATTCAAAAGACCGCGGCGTGTTCAGCACAGAAACGTATCCACTGCATATGGTCGATATGACTACACCTTCCGCGATGCTGATCGAACTCGGTTTTATGACCAACGAGCAGGAAGTCAAAACGCTCAATTCACCACAAATGCGTGCCAAGATCTGCAAAGCGATCGCCAAAGGCTATGTCGAATATATCAAGGACCATGATAATCCAGACACGAATCCACAAAAAGAAAAGCTGAAGAAACGAGCCGAAGAGGACGCTAAAAAACAAGAAGAAGCCCAAAAAGCGGCTGAACAGGCAGCCCAGCAAGCGACCCAAGCCAATCCACAACCGGTCCAATAAATCGAAATAGGCAAGCGCGAACGCTTGCCTATTTTTCGTCTTCCTTTTCTTCTTGGGGTTCCGGTAATAAAAGACGCACTTCTTCAATGCGGTTTTTATCGAGTTTTTTCACTTGCAGAACGATTCCATTTGCCAATATGACTTGATCGTTCTTTTCAGGAAGCCTGCCGAGTTGGTCGATGATCAGACCGCCGATCGAATCAAAATCTTCGCTATCAAGATCGAGTTCGAGCTGGTCGTTCAAATCATGCAGGCTAACATAGCCTTTGACATCGTATGTCCTATCGTCGACTTTTTGGATCTTCTCCACTTCGTGCGTATCGTATTCATCCTGCATTTCGCCAACGACTTCTTCTACGATATCCTCTAATGTGATCAATCCGGCCACTTCGCCATATTCATCCAATACGATTGCAAGATTGAATGTCGCTTTCCGCATTTCCATCAATAGATCCGATACATTTTTATTTTCTACTGTAAAATACGGCTTTCTTAAAAGCTTGCGAATATTGAAATGTTCGAGGTCTTCATAAAGCAGAAGATCTTTCATATTGATCAAACCGATAATATTATCGACATTGTCTTCATAGATCGGGATCCGTGTAAATTGTTCTTTGCGGAAGAGCTCCAAAAGATCTTGATAGCTGCTGTTGACATCCGCCATGACGCAATAAACGCGCGGGACCATCACTTCTTTGGCGATCGCGTCGCCAAGATCGAACACATTGTTGATCATTTCTTTTTCATCTTCTTCAATGACCCCTTCTTCATGGGAAACATCGACGATCGTTCTCAGCTCGGATTCGGTCAGCGCCTGCCGGCCGCCACGATCGATATGAAAGAGCTTCAAGATCATATCGCTGAACAAGTTGACAAACCAAATGACAGGGGTGAGGATCTTCATTAAAAAAGAAATGATAGGAGCATAGGCCAAAGCGAGCTTTTCAGCGTTCTGGGTAGCGAATGTCTTTGGCGTGATCTCTCCGAACACCAAGATCAAAAACGTGATGATAAATGTCGCGATGCTGACGGCTACCCCGCCTCCAAAGCTTAACGCCAATGTGGCCGCGATACTGGCCGCATACGTATTGACTAAATTGTTTCCGATCAAGATCGCGCTAAGCATCTTGGAATCGTTTTCGTAGATTTTCAACAAGATCTTCGCTTTACGGTTTCCTTCTTCCGCTAAGGTTCTGATCTTGATACGGCTCACCGCGACAAGAGACGTTTCGGCGGATGAAAAAAAGCCCGACAAAAATAATAAAATGATTAAAATGACGACTTGAGGACCTATGTCTTCGCTCATGTATCTTTCTCCTTTTGATTATTCAATATTTGGCAGCGCTAAAAGGATCGCGTTGGGAACGATCTCTATGTTCGGATCTTGAAAGGCTTTGACTTCCCCATCGAGATTCGCTTCTAAAAAACGGCCTTTCGTATCGATCTGCACACGCTTCACCTTTCTCATTGTAACACGTTCTGGAAATTTTTCTTTGTGTTCGCCTCGTTCATATGATTTTGAGAACAGAAAAATCTGGCTTTTTTTAACGCCTTCGATCATACAAAGATCCATCATTCCATCATCCATCTTCGCCTCTGGGCAAGGCTGGTAGCCGCCTCCATAAAATCTTCCATTTCCAAAAACAAGAAATGAATAGTTCGCATTCGGAAGTTTGATCCCATCGCACGTCAGCTGGCTTTCGAATCCCATCGGATCGAACAAGCTTCTAAGCATTCCTAAATAATAGGGAACGATTCCTGTGTGGATCAGTTTTTTTGTGTATTGATTGGCGTATTGAGCGACGCGGACATCAAAGCCAAACGAGATCGTATTGATCGCGTATTCTTGATCGATCTTCATTAGATCGCAAACTTGAATAAAAGGTGCTTTATAATTGGAGAGCCTTTGAAAATCTTGTTTTTTATACTTTGGAAACGATTTGATCCAATCATTTCCTGTTCCTAAAGGAACCACGGAGAGGAGGATGTTTTTTGATGTCCGTATCCCATTGACAACTTCATGAAGCAAGCCATCCCCGCCGCAAGCAAAAAGGTGGATCCTTTCTTGTCTATTTTGAGAAAGCTGAAAGGCGATCTCTTGAGCATGATTGGGATAGCGTGTTGGATAGACTCGCGCGTTTGGATCGAATCTTTCGATTTGCTTCATTAAATCGACGATCGCTTTTTTCTTCGCTAGACCATGAATGATAAATACGTTTTTCATTGAGGATGACTGCTTAAATAACGGATGCACGCATCCGCCAACAACAAACCAGCGGCGGCTGGTACAAAGATCATGCTCGGCAAAGGCTGCCCGCTTTCTACAGAAACTGGGATCTCGGTGGAAGAGACGACCATGATCTTTTCCCGGATCTTTTGTTTTCGCTTCCATACTCGGATCTGCTTGGCGATCGGATCATAGCTTGTCTGTTCGACTTCCATTACTTTCAGCTTGCTGATGTCCTTTTTTCTTGCCATGCCCATCGACGAGAGAAATGGAATGTGTCGATCCAAGGCATACGCGATCAAATCTTTTTTGGAAGAGATCGAATCGATCGCGTCAATGATATAGTCGATCTTATATTGATCAAGAGTCTCATTGAGAGAAGCATCGTAAAACGTATGCAAGGCAATCACCTTGCATCGTTTGGAAAGAAGATGGATCCGTTTTTTCCATTCTTCTACTTTGCTGTGGGAGAGTGTATCAAAGTTGGCGATGAGCTGCCGATTGATATTGGATTCTTCGATCGTGTCTTTATCGACTAAGATCAAGCAACCGATCCCGCTTCTAGCTAGCGCTTCTACACACATTCCCCCTACGCCTCCCACGCCAACGACGAGGACGGTCTTTTTTTGAAGTGTTTCGATGGCTTCTTTTCCTAACAATAAACTCGCCCGTTCTAATTCACGCATTCAACCAGCACCTCACCTTCTCTACGATCTTTTCTATTTGATCCGATGCAAACCAATGGACAGGAACTTGTCTTGAAAACCATGTCATTTGTCTTTTAGCGTATTGGCGGGTATGGATCTTGATTTTTTCTTTTACGCTTTCCAAGGAAGCTTCTTTTAAGAAATACGGTTTAAATTCTTTATAACCAATCCCTTGGAAGCTCGTATACTCCCATGTTCGTGGGGAGGAAAACAAATCGACCACTTCTTGTTCGAGGCCTTCTTCAAACATTTGATCAACGCGTTCATCGATCTTTTCGACAAGCTTTTCTCGATCGATATCGAGCCCGATCCAAAGCACATCATAGATTGGTTCATGGTTTTGCGCCTCTTCGATGGCACTCTTGTTCTTTCCTGAATGCGCGATTTCGAGCGCGCGGATCACACGCTTGCGATTGTTGATATGGATCGAATCTAAACTTTTGGGATCGATTTCTTTTAGAAGTTGATACAATTCTTCGTTGGTCTTTGTTTCTAATTCTTGACGATACGCTTCATCCTTTTGTTCTTCTTGAAACGTATAGTCGTATAAAGCCGCTTTTAAATAAAGTCCTGTGCCACCGCAAATGATCGGAAGCTTTCCTTTTTGATGGATCGTTTCGATCGCTTCGCGGCATTTCTTCTGAAATTCACATACGTTATACGGTCGTGAATACTCTTGGATATCGAGCAAATAATGGGGGATCCCTTCTTTTTCATCTTCTTTGATCTTGGCAGTCCCAATATCCATCTTTCGATAGACTTGCATGCTGTCGCCTGAAATGATCTCTCCATCCAGCTTTTTTGAAAGTTCGATCGAGATCTTTGTTTTGCCTGAGCCAGTCGGTCCAACGATCGCTATAACTTTGATCTTATCCACGTTCGAATTCCTTTCTAAGCATCGAATCGCTCAAAGTGATCACAGTAGGACGTCCATGCGGACAATGATACGGCTGTTCGCATTTTTGCAGATCCTTGATCACTTGTTCCATTTCTTGTTTCGATAAGTCGCGATGGAAGCGGATCGAAGAATGACACGCCATCGTCGCGACGATATGTTTGCGAAGCTGGGCGATATCGACTCGTAGATGTTCCATGAAGAAATCGAGCAACCGCTCTAGAAATTCTTCTTCTTGTTCGCATTGCATCCAAAGAGGGATCTCACGAACGATGAGACGATCTGAGCCAAACACTTCAAAATGAATGCCAAATTGTTCTGTTTGTTCATTGATCGTATCCACATGGGCGATCAAGGCAGGACTGGCATGGACCTGCAATGGCAGCATGAGCGGTTGTTTTTTAGGATCGAGCTGCATCAATTCTTTTTGAAGCTGTTCATAGTGGTATCTTTCTTGCGCCGCGTGCTGGTCGATCACGACGAGTCCTTCTTCATTTTCGCAAAGAATATATGAGGAGCGAAGCTGACCAATAATGCGCAAATGGTCAAAGAAAGCGTGTCCCTTTTCCTTTTTTTTGGGAATCGGAATAGGATACTCATACGATTGCTCCGATATTATCGGCTGGAACGGTTCTTCTTGCTCGTAGACGTTTTCGATCGGATCGACTTCGCGCACTTCTTCTTTGAGTTCTTCTAAAATTGTAGGCTGTTTTTTTGGAATCATGCTTTGCCCATAGACGTTTTCAATCGGATCGATTTCTTGCACTTCTTCTCTCATCTCTTCCATTAGCGATGGCTGCACGACCTTCTTTTCTTTTTCCTTCTCTTTTTGGGGCGAGATTTCGACGGTCCTGAGCTCTTTTGTAAAAGCGGCATTGATCGTCTCTTTGATCAGCTGGATCAAATCGTTTTGCTGGGTGATGCGCACCTCCCATTTATTCGGATGCACGTTTACATCGACAAGCTGGGTATCTACATCAATATTGAGCAGAACGATCGGAAAACGATTCGACGGCATATAATTATGATACGTTTCAATGATCGCGTTTTGGAGCGGAATCGAGCGAACGAGACGATCGTTGATCGACAAGAAAATAAAATACTTAGTCGACCGATTGATCTTTGGTTGGATCGCGTAGCCAGAAAGTTTGAAAGTCTCGTTTTGCGCGTTCAATGGAACGGCGTTCTCCGCGACTTCTTTTCCATACATTTGATATAAGATTTCCAATACATTTCCTTTTCCACTTGATTGAAAGACAAGACGATCATTGTGAAAAAGTCGAAATCGAATGTTTGGATGGGAAAGCGCCATTTTATTGACGAGATCGGCAATGACTGAAAACTCATAGCTTGCTTTTCGCAAATATTTAAATCGGGCGGGTGTTTTATAAAAGAGTCCGCTAACTTCGATCTTTGTTCCTTGCGGGATCGAGATCGATTCCTGTCCTTTAAATTCGCCATAATCATATTCGATGCGACTTCCTTCTTGTCCATCGCTCGTGCTGAGCACGACTTTCGAGACAGCGGCAATCGAAGGAAGCGCCTCCCCTCGAAATCCCATCGTCTGAATATTGAATAAGTCATCCTCATCTTTTAGCTTGCTTGTAGCGTGGCGCAGAAAAGCGAGTTTGGCATCTTCCCTCGACATTCCTTCCCCATCGTCTTGAATGACGAGCTTATCGATTCCTCCTTCATACGCTTCGATCGTGATTTCTTTGGCATGCGCATCGATGCTGTTTTCCACGCATTCTTTTACGATATTGGCTGGACGTTCAACGACCTCACCAGCTGCGATCATATTGCTGATGTGGGGATCGAGAACTTGGATTTTTGACATACTTATTCCTCCATTTCTTCTTGAAGCGCTTTGAGTTCATACAAGCATTCGAGCGCTTCTCGCGGAGAGAGCTGATCGACATCGAGATCGTGGATCATTTCGATCAGCTTTGACTTTTCTGGTTTGACTTCGTCCATAATGAACAAGCTTGGCTGGTGTTCTTGGATCGTCGGGTTGGATTCATAGCCTTTTAAAAGCTGGCTGGCTCGTTCAAGCACGATCGAAGGAAGATGAGCAAGTCTTGCGACATTGATTCCAAACGATTTATCGGCCTTTCCTTCCAAGATCCGATATCGGAATTCGACTTCATTGTTTTTTTCTTTGACATCGACATGGACATTTTTGATCGATCCATGACTTTGGGCCAAATCTGTCAATTCGTGATAATGGGTCGAAAAGAGCGTTTTGGCTTGAAGCGCCGAATCGATATATTCCATGATGGCTTGCGAGATGGCCATGCCATCATACGTTGCGGTCCCCCGACCAATCTCGTCGAATAAGATCAGCGAATGCTTTGTGCCGTATTGAAGGGCGTAATTGGCTTCGATCATTTCGACCATGAATGTAGATTTACCAGTCAATAGATCGTCGCTCGCGCCGATTCGGGTAAAGATCCGATCAAATAGAGGAAGGTCGGCTTTTTTGGCTGGAACGAAGCTTCCCATTTGGGCCATGATCACCAAGAGCGCGTTTTGACGCATATAGGTTGATTTCCCTCCCATATTGGGTCCTGTGATCAGCTGGATCGTTTCTTGTTCAGGCATTTGCCAATCGTTGGAAATATAGTTTTTAATGCGTTTTGCTAAGATCGGATGCTTTCCTTCGACCACGTGGATTGCTTGGTTTGAATGAAAGGTTGGTCGAACATAGCCTTCTTGACTCGCCAAGATCGCTAAAGAAAGAAGCACATCGAGCGTGGCGATCGCGGAGGATAAAGCGTGGATCATAAACAAGTCTTGCTTGATCCGTTTCAATAGATCGTCAAACAGTTTTTGTTCAAGTTCGATCATGCTTTGTTTAGCATGAAGGATCGATTCTTCTTGTTCTTTGAGTTCTTGCGTGGCGTATCGTGTTGAATTGGCTAACGTTTGTTTTGGGATATAGCCAAATTCTGGCCGAATATTGTCTAGATTGGTGTTGCGGACTTCGATATAGTAGCCAAAAACCCGATTGTATCCGACCTTCAGCGATTTGATGCCTGTCCTTTCTCGTTCTCGGCTTTCGAGTTCTAATATAAAGGATTGTCCATGTTCTGCTTTCTCTCGTAGAAGATCAAGTTCTTGACTATATCCTTGCTGTATGACGCCTCCTTCTTTGAGATTTAGGCTTGGTTCTTCTTGAATAGCGTTCTTGATTTGTTCATAGAGCGCTTGTCCGCGATCGATCGTCTTGAATTCAGGATACGCGTTTAGTTTTGAGGCGTAGTCCATGAGCGGAGCAGCGTGTTCTAAGGAAGAAACGAGCTGAAGAACATCGCGTGGACTCGCGTTTCCATAAGCGATACGAGAAGCTAATCGTTCCATATCGTATATGAATGTCAGATGTTCTTTCATATTTTCACGCAATAAAAAATCATCGATGAGTTGTTCGACGGCGTCTTGTCGCTGTTCGATCCTTTTTTGATCATAGAGCGGGTGCGAGATCCAGTCTTTGAGTTTTCGTGACCCCATCGCGCTTTGCGTATGATTCATGAACGAATAGAGCGAGATTGCTTTATTCGAGCTTGAGCGGCTTTCTAGAAGTTCGAGATGGAGTTTCGTTTCATAATCCATTTGAAGGATCGTTTTTCTTTGGTCCAACGTGATCGGTAAAAAATGATCGATATGTTGTTTTTGGGTCTTTTTCAAATAGCCCATCAATAGCTGCAGAGCGATCTTGATATGCTGGTCTTGGTTGACCAAGAGCGCTTCATCTTCTTGTTCGAGATCGATGCGCGTTTGGGTCGAAATCACAAATTGGCTCATTTCCTCTAACGCTTGGCGCCATTTCTTATCAAAGCTCGCTTCGATGATGATTTCTTTGACTTCGTTTTCGATTAGCGCTTTTTGAAGTGCGACGATCGATCTTTCGATTTGAAGAGCTCTTAATTCTCCTGTCGATAATTCGGCAAGAAGGATCGTGATGTTGAAAGCAGAAGGATGAAGGACGGCTAAATAATTAAGACGGCTAGCTTCTTGGTTTTCATCCATGAATGTGCCTGGCGTGATGATCTTGATGATCCCGCGTTCGACAAGTCCTTTCGAGGTAGCTGGATCGGAGAGCTGTTCGCAGATCGCGACTTTATATCCTTTCTTGATGAGTCTTTGTATATACGATTTGGCGGCATGGTAGGGAATACCGCACATCGGAACTTTTTCATTGTTTCCAGCTGCTCTTCCTGTCAATACAAGATCGAGTTCTTGAGAGGCTAGTTTCGCGTCTTCAAAAAACATTTCATAGAAATCCCCGAGTCGATAGAATAAAAACGAATCTGGGTTTTCTTCTTTTAATTGAAGATAGTGCTGCATCATTGGAGTGTATTTTTTCTTATCCATGGAGTTATTATAGCAAATACTTTTTGAAATGCTTAGCTTCATCGATTCTGTGGTATGATAAAAGTTACTTAAAAGAAGGAGGGTTCTTGATGAAGCGGACAATCAAAATTGGAAAAATGACGATCCAACTCGATTTCACTTTGATCCTCATTTTGTTGTGGATGTGTCTTTTGAGCAGCTTGGCATTGTACACTTCATTCAATCTTATATCGACCGGTTCAGGGAGTCGTTACTTGATGATGCAGATCGTATGGTATGCGGTTGGTTTCTTCGTGATGTTTTTGATTAGTCACTTCAACAATCGGATCTTATTCCGGTATATGAAGCCAGCTTATAATTTTTTGATGATATGCCTTGTGTATTTGTTTTTATCGATGCTTTGTATTCGTTTTTTTGGTTTTCATTTGCCATTGGCTCCCGATATCAATGGAGCGGTTTCTTGGTTTAGGATCCCTTTTATATCAAGCTTTCAGCCTAGCGAGTTCATCAAGATCGTTTTGATCATCTTATGCGCTAGAACGATCACGAAGTTTCAACGTTCTCATCGCGATCCGAGTCCAAAGGATGATTTTTTGATGTTATGGGAGATTGTGAAAGTGCTGCTTCCGCCATTGATCTTGATCTTTTTACAGCCGGATACGGGAGTTTGTATCATTATTGGTTTCACGATCTTAGTCATGATCTTATGTTCGGGGATCCGAAAAGAATATATTTATGGTTTGTTTGGATTGTTGATCTTTGTGGTTGCTTTATTTTTCTATTTGTATTTCTTCCAACACGATTTTTTATCTTCGATCATTTCCAATTACCGCTTGCAACGGATCGATGCTTGGCTTGATCCAGAAAGCAATATCCGGGGCAGCTCGAATCAATTGTATACAGCTTTGTTGTCGTTAGGTTCTGCTGGATTTTTTGGATATGGTTTGCAGCCAAATATCATCGCGATCCCAGAAGCGCAAACCGACTTTATTTTCGCGGCGTTTGGTCAAAGTTTTGGATTGGTCGGAACGACTTTGATCTTGGCCTCTTGTATATTGTTGGATCTTTATTTGTGTAAGATCGCGTATGCGACAAAAAACCGCACGGATCGATTGATCGTGATCGGTGTTATCGCGATGTTGTTTTATCAGCAGATGCAGAATTTAGGAATGATCGTTGGTTTATTGCCGATCACAGGGATCACCCTTCCTTTCATTTCCTATGGAGGCAGCAGTATTCTTTCCTACTTCATCGCTTTTGGTTTTATCGCCAACGCTGAACCGAAAGTAAAAAAAAAGAACCTAGCAGCTTAATATAGGTTCTTTAGACGTTTTAAATAAGAGTACGGTCGATATCGAAAAAACCGTACTTTTTTTGTGGATGTTTTGATCTCGACTTTTTTTGAATCTCGCAACGATCGTTCAAAATAATCGTAACAAAGCTGGGCTTCGTCCATTTCTTCGGATTCGATCGTAATGATTCGATCATCCCGCATAATGTATGGATTTTTAAGCGAATGATGGCCTTTATGACTGATTGGCATGATTTCGCAAAGTTCCATGACAGAAAGTCCATCATCGATCACCGCACCTCCTAGTGCCCGGTTGATCGCTGTCGACCCAGATTGTGAGCATACACAAATTCCCGAACCTGTAGATCGTTCAAAGAATTCATGATTGATATAAATATCGAGTTTGAGTGTTCTTGAAAACGATTCGATCCGAAACTCATTAAACGCATAGAGAACTTGCCCATCTTCTAAAGTGAGTTCTAGAAGGGAGAACTCGTCATAACTTGGAGGATTGTGGCTAACATCTTGTAAAAACAATGGAATCTGAGATTGCGTATAATCTGTGAAGAATCCTAGGGTTCCTGTATGGATCCCAATAAATCCGATTTGATCCAATTGGTCTATATAGTGATGGATCGCTCTAAGCAGCGTGCCATCTCCTCCTATAGAAATCACGATCGTAGGTTCTTTTTCGTCATAGATCCATCCGATCGCTTCACATTCTTTTCGGATCAGACGGCTGATCTTGCGAGAATGTTCGTCATCTCGAATAATTGTCGTAAATCGTATCATATTACTACCTGTCTTTTCTGAATCCATTGTACCATTCTTTTAAAGAAGGAGATACTATGGCTGAAGATTTAAAAAATAAAGAACGTGAATTAAAGATCATGCTCACCCAGGATCAATTTGAATCCTTACTCAACTCCTATGATTTTCCGATAACGATCCGACAAACAAATACGTATTACGACACAGTGGATCACCGTGTGAAAAAAATGAATGGCGCTTTACGGCTCCGCAAGATCGAAGATCGTACTATTTTTACTTTAAAAAAGAGGATCGATCCGATCACCTTGATCGAACTGGAAAAAGATGTCGATACAGACGATCTTCGATCGATCGAGGATCCAGAGATCTTGGATTGGCTCAAACAATATGGAATTTCGAAAGAGCATGTTGCTCCAATCGTTCAATTTTCAACGATTCGTCATATCCTCAATACGAAAGATGCGCAAATTTGTTTAGATGAAAACAAATTTGAACATTCGATGGATTATGAATTAGAATATGAATATAAAGTTGATCACGATGGTGTGCATGACCTGAATGTGTTTCTCAATAAAATTGGTATCCAATATACAAAAAATGGCCCTAGCAAACTGCAAAGAGCCATGATCGATCAACAACATTAAATTTTATGAAGCAAACGATAGAAGAAGGATTTTGAATTGTATTCTTCTTCTTTTCTTTTCATTTCTTCATTCGAACGTTTTAAATCGTTCAAAGTTGTGATTTCATCTTTCAATTTCTGATTTTCTGATTCTAATTCAGATATTTTCTGTTCATTGTTTTTATTTTCCAATAAAAATGATTGACGGCTTTTTTCAACTTCCAAGAGAAGACGTTCTTTGTAGAGCTGTTCGATTTGAAGAGCCGCCTTCTCTTTCTCTTCTATGATCGCTTTTAACTTTTCATTTTCATATCGCAATTCCATCTCTACAGTTGAGATTTCTTGCTTCTCTTTTCTAAAATAAGTTGATAAACATTCGACCCCTTCTGCCCGGATCGTGATCCTTCGAGTTTCAGGATTTTTATATTTCCAGTCTTTGTCTGGATGATCTTTGATTAGCTTCGCGACCGCTTTATCTACTGTATTTCGTGATTTATGAAAATGTTCGCAGATCTGCGCGATTTCCATATCATAATAAACATCGATCGGATCTTTCGAATTGGATATATTCATACAGCTCTCCTTTCTCGTTTCACGTGAAAATAGTATAGCACATTGGTCAATTTACTCGTGCTTCATAAGATTGTCATAGGAAACTTTTTTTGATACAAACAATCCATATAAAAACAGAAACGAAGAAAAAAAGCAAGGGATAATCTCATATATTTGAATTTTATTGAAATCGTCCATCATATTCATATATGGTTTTTCATATATTATTCACATGATTAGTAAGAAATAGAAGAAATTGAATCGATTTTTATGATTATAAGGGTAGGAATTCATATATTCTTTAAGAAAAATTATGGATACGTTAATATTAAGTGGTGTAATATATCCTATGATTATTCCTAAGAGAATGCGATATCTCTATGATTTTCAGATGAAAGCAAAAAGTGTAGTTTACTTCTACTTTTAACTTTCCATGATTCTTTACGCTTCAAATATTCTAATTCCTATCCAATTCATATTAAATAGAATTTCTAATCAATTGGCTTTATTTTCTAAATTTTCTTTTCCCATGAATAAGTTATTTGGAATTTAATCTATGTAATGAGAAATAGGAAAATCATAAATAGTTCATTTATGTTTTATCTTAACGATCATCTTTTTCATACAATTATCCTATTCAATTAAAAATACAGGAACCGTTTCTGCAAATTCCTGTATTTCTCCTATGATTGATCTGAATTCGTTATTTTCTTCCTTCAAACGCACGACTTAATGTTTTTGAATCGGTGTAGTCTAGATGTGCGCCCATCGGAATTCCAGATGCGAGTTTAGAAACTTTCACATGATTTTCTAATAGCTTTTGAAGATAGAGAGCCGTTGTTTCTCCTTCTACGGTTGGATCTAATGCCAATATGACTTCTTCTGTCTCTGGTGTGATTCGTTTCAACAAATTCTCAATATCTAGCTGATCTGGAAGAATCCCTTTTGACGTGTTGATCAAACCATTCAATACATGATATACACCATCATATGAATTCATATTTTCTAATGTTAAAATATCTTTAGGCTGAGATACAACACAAATCATATTATGATCTCTATTCTGATTTTCACATATTGAGCATATTTCGTGATCAGTTAAGTTCCCGCATAATTTACAATGCTTGATACGATCAAGATCTTTGATCGTTTTTGAGAAATGATCTCGATCTTCCTTTGATAAATTTAAGATCGTGAACGCAAAACGTTCCGCTGTCTTCAATCCGACACCCGGTAGCTTTTGCATTTCAAAAATCAAGTCTTCGATTTCTCTTGGATACATATAGATCCTCCATTTCTATCAATCTTCTATAAATTGGATACTTGGAAATACTTTCTTCAATTGTTCTTCTTCTGAATTTCCTTTCTCTTCTTGAACGACGCTTTTCAACTCAATGAACGCTGCCTTTGGAAGCGTGTTGTTCGCTCTTCTTTGGCGAAACGTTTCTATTAGATCTTTATGCTGTTCATTCGTGATAGCAAAAATCTTCTTTTCTCTTCCAACCAATTTTAACATAAAATGTTCAAATCCAAAATTTTCTTCCAATTCATTGATCTCATTGGCTTCCAATTCGCTATTGACTTTTATAATACTATAATTTTCACCCGAAGCGATGAGATCACAATGAAGCAAGGAAGAAGCGAATTTTCCATATTCGATATCGACTAAATAATCTTCCATTCCTATCATTTGTTCAGATTCTTTTTGTCTTAATTTTCGATCAGCACCTACTAATAAGGATAGTAAAAAGTCTGTCGAAAATCTGATTTTTTCGTTTGTAAATTCAGATGATTCCTCTTTCTTATTTGTTTCACGTGAAACATCATATATTTCTTTTACGTCCAAATCTGCGTTATTTTTAGGCATTTTTTTAGTTTTTTTAGAAATATCTGCTCGTTCAGGTGTTATATCATAGGATATATCCGATCCGGTCTCTTCTTTCTTCACCCCATTTTCCGTCTGATTTATACTTTTATACTCTTTGGAAATAAAGGATTTTGAGATGCTTTTGAGAAGAGCGGCTTCCAGATAATCCGATATATTGCTGGCGTACGGATATTTCGTATATGTCTCCATCAGAAGATCCATCAGATGCATCCGAAATTCGATCGGAATATTCATAAATTTAGATTGTATGATTTTTTTTGTTGAAGGATCAATCAAAGTCGTTTGATTCGAATAATCAAAAATAACACTATTCTTCAAGATATGGATAAAATCATTTGTGAAACGTTTTAAGTCAAATCCATTCATCCGGATCTTATGAACGAATTGAATCGTGTCGTCGGCCTTCTCTTCATACAATAAATTCAATAGATCCCCTAGATCATTTTTGGTCACGACGCCATAGATCGTTCGTACATCCTCTAAGGTGATCGCATCTTCACTATAAGCGATGCATTGGTCTAAAATCGATAATGCGTCCCTCATTCCTCCATCGCTCAACTCGGCGATCAATTCTAGTGCCTCCGGATCGATCTTGATCTTTTCTTCTTTACAGACGACATCGAGACGATACACGATATCTTCTTTCGCGACTCTCGAAAAATCGAAACGCTGACAACGAGAAATAATGGTCGGCAGCACTTTATTGACTTCGGTCGTGGCGAAAATAAAGATCACATGCGCGGGCGGTTCTTCGATCGTTTTTAATAAAGCGTTGAATGCCCCTGTTGACATCATATGAACCTCGTCAATGATATAGACTTTGTATTTTCCTTCCATAGGCGCGTATTTGACTCGCTCGATCAAATTACGTACTTCATCGACTCCATTATTGCTCGCCGCATCGATCTCAATAATGTCAGGATGCGCGTTTTGTTTCGCCAATTCGCAATTATGACAGTTTCCGCAAGGCGCATTCTGTAGGTTTTCGCAATTGAGAGTTTTCGCGAAGATCTTAGCAATTGAAGTCTTTCCTGTTCCTCTTGGACCACAAAACAAATACGCATGCGAGATCCGATTTGTTTTGATCGCGTTCTGCAACGTCTTTATAATTGGCTTCTGCCCAACGACCTCATCAAAAGAGGTAGGTCGATATTTACGATATAACGCTTGATAGGACATGAATAGATCCCCCTTTTTCAATTCGTATTTAAAGTATATCACGCATCTATCTAAAAAAAATGTCCTCCATCGAGGAGAACGATCATAAGCGATTCTTCTTTTTTTCTTTTCGCTTCTGCCTAAAAAAATCTTTGAGAAGCTGAGCGCATTCCTCTTCGAGGATGCCCCCGTGTACTTCAGGATAATGATTAAATCCTTTCACGTGAAAAAGATCAGTACAAGAACCTGCGCATCCTCCTTTCGGATCATAGGCTCCAAACGTCACTGAACGAATTCTCGATAAAATGATCGCTCCTGCGCACATAGGACAAGGTTCTAGAGTCACATAGAGATCACAATCTTCTAGTCGCCAAGTTTTAAGCTTCTTGCACGCCCTTTCGATCGCGATCAATTCTGCGTGTTTTGTCGCGATCTGCTGACTCTCTCTTAAATTATGAGCGCGAGCGATGATCTTGCCATCCCTGACGATCACACATCCTATCGGCACTTCGTTTTTTTTCATCGCCACTTTTGCTTGCAAGATTGCTTTTTTCATCCAATCTATTTCATTCATGCTCCCATTCTACCATAAAAGAAGATCCTCGCTCTTTCTTGTATTCATTTTGTGCATGCTTACATATAGAAAAGAACGATTACACAGGGAAATAAAGAATCCATATTATAACCGTGTAAGCAGAAAGGAATTTCTTATGAAGCAAAAAAAACAAAATCTACCACTTATAATGTTTGTTTTCATTATCATGAATTTCATCATTTCCTTATCAGGAACACTTTTTAACGGCATTCTTGATCGGATTGCTCAAGTGATGGAAATCAACACGGTGCAAACAGGAGGACTCACTTCTTTTTATGCGTATGGTGCGATCGGCACACCTGTTCTGATCTTGATTCTAGGAAATATGAATCGTAATAGAATCCTCAAAACCATGCTTTTAGGCACGATGATTTTTGGAATCCTATCCATCTTGACCAACAACTTTCAAATCTTATTGTTTGCCCATTTTATGGCTGGATTTTTTGGAACCGCATATGGTGTGATTGCCACAACGACTATCGCATCGCTATCCCCTAATAAGAATGTCGGAAGAAACATCGCTTTGTTGATTTCTGGCGCTTCCGCAGCGCTTATGATCGGTATTCCGCTATGCCGAATCTTGATTGAATACTTTTCATGGCAGATGATCTATCTTGTTTTAGTCATCTTGATGGGAGGAGGTTTGTTGTCTTATACGATCTTATTGCCAGAATCAAAAACAAATACCGTGAAAATCGATCTGAACAAAGAATGGAAGCTGCTCTCAACTCCAAAAGTATGGAGTATCATTCTTGCTTCTTTCATCGTCTTTGTTGGATATGGAGCTTTTTATACGTATCTTACACCGTATCTCATTGAATTATTCCCACAAATCGAACCATACACAAGTGGAATCCTTGTATTTGTAGGAGCTTGCGCTTTGATTGGAAATTCAATCGGCGGATATATCTGTGATCGGATCGGCTTTGCGCGCGCTTTATTGTATGGAACAGAGTTGCAGATCTTTGTTGGCTTTCTAATCTTCATAACCCAAAACAACATGGTGGTCAATATTTTATACGTGTTTTTATGGATGATCACAGAATGGTTTATCGGTCTTCAGCTCAATACAGGAATTAATGTTGTAAGCTAAAAACGCTCCAACTTCATCGTTTCCTTGTCTGGATCGATCATTCAGTTTTCGCAAGCCGTTGGCGCCTCGATTTCAGCAATCGTGATCAATCAATTCGGCATGCCAATGATCATCTTCATTTCCATGATCACTTCTCTTCTATGCGTGATCTTTTGTCTTTTACAAACCATTCAAAAACAAGCAGCAATAATAACATCCGAAAATATCTAAAACAAAGAGGAAAGATCCAATCCAGATCCTTCCTCTTTATTGTATAAAAAAAACTACTACACATACGGGAGCTTACTTAGGGCTGCTTCATTCCTGACCTGACCCGATTCATAAGATCGTATTGTAGTAGCTTAAATATAATAGCAAAATCGCTCTAAAAAGTCAAACGATAACTAGCGAACCGGTTTTAGCTCCTCTGTACCTCCCATATAAGGACGAAGCACTTCCGGGATCTTCACCGTACCATCCTCCTGCAAATTGTTTTCTAAGAAGGCGATCAACATACGAGGTGGAGCGACACAGGTGTTGTTTAACGTATGAGCAAAATATTTATTGCCCTTATCATCTTTAACGCGGATCTTCAATCGACGAGCTTGGGCATCCGTTAAATTCGAACAGCTTCCCACTTCAAAGTATTTTTGTTGGCGAGGAGACCAAGCCTCCACATCGACCGACTTACATTTCAAATCTGCCAGATCACCAGAACAGCATTCTAAAGTGCGGACAGGAATATCCATCGAACGGAAAAACTCCACCGTATTCATATACATCTTTTTAAACCAATCCATTGATTCTTCTGGTTTACATACAACAATCATTTCTTGTTTTTCAAATTGATGGATCCGATAGACTCCACGCTCTTCAATGCCATGCGCTCCCTTTTCCTTTCTAAAACAAGGAGAATAGGAAGTATAGGTATAAGGAAGATCTTTTTCATCTAAGATCGTATCAATAAATTTACCGATCATCGAGTGTTCGCTCGTTCCGATCAAATAGAGATCTTCGCCCTCGATCTTATACATCATTCCTTCCATTTCCGCAAAGGACATGACACCCGTCACGACATTCGAACGAATCATATAAGGAGGAATGACATACGTGAATCCTTTATTGATCATAAAATCTCTTGCGTACGATAAGATCGAAGAATGCAAGCGCGCAATATCACCCATTAAATAATAGAAGCCGTTGCCAGCCACTTTTCTTGCCGCATCCAAATCGATCCCATTAAACCGCTCCATGATTTCTGTATGGTAAGGAATCTCAAAATCAGGAACGACAGGTTCTCCAAAACGTTCCAGTTCCACATTCTCTGAATCATCTTTTCCAATCGGCACTGTGACATCGATCATATTCGGGATCTGCATCATTTTTTCTAAAACCGATTGACGAAGCGCGTCTTCTCTTTTAGAAAGTGTCTCAAGATCTTCAGCGATCTTAGCCACTTGAGATTTGACTTCAGCCGCTTCTTCTTTTTTTCCTTGTGACATGAGCTTGCCGATCTCTTTCGAAATCGACTTGCGCTGATTCCGTAAAGAATCCGCCTGCTGCTGTGTCGCGCGCAGTTCTTGATCTTCTTCGATCACTTCATCCACTAAATGAAGCTTATGATCCTGGAATTTTTTACGAATGTTCTCTTTCACAAGATCTGGGTTTTCTCGTACAAATTTAATATCTAGCATATGACCTCCTAAAAAAAAAGACCTTCGTCAAGGGACGAAGATCTTCGCGGTACCACCCTTTTTCGTTTTCATCCTCAATGAAAACCTCTTCCATGATAACGGTTTGGCTCCGGATCCTATTACTGATTTTCATAGGATCGCTCACAGGGGCTGCTTATAACGTTTCGTCGATGCTTCCACCAGCCGCACCGTCTCTATGAATCGAAATGCCGTTATAAAAAACCTGTTCTACGCTTTTTTTTATTTTATGACTCTTCCGATCACAGGCTTGCGATCGACTTCTATCTAACGATAGGGAAGAATAGCCACCTCCCCAATTGATTTGGTTTAATTTTACATCTATTCAAGATAAAAGTTAAGCAAAAATTATACTTACGAATTTGCGATCTCTTCCTCTTCAACATTCATCTGTCCATCTGGATCGGATTCTACAGCGAACTTTTCTTCGATTCCTTGATCATCCACCACATCGATTTCCTCGATCTCTTCTTCATCGTGATTGACCAATGTGATCTTATTCACCTTCGCTCCTTCGTCTAAATTGATGAGCTTGATTCCTTGTGTATTTCGTCCATACACACCAATATCAGCAAGATGGATCCGGATCATGATTCCTGTGCTCGAGACGATCAATGCATCCTCATCCCCATGGACCGACAACAAAGAAACAAGATCACCCGTTTTTTCCGTGATCCGAAGCGCGCGTACACCTTTTTTACCTCGCGCCGTTTTTCTGAAATCCGCAAACGAAGAACGCTTGCCATATCCATTTTCCGAAACGCAAAGAACCGTATCTCCTTTGTGGGACAGCGCGACACCAACAACTTGACCACCATCGGTATTGAATCCAAGAACACCAGCCGCCGTTCTGCCACTCATACGAATTTGCGATTCATCAAAACGCACCGCTTTTCCATTGTTGCCCGCGATAATGATCTCATCCGAGCCTGTTGTCGCTTTGACATATTTCAATTCATCATCATCTTTGAGCGTGATCGCGATCTTGCCATTCCGATTGATCGTATCGAACTCCTTGACACTTGTTCGTTTTACGATCCCATTTTTGGTTACGAACAACAAGCTTTCAAATCCGTCTTTATCTTCTGGAACCGCAAGGAGCGTCTGAACTTTTTCATCCGGCTGCAGCTCGACGATATTCACGATCGGTAGTCCTTTCGCTGTCCTGGAAGCATTCGGGATGTTATAGCCTTTGATTCGATAGACACGCCCTAAATTCGTAAACAAAAGAAGCGGATTATGCGTGTTCATGCTCAACAGCGTATCGACTTGATCTTCCTCGTTGAGTGTCACCGACTTGATTCCTTTGCCCCCACGATTTTGAGCATGATAGGTGTCGACTGGTTGCCTTTTGATATAACCCGATTCTGTCAACGTGATAATGATATCTTCACGAGGAATCAGATCTTCATCTTCCATATCCACATACGATTCCGATATCTCCGTACGACGAGCATCACCATACCTTCGATCCATCTCTTCGAGATCCTCTTTGATGATCTGCAAGACACGATCGTGATTTGCTAAAATATCCTCGAGATCCGCGATCGTTTCTAGAAGCGTCTGGTATTCATTCTCGATCTTTTCGCGTTCCAAACCAGAAAGGCGCCGAAGTTGCATCGCTAAGATCGCCCGAGCCTGTATCTGCGTAAAACCAAAGGCTTCGCACAGATCGGCATTCAAACCATTCTCGTCTTTATGCGAACTGCGAATCATATGAATGACTTCATCCAAATGATCGAGCGCGATCCGCAATCCTTCTAAAATATGCGCTCTCTCTTTCGCTTTCTTTAAATCATATTTTGTTTTCCGAACGATCACATCCACTTGATGATCGATATAATCGACAATGATCTCCTTTAAAGAAAGCTGCTTTGGCCGGCCTCTTTCCAAAGCGAGCATATTGATCCCAAAAGAAGACTGCAAAGGCGTCAATCTGAATAGCTGATTCAAAATCACATCCTCTTGGGCGTCCTTTTTAAGCTCCATTACGATCCGCACCCCTTCACGATTGCTTTCGTCGTTCAAATACGTTATGCCTTGGATCGCTTTATCTTTGATCAATGTCGCCATTTTGGTAAGCAAATTCGCTTTATTCACAGAATAAGGAATCTCATAAAAGATGATCCTTTTTCTTCCTTGCGATAATTCCTCTACACGATATTTCGAACGGATCATGATCGAACCACGACCCGTTTCATACGCTTGACGGATCCCTTTTCTTCCTAAGATGATCCCGCCCGTTGGAAAATCCGGACCTTTGATATGTTCCATCAATTCCGGAACCGTGATATCTGGATCCTCCATTACCGCGTCGATCGCCTTGACTGTCTCGCTTAAATTATGCGGAGGAATGTTCGTCGCCATCCCGACGGCGATCCCCATCGCTCCATTCAACAATAAATTCGGGATCCGAGAAGGAAGGACATCCGGCTCTTCTCCATCTGAATCATAGGTCGGCGAAAAGTCGACCGTTTCCTTATTGATATCCGCAACCATTTCCATCGAGATCTTCGACATGCGCGCCTCGGTATATCGCATGGCCGCGGCCCCATCTCCATCTAAGGAACCAAAGTTTCCATGCCCGTCCACGAGCGGATAACGATAGGAAAAATCTTGCGCCATTCGAACCATCGCGTCATAGACAGCCGTATCTCCATGCGGATGATATTTACCGATGACATCGCCGACGATACGCGCGCTTTTTTTATGCGCTGTATTGGCTGTCATATTCAATGTGTTCATCGCATAAAGAATACGACGATGAACAGGCTTGAGACCATCGCGAACATCGGGAAGAGCTCGCTGTACGATGACAGACATCGAATAATCAAGAAATGATTCTTTCATTTCTTTTGAGATTTCGACATCCTCGATCACATCGTGTCCGCGTTCTCCTTGATTTTCTAATTCTTCTGTATTCTTTTCTGGCATGTTCATTCACTCCTATAGATCCAAATTCGCATACGTCGCATTTTCTTGAATAAACTCTCTACGTGGATCGACATCTTCGCCCATCAGCATATCGAACACCGCATCGGCTTCCATCGCATCCTCGATCGTGACCCGCTTCAAGATCCGATTGGCCGGATCCATCGTCGTTTCCCATAGCTGCTCGGCATCCATTTCACCGAGTCCTTTATAACGCTGCACTTTGTATCCTTCTTTAAATTCATCACGAAGCTGATCCATCTCTTGTTCTTTATACGCATAAGCCACCTTCTTCCCCTTCTGGACTTTATAAAGAGGAGGCTGGGCCAAATACACATATCCGCCCTCGACGACTGGTTTCATGAACCGATATAAGAACGTCAACATCAATGTACTGATATGCGAACCGTCGACATCGGCATCCGTCATTATAATGATTTTATGATAACGAAGCTTAGAAAGATCGACATCATCTTGGATCCCGCAACCAAAAGCTGTGATCATGCTTCGTATTTCCGCATTCTCGAAGATCCGATTCGTTCTCGCTTTTTCAACATTCAAGATCTTTCCTCGAAGCGGCAAGATCGCTTGGGTCTTCGCGTCTCTTCCTTGCTTGGCAGAACCACCCGCCGAGTTCCCCTCGACAATATAGATCTCGCATTCGCTAGCATCTTTGCTGGAACAATCTGTCAATTTTCCTGGCAAAGAAGTGATCCCATCCAAAGCGGACTTTCTTCGCGTCAGCTCACGCGCCTTTTTGGCGGCGATACGGGCTTTAGAAGCGACCATCGCCTTGTCGACGATCGCCTTAGCCACGCTTGGATTTTCCAAAAAGAAACGATGCATTTTATCGCCTACGATATTAGAAACGATCTTGCGGACTTCCGAGTTTCCTAATTTTGTTTTTGTTTGCCCTTCATATTGAGGGTCTGGATGCTTGATCGAAATGATCGCGACCAAACCTTCTTTAACATCCTCTTGGGAAAGACTCTCGTCTTTTTTCAACATATTGTTGTCTTTAGCGTATTTATTGATGATACGTGTCAAAGCCAAACGGAAGCCTTCTTCATGGAAACCGCCTTCATGCGTATTGATATTGTTGCAGAACGAATAAATATTCGCCTGGTATCCATCGTTATACTGCAAAGCGACTTCTGCAAAGATCCCATCCTGCAACCCATCCACATAGATCACAGGCTCTGAAATAAGCTGCTTGCCTTTATTCAAATATTCGACATATTCAATGATCCCGCCTTTATAATGGTATTCATTGACGCGAGGAGTCTCGCCGCGCTCATCCCTTAAAGTCAGACGGATATCCCGATTCAAGAAAGCCAGCTGACGAAGTCTTGTATTCAAAATCTCATAATCATAAGTCGTTGTTTCTTTAAAGATCTGCGGATCGGCTTTAAAGCGGACAAGCGATCCGGTTTCATTCGTTTCGCCAATGACCTTTAATGGCGCCACGGTATGACCGCCATTTTCAAACCGGATCATATAGATTTTTCCATCTTGAAAGATCTTGACTTCCATCCATTCGCTCAAAGCGTTCACAACGCTCGCTCCTACACCATGCAATCCGCCGGAGACTTTATAAGCGCCCCCACCAAATTTACCACCCGCATGAAGGACGGTCATGATCGTCTCGACCGCACTCAGTCCTGTCTTTTCGTGGATGCCAACAGGCATACCGCGTCCATTGTCTCGCACACTGATCACATTGTCTTTTTCGATCGTCACATCGATCTGGTTGGCGAAGCCCGCTAGAGCTTCATCGATTCCATTGTCAACGATCTCCCAAACAAGATGATGAAGACCACGAGAAGAAGTCGAGCCAATATACATACCTGGACGAAGCCTTACCGCTTCGAGTCCTTCTAATACTTGAATGTCATCAGCTGTATAGGAATGGTCCACAAAAGTGGCTTGGTTTTCCATTTCTTCAAATTTCAACAATTCATCGTTATTCGTTTCGCTCATGAACTTCCTCCTTTATCGTTCCATTCTCTATCGTATAAAAAAATACTTTTCGTTTGAACCAGTCTGTCTGGATCGGTTCAGCGCTCGTTATGAAGATTTGCATCTGCTCAGGAAGCATTTGGATCAATGTCCGTTTGCGCCCTTCATCAAGCTCGCTGAATACATCGTCCAACAGCAAGATCGGATATTGCCCATCTTTTTCATAGACGATGTGAGCGAGTCCAAGCTTCAAGGAAAGAAGTACGCTTCTTTTTTGACCTTGGCTCGCGCTCTCTATGACAGGGACGCCATTGAGAGAAAAAATAAAATCATCTTTATGGATCCCCAATTGGGTCGTTTTATAAAACAGATCCTTTGAAAGGGAAGTCGCGTAAGCTTCCTTCAAGGACTGCTCTAGATTTTCGTCGATGGGTACGAATGTTTTATAGACCGCATCCATCACTTCTTTTCCATCATCAAAAAAAGGATAAAGCGATTGGGATTTTTCGATCAAGTCTTTCAAAAACGCATGTCGCTGCTTGATAATGATCTTTTCATCCTCGATCATCTGATCGGTATATACTTGAATGAGCGCGCGATCGACCGGCGTGCTCTTCAAAGCCAAGTTTCGATCTTTCAAGAGCTTTTGATAATGCGAAAGGGTTGCTGTATAGGTCTTGGAAAGCTTGATCAATTCTGTGTCGATAAACTTGCGTCGCTGACTTGGAGCGCCAGCAAAAAGCATCAAGTCGTCGGGGCAAAACAAGATCGCGTTGAGCGAGCCAACAAAAGAAGAATACGTAGAGACGGGCTGTCCAAACCGAAAAAGCTGTTTTTTATGCTCTGAAAGAACGACTTTTAGATCTTCCGTTCTTTCTTTCGATTCGATCTGCGCTTCGATCATCATCATTTCTTCATCGTGCTTGATCATGAGATTCGGTTTGCTCGTTCGAAAAGAGCGCAGCAGCGATAAAAAATAGATCGCTTCTACGACATTGGTCTTGCCTTGCGCGTTGTTTCCACGCAAGATATGGATCCCATTTTCTTCAAAAGAAAAAGAAGCCTTGTCATAATTTCGAAAATGATAGAACTTCAGTTTTCTAATATTCATTCGACTTCGATCCTAATTCCATCGGCTTCGACAACATCCCCTGCATAAATCTTTTTTCCACGTCGATCTTCTTTTTCTCCATTGAGAAAAACAGGACAGTTCGCTAAAAAATATTTCACTTCACCGCCACTTGAAACGACATCACAGGCTTTTAAAAGTTGCCCCAAAGCGATGTAATCATTCGTCAATTTAAATTTCATACAGTCTCCTTTCAATGTAATATATTATAGCACAAAATCAAACATTTTACCATAATCCCTATTTGAATACAAGAAAAAAGGAAGCACATTACGTGGCTTCCTTAATCAATGCTCCGTACCGGAACAACGATCATCAATGTCGAATCATCTTCTGGATCGCTGATCTTGATCGGCTTCAAAACTCCTGTAAAAGAGAGCTCGACTCTAGAAGAACCAAGTGCCTTCAGAGCATCGAGCATATACGATCCATTACATGTCAAAGTCAGATCTTCGCCACCATAGATCGAGCTCAATAATTCTTCTTTCGAATCGCCGATCTCGCTAGAGCGCGTCTTGATCTCTACGATCTTGGGCGTGCACTCTAATTTGATCAAATGCACTTTGTCCGTCAAGATAAAATTCGTTCGATCGATCGCGTTCGAAAGTTCTCTAGCATCGATCTGCAGTGTAGAAATAAAGTGTTGCGGAATAATTCGTTCTACATCCGGAAACGTTCCATCCAGCAAGCGCGTTTGAAAGGTCGTCCCATCAAAAATAAACTGCGCCTTTTTTTGATCCACAAAGATCTGAATGTCTTCTTCCTCTTGATTGAGCGATTTTACGATCTCGTTGAGCGAACGATTGGAAATCGTGATATTGAATGTATTTTCTTGGGGCAAAGTGATCCTTTTGCGCGCAAGACGATATGTGTCTGTCGCTGAACAATAAAGGTTTTCTCCTTGCATATTAAAATTGATGCCATTCAAAACAGGACGGCTATCAGAATCCGCGCATGCAAATCCAGTTTGACGCACGATTTCTTTCAATTGTTTTTTTGAAAGGATGAATTCATTTTGAGGTTGATAAAAATCGATCGATGGATATTCGCTTCCTTCGATCCCATTCAAATGGAACGTTCCATGATCGCCTTCGATACGGATCAACGTATCGTCAAACAATTCAAAAGAAACGATCTTGCATTCTAGCTTTCGAATGATTTCTAATAGATATTTCGATTCGATGATGATCGATCCTGTAGATTCGATTTTTAGTTGATTTTCTTCATTGGGTTCAATGATCGTTTTGATAGAGATCGTCGAATCGCTTCCCATCAAAATCAAACGATCCGTTTCTACTTGAATACAGATCCCAGATAAAGCGGGCAGCGGAGAATAGGGTGAGATCGCCCGAGCGACGATGCTAAGTTGGTCATAAAAGTATTTTCGATCTATGCTGAAATTCATGTAGACTCCTTTAATATATTTATTTTATATATAGTAACAACAATAAGGGTGGGGATATTGGGGAAAACTCTTGAAAACCGAATATCTATGCGATTTTTTTACGATTTTAGCTGGGTATGGATTGGGGAAGCCTGGGGAAATCACAAAAGCTTCTCTTTGATCTTATGGACGGCGATCTCGAAGGCTTGATCTTTTTGCATTAGATCTTTCGCCCGGTTATAGGAAGACTGGATCGTCTTATGATCGCGTTTTCCAAGCTCCTTGCCAATCGTCATATAAGGAAGGTGTAAAAGCTCTCTAGAAAGATAGACACAAATGTGTCGAGCGTTCATGATCGCTTTGAGTCTCGATTTTCCTTCCAGATCTGAAATGGATAAGCCATAAAATTGCGAGACGGAACGTTTGATCGTCTTCATCGTCAATTCGTTTTTTTGCTCGACGATCGGCTCTTTGTCTAAATGTTCAGTCGCGAATTTTAGATCGATCACGTCGGGATTGAATAAAGTCGACTGAAAGATCAGACGATTGAGCTTTCCTTCCAGATCGCGGACATCCGAAGAATAGGACATCGCCAAATAATCGAGAACTTCATCGGTCACAAGATCTTCTCGTCCATCCAATTTCTTTTTCAAGATCGCTTTACTCGTTTCAAAGCCTGGTTTCGAGATATTGATCGCTAGGCCAGAAGTAAAGCGCGAAATAAGGCGGGATTGCAGATTGCTCAATTCCTTAGGATGGATATCCGAGGTAATGATGATCTGCGAGCCTTTTTCGATCAACTTGTTGTAGACCGTGAAAAAGACCTCCTGGGAAGAGTTGTGCTGCAAGTTTTGAATATCGTCGATCAAGAAATAATCACAGTCGAGAAGCTGCTCTTTGACTTTATCGACTGTATTTCCATGAATATTCTTTGTTTTCATCGCTTCGATCAGGATCGAAACAAAGTCGCCGCTATACATATAGATGACTTTCGCTTCCGGACGTTCGGCATGAAGATAATTGCCGACCGCATGGAGAAGATGGGTCTTCCCTAATCCAGAATTTCCAAAAAGCATCAATGGATTGAACATTGGATGGCTTCCTTGATTGCAGGAGGCAAAACAGGCGGCATACGCTTCTTTGTTGCTGCTGCCTTCGATAAAGTTTTCAAAGGTATAGTTTGGATTGAATTTATTTTCCAAAAGTGTGTTGGTCCTTTGTTCGACGACGACTTCTGGCATCATTTGTTCCATTTCTTTTTGTTCGATCAAGATCAATGAAACTGGGTTGCCCCATTCCTCGCTTAAAGTCGCTTCAAATAAGGCCAGCTGCCTTTCCATGATCGCTTTTGTGATCGAGGATCGATACGCGACATAGGCGGAATCATTTTCTATCTTGAACAAGGTCGTTTTTTGGATCCATACTTGAAAATCTTGTTCATCGAAATATTGAGCTTCGTGGATCTTCTTTAAAACGCTGTCCCAAAGCATTTCTAATGTTGTAGCCATCCTTCTGCTCCTTTCGCTCGTATTGCTAGGTTTTCATTATACACAAAACGAAAAGGGGATAAAAGAGTTTTTCCCCAAAGGAATGTGTTTTCCCCATATTCGGATTGGGGAGATTCTTTTCCCCTTGGGGAGAATGGGGAAAAGAAGGAAAACAATTGGGGAAAACTCAAACATATCCCCAATTGTTTTTAGAAAGATTTTCTTTTAGGTAAAGAATAATTGATAATTTCCCCACTTATCCCCAAAGGGGTGGATAGGGGAAAAGTTTTTGAGGTGAAAAAAGGGGAATTTTATTAAGTTTTCCCCCTTTTTGTTGAAATCACCAAAATCAAGCATGATATAATTCCCAAAAGAATGGGGAAAACTTTCGTCATTTATGCTTTTCTTTTTCCCCTATATAATATATAGACGGAACTTGGGGAAAAATTTATTATGAACACTTCATTGACGATAGGTATCGGATTTGCTATAATGGGCAAGCAATCTTATTTGTAAATAAAATAGTAATAGACTGTGGGGTGTAAAGAATGAAAAGAACATATCAGCCAAGTAAGATCAAACACAAAAGAGTTCATGGTTTCCGTGCACGTATGGCGACAGTTGGTGGGCGTAAAGTTCTAGCTCGCAGAAGAGCAAAAGGTAGAAAGGTATTATCCGCATAGAAATCACCAGCAAGGTGATTTTTTTGTCTGGATAGGGATTTTTTCATGAAAAAACAATTTAGAGTATGTAAAAATTATGAATTTGCTTCCATTATCCAGAATCGTAAATATTTAAAGTCTAGTGCGTTTGTTTTTTATTATAAACCGAAAAAGCATTCGACAGCCCGGGTAGGGATCAGCGTAGGAAAGAAGCTTGGCAACGCGGTATGCCGCAACCAAGTCAAGCGTCAAGTGCGAAGCATGGTCGATGCTCTCTATGATTTTAATGAAGCGTACGATACGATCTTGATCGTGCGTCCGGTTTATCAAAAACAAACGTATCAGCAAAATCTAGAAGAACTTAAACGTTCAAAACAAAAAGTCGAAAAACGACAACAAATTGGGAAGGAACAACTATGACGCATTTTTTACATAAAAAAATGAATATTTTCCTACTTTGCTGTTTTGTATTGCTCGGTTTGTCTGGTTGTTCGAACCCAAGAGGTACGGATGGAAAAACGAAAGTGGATCAGATCATTGCGAGCGAAAAAATCGAAGTAGAAAAAGATCGAGTCAATGTATCCGATATCACGGATGAAAAACTAAAAAAAGAATACGAAAAATTAGGAAAGAACGAAATGATCACGATCGAACCAACTTCGTTCAAGCAAGCAATCTCGCAAAGCTGGTTCGATGGCTTGATCGTTTGGCCAATCGCGCAATTGATCAACGTGTTCGCTTCGTGGACCGATGCGGGGATCGGGATCATCTTAGCGACCTTGCTCATTCAGATCATCATTTTCTTCTTCACGCGCAAATCGCAGATCGCCAACCAGCGGATGCAGCAGATCCAGCCGGAGATGAATAAGATCCAAAACAAATATAAGGATAAAAACGATGAGCGTTCCAAAATGATGATGGCTCAAGAAATGCAGAAGCTCTACTCCAAATACGATATCAATCCATTCGGAACGCTTCTAGTTACATTCATTCAATTGCCAGTCATGATGGGAATGTATTATGCGACGATGCGGGCAGCCGCTGTCGTATATGGATCTTTTTTAGGAATGCCTCTTTCGGAAACGCCAATGGGCGCGTTTACGACGCTTGGCTCCAACAACGCGCAATGGGGACCTGTCATCGTGTATGTATTGATGGTCATTTTCCAGCTCGTTTCTTTACAGTTGCCAAAATGGCTCAAAAAGCTGGATGACAAGAAAAATCATGTGAAACAGAAAAAATACATCAAAGACGACAATCCGATGGGCAATACGATGAATACAACGATGTATTTCTCAACAGCGTTGATCGCGTTCATGTATCTGAGCTGGCCGATCGCCATGTCCTTTTACTGGCTCGTTTCTTCCGTGATTCGTACTTGCCAGACATTATTGATCCATTTTGTGATGACTGATAAAGAAAAACACTAGGAGTAAGCGTATGGAATATCAGAAATTTATTGGAAAAACACTTGAAGAGGCGCTACAGAAAGCCGCGAGCGAAAAAGAAGTCAGCGTCGAAGAATTGACCTATACAGTCACCGAAGAAAAAGCAGGTTTCCTTGGTATTGGAAAAACAGTGGAGATCCAAGTCTTCTGCAATAAGGATATCCAAAAATTTATTCATGACTATATCCAGACGTATTTTGATAATGCCGATCTAGATGGCGAAACATCTGTGGAAATCGACGATGATGATTTCTATCGTGTTCAAGTGAATACGAGCAACAACGCGATTTTGATCGGAAAAAACGGCAAGACGCTTCAATCGTTCAATCGTCTTGTCAAAGCGGCAGCAAGCGCCGAATTTAAAAAACGGATCCGTTTATTGATCGATGTCAATGGCTACAAAGAAGAAAGATACGACAAGATCTGCCGAATGGCGATCCGCGTCGCCAAAGATGTTCGCCGAACAAAAGTCGATGCCGAACTTGATCCAATGCCAGCTGACGAGCGAAAAGCGATCCATAACGCGCTTTCAAAAATGGAAGATATATCCACGCACTCGCAAGGCGAAGGCGTAAATCGCCATCTGTGTATTTTATATACACCAGGAAAAGAAGTTGAATAAGTGGGAAGAGCTTCCCACTTTTTTTCGTAGGAGGAATAGAGTATGAAAATCATAGTAGGATTAGGAAATCCCGGAACAAAATATGAAAATACACGCCATAACGCCGGATTTATGGCGATCGATCGACTCGCAAAAAAATGGAATCTAGACTGGAACCAAGAAAAATTCAACGCCAAATTTATAAAGACGAAACAAAATGGCGAAGATGTGATCTTGCTCAAACCCTTGACGTATATGAACGAAAGCGGTTTCGCGCTCCGCGAATGCCTTGACTTTTACAAAAGCGGCAGCGAGGATGTCTTGATCCTTTATGATGATGTCGACCTTCCTGTAGGAAAGATCCGTCTAAGACAGAAAGGCAGCGCAGGAGGCCATAATGGCATCAAAAGCATCATCTCTTGCATCTTTACGCAAGAATTCGATCGGATCCGTATCGGCGTAGGAAAAGATCCTAAGATTCCAATGGTCAACTGGGTATTAGGAAAGTTCAAAGCGGATGAACAAAATGAACTCGATCACGCCTTACAAGAAGCAAGCGAAGCTGCAGCGTATTCGATCGATCATAATTTTGCTCAAACGATGAATCAATTCAATAAAAAATAAAGGATGGCAACTCATGGAACCGCAAATTTTTAAACGACTCGCCCAAAATCCAGTGACCAAAGCGATCTTGGCCCGCCAAAACAATATTGGCAATCTATATTTGATGGAAGAAGCACTCGTTTTAGTCAGCGCCTTTTTAACCGATAAAAAAACGCGCATTATCGTAAAGAAAAATCGATACGAGGCGCAGCAGCTTTATAATCGCCTGCTTCAAATGGAAGAAAACGTGCTTTTATTTACGATGGAAGAAAGCTTGCGCGTCCAGGCGATCGCCTCCTCTCCAGAGGATATGGAAGAACAGCTCAATGCCCTCGTCCAAATCACACTCGATCCTAAGCCACGCTTGATCGTCTGCAATACAGCGAGCTTTCTACGTTTCTTGCCCGACCATACTTTCTTTCAAGAAAATACATTTACCTTAGAAGTCGGCCAAGAATTCAATATGAAAGAACTTAAGAAGAAATTGAATCGGATCGGGTATGGCAAAGTCAATTATGTCGATCGTCCATGTACTTTCGCATCACGGGGAGGAATCGTCGATGTCTTTATCTTAGGCCAAGACCATCCGGCCCGCATTGAATTTTTTGATACCGAAATTGATTCGATCCGTCTGATCGATGAGCATACCCAACGAACGATAAGAACAATCGAGAAGGTCACGATCACGCCTGCGACAGATCTTCTTTTCAAAGATGAGCAGATCGCGGAGATCCAGACGATCGTGAAAGAAAAACTTGAACATGAAAAAAAGAGTTTGAACGAAGAAGAATTCGATTTGCTCCAAGATCATATTGAAGAAGATCTTCTCGCTTTAGAAACCTATGATACTTCGCCTAAGCTCTATCGCTATTTTTCCTATATCCATTCAGATCAGCTTCTTGATTATATTGACGCCGAAGTCATTCTTTCTTCTCAAGAAGAAGTGGAGCGAGCGGCTAAAAAGCTCAACGAAGACAATATCGCCTTTATTCAAGAGCTCGTGCAAGATCGCAAAAGCATCGCCCGCTACATCATGTTTCATGATCTGTATCGTTTAGAAGCGAAGCATTCCTTTTTGATGTTTCATGAATTCCAAGATCTCGAAGATCCTATTTTTTCAAACATCCGGCCACTCGATCCGATCAGTCAAGGATTGCCTTTGTTTTTCGGTACGATCCATCAAAACACTTTGTTCGCCTTAGATGAAGAAGATGCCAAAAAAGTCAAAGCGCTTAGCGAGTATCCTCTTCGGATCATACCGAATGATTTTTACGAAGGATTTTCCTATGAAGGGGAAGAAATTTATACAAATCGGGAATTGTTCCGTCAGCAAGTCAAGCATAAACGGTATCAAAAGACATTTAAAGAAGGTCAAGTGCTGGAAAACGTATTGGAACTGGAAAAACTCGATTATGTTGTCCATGAACAATATGGGATCGGACAATATCTAGGAATCGTGACTCGCGAAAAAGATGGCAGAGCGCAAGATTATCTTCATATTGTCTATCGGGGCGGCGACGAGTTGTTCGTGCCTCTCGCTCAGTTCCAATTTGTCCGCAAATATATCTCCAAAGAAGGAGCGGGTGTCAAACTCTCGCAGCTTGGAAGCAACCAGTGGCAAAAAACGAAAGAGCGAGTGAACGCGAAAATCGAAGAAATCGCCTCGCGCCTTGTTGAATTGTACGCGCATCGAAATGAAGAAATCGGTTTTGCCTACTCGAAAGATGACGCGCTGCAAGAAGAATTCGATCAAGCCTTTGAATATGAAGCGACCGAAGATCAATTGAAAGCGACGGAAGAGATCAAAGCCGAAATGGAAAAAGCCAAGCCGATGGATCATCTATTATGCGGAGATGTTGGCTTTGGTAAAACAGAAGTCGCGATGCGATGCGCTTTTAAAGCGATCACAAACAATAAGCAAGTCGCTTTCCTTTGTCCAACGACGATCTTATCGATGCAGCACTATCAAACTTTGAAAAAGCGTTTCGAATATACGGGTGCCAATATCGCGCTTGTGAATCGTTTCGTGAGCGCGAAAGAAATCAAGCAAATCAAAGAAGGCTTAAAAAATGGAACGATCGATATCGTGATCGGGACCCATAAGCTTCTTAATAAAAGTTTCGAATATAAGGACCTTGGCTTTTTGATTATTGACGAGGAACAGCGTTTCGGTGTCGAACATAAAGAAAAAATCAAAGAATTGAAAGAATCGATCGATGTTCTTTCTTTATCAGCTACTCCCATTCCGCGCACGCTGCAAATGTCGTTGATCGGTGTCAGGACGATCTCCCAGCTCACCACGCCTCCGGCTCATCGTCATCCTATACAAACTTATGTGATCGAAAAAAGAGGAAGCGCGATTGAAGAGATCATCCAGCGCGAGCTTTCACGCGATGGACAAGTGTTCTATCTCAACAATCGAGTCTCCAATATTTATGGCGTGGCAAAAAAGATCCAAAAACAATTTCCAGACGTGCAAGTGGGCATCGCTCACGGAAAAATGAGCAAAGAAGAAATCGAACAGACGATGTACGATTTTGCCGAAGGAAAATACAAGATCCTTGTGTGCACGACGATCATTGAAACAGGACTCGATATCGCCAACGCCAATACGATGATCATCGATCAAGCTGACCGATTCGGCTTGTCTCAGCTCTATCAGATCCGAGGACGCGTTGGACGAAGAGATAAGATTGGCTATTGCTATTTGATGGTCGATGGCCAAAAAGAAATCACGGAACAAGCGCATAAGCGTTTGCAGTCGATCAAAGAATTCACCCAGCTCGGCTCTGGGTATAAGATCGCGATGCGCGATTTAACGATCCGCGGAGCGGGCGATATGTTAGGACCTCAGCAAGCGGGATTTATCGATCAAGTGGGACTGGATATGTATTTAGAGCTCCTTTCGAATGCGATTGCCAAAAAACAAGGCAAAGAAATCGAAGAAACGAAAGAAGTCAAACAAGCGAACATTCAATTGGGCGGATATATCCCGCAGCAGTTTACAGAGAACGATGGCGATAAGCTCGATCTTTATCAAGAAATCAAAGCGATCCGTTCCTTGCAGCAATTGTATGAATACCAGCATCGGATCGAAGATCTATTCGGCAAAATCCCAAAAGAAGTTAGTCAGCTCTTTAAAAAGAAGAAGCTTGACTTGTTCGTGAACGAAGACTATGTTGATTCTTTAAAGGAAACGAATATGAATGTTCAGATCCAAATGGCGCCTGCTTATTCGAAAAAAGTCGATGGCGCCGCGCTCTTTCACGATATGAGCGCTTTGTCTAAAACCATTCGATTAAAGATGAATAAAGGAAAATTAGAAATCCTTCTAGATAAGAAAGGACGTTACATCGATTTGTTGATGAAAGTCATCGATCGATTGATGCATGAAAAGGAGATAGAAGATGCGATTGGATAAATATTTAAAAACAGCGCGGATCTTGAAACGAAGAGAGGCGGCCAAAGAATTGGCGCTTCAGCAGCGAGTGGAAGTCAACGGAAGAATCGTCAAGCCTTCCTATGAAGTCGAAGTGGGAGATCGAATCGTGCTTCGCTTTGGAACGCGGATCTTAGAGATTCGTGTCCTTGATATTCAAAAACAAGTATCAAAAGCCAATGCTTCTTTGTTATTTGAAGTCATCAGCGAGAAAAAGATTGAAAACAAAGAATAAGAATCATTCTTATTTTGTGTATTTTAGTGAAAGGAACGAGAATATGAAAATCACAGATCGACTCGAAGAAATCAAAGTGATGCGTGATCCGATCCATAGCTATATTCATATTGAATACGCCCTGTTGTGGAAGATCATCGATACCCCAGAAATGCAGCGGTTGCGCCGCATCCATCAGCTGGGAGGAAATTTTCAAGTATATCATACAGCCGAGCATTCTCGTTTTTCACACTCCCTAGGCGTTTACGAGATCGTAAGAAGGATGCTTTCTGAAATACCAAGCCTTGTTCAAGAAGTCAGCGAACAGGAAAAGATCGTGTTGATGGCGGCAAGCTTGGTCCATGATATTGGCCATGGTCCTTTCTCCCATTTGTTTGAGAGGATCACTCATAAACATCACGAAACGATGGGAAAAGAGATCTTGCTCGATCCCTCTACCGGGATCCACAAGCTTCTTGTTCAATATGATCAAGATCTGCCCGATCAGATCGTTTCTATTTTAGAAAGGCGTCATCCTAAAAAGATCTTATCTCAAGTATTGTGTTCTCAGCTCGATGCGGATCGGATGGATTACTTGCTTCGTGATTCGTACGCGACAGGAACGAGTTATGGAAAATTTGATCTTGAGCGGATCTTACGAACTCTACGTGTCGAAGATGGATTGCTTTGCGTCAAAGAAAGCGGCGTGCATTCGATCGAAGATTACATCATGGCTCGCTATGAAATGTATTGGCAAGTGTATTTACATCCCGATGCGAAAAGCTATGATATTTTGATCTTAAAATTGTTCGAACGCTACGAAGCGATCCGTTCAAAAAGAAGGATCGAAGCGCTCGAGGCATTTTATCGACCGATCGATCCGCGCACTTTTTTTAAGCTCGACGACTATCGTTTTTATACGATCGTGCACGATCTTCAAGAAGATCGAGATCCTTATTTGAGCGATCTAGCCAATCGGATCATGAATCGGCGTTTATTCGATTGGGTGCGAGAGCCAAAACAAGAAATGATCAATTCGATCCAAGAAAAACTGACGCGAAGAAAGATCCCGCTATCTATCTATACGCATGAAGAAAGACTTTTAGAAGATATGTATCTTCCTTATACAGAAAGAAAAAAGGAAGAGGAGATCCATGTATTCGACGTTTGCGGCAAGATCTGGCCACTTTCCGCGAAATCAGAAATCGTCAAGGCGCTTCTAGGAATGGAGACGAAGACGTGCAAGTACTTTTATTGGCAAAAAATTTCTGAAGAATCCTAGGAAAATCGGTTCTTCTTATTGAAAAAAATGTCAATCATGTTAATATACATTCGCTATGACACACGTAATTGTTTTAAAGAATCTTAAGAATGATGAGATCGTGTTTCAGGGGAATGGCGAAATGATCATAGAGGAAAATGGAAATTGGAAGATTTCTTTTCAAGATCGATCCAGGACGTTTCATTATGCATTTGAAGAGCCGCGCTATGTGATGGATCATAAAACCGACATGGCTGTCCACTTGGAATTTGATGAAAACGAAGAAAAAAATGGATGGATCGAAACAGTCTATGGAAGGATCGACGTCCAAGTGAAAACGCGATTTCTCCAAGTCATGAAGGATGCGATCGAATTCGCCTACACATTATCGATCCATGGCGAAGAAGAGACGTTTCACTTTCGATTGGAATACACAAAAAGGAGCGATGAAGTATGCAAACAATAGATGTTCAACTCAAAGAGGCGCTGCAGAAGGCGATCAAAAAAGCGTTTGATCTAGAACTCGACGTAAAAGAGATCCAGATCGAGATCCCTAAAAATAAAGAGCATGGCGATTTTTCAAGCAACGCGGCAATGCAGTTGACAAAGATCTTGCGGAAAAATCCGCGCTTGATCGCCCAAGAAATCGTTCAAAATGTCGATCAAGAAACCTATGGCATTGAAAAAATCGAGATCGCGGGACCTGGTTTTTTAAATCTTTGTTTGGAAAAAAATTCATTCGCCCAAGTCGTGCACGATATTTTAAAACGAGGCGAACAATATGGAAATCAGCCTAAGCAAGATGTTCGTATCAATTTAGAATATGTCAGCGCCAACCCGACAGGTTCGCTTCATTTAGGACACGCTCGCGGGGCAGCCTGGGGAGATGCTTGCGCAAGGATCATGAAAAAAGCGGGCTATGATGTCACTCGGGAATACTATGTCAACGATGCCGGCAACCAGATCGCGAATCTTGCCCAATCCTTATACGCGCGCTATAATCAAGCGCTCGGGATCCCTAAAGAGATCGGGGCCGATGGATATTTAGGCAGCGATATCGAAGAAAAAGGAAAAGAGCTCGCACGCAAGTATGGGGATCGCTATTTGGATGCAAGTGAAGAAAACTTGGCGTTCTTTAGAAAAGTCGGCGTGGATTTCGAACTCGATAAAATCAAGAAAGATCTTGATGAATATCGTGTCCATTTTGATGTCTGGAGCAGCGAACAAAAGCTTAGAGACGATGGAGCGGTCGAGCAGGCGATCTTAAAGCTTGTCGAACAAGGCTACACGTATGAAAAAGAAGGGGCTCTTTGGTTCCGTTCGACCGATTTTGGTGACGATAAAGACCGCGTTCTTCGAAAGAGTGATGGCTCGTTGACTTATCTTGTGCCAGATATTGCCTATCACAACAATAAATACGAACGGGGCTTTGATGAACTCGTCGATTTCTTTGGCGCCGATCATCATGGCTATATTCCGCGCTTAAAAGCGAGCATGTCCGCTTTAGGCAACGATCCAGAAAAGCTCCATGTCGATATCATTCAAATGGTGCGCCTAGTCAGCAACGGGGAAGAAATGAAAATGTCGAAGCGTTTAGGCAACGCCACGACGATCACGGAATTGTGTCAACGTGTCGGGGTGGACGCGGCTCGATACTTTTTCGTACAGCGCGCCTTGGATTCCCATCTAGATTTTGATGTGGAGCTCGCAACGAAAAAATCCAATGAAAACCCGGTTTACTACGCACAATATGCCCATGCGAGAATGTGTTCGATCTTAAAGCAGGCGCCGGATTGGCAAGAGCCTGAAGTCTATGATCAGCTTGTTCATGAAAAAGAGATCGACTTGATGAAGACTTTGGAAGAATACAACAAGGTGATCCGCGATGTGGCGAAGAGTCGGCAAGTCCATAAAATGACGCATTATATTCAATCGCTTGCATCTAAGTTCCATAGTTTCTATAATGCATGCAAGGTGATCGATCTAAACAACAAAGAATTGAGCGCTCAAAGATTAGCGCTTGTCAAAGCGACGAAGATCGTTTTGGCCAACGCTCTCGATCTGATCGGTGTAGAAGCCGTAGAATCGATGTAATTTTGATTAAAGGAGAAATGACGTTATGAGTAAATCAATGATTGAAACAGCTTATCAAGTTTTGTCAGAACAGAAAGGGGCTATTCCATTTGTTGATTTGTGGAAGCAAGTCAGCGAACGAATGGGCTTCACCCCAAGTCAAGCGGAGGATAATATCGCTCAGCTGTATACAGACCTTTCTATGGATGGGCGTTTTTTGAATATGACGGGGAATCAATGGGATTTACGTTCACGCCATACATATTCTGAAAGTGTAACGGATACATCGACGATCGCAATCGATGATGATCAAGACGACGAGATGGATGAAGAAGCTTCGAGTGTAAATTTAGACGAAGAATAAGAAGAAATCTGCGCACCGCAGATTTTTTTGTGTTTAAAAACAGGTATAATAGAACAGAATAAGGAGTTGTGTATGCTCAAAAGTATTTGGTATGTCCTAAAGGAGAATTTTTCCAATCTCTATCGTATCTACAGCATCTCAAAATATGAGCTGCTCTCGGAAATGCGAGATTCTAAATTTGGGATCGTTTGGAATTTTTTATCTCCTGCAATACAAGTATTTACATATTGGCTGATCTTTGGTGTCGCCTGGAACCGGAAACCAATGAAAGTCAATGGGATCGAAGTTCCCTATTTGATCTGGCTGATCGTGGGATATGCCGCGTGGTGGTTCATCCAACCAAGTATCACGCAAGGCTGTTCGGCGATCTACTCTAAGATCAACGTCATTACGAAGATGAAATTTCCCGTTTCGATCTTACCGGCGACAGTCGTCTGCAAAGAGTTCTTCAATCATATTTGCATGCTTTTGATCGCTTTCATCGCGCTTTTGATCTTTGGCTATTATCCAAACTGGTATTGGCTGAATTTGATTTATTATGCGTTTTGCGCATTCGTGCTCGTTGAATCGATCGGGTTGATCCTTTCAGTGTTGACGATGCTTTGGCGAGACATCAAAAAGCTTGTCACATCCTTGACGCGGATGCTGTTTTATTTTTCGCCAGTAATCTGGAATTGCCGGTTCGCGAGCAGCGTTCCTTTCCATACGATCTTGAATAAAATGATGAAGCTCAATCCGATCTATTATGTGATCGAAGGCTATCGGGAGTCGATCCTTTATCAAAAACCGTTTTGGGCCCATCCAGCTCTTGGCTTGTACTTTTGGCTCTTTTGTCTTGTCGCGTTTAGTCTAGGATGCTTCTTGATGTTTAAATTCAAGAAAAAATTGATCGATCTGATCTAGGAGAGTGCGTATGAGCAAAGAAAAGAAAACCTCAAAACAATACGCGGTAGAAGCGGATCATATTTCAAAGATCTACGCATTGCGAAACAAAAACAATCAGCATAAAAAGGCCAATAAACGTTTCTATGCTTTGAAGGATGTCTCCTTTAAAGTCGAAAAAGGCGATGTGGTCGGGATCTTGGGAACGAACGGATCAGGAAAGTCGACTCTTTCTTTGTTGTTGTCTGGAATATCCGATATCGATTCAGGCGAGATCAAGATCCATGGCGAACAAGCTTTGATCGCCATCAATACAGGACTCAATATGCAACTGACTGGTCTAGAAAACATCAAAGTCAAAGGGGCTTTGATGGGTCTGAAGAAAAAACAGATCGAAGCGATCACAGAAGATGTGATCAATTTCTCGGAGCTTGGCGATTTCTTATATCAGCCTGTCAAAAAGTATTCCAGCGGAATGAAATCCCGTCTTGGTTTTTCGATCTCGTTAGCGCTCGATCCCGATATATTCATTGTCGATGAAGCGTTGTCGGTCGGCGATAAAGGCTTCGCGAAAAAGTGCATGGATAGAATGATGCAGTTGAGGAACGATCAAGGAAAGACGATCTTTTTTATCTCTCATTCTTTAGATCAAGTGCGAAATTTCTGCACGAAAGGCATGTGGATCGAAGGTGGCGAACTGAAAGCGTATGGAGATGTCGAGACCGTCGCTTCCGAATATTCTGAATACGTGGATTCTTTGAACGCCCTCAAGGGAAAAGAAAAACAAAAAGTCTTGGACGAAAAATTCGAAAAACGACTTCTTCCAAGCCCGCCAAAGAAGACATTATGGCAAAAAATCAAGGGGTGAGATCCCTTTTTTCTTAAAGGTCGGTGAAAGATATGAAAAAAGTAATCACATATGGAACATTTGATTTGTTCCATATCGGCCATTTGAATATATTGAAGCGCGCCAAGGAGCTCGGCGATTATTTGATCGTGGGCGTCAGTTCTGATGAATTCAATAAAATCAAAGGCAAACATTGTCAAATTAGCGATAAGGACCGCATGGAGATCGTGAAAGCGATCCGTTATGTGGACGAAGTGATCCCGGAGACGAGCTGGGATCAAAAAGTGAAAGATATTCAAGAACACGATGTGGATGTTTTTGTGATGGGCGACGATTGGAAAGGAAAGTTTGACGATTTGAAAGAGTATTGCGAAGTCGTCTATCTACCTAGGACTGAAGGAATCTCGACGACGCAAATCAAGGATACATTGAAAGAGGCGGACTATGAGTGAATTACGTATATATATCGATCAAGATGAATTAACGATTGAAAAGATTCGCGCTCGCCACAGCCAAGAAGATACACTTGTTTTCAATTTAAATGATTTTGATGAAGAAACATGCACGATCACGACGAAAATGAGTGTCAATCGGCAAAAGGACACGCATTGTATCTTGTTTCAGCAAATGTGGAATGAAAAGCTTGTCCTTGTGTATTGCGGACAAAAGTATATCCATGTCGGATGCGGAAGTGCAGAAATCCTTTATCAAAAAATGGGGCGACCGTATGTGTTCTCGACTTCTCAACGTCTAACTCGAAGAGGTCTAAAAATCAAAATCAAAGGGTATATTTATGATCCGTTCAATTTGCCAAGCACCTCTTGCTCCATCATGGTCGATGAAAACAACAAACAAGAAGTGAAGCTTCAAAAATCATTGAAAAAGATTCCAAAGTACACCTTTTTATGGAAGCCTTCGCAAACGGTGTTTTTTAAGATGGACAAGCTTTTATATCCCAATGCGATCATCAACTGCAACATCATGAGCGATTGGTGTGTAGAGGGCCATGAGCTCTTGCATCCAGTAGGATGCGGATATTTACGCAAGAATGGAGATCGGAGAAACTATGTGCCGTTCCAATCGCTCTATTATAAAGGCTGGGCGCTTCATTTACGTAAGACCCGGGCAGGCAATCTCGCCTTTATCCGTCGGCCGATGGAAGAAATAGAAAAGAAGCTCAATTTTCGAATCAAAGAAAATCCTCTCATCGATTGGGCGATGTATCATCTAGGAAAATGGAAGCGGGCTTGGAGCAAAAAACCGGTGAATTTGTTTTATGAAAAATTCGCCTCGAAATCCGAGGAAGGCGCTTTTGATTTGTTTTTAAAGGCGCGCGACAATACAACTTCAAACAATTATTTTATCATCGATCCTACATCGAGCGATTATGAAAAAATCAAGAATGAAAAAAACGTAGTCAAAAAGTGGAGCTGGAAATACTATTGGCTTTTGTTTGCTTCCGATCATTTTATCGCGACGGAAGCGCCGATTCATATCAATATCGTTCGTTCCAACAATAAATATTTTCGAAAGAGCACATTTGAGAAGAAGTTTATTTTCCTACAGCACGGGGTGACGTATTTAAAACGGCATGGCGTCAATTCGCCATTTGTTTCCGGGAAAGAAGCGACACCAAATTTGATGGTGGTCGGCAGCGAAAAAGAAAAAGATATCGTATCTGATATGCTCGGTTTAAAAGAAGAGCAGCTCCTTGTGACAGGCTTGCCTGTTTTTTCGAATTTGAAATGGGAGAGCATGGATAAAAACAGCGATGATCTTGTGACCGTCATGCTTACATGGAAGCCCTATGAAGAATTTATGACCGATTTCGATCAGACTTCATATTATCAAAATACAAAAGCAATCTATGAAGCTTTGTTAGAAAAATTACCGAAAGAAAAGATCATGATCATCCCGCATCCAAAGATCGCGCATTTAATGCAGAATACGGATTTCGCGCAAAATGTTTGGGATCGAGAAATATCGGAAGCGCTCTCTAAATCGAAGCTCTTGATCACAGATTATTCTTCGGTTTGCTACAACAGCTTTTATCAAGGAGGCGGTGTCGTGTTCTTTCAGCCAGATCTAGCTTTATATGAGGCAGAAAATGGAGATCTGATCCCGGAGGATGATGAATACATCGGCCATCGTGTGTATGATCTTGAAACATTGAAGAAGCTTTTAGATCAAGGGATCCATGATCAAAAGATCGACCTCGCTTTCTATCGGACCCCTGAATATGTAGATCAATATTTAACGATCAACTCTTTTGTGGATGGAAGGAATATCGACCGGATCGATGAACAGCTTAAAGAGCTGAAAATTGTATGAGTTCGCTTTTTACGCGTCGAAAAACGGATCTAGTCAAAGGATTCGCGATCCTCTTTATGTATATTCATCACTTTTATTTAGACCCCTCTCGTTATGAAGGATTTCCTATTTATTTTTTTCTAGGAGAGGAATTTGTCAATAAAGTGGCGGTATTCATGAAGATTTGTGTGGCGATGTTCATGTTTTTATCGGGATATGGGATGTATTTGAGCGCTCAAAGGAAACAAGGAGAACATGCGCTCGCATTGTATTCGATCAAACGCTATATCAAGTTGATCTTCTCTTTTTTCTTTATTTTTTGGCTTGTTCAGCTTGTCTTCTATCCAACGATGCGTTGGAGAAAGATCTATGGCACTTCATTAGATAGTCTCGGTTATTTTTTGATCGACATGTTTGGATTGGCGCACCTTTTTCATACCCCCACCTATTTAGGGACTTGGTGGTATATTTCTTTGATTTCGCTTGTGATATTCACATTTCCAATCCTATTTCGTTTGTTTGATCAAAGGGTTTGGCTCTATATGGTAATCATCGTGCTGATCCAATGGATCGAGCCGATCAAAGATCTTGAATATGTCCGCTATTTGCCTGCGTTTAGCTTCGGAATGCTTTTTGCGCGGTATCATTTCGTGGACTATTTACATAGGAAAATAGAACAAAGTCCTCATTCCAAGTGGCTCTTTGGAGCGCTGATGGGATTTGGATGCATTCTTTGTTTTTATTTTCGATCGGTTCCGAATATTCCGATTGGCTTGAAAGATGGTCTGATCGTAAGCTATATCATCAGTTTTATTGTTCTTTTCATTCCCGATTTTAAAATCGGTGTGGAATTAGGAAAGCGTTCGATGAGCATGTTTTTAACCCATACCCTTGTAAGAACGACGTTTTTCAAAGAATTCAGCTATGGATTTTATGATGCGGGCTTGAATTTACTCGTTTTTACACTCGTGACGTATATGATCGCTTTGGCGATCGATGAAATGAAGGTTAAATGCGGCTATGATCGTTTCGTCGATCGATTGACAAAAAGAATATGAGGGAAGAGGATGAAATTACTGCAAAAATTAAAAAGAATCGCTGGCGCATGGATCCGTTTCGCATATCGGTGCACCTACAAATGGATCCCGATCGATCCCAAGCTCGTCATTTTCATTTCATTTCATGGCCGAGGGTATTTGGACAATCCCAAAGCGATCTATGAAGCGATGCGAAACGATCCACGCTTTCAAGGGTATCGATTTATTTGGTACATCAAGCATAAAAAGAAAAAGAACATTGTTATTCCTGGGGCCAAAGTCGTAGAGTATTTCTCGATTCCTTATTTTTACTATTTGTCGAGAGCGAAATTTTGGGTCATCAATTGTAAGATGCCTTCCTATATTTCAAAAAAGCCAGATCAGATTTATTTGCAGACTTGGCATGGAACTCCATTAAAGAAGCTGGGACATGATATTGATGTCGCCGAAAATACGACATTTTATCGTTCGGGCATGAATTTTGAAGAAATGACAGGAAGTTATGATATCGATGTGGCTCGTTATAATTATATGATCTCTCCGAACACGTTTTGTACAGAAGTATTCCAAAGCGCTTTTGGGATCGATCGGCAACGTTTGATCGAAACGGGCTATCCGCGGAATGATTTTTTAAGCAACTATACAGAAGACGATGTTCTAAGGATCAAGAAAAAATACAACTTGCCTTTGGATAAGAAGATCGTTTTATACGCTCCAACATGGAGGGACGATTCCTTCGTGGCAGCGGGCTATACGTTTGAGCTGCAGGCGGATTTTAAAAAGTGGAAAGAAGTGCTAGGAGAAGATACGATCGTCTTGTTCAAGCCGCATTACTTGATCATCAATCGTTTTGATCAAGATCCTTCGTTAAAAGGTTTTTTATATTCGATCCCAGCCGAAGCGGAAATTAGTGAATTATATATCGTGGCGGATCGTCTCGTGACCGATTATTCGAGCGTCTTTTTCGATTATGCGATCTTGAAGCGCCCTATTTATTTTTATATGTATGACAAGGAACAATATGCGAACAATTTAAGAGGCTTTTATTTAGACATTTATAAAGATCTTCCAGGAAAGATCTATGAAAAAGAGCAAGATCTTCTAGAAGCGCTGAAGAAGGAAGAATTCGATCAAGAACGTTTAAGCGCGTTTAATGCCCTCTTCAATAATCGGGAAGATGGAGAAGCTTCGAAGCGTGTGTTGGATGTTTTAGCGAAAGATCGAATGGAGTGATCGATATGGGTTTGAGCAAACTTGTTTTAAAAATCGCCCTTTCGATCGTGAACGCTTGTACATTTTTTCTGCATCCAAAATGGAATCGGATCACATTTGTCTCATTGACGAGCGATGTGCTTTCGGGTGATTTTCTTAGATTGTCAAAAGCGCTCGAGAAGGAGCATCGTTATGATCTTCGTTATAATTTGATCGTATTCAAGCAGAATATATGGGGACAGATCGCTTATTTTTTTAATTGTTTAAAGCAACTTGTTGAATATAAACGTTCTGCTTTAGTCATTCTTAACGACAATAATTTTGTGATTTCAGTGATGAAGCCTAAACAGACGAAGGTTCTTCAGATCTGGCATGCGCCAGGAGCGGTTAAAAAGTTTGGCAATCAGATCAAACGTCAATATAAGATCCGAAACTACGACGCAGTGATTTGCAGCGCCCCCTATTGGAAGGAATGTTTTGCCGAAGCGTTTGGTGTTTTTCCTGAACAAGTCTATCCGACAGGAATGCCGAGGATCGATGATCTTTACGATCAAAGTGTTCGAAAAGCAAATCGAGATGCTTTTTATCAAAAATATCCGCAGACAAAAGGAAAGCGCTTGATTTTATACGCTCCTACATTTCGGGGCAATATCATTGATGGTTTCCAGATCGAATCGTTGAATATGTCCAAGATCGATCCAGCTTTGAAAGAGAATACGCTTCTTTTATATAAGTTTCATCCTTTATTAGGGGATGTGCAGCTCTCTTCCAAGAAAGCGATCGATGTCAATGCGGAAGATTTGTATACGTTAATGGAAGTAAGCGATTGTCTGATTTCCGATTATTCGAGCGTGTTTTTTGATTACTCGCTCTTGAACAAGCCGATGCTTTCTTTCGTGCCCGATCTTGAGATGTATAAAAAGACGATTGGATTGAATATCGCGTATGAGAAAGAATTTCCTGGGCCGATCTGTAAAACTGAAGAGGAGATTTGCGCAGCGATCCAAAATCTTCATACGTATGATCATGAAAAGCTTCAATCGTTTCGGAATCGTTATATTGTCGATTTTGACGGAAAGAATACGGAAAGGATCGTTCATTTGATCAATTCGCTATTAAAAAAAGCTCAGTGATCTGAGCTAATTTTTAAATGTGACTTCGATATCGTATTGGTCTTTGATGCCATCCGCGATCTGAAGAAGCTTCGTGATCGAATTGATCGTGTTCTCTTCAGCGACTTGATAGATTTGTTTTTCTTTGAGTTCTTCATCGACGAGCTTTTTTTGCTGGATGGCGAACTCTTTATAGTCGTTGATGCTGATTTGATTAAAGACATTTTTAGATTCGTTGTAGACTTCTATGCTTTTTTCATCGATCGTATTCGTAAGCACTTCAACAGGTGGTAAAGCGATCTTGATTTTGTTTTGTGTGACTTGAATATCCGCTTGATCGAGATCGACGCCAAGATTGACTTCTCCTTCATAAGTCAAAATAAAATACTTGTTCGTGAGAGGAATCGACCAATTATTGATTTCCAATGAATTTTCATAACGGCCAACTTTGGCGTAATGATATTTCGTGGTGATCAAATCCGAAGCGGATCTTAGTTGTTCTAAAACCGTCGTTTGGCTTACTTGTGGTTCGCTTTGTTTTATATTCCAATTTGCGACCCCAAAAAAGAGAAAAACGCCTACGAGGATCCCGGCTGCCAAGACAAATACATACGATTTCCAATTCTTTAGTTTTTTCATAGCTTTATCTTATCATATTTTCCTGTTCCTATGAAAATCATATCCCCAAATATGTGTTATAATAAACGACACGGAGGCAATCATGACACAAGAACAATTTATACAAGCACTCTCAAGCCGCGGGATCTCGCTGTCTGAAAAGCAGATCACGCAGTTTCAAACATATATGCGTCTTCTTCAAGAATGGAATGAAAAGATGAATTTGACTGCGATCGTCAAGGACGAAGAAGTTTGGGAAAAACATTTTTATGATTCGATCTTGCCTTTTATTGGCTTGGATCTTTCGAGTTTTTGCGATGTGGGCAGCGGAGCGGGTTTTCCAGGGATCCCGGTCAAGATCGTCTATCCTGATTGCGAAATGACGCTGATCGAACCACTTCAGAAGCGATGCCGCTTTTTAGAGGAAGTCGTTTCTCAATTGAAGCTGGAAAATATTTCGGTAATGAACGTGCGGGCGGAAGAGTATGCCAAAGAACATCGGGCTCTATTTTCGATCGTCTCGGCTCGAGCGGTCGCCAAGCTTTCGATTTTATTAGAGTTATGCATTCCTTTATTGAAGGTCGATGGGATCTTTGTCGCTTTAAAAGGAAAAAATGGAGATCAAGAGCTGAAGCAGGCTAAAAAAGCGCTCTCGCTCTTGCATGTCAAGCTGATCAAGGAAGAAAAGACGACGATCGAGGAAGATGCGACTCGGATCAATTTTTATTTTCAAAAAGTACAGGCCACGCCAATCAAATATCCTAGAGCGTATGGGCAGATCAAAAAGAAGCCACTGGAGGAACAATAAATGGGGAAGATCATAGCGATATCGAATCAAAAAGGGGGCGTGGGCAAGACGACGACCGCGATCAATGTAGCGACTGGACTCGCTTATGCGAATCGGAAAGTCCTGCTCGTCGACTTTGATATGCAAGGAAACGCTTCGCAAGGATTATCGGCTCTAAAAGGTGAAGGTCAGCCAACTGTGTATTCGGTCTTGATGGAAAAATTTCCGATCGAAAAGGCGCTCATCCATATCGAGGAGAGTGGTGTCGATATTTTGCCAGCCAATATTTCTTTAGCTGGCGCCGATTTGATGATGGATAAGATTGGTCATGGAAAAGAGCGGCTTCTCAAAGAGGCTTTGGATCCTTTGCGGGATCGATATGATTATATTTTGATCGACTGCCCTCCTTCTTTAGGCTTGCTCAATACGAACGCTTTGACCGCGGCCGATAGTGTCCTGATCCCTGTTCAATGTGAATATTACGCCTTAGAGGGAGTTACTCAGCTCTTGATCACGATCCGGATCGTGCAGCAAACAAGCAATCCGGACTTGAAGATCGAGGGAATCTTGATGACGATGTCGGATATTCGCACGCGTTTGAGTGTCGAAGTTTCTCAAGAAGTACGGCAAACGTTTGGCAAGCTCGTCTATGAGAACTCGATTCCGCGTAATGTGAAGCTTTCCGAGGCGCCAAGCCGCGGACTTTCGATTTTTGAATACGATAAGCGTTCGAAAGGAGCGGAAGCTTACAAAGAGCTTTGTGAGGAGATCATTCAAAGAAATGGAGGTCGATGATATGGCAAATAAAACAGCACGCTTAGGAAAAGGGATCAATTCGATCTTTGGGGCTGATGTCAGCAAGGTGCTTGACGATATCCAAAATGGCGATGTGGAAACAGAAGCCCAAGAGCAACTGCAGATCCGCCTTGAGGAGATCCGGCCCAACCCATATCAGCCTCGAAAGGTCTTTGATCCAATGGCTTTAGAGGAATTGAAAGATTCGATCCAGCAACATGGGGTCTTTACGCCGATCTTGGTGAAGAAAAGCATCGCTGGCTATGATCTGATCGCTGGAGAAAGGCGGCTTAGAGCAAGCAAGCTAGCGGGATTGGAAACGATCCCGGCAATCGTCGTTCCTTTCAATGATCAAGAAATGATGGAGATCGCTTTATTGGAAAACATCCAGCGGGAAGATCTGAATGTGATCGAAGAAGCAAGAGCGTATGAGCAGCTGATCCAGAAGCTTGGTTATACGCAAGAGCAGCTTGCCAAAAGAGTGGGTAAATCGAGAGAGCATATCACGAATTTGCTGCGTCTTTTAAAGCTTCCGGAAGATGTGCAAGATTATGCGATCAATAAAGAACTTTCGATGGGGCATATTCGGGCGCTTCTTTCTTTGAAGGACGAGATGAAAATGCGTCAGATCGCGAAAATGGCGATCGATCAAGGCCTCTCGGTTCGGAAAGTCGAACAGCTTGTCAAGGATAACGGTCAAAAAAAGGAAAAAACGCCTGTCGAGAAGCCGGAAGCGAATTTATTTTTGATAGAAGCGAAAAAGCAAATGGAGGAGATGTTCCAAACTTCGGTGAAGATCTCCAATCAGACGATTCAGATCCATTTTGAAAACGATCAAGATCTGACGAGGATCTTAGAAATACTGCATTTGATCGAGACAAACGAATGAGATTGTCTCGATTTTTTGTTGACATCTTGAATAGGGTCTAGTTAAATGGAAGAATCATGGAGAGCGAAAACGATAGCGCCAGGACTGAGCGATCAGTTGACGAGGACCAGATTTTTCGAAAGATTCGGCGGGTGATCTGGAGGCTTGATACAGTCTAAGTAGATGGACAAAAACATGTCGTGAGGCGTGAACAGAGCCATCGAGTATCCTCCATGAACATACATCATCAATAATTAAATGGAGGATCAGAACATGTGTGGAATTACAGCATTTACGGGGCAGGAGCCTGCCCTTCCTTTTCTATTGCAAGGTTTAGAGAAATTAGAATATCGCGGGTATGATTCAGCAGGCGTTTCTTTAGTGGATCCAGAGGGGATCATCACGAAAAAAGCGAAAGGAAAACTAGAGGCTCTTAAAGAAGAATTGAATAAAGAGACGTATTTGCAGAAAGCAGGGATCGGACATACTCGGTGGGCGACGCATGGGATCCCATCGCATTTGAATTCGCATCCGCATATCAATGCCGATAATACGATTTCGATCGTTCATAATGGGATCATCGAGAACTATCAATCGATCAAAGAAGGATTGGAAATGCAGGAGTATACGTTCCATTCCCAGACAGACAGCGAGGTGATCGTGCACCTTCTCGATTACTATTATGATGGGGACATGATCAAAGCGCTCAAGAAAGTGACGAGCTATTTAGAGGGAAGCTACGCGTTGTGCGTAACGACGCTCGATGAACCGGATACGATCTATGTCGCGAAAAAAGAAAGCCCGATGATCTTAGGAAAAACGGACACGGCCGCTTTTTGCGCGAGTGATATTCCGGCTTTGATCGCCTACACTAAAGAGATCATCGCTTTAGAAGATCAGCAAATGGCGATCCTAAAGCCGGGAAAGATCCAAGTGCTAGACCAAGAAGGAAATAAAGTGGATGTTCAGCCTGTTTTTGTTCCTTACGATCTAGAAGCGGCTCAAAAGAACGGCTACGAGACGTTCATGGAAAAAGAGATCGCGGAGCAGCCTTTCGTGATCAAAGAAACGCTCCGTTCTCGGATCGAAGATCATATCCTCATGCCAGAACTCGATGATTTGGCGATGGAAAACATCCATGCGATCTATATGATTGCTTGTGGAACGGCTTATCATGCTTCTTTATATGCCCAATATTTAGGAAGAGAATGGCTTTCGATTCCGATCCAATGCGTGCCGGCGAGTGAATTTCGATATGGAAATTATCCTGTCGACGAGCATAGTCTTTGTTTATTCGTTTCTCAATCCGGCGAGACGGCGGATACATTGGCGGCTTTGAAGGCTTGCAAGAAAAAGAATGCGAAAACGATCGCGGTTTGTAATGTGCTCGATTCTTCGATCTCACGTATCGCGGATACGACATTATATACTTGCGCAGGACCTGAGATTGCGGTCGCGAGCACCAAAGCGTATACGACGCAGATTACCCTTCTTGCGTGTGTCATGCTCAAGCTTGCTGAACTGGCAAAAGTTGAAGTGAATGGATATGATCAGCTGTTGCATGATTTAAAGGCGCTTCCAGAAACGATCGACTCGATGCTAGGCATGGAAGAGCAAATGAAGGAGTATGCTTCATTTTTAAAAGAACAGCACGATGCGTATTTTATTGGACGGCAGCTAGATTATGTTTCTGTGCTCGAGGGCGCGTTGAAGCTGAAAGAAATTTCTTACGTGCACGCGGATGCGTATTATGCAGGAGAATTGAAGCACGGTCCGATCGCGCTGATCGAAGAGGGGACGGTCGTGATCGCTTTGGCGACCCAAAAGGATGTCGCGAGCAAGACGATCTCGAATATTGAAGAGACGATTGCTCGGGGCGCGAATGTGATCTTGATCAAAGCGAAAGGCGTGCATTCGGATAAGATCGCGCACCAGATCGAGATCCCGGATATTCATCCGTATTTGGCGTGCTTGCCAGCGACGATCTTGTTGCAGCAATTCGCCCTCTACAGCGCCAAAGAAAAAGGCTGCAATGTGGATCAGCCTCGAAATCTAGCGAAAAGTGTGACGGTCGAATGATCATTTAGGCAAGGAACGGATGTATTGGCACGTCTTTTCTAGCCCGTTTTCCGATAAATAACACAATAAATATAAGATCTGACGATCAGTTTCGGGATGGATCAAGATATGGTCTCTTCCATTCATATAATAAGTAAGTGCACTGGAATCAGTGTACTTTTCTTTTTCATAGACCATGCTCGCGGCTACCCGATCGCAAAACATCTCATACACGTAGCGGTTTGGCATCTTGACGGCTTTGACGCCATGTTCTCCATTATCGATCCAATACTCCCAATGATGTGGGTTCCTTCCTTTGTGGTGGAGCCATGACATAGAATAGCCTTCTATTTCTTTTTGGGCATTGATCGGTGAACGATAGCCTTGATAGTATTGAAAGCCTGTTTTTAATTCGATGGGCGAATATTTGCTCAGATCGTGCAGAAGGCCTTGTTTATAGAGTCCGCACTTGAAACAAAGTTCCATGACTTTGATTTTATGGGCGTTGATCGTAGAAAGGTGGCCTTTGATTTTTTGAATTTGATTCATGGTTTAAGTATACACGCTTTTGCTATGAGTGAATACAGGGATGATTGAAAAGCCTTACATGTATTTGAAAAAACGTAAAATATTCTTGAAAAGCTTCTTTCATGTGCTAAAATTTAAACATCAGACTTAGAGTCGTAGAAGTTTATTAGGAGGAGAAAAGAATGAACTCTCGAAAACTATTTGCAGGGTTGACATCGGCTGCGATGTTGTTGAGCCTTGCAGGGTGCAGCAGTTCGAATGGCGGCGGTTCTAATGGCGGCTCAGATTCAAAATCCGAAAGCAAACCGCTGATCGTTGGAACGACGCAAGAATTAGCTGGTGTATTCTCACCGATTTTCTATCAATCCGCTTATGATGGATGGGTAGTCGACATGATCTATGAACCACTTCTTCGTTATACGAAGGATTCGGAATTGAAGCCATATTTGGCGGAAGAAATGCCTGAGATCTCTGAAGATGGAAAAACGATCACGTTCAAGATCAAAGAAGGAATCAAATTCTCGGATGGTTCGGACTTGGATGCCAACGACGTTAAATTCACGTTCACGTTGATCGCCGATCCTTCTTATGATGGACGCTTCACTGGAAACGCCGACTTTATCGAAGGTTATAAAGAATATCATGATGGCGACGCGACGGAATTTAGCGGAATCGAAGTTGTCGATGATCATACCGTGACATTCCACTTGATGGACACACAATACGATTCTGTCAGCACGCTTGGTGGCATGGGTATCATTTCCGATACACAATATGAATATAAGAAAGGCGATCTAGGAGACTACAAATCGAAAAACGATCAGCCTATGGGTTCAGGTCCTTATGTATTGAACAGCTATGATAAAGCGGCTGGCGCTTCGCTTGTGAAAAATGAAAACTATACAGGAGAAGGCGATTATAAGATCTCGCAAGTCGTTGTTAAAACGATCGCGGAAGCGACAGAATTGACTTCGCTGCAAAATGGCGATATCAACTACTTCCCAGAATCGATCGAAGCCGATATTATCGGTCCTGCTTCATTGGATGACAAATTGGCGTTTGACCATTACTTTAGAGCGACTGAAGGATTCTTCGGTTATAATTGCGCGGCTGGCGTGACTAAGGATGCGGCTGTACGTCAAGCGCTTTCGTACGCGACAAACCGTCAAGAATTCATCGACGCTTTCTATAAATATCCAGAAGCATCGGATGAATTGAAAGAGATCCCTCTTGGTTATAAACCTACGATCTATTGGAACCCAGTATCGGCGAACTTAGGATCGATCGTTACAGGCGAAGAAAAACTCGATGGATTGACTGTGTATGACTTCGACGTTGAAAAGGCGAAGAAAGTTCTTGAAGACGCTGGATGGAAAGATACAGACGGCGATGGAATCCGTGAAAAAGACGGCGAAAAGTTAACTGTTAAATTCTTGTTGAGTGAAGGAAACTCCGTTCTTGAAATGTTGATTCCGATCATTGAAAAATCTTGGAAAGAAATCGGTGTCGATTTGAAACAAAACACGGTTGATTTCAACACATTGTTGGATACAGTGACACCAGGTAGCGGCGATAGCGATTGGAACGTATTCTTCATGGCTACATCGTATACAGGTGTTGAAAACGCGGATTCGAACTACAACTTGATGAGCGGCGATCCAAACAACTATTCTGGTCTTCAAGATAAGAAGCTAGATGAAGAATTAAAAGCGGGCCGCGGAACTATGGATGAAGCGGAATCTGTTGATAACTACAAGAAAGCGATGATCACGGAAAACGATTTGATTCCATATTTGCCAATTTATGGAAATGAATTGTTCAATATCTACGCGAAGAACGTTAAACTTACAGACACTGGTCCAGTACGCTCTTGGGCTCAAGCTTTGGATACAGCAGTAGTTGAATAGAAGTGAACGAATTTAAAGAGCAAGCCATTGTATGACTTGCTCTTATTATAATTTTCAAAAGATTTTATTTTGAAAATTATAATAATCATATTACATTTATTAGTAGGAGGAATATATATGTTTAAATATACGATCAAACGTTTATTGACTATGATTCCCGTCGTATTGGTCATTTCCATCTTGATCTTTGGCGTTGTCAAAGCGATGCCAGGAGATGAGGTTACCACGTATCTAGGGCCTGGTTCACGGGCTTCAGAACAAACTCGCATGGAAGTGCGCGAAAAACTCGGATTGGATAAGAGTTTGCCAGAACAATACGTTCGCTGGTTAGGACGAGTGGCGACAGGTGATTTGGGAACATCCGTCGCATTGCGTAAACCAGTATCGGAAATCATAGGCTCTTATATTTGGAACACATTTTATTTGAATGTGCTTGCGCTGATCATCGCGTTGATCTTCGCGATTCCTGTGGGAATCAAACAAGCTGTCAAAAAAGGCTCTGCCTTTGATAATTTTTGGACCGTGTTCTCTTTGTTGGGAATCAGTGTCCCTACTTTCTTTTTCGCGTTAGTGCTGATCTTTTATGTAGCGCTCAACTTTGGATTGCCGCTTTCAGGCATGCGGGATACGATGCTTTCGAGTTTCGGATATCAAAGCGCATGGCAGGAATTTTGCGATGTGGCCGTCCACTCGATCCTACCTGTGACGGTGCTCGCGTTTGGCTCGTTCGCTACCTTCTCAAGATATGTGCGTAACTCGATGGTCGAAGTGATCAATATGGATTATGTGCGCACAGCGAGAGCGAAAGGTTTGAAGGAGAAGACAGTGATCTATAAGCACGCCTTCAAGAACGCGCAGATCCCGCTCGTCACGCTGTTAGGAATGTATATTCCTTCTCTATTTAGCGGAGCTGTTATTTTGGAGACCGTATTCGTATGGCCAGGAATCGGTAAAGTACTGATCGACGCGGTCAATCAGCGCGATACTTCGCTGATCATGGCTTGTCTTGTCTTTAGCGCGATCTTGATGATCTTAGGAAACTTATTGTCGGATCTATGTTATTCGCTTGTCGATCCGCGTGTGAAAGTTGATGGTTAGGGGGGAATCGAATGGCTAAAAAAGATGCAGTCGTTCTCGATACTGGAGAAAAAATTGAATCGATCGGCCCTTGGGCCATCGCTTGGCGTAAATTTAAAGCGAATAAAGTCGCCATGGCTGGCTTGATCATTTTCATTTTGATCATTTTAAGCGTGATCATCGTTCCGATGGTCATGGGCATCAGTGTGAGCGATTATGATACTTCGATCGCGAACCAAGCGCCGAGCGCCGCTCATCTTCTTGGTACGGATAACCAAGGACGCGATTGCTTATATCGTTTGTTCTTAGGTGGACGGATCTCGATCATCGTAGGTTTGTTTGCCGCGTTGTTGACGGTCGTTCTCGGATGTCTTGTCGGCGGTATTTCTGGTTATTATGGAGGAATGACGGATAATTTATTGATGCGTTTTTCTGAAATCGTGTACGCTCTTCCATTCACGCCAATGATCATCGCGGTAGCGGCGACGATGGTTTGGGTGCCTCAAAGCCAAAAAATGTATACCGTGGCGCTTTTGATCGGTCTTTTGTCTTGGCCTGGTCTTGCCCGTCTTGTTCGTGGTCAGATCTTGACGCTGCGCGAACAAGAATTCATGCAAGCGTGTACAGCGCTTGGTCTTTCTGATTTTTCAAAGATCTTCAAGCATTTGCTTCCAAACGTGATTTCGCTTGTGATCGTCAACGCGACTTTACAGATGGCCAGTGCGGTCCTTACCGAAGCAGGTCTTTCCTTCTTAGGAATGGGTGTCATGCCGCCTACACCTTCATGGGGAAATTTGATGAACTTGGCGCGCGATGCTCGAATCTTCCAATACTACCCTTGGCAATGGATGCCAGCAGGTTTAATGTGCCTGTTGACAGTTGTTTCGATCAACTTAGTCGGTGAAGGGCTTCGTGACGCCTTCGACCCGAAAGAGCTGCAGTAGAAAGCGGGGTATTCGATGTCTATTAATAAGAAAATATTGCGCGTAGAAGATCTTCGCGTTTATTTCCATACGAAAAAGGGCGATTCAAAAGCCGTAGATGGCAATCATTTTACGATGTATGAGAATGAGACATTGGCGATCGTCGGAGAATCGGGCTGCGGTAAATCTGTGACAGCAATGTCGGTCTTAGGTCTTGTCTCGGAACCTGGCGAAATCATGCCTGGATCCAAGATCATTTATATGGGGAATGTCGATAAGCCAGAAGATGGTTTGAATCTAGCGACAGCCACCGACGAGCAACTTCGGGATGTGCGTGGAAACGAGATTTCGATGATCTTCCAAGAACCGATGACTTCTTTGAATCCCGTATTTACTGTAGGGGATCAAATCATTGAAAATATTACGATCCATGAAAGTGTCAGCAAAGAAGAAGCGCGTAAAAGAGCGATCGATCTTTTGGGCCAAGTCGGTATCTCTAGACCAGAGAGCATCATCGACAACTATCCATTCCAGCTTTCGGGAGGAATGTGTCAGCGGGTCATGATCGCGATGGCGCTCTCTTGTAATCCAAAGCTGCTGATTGCGGATGAACCGACAACAGCGCTCGATGTGACGATCCAGGCGCAGATCTTGACGTTGATGAATCAATTGAAAGAAAAATTCGGCACCAGTATCATGTTGATCACGCACGATCTAGGCGTCGTAGCGCAAGTCGCTGATCATGTCAATGTCATGTACGCTGGAAAAGTGGTCGAGACTGCGCCAGTTGGTGAATTGTTTAAAAATCCAAAGCATCCATATACGGTCGGCTTGATGCACTCGATGCCTTCCCTAGCTACGGAAGGAGAGCGTCTAGCTGTCATCAAAGGAACGGTTCCAAATCCTTTGTATTTACCAAAAGGTTGTCACTTCGCGGATCGATGTCCACGTGTGATGCCGATTTGCCGTGAAAAACAACCAAAAGCGACGAAGATCGCTTCGCGTCATCGTGTATGGTGTTTTTTGTATGAACAAGAAGAAGTTGTTCAAGAAGAAATTGTAGAAGTGGAGGCATAAAAATGGCAGAAGAACGTAAAAAGATCCTTGAAGTCCGCGATGTCAAAAAATACTTTCCACTCACAAAAGGGAAATTGAAAGAGGGAGTTCCGTGCGTCAAAGCAGTCGATGGGGTTTCCTTTGACTTGTACGAAGGAGAGACTCTTGGTCTTGTTGGTGAGTCGGGATGCGGTAAATCGACATTAGGCCGCACCATCATCCGGCTGTATGAACCAACAGCAGGCGAAGTCTTGTTCAATGGTGAAGATATTTCTAAAAAATCAAGAAAAGAAATGCGGAAGCTACGTGAGCAAATGCAGTTTATCTTCCAAGATCCATATTCATCGCTCAACCCCCGGATGAACGTGTTCAATATTTTGGCGGAGCCTTTATTGGCGCATGGTATATTCAAACGTGGCCCAGAACTGGAAGAGTATGTGAAAAACTTGATGGATAAATGTGGACTTCCAAGCTATTATTGCTATCGATATCCACACCAATTCTCTGGTGGACAAAGACAAAGAATCGGGATCGCGCGCTCGTTGGCGCTCAATCCTAGCTTTATTATTTGCGATGAACCTGTCAGCGCTCTGGACGTATCGATCCAGTCGCAAATCATCAACTTGATGAAAGATATGCAGGAAGAAAATAATATTTCTTATATCTTTATTTCGCATGATTTATCGGTCGTTAAATATATTTCTGATCGTATTGGTGTAATGTACTTAGGTACGATCGTTGAATTGGCAGATAAAAACCAAATCTATGACAATCCACAGCATCCATATACGCAGGCATTGATTTCGGCGATCCCGATCCCTGATCCAGAAAAGCGGAACGAAATGAAGTTGATCGAGGGCGAGATCCCAAGCAACGTCAATACGCCTTCAGGATGCAAGTTCCATCCACGTTGTCCTTTTGCGAAGGATATTTGTAAAGAAAAAGAGCCTCCATATAAAGAGGTCGCTCCTAAGCATTGGGCTCGTTGCTGGTTTGCCGGAGAGTTTAAATGGTAAATAAGCGTCCAACGATGCAGGAGATGCTCAGTAAGAAAGAAAAGCAGGCGAATAAAGTCGATCTTTTAGAAAAGGATGATTTTAAAGCGCTCAATAAAGCGGCATTTTCTGTATTTGGACCTGTTTTGATTGGTGCCATTGTTGTTTTAGCTCTTGTGATCCTGATCTTCACCCGAATGTTCAGCTCATAAGAGCTTTTTTATAGAAAGAGTATAGGAGAAACCACGATGAAATTTAAAGAATATCCGTATGAACATTTGGATGAAAAATTTGTTGAATCCGAGTATCAAAATGTTGAAAAAGTGCTGAAAGAAGCCAAAAGCTATGACGCGTTCTATAAGGCGTTCCAAGATCTTGACGCATTGAATCGAAAGGTCGAGACGATGTCGAATCTTTCGAGTGTTCGTCATACGATCCAGACGAATGACGCCTATTATACGCAAGAAAACGATTATTTTAACGAACTGATTCCCCATGTTCAAAATTATCGCGATTCCATCACGAAAACGATTTGGAATTCCCCTTATTTTGAAGAGCTCAAAAAGCATGTTCCTCCTGTTTATTTTTTAAAGAAGGAATTTGGAATGAAAGCTTTTGATCCTTCGATCATCGAAGAACTGCAGCAAGAAAACAAGCTGGCGAGCGAATACCAAGCGTTGGTCGCAAGTGCCGATATCGAATTTGATGGCAAGCATTATTCATTAGAAGGTCTACAAGTTAAAATGCAAGACGAAGACCGAGAAACTCGAAAAAGAGCGACAAAGGCTTATTGGCAATGGTTCGAAGAACATGAACAAGAGCTCGGGGCAATCTATGATAAAATGGTCAAGCTTCGTACCCAAATGGCTAAAAAATTAGGGTTCGACAACTACATTCCTCTTGGCTATTTAAGAATGGAACGCTTGGATTATGATCAAAACGATGTAGCGAATTACCGTAAACAAGTGCTTGAGGATGTTGTTCCATTTGATAACATGCTTTACGAAAAACAAAGACAACGTCTAGGTTATGATCAACTACAGGCATGGGATGAAAAAATCGAGTTCTTAGATGGAAATCCTACCCCAAAATACGATCGTGAAGAGATGGTGAAACGGGCTTTGAAAATGTATCGGGAATTGGATCCAGAAACAGGAAAATTCTTTGAATTCATGGTCGAACACGATCTGCTGGATCTAGATTCCTATCCTGGTAAAGCGGCTGGCGGATATTGCACATTCATGCCAGATTTCGAGTCTCCATTCATTTTCGCGAACTTCAATGGAACCTCACATGACGCGGAAGTATTGACGCATGAAGCGGGTCACGCCTTTCAATCATATAGTTCGAAAGAGAATTTTCCATTTGAATGCGTTTGGACGACCATGGAATCGGCGGAGATCCATTCGATGTCGATGGAGTTTTTCACATATCCTTGGATGAAATCGTTCTTTGAAGACGATGTCAATAAATATTATTATTCGCATCTTGGCGGAACATTGAAATTCTTGCCTTATGGCGTTTTGGTTGACCATTTTCAGCACGAAGTGTATGCGCACCCAGAAATGAGTCATGAAGAGAGAATGGCTACATGGAGACGATTGGAAAAACAATATTTGCCACATAAAAATTATGAAGAGATCCCATTTTTAGAGCGTGGTGGCTGGTGGATGCGTCAGCTTCACATCTTTATGGATCCATTCTATTATATCGATTACACGCTTGCCCAAGTGTGCGCTCTGCAATTCTGGACTAGGATGCAAAAAGAAGATCCTAAAGCGTTTGAAGATTATAAAAAGATCTGCAAGCTCGGGGGCAAGCTTCCATTCCGTCAAATCGTAGAGACAGCCAATTTAAAAGTCCCATTTGAAGAAGGCTGTCTAAAAGATACCGTAAAAGAAGTGGAAAAATGGTACGAAAATTTTGATGAATCCACGCTTTGATTGTTGTGTTTTCAAAAAAGAGTGTTATAATGTTTGAGTAACTTACTTTAAACTCGCCTAGAGTTTAAGGCGGAAGGAGGACACGAGTATGAAACAAGGAATTCATCCAAATTACCATACTGTTAAAGTGATCTGCTCTTCTTGCGGCAATGAATTCGAAACTGGAAGCACGATCAAAGGGGATACGATGCGAGTAGATACTTGCTCAAATTGCCATCCATTCTTCACAGGTCGTCAACGTTTCGCGGCTGCACAAGGACGCATCGAGAAGTTTAACAAGAAATATGGTCTAAAAGACGAAAATAAGTAATGATAAAGACAGCGCCTTTGCGCTGTCTTTTTTTCGGAGGAAACAATGATTGAAACGGCTCAACGCATGCGCTCTTTCCATACATCTGTATTTACGGATCTGCATGCACTTAAACAAGAATATGAACAAAAAAGCGGAAAATCTGCGCTCGATTTTTCATTAGGCTCTCCCAATATCGCGCCCGAATCATCGATCATGGATGTCTTATCCAAAGCGGTGCTCGTACCCAAAAATTATCGGTACGCGATCAATCCGCTTCCAAGCATGATCAAAGCGATCCAAGATTGGTATCAAAAACGCTACGACGTCTTTCTTGAAAGCGATGAGATCGCTTTGCTTCAAGGCTCGCAAGAAGCGTTGATCAACATTCCCTTGATCTTTTGCGATCCACTAGATGGTGTGCTCGTTCCGGATCCTTACTATCCTGCCTATATTGACGCGCCCAAACTCGCTGGAGCGACGATCTTATATATGCCTTTGCGAAAAGAAAATGAGTATTTGATCGACTTTGATCAAATCAGCGAAAATGATCGCAAAAACGCGAAAATCATGATCGTTTGTTATCCTAACAATCCAACAGGCGCGATCGCTCCCGATTCTTTTTACACACGTCTGATCCAATTCGCGAAAGAAAACGATATTTTAGTTTTATACGATAATGCCTATAGCGAACTCGTCTTTGAAGGAAAACCAGGAAAAAGCTTTTTATCGTTTCCGGGCGCTAAAGAAGTCGGCGTTGAATTGAATTCTTTTTCAAAGACTTATGGAATGGCGGGCGCGCGTTTAGGCGTACTTGTCGGAAATAAAGATGTGATCCACCAATATAAGATCTTAAAATCCAATATGGATTATGGCGTGTTCTTACCAATTCAATATGCGGGCATCGAAGCGCTAGAGCATGGAGGAGCAAGCATCATCAAAACGAGAGAAGAATATGAACGAAGGCGGGATCTACTCATCCAGCGTTTCGCAAACAGTGGCTGGACGATCCCAAAATCGGCGGCGACGATGTTTTTATGGGCTCCTATCCCGGCTCGTTACGAGAATTCTTTAGAGTTTTCAAAACAACTATTAAAACAATGCGGGATCATCGTCACACCAGGCTTATCCTTTGGAAAAGAAGGAGAACGGTACGTCCGGATCGCTCTAGTTGTCAATGAAGAACAGATCGAAGACGCCGCAAAACGGATCCAAGAAGCAAGAAGCTCTTTATTTTAAGAAGCTTCTTTTTCTTTGTGGATCTCTTCCACGTACGCTTGGGCGATCTTTTGAGCAAGCGCACTCTGGATCCTCTCGTTGTCGAGTTTCATCAGTTCTGCATCATTGGAAATGAAACCGACTTCCAACAATAAACTAGGAATTGATTGTTCATGGACGACCATTAAAGGAGTCTGGGTAAACAAACCTCGATCTTGCGAATAAGATAGATCTTCAAAAGAAGAAGCGATCTTTTCATAGACAGATTTTGAAAAGGAATCCTCCGCTTTGATAAATCCTTCATAGCCATAAGCGTCTGTATTCGTGCTCGAATTCAAATGGATCGAAAGAAAATAATCGGCTTGGGCTTCATTCGCGATTTGAATACGGGCTTTCAAATCTTCGAGTTCATCCATAGGCCATGAGACTGTATCGTCTAGGCGGGTAAATTCTACTTGGATCGTTGGATCGAGTTTTTTGATCGCTTGCCCAATTTTATAGGCGATCTCCATCGTAATCGTTTTTTCTTCTTGACCATGATTTTGATTGATGGCTCCAGTATCGTATCCGCCATGTCCAGCATCGATCACAACGATGGCGCTGACTTCATGGTTTTTAAAACCTATAAAATAAACGCCAACGGCGAGCGAAATCAAAAAGATCCAAATCAAAAAAATACGTTTCCAGATTGTCATGCATCTATCATAAACAAAAAAACTAAAAAAAAGATTAAAAAATGGATCCATTTTATTAATTTTTGTCGTATAGAAAAGTATGAAGTGTTTACGATGCCATAACGAAGATCGGCGAATGTTCGCCTATGATCATGGAGTTTACTATTGTCGAAAATGTGTCGCGTTTGGACGTCTCAATGTAGGCGAACAAGATCAAAGACCCACGATCGTTTCTAAAAAGATTTCTGTGGAGCCTCTTCTTCGATTTCAACTTACTCCAGAACAAAAACGAGTTTCTAGACAAGTCCTTGATCATCTTTTAAATCATAAAGATGTATTCGTATACGCGGCTACAGGGGCTGGAAAGACCGAGATTACATTCGAGAGCATTTGTTCCTACTTGGCGCAAGGAAAGAAAGTTGGTTTTGCGATCTCGAGACGGCAAGTCGTCTTAGAGTTGTGGGAAAGACTTTCCAACGCGTTTCCAACGTTGCATGTGGTGGCGGTGACTCAAGGGTATACGGACGAATTGGATGGAGATTTGATTGTTTGCACGATTCATCAATTGTATCGTTATCCCTTTACGTTCGATCTTTTGATCTTGGATGAGCTCGATGCTTTCCCGTACGCGCAAGATCCTTTGCTTCATCAACTTGTAAAGAACGCGTGCAAAGGAGAAAGGCTTTGCCTTTCGGCAACGATCGATGAGCAGCTTCAAAAGGAGATCGACGCCAAAAAGCTCGAAGTCGTCGAATTATTCAAACGTCCGCATGGCAAGCCTTTGATCGAACCTAAGATCATTCAAGCGCCTGTATGGTTCCAGTTTGTTTTGCTTCGTTTATATCTTGAATGTTTTATTCGTGATCGTAAACAAACTTTGGTGTTTGTTCCTACGCGCAAAAAGGCAATTTGGATCAAAAGAATGCTTTGGGGGATTTCTGTGGAATCGATTCATGCGCAAGATCCTCAAAAAGATGAAAAAATGAAGCTTTTTAAAGAAAAAAAGTGGGACGTGCTTGTCAGTACGACTTTATTGGAGCGAGGAATCACGATCGATTCCGTGCAAGTGATCGTTTTTCAAGCGGATGATCCTGTCTTTACGCAAGCTTCCCTCATTCAGATTTTTGGAAGAGTCGGAAGAAAATTCAGCGATCCATATGGAAAGGGGATCTGTTTATGTCAATTCAGAAAAAAATCGATTCTTTCTTGCGTGTCAACGATTCAAAAGATGAACCGCTCTGTTTGATCTGCCTTCAGAAAGAACGTCATCTTCCTTCTCGATTTTTGTTGGAAGAGGACGTTTGCGTATGTCGAGAATGTCAAAAAAAATTTATTCTCCATAAAAAGTCGTATTTGATCGATCAGGTCTACTACCATGTGCTCTTTGAATACGATGAATGGGCCCAGCGACTGCTTTTTCAATATAAAGACCAACGAGATATTGTCTTAAGACGCGTCTTTTTATCGTCTCAAGAAAAACGGTTTTTCGAAAAAATGAAAAAGTATACGTTGGTTGGATTGTGTTCGAGCGAAAAGAAACGCCAAGAGAGAGGGTTTGAACCTCTTCTTGAAATTTTTTCAGAGTACGCTCTTTTTGTGTTCTCGCCTTTTTATAAACAAGAAGAGATCAAGCAATCTTCTTTATCAAAGCAAGAACGAGCAAGGATCCAAAAGATCCTTAAAATCAAGGAAGGATATTGGATGCCAAAAAAGAAAAGAATGCTCGTGGATGATGTTTTGACGACTGGAAATTCTGTGCAGGCGGCTCTTTCTCTTATTCCAATGAAGGAAGTGTTCGTTTTATTCGCACATCCATTATGGATCGAGTCGCATCAAAAGGATGTAAAGAAGCATGATTCATTTTTCATATAAAAAAACAATAGATCTATAGATCTATTGTTCAAAGACGGAGGTTACAAACTTGCATTGTTCTTCGATCGTTTCATAATCTGGCTCGAATAAAACTTCCAAAGCGTGGATGACTTGTTCGACAACATCGTAATTTCCCATCAACATGCACCATTTGAGCGCATAGCCTAAGCCAAGGTTGTGGCCTGTTAAATACAGATCGGTCGGATCGGTCATATTTCGGATCTGCCGAAGCTTTTGCGCGTTTCGGATCGCATTGATCGTAGAGTCGCGCGCAGGAGAATTGTAGCGCGCGGTGAGCGTATGTTGTCTAAAATTGACAGTCATATATTGACCATAGAGAGCAGGGCCCATCTTTACCGACTTGCGTAAAGTAAAAGTCAATCCGATCACGATCAAACGCCAATAATTCAGTTGAGGTTCAAGCTTGCGTAAAAGCTCATAAAGCTCATCGGCGGTTCCACGATAATGATAACGGAGCAAATCTTCTTTCGATGGGATATATTTATAAAAGGTCGGCTTTGTGATATGGCAGGCTTCGCAAATATCGATCACAGATACGTTGTCATATCCTCTTTCATAAAACAAAGTCAAAGATGTATTGATGATTTCTTCTTTACGTTTTAAATTTTTCATTCCGGTTTCTCGCAATCTTCCAACAGAGCAGGATCTGTTTCATACAATTGGGCCAGTCCATTCACAAAGTGATCTCTCAAAGATACGGTTGGATCATTATAAAAACACCAATAAGCGCCATAGCCAATGCTGAGGTGCGTACCTGTATCATATAGATCTTCTGCTTTTGAATGATTTAATATTTGACCTGTCTCTTGGGCTTTTTGGATCAAATCGATCATCAGCGCTTTGAAAGAAGGAATATCGTTAAAAACTCCAGTATATAAATGAAGATTGGAAATATAAACAGCAGTATAAAGATCGATACCCATTTTTTCGGCATGATCGACAAAGAAACAATATCCTTGCACGATTTTTTTCCAAAAATTTGTAGAATCATCATATCTATACCAATCATCTGGAATTTTTGATGTGAGTGATTGAAAAAAATAACTCAATAAATCTTCTTTTGAATTGACATACTTATAAAAAGTTGGTTTAGTTATATCACATGCTTTACATATGTCATTCACTGATACTTGATCAAATCCTCTTTCTTCAAAAAGACTATAGGCACAATCTAAAATTAACTGTTCTAAATTCTTTCTTCTCATAAGGTTTACTCCGGTAAAGTTTTATTTGTCTAAATTATATCATATTTTTTATAAAAAAGATAAAAATAGTAGACATTTTCAAAAAATATAAAAAATTATCGGAATATTATGGGAAAAATTAGATTGTTTTGTATTTAAAATTACCTTTTGCTAATATTAAGAAAGACTAGGGGGAATTCTACATGGCTAAAGATGCGAAAGACGAATTATCTGAACTTCTCGATTCCTTTCAAAACGACGACACGATGGAAAAGAAGATCGAGGATTTCGCGAGAAGGAAAGAAAAGAAGAGCCGACTCGATCGGAAACTAGAAGTCGATGAGGATATTCGGCTTCACATTCCAAATCAAACAGAAACCACAAAGATCAAATACGAAACGACAGAAGAAATAGAGCCTGAACCTAGCGGAAGCAAAACAATGGTCTTCGATAAGGGGCAAATCGATGAAGACATGAATTCAGGCCAGCACACAGTCATTATGGATAATGACGAGATCCAGTCTTTGATCGACGAAAATAAAGGGCCGCAGCTCATTCGTGAGTCGGATGAAGACAATAAGAAAACGGTCACGCTAAAACGAAATCCAAGCGCTAAAAACAAAAAGATCATTGCGATCGTCGTTGCCGGAATCGTTGGACTCTGCTTGATCGGTGGTCTTGTTTATGGAATCATCAACTTTGTTCAAAATTCCATTTTGGATTCCAAAGAACAAACGAGCGAACAGCAGCAAAAGTCATTTGACCAGCTGAAGAAATTTATTGATTCGCTCCAAGAAGATCCTCAAGGCTTGACGGCGTATGAATCCACCTTCAAAAAATTGAGCAACGCTCAAAAAAAGGAGATCAACGAACTTTTGAAAGCGAAGACAGGAAAAACATTTGATGAATTGATCAAACAGATCAAATCGCAAAAAGAAGAAGATTCCAAAAACAACAACACACAAGTGGCTGAGCAAAAAGCGAAATTGAAAGACGAGATCGCGTCGCTTCAAAATCAGCTTCAGGATGCGCAAAACGAACTTGATTCGGCGAAATCGCAGCTTTCACAAGCACAAAGCACGCTCAATGGAGCAATCTCGCAAAGAGATAGCGCGCAGACGAATTTGACCAACGCGCAAGCTCGTTATGAGCAAAGCAAGCAGCAAAGCCAAGCGCAGAATCAAGCTAAAAAAACTGAATTAGAGAATCAAATTAGTCAACTGAAAGATGAAGCTAACGAACTCGCTAAAAACTATGACAGTCCGGATGATGAGGAACTGCAAGCAGCACTCAATGGGTACAACCAACAGATCGCCAATCTGCAACAGCAGATCAGCGCTTTAGGTAACGCGGAAGGTGATCCAAACTTGTACAATCAAGTGCTTCAAGCGCAAAACGCGTACGATAGCGCCAATTTAGAGGTGAGCAACGCGCAAAATCAAGTCAATTCCTATGAGCAATCGGTGAATAACGCGCAAGCCACCCTCGATAGCATCAACGATCAGATCGCCCAAAAACAAAGTCAACTCAACGCATTGAAATAATAAGAACGGATATGGCCATGAGCGATATCCGTTTTTTTAGAAAGGACACTATGAATAAAGAATATGTAGAACACACTTTGCCTCCTCAAATCGATTCAGGAAGCAAGATCTTGATCTTAGGAACGATGCCTTCTCCTAAATCAAGAGAAACGGGCTTTTATTATGGACATCCGCAAAATCGGTTTTGGAGACTTCTTTCCGATCTTTTTTCAGAACCAAAGCCAGAAACGATCGAAGAAAAAAAGGCGTTCTTGAGCCGACATCATATCGCATTATGGGATACGTTAAGATCGTGTTCGATCTATAAAGCAAGCGACGCGTCGATCCAAGATCCGATCCCAAACGATATAAAAAGTCTTGTGGAAGGCACGCAGATCCAGCACGTATTCGTAACAGGAAAACAAGCGGAAAAGTTTTATACAAAATATTGCGGAAAACCTCTTCCTTATACGTTGCTTCCTTCCCCTTCAAGCGCCAATCAAACAAAGAAATACGAAGCGCTGCTTGATGAATATCGGGCCATTTTGTCCTATTTATGAAATTTAATTGATTCATTGTTCAGAGTTTTGTTAGAATAGGTGAGGAAAGTCAGGTGATGACATGCGCAATGCGATTATATTAGCTGCCGGCAAAGGAACACGAATGAAATCGGAACTCAACAAAGTCATGCATCCGATCATTGACCGCCCTATGTTGGCCTATATTATCGAAGCTTTAAAAGCCATCCATGTGGAAAGGATCATTGTTGTTGTAGGCTATCAAGCCGAAAGCATCATGGAAGCTTTTCCTGATGTTGAATTCGCCATTCAAGCCGAACAGCTTGGAAGCGGCCATGCGGTGATGCAGGCGACGATGCTCGAAGGCGAAGAAGGCGAGACATTGATCATCAATGGTGATGGGCCTTGCATCCAGCCTGAAACGCTGGAAAAGCTCTACGATATGAATAAAGAAGCGTCATTGACATTATTGACTTCTATCCTAGAGGATGGAGCTCATTATGGTCGGATCGTCCGGAATGAAGAGGGCAACGTTTCTATGATCGTGGAAGCGAAAGATTGCACGCCTTCTCAAAAAGAGATCCGCGAGATCAACGCTGGAATGTATTGCTTCAAAAATAAAGATCTTTTTGAAGCGCTCAAGCTTTTGAACAACGATAATGTACAGCACGAATACTATTTGACAGATCTTGCCTCGATCTTATCCAAGCAAGGAAAGAAGGTCCAAGGTCTTGTGATCGAGGATCGAGACGAAGTTATGGGAATCAATGACTGTCTTGAGCTTTATGAAGCGTATCAATGGATGAAAGATCATATCAACACGCGCTGGATGAAAGAAGGAGTCCAGATCGTGGATCCAAAACGAACCGTGATCGGAAAAGATGTGAAGATTGGACATGATGTGATCATTGAACCTGGTGTTTCGATCTTGGGCAGCAGCGTGATCGATGACTATGCGCATATTCCGCCAAATTGTACGATCAGCGATTCGCATATCTCAAAAGAGATGGATCTAAATCCGTCTATGACGATCCAAAACGATACTACGATTGAATAAATTATGAATTCTCAGAAGGGACAACGAAAAGAAATGATCAATAAAACAATTATTTTTGCTTTGAATTCGAGTAAAGAGCTTGCTCAACAAATTTGTGATGAACTTGGTGTCGAACTTGGAAAATGCGAAGTCAAGCATTTTTCAGATGGAGAGATCCTCGTTGAGCTTGGTGAATCGGTTCGTGGAAAAGATGTCTATTTCATTCAAAGCACGAACAAACCCGTCAACGCGAATTTGATGGAACTTTTGATTGGGATCGATGCGTGCAAAAGAGCGAGTGCTGGTTCGATCAACGCGGTGATTCCATATTTTGGATATGCTCGTCAAGATCGTAAGGCAAAGCCTAGACAACCGATCTCTTCGAAGCTTGTCGCCTCTTTATTGGAGCGCGCAGGCGCCAACCGCGTGATCACGATGGACCTTCACGCGACACAGATCCAAGGCTTTTTTGATATTCCCGCTGACGATATCACAACGCTTCCGTTGATTGGCCAGCATTTGAAGGAAGTCACCAAAGGGGAAGATCTCGTTGTCGTTTCTCCAGACCATGGAGGTGTCGTTCGGGCTCGTCGTTTAGCAGAAATGCTGAATGCGCCGATCGCGATCATCGATAAGCGTCGTCCAAAACCAAATGTAGCGGAAGCGATGAATTTAATCGGTGATGTGAACGGAAAAACAGCGATCATCATCGACGATATGGTGGACACGGCCGGAACGTTGACATCTGGCATCAATATGCTCAAAGAAAAAGGAGCTCTTAAAGTATATGCGGCATGTTCGCACGGTATTTTATCTGGACCGGCTGTAGAACGTCTGCAGAAGGCGAATTTGGAAGAATTTATCTGTACGAATACGATCGATCAAACTTTGAATCAAGAAAAATTCCCTGAAATGAAAGTTATTTCAGTCGCACCGCTTATAGCGGCGACGATTGGAGCGATCGAAACGAATTCTTCTTTATCGAGCGCATTGCAAGGCGCTCTTGAAGAAGACAAATAGATCGTCTTTTATTTAGACCGTTGAGAAATCAATGGTCTTTTTTTTACAAACCAGAAAAAAAAGTTCAATCTTGTGTTGAACTTTTTTGATTGGCGGCATACTGTTTGATCGAAAGGATGATCTTAGTTAATTCAGGATCGATGGTTGAATAGCAAGCGATCTCTTCTTGAATGCGGGAGCCTGTTTGACCTAAAAAGAGATAATTAAAATCGATCGGCAAGATCGATGCCAATCGGACCCAGTTCTCTAAAGAAAAAGACTGGTTTCCGCGCTCGACTTCTCCATAATGTTTGGCGGTAATATCCATCATGGCGGCTATCTCTTCTTGGGTATACTTCATTTGTTCACGAATCTCTTTTAAACGACTTCCTATTTTTTTCTTAATGTCATTCATAATTTATTCTCCTCTCTGTACACTATCTTGTTTTTTAGAAACCCTCAACCATGTAATAGGTATGAAAAAAAAATAACCTATTAGGTATACTTAAAAAAAGAAATGATAGGTATATAAGTATGATAGATAATTTATATGAAAAATTCAAAGAAAAATATCCGAAAATTACACAAAACGCGCGTATGCTGCGTCCTGTCTTGCTTTTGATCGCAAAAGAGGACGGAAAAGTTTCCATTTGTCCTAAAGATACGGATCAATTTTTAGCGCTGCTTTTCGCTGCGAGCATCAGCGGCTTGACAATATGCGTCGATGCAGAAGGACCCATTATAGAAGAAGGAAATGAAGATGTTGAAATTCCTTTGCTCGTGGACCTGGATCGTCCGCTTTTAGAGATCGAACAACAAACGTATAGACAAAAAGAGCTTCTCGAAATGCCCCTCGAGAAGCTGAAAGCCTTATTCAAATAAGGATAAAAAGTTTTGCTCGATTTGCCGGCAGACGGACTTTAGATCGCTCTCTTTCAATTCAGCGATCTTTTTTTCTACAAATTCGACATAGGCTGGCTGGTTGCGTTTTCCTCGATAAGGAACAGGTGTCAAATAGGGAGAATCGGTTTCAGACAAGATCCGCTCTATTGGACACGCTTTGACGCACGCTGGAGCGTGTTTCGCGTTTTTAAAGGTGATCACGCCCGCAAAAGAAATGAGAGAATTCATTTTCAAGCATTCCTTCATCGTCTCTAGGCTCCCTGAAAAACAATGAAAGATGATTTTTGTTTTAGCGTATTGTTTAAGAATGGAAAGACAATCGTTCGTGGCCTCGCGCATATGGATCGAGATCGGCACCTTGTAGCGGTTGGCCAGCTCGATCTGTTTTATAAAGAGCTCCTTTTGAATTTCTTTAAAAGAATCATCCCAATAGTAGTCGAGGCCAATTTCGCCAAGAACATCGATCAAACCTTCTTTTAAATTCATTTCGAGTTGCTTGAGATCTATATGGCTGACTTCTTTGGCGTCTCCAGGAAAAAAGCCAAACGCGACTTTAAAGCGCGGATCTTGTTTCTTTATAAGCAATGCGCGTTGAAATTCGGTTTCATTCGTACACATGATCATGCAAGAAGAAAGAGAATGCATGTTCGCAAGGACTTCATCGAGCTGATCGTATAATTCATCACACGTTAAATGACAATGGCTATCGGTATACATAGAAATTCCTCCAAAGTTCAGTATACTATGAACAGGAGGAAAGAACATGAAAACAACGATCAAGCTTCACATGAGGGCGCAAGAACTCTTCAAGATCATGAAAGACTCTTTGATCCAAGAAGTCGAAAACGCGAATCTCAAACATTTTGATCCAAAACAGATCGGGAAAGGTTTTTCCTATACAAAAAAGTCAAAAAATCGAAATGTCAAAGTGCGCATCGATGCCTGGAAAGAAAATCAAGAATATAAAGCCACCTTCACGAGCGGAAAGGATGCGATCCAGATCACTTATTTGATTCGCGAAATCGATGCACAAACGATCGAAGTCACCTATATCCACGATGTTTTGAACGCGCCTAAACTCACCAAAAGATGGATGGAAAAAAAAGCGCTCAAGCAAGCCGAGCGCATGTTAAAAGCAGTCGAATCCTCATCGATCCAGCGCTAGATCGCTGGATATGTGGTTACGCGCCTCTTGAATCGAAGGCAGTCGAGTATAGGCAAACCATAGCTGGATCGTCATGCACACCCAAATCAGTGGTTCAGACCAGATGACAGCCGTATAGCCAAAGACGGGAATGAGTAGAAATGAAAACAAAAATTTTCCGATCAGCTCGATGATACTTGAAACAAGGGGCACGATCTTTTTGCCTAGTCCCTGCAAGGCGTTGCGTAAAATGAGAAGGACGGACAGGACGATACAGAATGGGGTGTTGATCATTAAATACATTCCCCCATTCGATAGGACGACCGGATTGGTGGATCCGCTGATCCAATAGATGATCGACTGGTTAAGAGGGATCACGAATATCGAGCAGACGATCGCAATCACGGCTCCGATCCGACACGAAATATGAATTCCTTCAACGATCCGTTTATATTGGTTGGCGCCTTTGTTTTGGGCGACAAACGTACTCGAGGCCGCCGAGATCGAGGCGATCGGCATCATGATGATCGAAGCGCATTTTCTTGCGGCTGTATGGGCCGCGATCAAGGTGGTTCCTAGACTATTGATCGCCGCTTGCAAAATGACGGTTCCAAGCGAAACGATCGACATCATAAAGCCCATGGATAGACCTTGGCCGATGAGGTCTTTTAATAAGCTTGGATCATAGGTGAAGGATTGGCGGTTGGGGATCAAAAGCTTTTTCTTTTTAAAGATGTATGTGAAACAGATCAAGGTCGATAAAAATTGGGCGATCATGGTCGCGTAAGCCGCGCCAGCAACCCCGAGATGCAGCTTGGTGATAAAGTAAAGATCGAGGCCAACATTGATCAAGCAAGAGATCAATAAAAAACAAAGTGGCGCTAGACTGTCTCCAATGGCTCGAAGCATGCCGGCCGATAAATTATAAAATACGGTGATCGACATGAATAAGACGATGATTTGAATATAGCGCAAGCTTTCTTGAAAGATTTCTGGAGGCGTATTCAACAGATTCAAGAGAAAGGGCATCAAAGTGTATGCGAGAATCGTCAGGCAGACACTCAGGAGCGCGCTCAATAGGAAGGAAGAAGCGATGCTTTTTTTGAGTCCTGGTGTATCGGAGGCGCCATAATAATGGCCGGCAACGATCCCAAAGCCGGCTCCGATTCCTGTGGCGAAACCAACGACTAAATCGAAGATCGCTGTGGTGGCGCCCATGGCCGCTAATGAAGAATCGCCTAAAAAATGCCCGATCAAGATCGTATCCACCATGTTGTAGAGCGTTTGAAACAGATTGGAGAAAAATAGCGGAATCGCGAACCATAAAAGACCTTTTAAAATATTGCCATTCAGCAAAGATTGTTGTTTCATATTCACATTTCCTTTCTTGAATTCAGTATACAAAAAAGAAGTCTAGGCGAACTAGACTTCTTTTGGTTTTGAAACGATGTTTTCAATTTTGATCGATCATAAGGAAACATAGCCAACCATGTTTTCCGTGTAGGGGATCGATACATCGATCTTTCCGTCTTGGATCGGTGCTTCGAGCTGGACTTTGATCGTATTTCCATTTTCTTCGAGCACGATAAAGCTTGCCACGCTTCCTTCTGGATACGAGTATAAAACATTTCCTTTTTCATCCTCGACAGATAGTTTTTGGTCGAGCAGCTTCGTTACGATCGAAATCGAGGAAGCGTCTTTTCCTTCATCAAGATAATAATACATAGATGCCGCTTTTTCGCCCCAATATGGATCGGAGGCGTATTGAACATTGATCCCGCTTCCTTTATCTCCAAACCAGGAGCCGTGATATCGCCAATCGTTGGGGTTGGCGTATCCTTCTTGTAAAAAGTGCTGCGCGTGTTGTTCAACGCAATCGTTCAGGTCGGCATAGAGAGTTGCTTGGTCTGGGTTGGAATCATAGGCTTCGTGACCAAACACATTGTGCTGTTCGATGGCGTATTGGCTTTGTCCATAGCCGCTTTCATTGCAGGCTAGGGCGAACATCATCGTTCCATTCATATAAACTTGATCTTGCACAGCCATGAAAAGAGGTTGTTGATCGTAAAGAATGGATTCATTTTCAAGGCAAGGGTAAGCGCTCGCAAGCTGATCGATTCCTTTTTGTTCCCACAAAAATGTGTTGAAGCGATCGGAAGCTGCATGGCTTTTGCTTCGATGCGGGACATATTGATAAAAATTGAAATAAGGTTCTTGGTTGATCGCGTTGGCGTGCTCGTTATGTTGAACATCTTGGCTCATCGATTTGAAATCCGTATAAAAATAATGGCCATCATACGAATAATAGGTCGTATCGTCTTCCATGAATGGGGGAACCGGTCCGATGCCGTAGGCGATCGCTTCATTTTCTAGAAGATTCAAGCACACTTGATGGACGAGAGTGTCTTTGTTTTTGGTATAGGAAGACAGAGTATAGTTTGGATCGTATAAGAGCAGATCGATCGAATCGACATCGACCCAGCCTTTTACGCCGGCTATTTGAAAGAGGACTTGTTTTCCATCTTGGCTTGTATCAAGATACAAGCCGTCCGAGCCATAGTTTCCATTCAAGTAGCCGTTTTCTCCGTTTTCCATCGTATATTCGGTGTTTTCACTGGCATCTTTTGTGTGAAAGTTGACGAGGCCTTCCTTGATCGCGACGACTTTTCCTTTTTCGTTTTTAATGCATACTTGTTCGTGATCGATCGCCTTCATTTTGCGTTTGGCGAATTCAAAATGCTTATAGGTGGCGACTTCTTGGGGATCTTCTTTGTAGTCGATGACGGTAAAGACGCCATTTTCTGTGATCTTGAATCCTAGATAAGCCATTAAGATAAGTAGAAGGAAAAGAGCGGGGATCCAGATTTGTTTGCGGATCTTGCGTTTTGGTTTTTTTTGCATAGGCTCATTATACCTTATTGATGAGGATTGAGGTTCTTTTTGATCTTATTTTGAGCTATAACTGCATGGCGCCAATTCTTCCGCTCAATCTCAATCGAAAACGAAACCTCTTCAAATTGTATTTATGCGATACGGGCTTGCTTTGTGCGCTGTCGATGAAAAACCTACAGTTTGATCTTCTGCAAGGCAATCTCCATATCAATCATGGATCGATCTTGGAAAATGTATTCGCACAAGAACTTGCATCAAAAAATATCAACTTGACTTAGAAAAAGCTTGGTGAGCTTGATTTTGTCGTTCAGGATCAGAATCGGATCCATATTTTTGAGATCAAGTCGGACAATGATTTTCAAAAACATCCAGCGCTTTCGAAAGCAATCGAAAATAAAGAATGGCATCTTGATGACAACTATGTGTTTTCAAAATCAAATCTATTTTGCGCGGAAAAGATCACCTATCTGCCCTTTTATATGATCATGTTTTTTAAGATCCGCCAACAAGAAACATTGGTTGGACTAAACGATCTGAACATGCTGTTTCCACCGCAGTCCTAACGGAAAGTGAACAAATCGATTGTTTCGGCTCTTACGATAGGAGCTGCTTGCCATTTTATGATATAGTGAAACATGGAAAGGACTGGGCAAACATGGCAAAAATGGACGAAAGGCTCGAATCGATGGTTGAGCGCTATAATGAGATCAATGAATTGATGATGCGCAGCGACATCGTTTCAAACCGAAAAGAAATGGCTAAATTAGGCCGCGAACAAAATGAACTGACACCAATCGTCGACACGTATGGTGAATATAAAAACGCGAAAGCCGAACTGGAAGACGCGCAAAGTCTTCTTCACGAAGACGATAAGGAGATGCGCGAAATGGCTGAAATGGAGGTCGAACGTCTCGAACCGCTCATTCAGCAATATCTCGACAAGCTCGAACTTCTTCTTGTACCGAAAGATCTAAACGATTCGCACAACGCAATCCTCGAGATCCGGGGAGCCGCTGGTGGCGATGAAGGAAATATTTTCGCGGGCGATCTTTATCGGATGTACGCGAAATACGCGGAAGCGAAAGGCTGGAAAGTGGAAGTCATCGATACGGAAGAAAGCGAAGCTGGAGGATATTCTCTCATTTCATTCAAAGTCAATGGAGATGGGGCGTATGGCATCTTGAAGTTCGAATCGGGTTCGCATCGAGTGCAGCGCGTGCCGAAGACAGAAAGTCAAGGACGTATTCATACTTCAACAGCGACGGTTCTTTCGATGCCTGAGATCGATGCAGAAGACTTTGATATTGATATGAACGATCTTGAAATCGAGACGATGCGGGCTTCTGGAGCGGGCGGACAGCACGTCAATAAAACAGACTCGGCCGTCCGCATCATTCATAAGCCGACAGGCATCATCGTCAAATGTCAAGATGGACGCTCTCAGCATGAAAATCGGGCGACGGCGCTCGCGACGATCCGTGCTCGAGTCTATGAAGAGCATCAGCGCAAGATCGATGAAGAAAACGAGGCGGAACGTCGAACAAAAATCGGTTCAGGAGATCGTGCCGAAAAGATCAGAACCTATAACTATCCGCAAAACCGAGTGACAGATCATCGAATTGGCTATACAGTCAATCAACTCGACCGCATCATGGATGGTCGTTTAGATGATTTGATGGCTGCGTTGCAGTTAGCCGATCAACAAGCGAAATTAGCTGGAGAAAAACAATAATGGTCACGTATCACGATTTGGTCCGTGAAGGAAAAGAAAGGCTGATCCAGGCTGGGCAAGGCGAACAGGCTGCCCAGCTTTTGATGGTTGAGCTCTGCTCCCAAAAAAATATCAATTTATATATGGTGATGAATGAGCCTGCCGATGAAGAGATCGCGACCGATTATTTAGAAGGGATCCATCAAATGGAGCTTGGTTCGCCATTAGGATATGTGCTTGGCTATGAATGGTTTTATGGCTATCCATTTACAGTGAACAAGGATGTTTTGATTCCTAGACCAGAAACGGAAGAATTGGTCGCGCTCGTCCTACAATTATTTGATACGCATTTTGGTGATCGCGATTTTGTAGACGTATTCGATGTGGCGACTGGTTCAGGAGCGATCGGCATCACGCTTTCGCTCGAAGAGCCGCGTATGAAAGTCGTCGCTTCGGATATTTCCAAGGAAGCTTTAGAAGTGGCGAAAGAAAACAATGAAAAACTACATGGGTCGGTCGAATGGATCGAAGGAAGCATGCTCGAACCATTTATCGAGAGAGGAAAGCGGTGTGATATTCTCGTGTGCAATCCGCCCTATATTCCTGTCCACGAAAAAATGGAGCATAGTGTAGTCGATTATGAGCCTCATGTGGCTTTGTTCGGCGGCGAAGATGGTTTGAAATTTTATCGGGACGTGTTTGAGCATGCAAAGGCAGTATTGAAAGAACATGCGGTGCTCGCCTTTGAAATGGGGTATGATCAAGGCAAACGCTTACGTCGCTTGGCTGCTTCTTATTTTCCAAATGCCAAGATCGAAATCCATAAAGATCTTTCAGGAAAAGATCGAATGCTTAGTATAGAAATAGAATAGAAGGTGGAGTATGAAACTGAGCAAGAATTCACCGTGCTGGTGCGGTTCGGGAAAAAAATATAAACACTGCCACGAAGAATGGGACAATACGATCAATGTATTAAAACTGCAAGGGCAAAAAGTGCCTGACCACTCTTTGATCAAGTCAAAAGAAGATTTGAAATGGATCCGCAAAGCGGCAAAGATCAACAATGAAGTTCTTGATCTCGTACAAGAAAAGATCCATGCAGGCATGTCGACAGGCGAGATCGATCAACTTGTCTATAACTATACGATCGAGCACGGGGCTACGCCCGCCTGTCTAGGGTATGAAGGGTTTCCAAACAGTTGTTGTACAAGTGTCAACGATGAAGTCTGTCATGGAATTCCGGATTTTAACCGCATCTTGAAGGAGGGCGATATTGTCAATGTCGATTGCACGACGATCGTTCATGGTCATTATGCGGACGCGAGTCGGATGTTTTGTATCGGAGAAGTGAGCGAAGCGGCCCAAAAACTCGTCGATGTGACAAAGGAGTGCATGGAGGCAGGGATCGCGGCCATTCGTCCTTGGGGTCATCTTGGAGATATTGGGGCGGCTATTCAAGAGCTGGCGCATAAAAATGGATATAGCGTTGTTGTGGATTATGGAGGACATGGCGTAGGAAACGATTTCCATGAAGAGCCCTTCGTTTATCATGTCGGTGTAAAAGGGCAAGGAATGATCTTAGCGCCTGGAACGGTATTTACGGTCGAGCCTATGATCAATGAAGGAACATATCGACTTTTTATCGATGCCGACAATGGATGGACAAGTTATACGGAAGATGGAAAGCTTTCGGCTCAATGGGAAAATACCGTTCTCGTAACGGAGGATGGCGTCGAAAAACTCGCTTGGTAAAGTGGAAGGATCAACTTCCGCTTTTTTTTGATTTTTGACTTGAGTCTTCCTTAAGGGGAGAGAGTATGATGAGCTTGCTTAAGCAAGAGAGGTAGTTATGATCCCGATCGGAAAATTTTCAAGAATTTGTCAAGTGAGTGTGAAGACCTTGCGTTTATATGATCAAATCGGAATTTTGAAGCCAGCTTATATCGATGCGAATAGTTCGTATCGATATTATGAACCAGACCAGCTGGATACGATGATCTTTATCCAACGATATAAACGATTTGGCTTTTCGCTTGAAGAAATCAAATCAATGCTCGAGGATGTGAATTCAAATCATATTGAGAAGCTGATCGAACGGAAAACAGCTTTGATCCAGCAAAAAACAGATCTAGAAGCAACGATCAGCAAACTTCGCATCTTGATCGAGTGTATAGAAAGGAAAGAAAATATGATCGAAAATATTTTGGGGAACTATGAAATCAATATTGTCGAAAAACAACCGATTTCAATTTATGGATTGCGTCAAGAAATGAGTGTGGCTGATTTTGGAGCCGCTTATTCGCGACTGTTCGAAGACTTATATCAAAAAGGAATCAAAGACTTTGGTTTAACGGGCTCCCGGTATTATGATCAAGAATTTGATCGAAATAAAAGCGATGTGGAAGTGTTCGTCGAAGTGGCGCCTGAAGCAGCGAATGCGAAGATCCAAGAAGGAGTGATGGTCCATACGACCCATAAAGGCGCTTACGCCACACTTCAAGAAGCGTACGCAGCCATCGTGAAGTGGATGGAACAAAACGGTTACGAAGGAGTAGGAGCGCCTTTTGAATTGTACACAAAATGTGGATTCAATCATTACCCAGTCGATGAATGGGAAACCGATATCTATTTTCCGGCCCAAAAGAAAATCTAATGTCAAAAAAAGAGAACTCGAAACCAAAATCGAGTTCTTTTTTATCAGTAATTTCTATTGAACTTGTCCACCATCGACTGGAAGAACAGCGCCAGTGATATAGTTAGCTTCTTCGCTTGCCAAGAATAAGAACGCGTTGGCGATATCTTCCGGTTTTCCGATCCGATGCAGCGGGATCATGTTCACTAATGGTTCGATCATTTCCTTTGGAAGATTTTTGACCATATCGGTTTCAGTGATTCCAGGAGCCACCGCATTCACACGGATATTATATTTACCCAGCTCTCTTGAAAGGGATTTTGTCAAACCATTGATCGCGTATTTGCTCGTAGGATAGGCGACACCGCTTGGTTGACCAAAGAACGAAACCATCGAGCTTGTATTCAAGATCACACCATGTTTTTGTTCTTTCATGATATCCAAAACAGCCTTGATACATACGAATGGGGCTTTGACGTTCAGATCCATGATACGGTCAAAATTTTCGACTGTATATTTATCCAAAGGAGTCGCGTCTGAAACACCAGCATTATTGATCAAGACATCGACACTTCCATATTTTGCTTTGATCTCTTCAAAATCGGCTTTCATCGCTTCCACTTCCTGCAAGTTCGTCCAGCGACCTTCTACAGCCTCTCCTTTTAAAGCTTCCAACGCTTTATCCACAGTCTCTTGACGAGAACCGTATAGAACGACTTGATAGCCTGCGTTCAAAAAGGCTTTGACAGTCGCGAAACCAATGCCGCGTGTACCGCCCGTTACCACACATACTTTTTTATTCATGATATCCTCCATATGTTTTTATATAGAATTATTATGACATAAAAAAATGCGGATGCAAACGAAGGTGAAAGACGATATACTAAAGGATATGAAAATTATTTCAGAAAGCGAAAGAAAAAAAGCTCAACAACTCCTTAAACAATTGAGCCTTTCCGAAAAATGTTCTCTATTGACCGGAAAAGACTATTGGCATATTCAAGGCATCCCTCGCCTTGAACTTCCTGATGTGATGCTTAGCGATGGACCAAGCGGATTGCGCAAACAAGAAGGCAAAGCCGACTATTTAGGCATGCTCCCCAGCAAACCCACCATCTGCTATCCGTGTCCATCCGCTTGCGCGTCAACTTTTGATCCCAATTTGCTAGAACAATTAGGAATAGCGCTTGGAGAAGAGTGTGTTCATGAAGAGATCGGGATCTTGCTTACTCCAGGCATCAACCATAAACGCTCCAGTTTAGGGGGCCGGAATTTCGAGTATTACAGCGAAGACCCCTATGTGACAGAAACGATGGCGGAAGCGCTCATCAATGGCCTGCAATCCACAGGCGTCGGCTGTTCTTTAAAGCATTTCTGCTGCAACAATCAAGAAACCGCGCGCATGATCAATAATTCGATCGTCGATGATCGTGCGCTTGCTCAAATCTATTTGCGGCCTTTTGAAAAACTGATCCAACGCACTCAACCTGCGACGATCATGCTCGCCTACAATCAGCTCAATGGAATCTATTGTGCAGAAAATAAAGACTTGATGGATCTAGGCCGCCAATGGGGCTTTCAAGGATTTTATATGAGCGATTGGGGAGGCGTGAACGATCGATTCTTAAGCATTAAAAATGGACTCTCACTCGAAATGCCAGGCATGAATAAGGAACTATGCCATCAAGTCGAAAAAAAGATCCAAGAAGGCGCATGGACTGAAAGAAAACTCGATCAAAGAGTGCTTCCGATCCTTGAAATCTTAGTTCATCATAAAAATATGCAAGCCAAAAAAGAGCAGCCCTATACGATCGAGCGAGAAGCGCTCGCTAAAAAAATCGCTCGAGAATCGATCGTATTGCTCAAAAACGAAGACAACCTATTGCCTCTATCTTCCCACTCATCGATCGCGTTGATCGGAAACATGGCGAAATATCCACGCTATCAAGGAGCCGGCAGCTCCAATGTAAACACGGATACGATCGAAAGCCTATGCGACTTTCTTCCATTCGCATATTATGCCAAAGGCTATGATGAAAACGGGCATACCAACGATGTGTGGCTGCAAGAGGCTGAACAATTAGCCAAACGAGCCCAAGTGGCGCTTGTCGTCGTTGGACTTCCTCTTTTCTATGAAACAGAAGGATCCGATAAAAAAGATCTTTCATTGCCAGCAGGAATGAGAAAACTCATAGAACGAGTCTTGGAAGCGAACGAGAATACGATCGTCGTGGTCGAAAGCGGATCGCCCGTTCTTCTTCCCCATTTAGAAAAGATCAAAGGCCTCGTGTTCGCCTCCTTGTTAGGAAGCTATGGTGGAAGCGCCATCGCCGAGATCTTGATGGGACAAGTTTCTCCAAGCGGAAAATTAAATGAAACATTTGTTCGCTCGCTTTCGCAAATACCGATCCTTGAGTATCCGCGTTCGCTAAGAAACACCTACTATATCGAAAGCATCTATACAGGCTATCGCTACTATGACGCCGCCAAGATCGATGTCGCTTTTCCTTTTGGATATGGACTCTCCTATACTTCTTTCTTCTATTCAAATGGCGCAAAAAACGGAAATTCGATTACCTTCGATCTCACCAATACAGGAAAGATGGATGGGAAAGAAGTCGTGCAACTTTATGTAAGCTCTTCAGCTCCTTTTTCCGTTCCGAAGCTTTTGCGTTATAAAAAAATCAGCTTAAAGCCGCAAGAAACGAAACACATCGAACTGTTTTGGGAAAGAGAAGATCTGGAAGAATATTTTGATCCATGGATCCTACGCGAAGGAGACTATACCTTTTATGTAGGTTCTTCTTCCCGAGATAGACAGCTTTCTTTTCAAGAACATATCGACGGAGCCAATATAGAAGTCCCTAATGCTTATCAAAACGCCACCTATGTCAAAGAACTGGATCTTCATGACTTTCATTCTTTGATCGCTTATGAAGAAAAAGAAAACATCCGTCCTAAACGATATGGGATGAATACGACGATCCAAGACCTCATCGATACCAATTGGATCTATCGGCTGCTGATTCGCGGAATCATGAAGAAAATGTTCAAAGACGATCAAGACACCTATAAAAACTTGATTGAAGAAATGCCCTTGCGGATCTTACGTATGTATGGAGTATCGCAAACGACGATGGAAGGCCTCTTTGAAATGTTGGATGGAAAATGGATCCAAGGGTGGAAAAAGATCAATCAAAATGAAATCAAAAAAGTCATACACGATTTGGAGGGATTGCATGAATCAGAAATACAGAAATAAACTCAAACAGAAAAAAAGAATAGTCGTAAAGATCGGTTCTTCATCTTTGGCGCATCCAGAAACCGGTCATCTCGACTTGAATAAAATCGAAGTGCTCGTTCGTGAATTGAGCGATCTTGTCAATCAAAATAAAGAAGTCGTGCTCGTTTCGAGCGGAGCGATCATGGTCGGATCGAAAACACTAGGCTTTTCAAAAAAGCCACAAGAACTCGCCCTTAAACAAGCTTGCGCGAGCATCGGACAGGCACGCTTGATGATGATCTATCAAAAATTATTTTCCGAATATAATCAGATAGCGTCGCAAATCTTGATGACCAACTTTACGATCCAAAATCCAAACTCAAAGAAAAATGCCCGCAATACGCTCAACGCGCTCCTTTCTTTAGGTGTGATCCCGATCGTCAACGAAAACGATACTGTCGCTACCGAAGAAATCGAGGTAGGAGACAACGATACTCTTTCTGCCATGGTGGCCTCTTTGATCGACGCCGAACTATTGATCTTGCTTTCCGATATTGATGGATTATTCACGGATGATCCGCATCAAAATAAAGAAGCCAAACTCATTGAATTTGTCGATTCGATCGACTCGGAAGTATTGAGCATGGCCAAAGAAAGCACGGGATCGAATGTGGGCACAGGTGGAATGGCGACCAAACTATGCGCGGCTAGGATCTGTATGGAAAAAGGCTGCGATATGCTTATCGCCAATGGCAGTGATTTCCATATCCTTCATGACTTGATGGAAGGAAAAAACGCAGGCACTCTATTTACAAAAGGAGAAGAACAATGACATACATAGAAACGTTAGGAATCAAAGCGCAGCAAGCCAAAAAAGGAATGATGAAGCTAGGCACTCAACAAAAAAACGAAGCCCTTCTTGCCGTCGCTCAAGGACTCATCCAAGATACAGACGCGATTTTAGAAGCGAACACGATCGATATGGCACGCGGCATTGAAAACGGCATGGATCCAGGACTCTTGGATCGATTGAAACTCGATGCCTCTAGGATCGAAGGAATCGCCCAAGGTCTTGAACAGATCGCCAGCTTGCCCGATCCGATCGGCGAGATCTTAAGCATGCAGAAGCGACCTAATGGATTGATGATCGGTCAGAAAAGAGTACCGATCGGAGTCGTTGGAATCATCTTTGAAGCGCGTCCGAATGTGAGCGCGGACGCGTTCGGACTTTGTTTCAAAACAAACAATGTAGTCATTTTAAAAGGCGGAAAGGACGCGATCCATTCGATCCAAGCTCTATGCGCTTCGATTCGCCACACACTAGAGGTTCAAGGAATCGATCCGGACTGTTTGCTTTTGGTCGAAGAGACGTCTCGAGAAGCGACGGTCGAATTGATGAAACAGCATCAATATATCGATGTATTGATCCCAAGAGGCGGGGCTGGATTGATCCAAAGTGTCGTGATGAACGCAACGATCCCCGTCATCGAAACGGGAACAGGCAACTGTCATATTTTTGTGGATGAGACAGCCGACCTCGAAAAGGCGATCGAGATCATCTTGAATGCGAAAACTCAGCGCGTAGGGGTATGCAACGCGGCAGAATCGTTAGTGATCCATGAAAAGATCGCCCCAAAACTTCTTCCAAAACTCACGCAAGCACTTATTGAAAAAGAAGTCGAGATCGTAGGCGACAAGAAAGCCCGAGCTTGTTCGAGCTTGATCCAGGAAGCGGAGCCATCGGATTGGGGAAAAGAGTATTTGGCGCTGAAAATCTCGATCAAAGTCGTTTCCGATATCGATGAAGCGATCGAACACATCAATCGATACAATACAGGACATTCGGAAGCGATCTTGACCAAAGACTATGATCACGCTAAGCAATTTTTAGAGGAAGTGGACGCAGCTTGCGTTTATGTGAACGCCTCGACTCGTTTTACGGATGGATTTGAATTTGGCTTCGGGGCCGAAATAGGAATCAGCACCCAAAAACTGCATGCGCGAGGACCAATGGGATTGCTGGCTTTAACGAGCACAAAATACATCATTTTAGGGGATGGACAAGTTAGAAAATAGGCGAAGCGCTTACATTCGACGTTGATTTGCATAAATTTGCCAAATGCTTAAAAAGTATGTATGATAGTCCGGAAAGGGAGGACACAACATGGAAAAGTGGACACAAGAACAATATGCCCAACAGATCCAAGCCTTAAAGCAGGAGGCCCACGATAAGATGTGGTTGTATATCGAATTGAACGCGAAAGATTTTATGAATGAATGTGAGCCAGGCGTTAAAAATTTGAATAGCTGCTGCAAAGCGATGGTCAACGCGATGTTGGAAGGTGATACGTATATCGTTGAGCCTAAGATCCGTACGAAAGTTGCGGGAGCACTTACAATTCGTTATTATGTCGATAATTTGAGCCCAGAACGCAGAACGTACAAAGAAGCGAACCAATAAAATGAGAAAGAACACACAACTGGATGATGAGGATGTGTGTTTTTTTTTGCTCAAAAATGAAAAAACAAGCAAGCTGCCGTATAATGAAAATGGGTGATAGAATGATTGAAATCGGAAAGTACCACATTGATCTTTGGACGCTTCTTGACCACCTTTGGCTACCTGTCATCGAAGTAGGAATCGGAATCTATTTAGGACCAAAGCTCAAAAAAATAATCATGAAAACAGCAGATAAGTCGTTAGATCGAGGGGCGACGACTTTCTTGGCTTCTTGCGTGAACATTTTAGTCATTGCGCTTGCCGGTATTTTGGCGCTCGAAGAGTTGGGCGTCAATCTCAAAAGCATCGTTTCCTTAGTTTCCGCTCTAGGTCTTGGAATCGCCTTGGCTCTCAAAAGCAATATGGCCAATGTGGCCGGAGGCTTGCAGATCTTGATGACAAAACCTTTTACGGTCGGTGAATTTATTTCCACGCCCAATCATAAAGGGACGGTCACGAGCATTGAATTGATGTTTACGACGATCCGCACCAACAACAACAAGCTTGTGGTGATCCCAAATTCTAACTTAGTGACTGAATCGATCGTGAACCATTCTAAAAACAAGATCGAGCGGATCAAGCTTGTTTTTCCAGTGAACATCCCTTTTGAAATGGATTCGATCAAAAAAGAAGTCGATGCGATCGTTTCGAGCAATCCTAAAGTCGTTCAAGAAGCTGGGTGGGAGCTAACGGTAAAAAATATCCAGCAAGGGTATGCGAACTGCTTGTTGCTTGTCAGCTGCAATACAGTCGATTATGAAACGCTCATGTATGAATTGAACAAAGAGCTTGTAGAAAAACTTAGCGTGTATCAAGATACAAAAAAGAACAGCTCATCGAATTAGCAGTCCATAATATTCAAAGGCTTTATATAAACCATCTTTATTTATATCGTCGGTGATGTGATCGGCGATCTTTTTTACATTTTCATTTCCATTTCCCATCGCGACGGAAATATCCGCCTCTAAAAGCATGCTCACATCGTTTTCTGAATCGCCAAACGCCATCGTTTCATAGTCTTTATAGTGGCTTTTTAAAAAATCGATCGCCGTCCCTTTCGTGTATTCTTTCATCGTGATCTCGCCGATAAAATAGTCTTTTACCGCTTCGATCGTAAAGGGAGTGAATACAAGGCCCAAGGATGAAAGGTTTGAGAAATCGATCGGATCTTTTGAATGGATCGAAACTTTCATGATCTGTCCAAAATCTTCTTTTTTCATTGCTGAAAAGTCTGGAAAAACACCGACACCTACTCGATTGGCTTCTTGGGCTTTGGCGAAAAATTTCTGATTCGCCTTATTCATGAACGTCCTCTCTTTTCCTTCCAGGGAATAACCGACATCGAGTGGATCTAAAAAGTCTTGGATCGCTTGGATCTGTTCCATAGATAACGGCTTGCATAAACATTCTTTTTGATCGGCTATGATATGCGAGCCAGCCGAAAATACATATCCATCCAATGGGATGGAATATAGTTCTTTGGCGGCTTCGCTTTGTGTTCTCCCGGTATTGGCGAACACTTTGTGGCCGTTGTTTCGGGCTCGCGAGATCGCTTTCTTTGCGCTTTCTGGAATACCATCCAGGGTCCATAACGTTCCATCTAAATCTAAAAAAACGAGCTTTTTTTTCATCTTACCCTCCTTTTTTATCTCTATTATATCGAATGTATCTAACTTTTAGCACAAGCCTTTTTTACGAAAATCTAATATGCTAGTATAAGAAGTATTAAAGGATAAGAGAATATGGATATGAAAATCATTGTTACGATATCCCGTGAATACGGCTCCAATGGAAAAGAAATTGGCCGTCTTCTAGCCCAAAAGCTAGGAATCTCCTATTATGATAAATCCATCTTAGAGAACTTAGCTAAAAATATGGGCGTCAATTCCGATTTTTTCAAAGATGAAAATTTAAATCGGGAAGGGATGTTTTCTTTAGCAGGCTCTTTTCGAACAAATGTAAAGATGCTTACAGAACTCTCGCTCAGCACCCAAGCTTACGATCAAGGACGTGCGATCTTGCAAGATCTTGTTAAGAAAGATAATGCCGTTATCGTAGGAAGATGCTCGAACTTTATCTTAAAAGATCATCCAGGACAAATCTCCGTATATTGCTATGGAGAGTTGGAAGATCGGCTCAAGCGCGTGATCGAGGAATATAACGTGCCCGCCTCGAAGGCGAGGAAGGTCGTCCTCGATACGGATGCCAAACGCGCCAAACATTATGAGTATTACACACATCAAAAATGGGGACAACTCGATGATTTTGACGTGACGATCAACACCTCGAAACAAAGCATGGAGGAAACGATCGATCTGCTTGTTGAACTCTATCATCAAAAGGAGAAAAAGCTCCAAGAACGATCAAAATAGGACCAGCCAAGAAAAGGTTGGTCCTTTATTGTATGTGATTGTTGGAGTTTTTGGAAATAAATCCAAAAACTTTAAAATAATTCAATTTTCGGGATATAAATCCCAAAACTTGAATTATAATCAAATTAGGAGACAGCGAATATGAAATTAGTCAAACGAAATACATATATCGATACTTTGGAACGTTGGCAGGATAAAGCGGTGATAAAAGTCATTACCGGTGTACGGCGCTGTGGGAAATCTACACTTATGCATGTAGATGTCAAGTTAAAAATGTACAAATTCGATGAGATAAAAATGCTCAATT
>Connie_p2__coassemble_378_pt1 | contig 115520 bp, 132 predicted proteins | sample Connie_p2__metabat2_low_PE_010 | metagenome-assembled genome bin Connie_p2 | reverse complement strand
TTCCTCCATCTGAGCAGGGTGGAGCGGCTGATCTGGAGAATCTTCATTACTTCATGAGCTTTCATGTAAATATTATATCAGATGTTATAAGATAGATATATTAAATTTAAATAATTATTCTATATCCTATCTCCTTTTCCCGTTTTCCAAGAAAAAGCCAAACGCCGCCCCGGCGATCCCGCCGATCACATGCGCCATTTGCGAAATATTGTCCGAAGAAATCACACCCGCCACGATCTCCTGTCCAAGATAGAGCACGACGACCAAGATCATCGTCAGCGGAATTTCCCCTCGTTTAAAAGAAGTCATGCTGCAAAGGATGATGAAAGCGAACACGACCCCGCTGCACCCGATCAAGCCATTGCTCGTCACCGCCATATTCGCCCACGCCGTCAAGACAGCCGTAAAGACGATAATGATCAGCGTATTCTTCGCTCCATACTTTTCCTCCACCACTGGACCGACCAGCAAAAGAAGCATCATATTGCTCATAAAATGCTCCAAAGAAGCATGTCCTAGCACATATGTGAACATACTCAACCACGTGTGCACGCTCGATAAAGGTCCTCGATGCGTCACGAACCAATCCGAAAGAAAAGATGGCCCATAGACAAGCGACAAAAGAAAAACAGCCGAACAAAGTAGCGCGAACGTCAAGATCACGGGCGCGTTGTATTTTAAACGAAATTTCATACGATCACCTGCCTCCATTCTAGCACGATACAAAACAAAAAAGATCCTGCAAGCAAACAGGATCCTAATTTCTCAAAAACTCTTTTTTCTCGACGCAGTAGAGATAATGCGGCTTTTCGACACCTTCATGAACGCGCGTCATCCGATCGATCACTTCCATCCCTAAACGAACCGAAATGATCTGCGAATATTCATTCACATCCCGAATGATCGAATGCACCCGCTCGACCTTCAAAACTTGAAAAGCGTAATCAAGGACCGCTTTGGCCGCCTCCGTTCCATACTTTTGATTCCAAAAGGCAGGATCGATCGCGTAGACAAGATCGAGCACGATCCTCTCTTTCCAAGGATGCTTGATCAAAGCGCAATTCCCGATCGCTTTCCTTCCCTTTTTCAAACAAATTTGCCAAGCTTGCACGATCACGCCTTGCTCATAAATATGGTCGTGATCGATCTCGTCGAGTATTAAACGTTCCGTTTCCAATGTTGTTGACCTCCACTAGGATTGAATCGAATATTTGATCTCGTATTGATGGAGCAAGTCCGAATACTCGTTCTCGTTCTCGGCTTGGTATTTGCGCAAGAAACGATGGAGATTGAACTCTTTCTCGTCCATCTTGATAATGTCGAGCGACAAGCTCGCGCAGTGCTGCGCGATATGAAGCATATCGTTCAACAAATCATACAAAGCCAAACCCTGCTCCGTATGACACTCGCCAGAACGAAGCCGAAGCACATGCCGCTTCTTGATCTCGTTGCAGTTCATCGTCACAAGATCTTTCAAAGGGAAGACGGACTTGACGATCTTTGAATCGTTGTTGATGAAGCCATTGACCGTGATCGTCACGATCTCCTCGATCGCTGTTTCCACGACCGTCAATTCATCCACCGCCTTCAAAGAAAATTTTTGATTGGCATCGTGCATCTTTTTAGCCGTATTGGCGATCTCCAAAGCGTAATCGGACATCTTTTCAAAATCGCTGATCGCCTGCAGCGCCTTATTGATGATCTTCCCTTGCTCTTCGCTAACTCCCGAAACTGTCAGCTTCATCAAATAACCACCCAATTTGTCTTCGTATTTATTGAGCGTTTGTTCAAGCTCGACGACCTTTTTATACCCCTCCGACGAATAGGAATCCAAAAGATTCAAAGCGCGCAATACATTTTTCTTCGCTTTTTTAGCCATGCTCTCCATGACCTGCATGCTCTGCTCGTACGCCACTTGCGGATTGGACAGGAAACGATCCTCCAGCTTGTCGAATTCGGCCATCGACTCCTCGTCCTTTTCGCTCTTTGGAATGACCAAGAACATCAGCTTCTTCAACAAAGGCACGCATGGAAGAAGAAGCGACATCGTGATCGCCCGATAGAGCGTGTTCATGATCGCGATCGAGAAAGGATCCATCGTCTTATCCATCCAATCGAAATGGAACACGAGATCGAACCCATAAAAGCCTACCAGCGCTAAGATCGAAGCGATCACAGCCACGATCAAATACAAAAACGAAGTCCGCTGACCATTCTTATTCGCGCCAACCGCCGCCAAAAGCACCGGCGCGCTCGCGCCTACACTAATGCCAAGCACCATCGGGAACGCCGCCCCAAAAGCGATCGCCCCAGTGGTAGAGAGCGCTTGCAGCACGCCGACCGCCGCGGAAGCCGATTGCAGCACGGCCGCGAACGCCACGCCAAAGAGCGTTCCTAACAATGGATTGTTGAGCGAAGTCATCATATCGATAAAAAATGGACTCTCTCTTAATGGAGAGACGGCTTGCGACATGACCGACATCCCTGTCATCAACACCGCGAAGCCAAGCAAGATATTTCCTACATGGGCGTATACTTCTTTTTGCCAAACATCTTCAAAATGATCCCGATGATCGCGACGACAGCCGTGATCGTGGCCGAAGACAAGAACGAAGCAATGCCTCCAGCATCCAAATACGACAAGCAAATGATCCAGCCTGTGATGCTCGTTCCGATATTGGCGCCCAAGATCACGCCGATCGCTTGCGAGACTTTCATCATGCCCGAATTGACAAAGCCGACGACCATGACCGAAGCGGCCGAAGAAGACTGGATGACACATGTCACCGCTGTACCCAACAAAAAACCCTTCAAAGGCGAATTGGTCAGCCGATACAAAATGAGCTCCAGCTTGTTTCCGGCCACTTTCTTGAGCCCGTCCCCCATCGAAGACATGCCATACAAGAAGAGAGCGACTCCACAAAGCAGATTCAAAATCATCAATACCGTGTTACTCATAATCCTTTTTCCTTTCAGAATTCATATTCACTTAACTTTTATTTACATGAATTTAACATAGAACGCAATAGAAAGTTACGAAGAAAAGAGGAATGAGCATCCATTCCTCTTATTTAGGCAAATGATTCGATGATCGAAACGACATCGTCTCGATTTTCTTGAACAAAAGCATCCCACGTTTTTTGACTTTCCAGGCACGCCTTTCCTAACGCCAAAAACAGATCTGGCATGTCTTTTTCCAAAACGACTCCGACAAAATCGCCAAAACGAACGTTGTCTTTTTCGTCGCTTCCGCCAACAAAGACACGGAACGCGGCTTGCGGGATCTTTTCGACCACTTTCACGAAACCTTGAAAGCCTAGCGAACCAACTTGATGTGCCGCGCACGAAGAAGCGCATCCTGAAATCCGCACTTTTGGTAGAACTTCGCTAATTTCCGGATGTTCGCGGACTTTGAAAATACAATCTCGCAAAATACTTTGGGAATTTCGCAAACCTTGCTGGCAAACAGCAGCCCCAATACAAGCGACAGAATGCTCGAATGGCGTGTTCGCGCTCTCTTTGCTCAATTCAAGGATCTCGGCTGCTTCTTTGGCCGTGCAGTTGATGAACCACAACGTTTCATCGGCGCCGATCCTAATCTCTACGCCAGGCATCTTTTCCAAGAGCTCGAGCATCTTGCGCGGCATTTCAGTCGGAAGAACACCCCCAATTGGATGATATTCCACGCTGAAGAGCTCTTTTTGTTTTTGAGGGAGTACGCGCGCGGAAACGATCGTTCCTTCTCCTTTTTTATCGACCTTTTTTTCTTCGACTTTATAGAGGTCAAGACCGCCTTTGGCTTTGAGTCCATCTACGATCCTGAAATATTCTTCTTTGAGCTTTTCTGGTTCCATCGTTTCTTGCAAGAAGCGCGTCCTTGCTTTGGCGCGGTTTTTATAGTTGCCAAATTGACAGAAGAAATCGATCATCCCTCGCACATAATAGAGGATCTCTTTTGGATCGAGATTTTCTTCCATCAAAACGCCCATTTTATGATCGTTTCCAAGTCCTCCGCAAATATAGAGCTTGAAGGTCCCGTCCGGATTGGCGATAAAGCCCATATCGCGGAAGGTCGCATGCACGGAATCATCCACGCCATTGGAAAAGGCGATCTTCAATTTACGCGGCATCTTGAAGTCGCGGCAAACCGATAACGTATATTCAGCCACCGCGTCGGCATACGGATTGACATCGAACGCTTCCCCTTCCTGTACGCCGGAAAGAGGAGAAACCATGACGTTGCGGGGATTGTCTCCACCGCCCGCTTTTGTGTAAATGCCATGGTCTGCCGCTTCCCAAATGATCGGGGCGACTTGATCGTAGGCAAGATCGTGCAGCTGGATCGTTTCGCATGTCGACATTTTTAATCGTTTGATGTTGTAGCGATCCACTAAATTGGCTAAAAATTCGAGATTTTCTCGATCGAGCTTTCCGCCCGTCAATCGAAGACGAACCATGTGTTCTTGGTCGTCGCGCTGGGCATACGATCCAAATCCTCCCGAAATGCCTTTATAGTCTTTGCGGGATAGATCGTGTTCGTGAAACTCTTTTGTTTCTTGTGCGAACTTGTCGATTTCATTATGATATTTTTCCATCCATTCGTCACTCATTCTCATAGTGTATAAACCTCCTGAATCAATTCTATCTTATCATAGTTCTCTATTTTGACTCAAAAGCTTCAATCCATTAAAATGGAAATATGCCAAAGATCATGAACGATGTCGAACACGAGATCGAAATCAAAAAAAGCCGTTTCATTACGTATTTGCATCGCAGCGAAAATGAAGAGGAAGCCAAAAACTTCTTGAAGCTTGTCAAAAAGGAGCATCCAAACGCTAGACATGCCTGCACAGCGATGATCATTGGCTCTCTTGAGCGCAGCAATGACGATGGAGAGCCTGCGGGCACAGCGGGAAGGCCGATGCTCGATGTGCTGCAAGGAATGAAGATGCAAGATATTTTGGCGATCACCGTTCGTTATTTTGGCGGCACTCTTCTTGGCAAGGGGGGTCTAGTCAAAGCGTATTCTTCGAGTGTCAAGCTCGCTTTAAATGAGGCTGTCCTTTTGGAAACGAAAAAGGTCGAAGTGTTCGCGATCGAATTCGACTACGCCCTTTTAGGAAAGGTCGACGGGTATTTTCGAGCCAAAGGCATCGAGATCATCGACAAGGACTATCAAGAAAGAGTGTATTATGAATACGTTGGCAACAAAAAGATCGAAGCGGACTTGCTCGAGTTGTCGAGCGGAAGCATCCAGCCGATCTTTCTAGAAGAAATAGAAAAAGAAACACCAATTTCCATGGAGGAATAAATCATGCAGTTTTTAATTTTAGTTATTGCGGTTTTTATCACGTTTTTATTCGCGTTTTATATTTTGCCGGTCCTGATCCCATTCTTGATCTTCTTTTGGGTGGTGGCCGCGATCGCCAAGGCGTTTCGCCGCAACAAGCAGGAAAGCGATTTTGAATCGTACTATCGAAACTACGAGGATCCGCAGCCTCGCATCCAGCCAAGAGAGGCGCGCCCGGATTCGATCGATGTCGATTATGTAGAGTATGAAGAAAGCGATGATGGGCAATGATCTTACAAAACGCTTTAGGTAAAGAAAAACAAGTGCTCTTCTTTTTAAAGAGCGCCTGGCATGCTCCTTATTATCAAATCGAGGCTTGGATCAAATACAAGTTCAATCCGGAAGATATGTTTTTATTAATCGAGAACGATCAGATCATTTCGATCTTGCAGGCGGCCAAGCGTGTCTTTTCGATCCAAAACAAAGATTGTCTCGTCTCGGTGGTCGAGTTCGCTCTGACCGATCCCGAATACCGCAACCATGGCTATTTTAAAAAGCTCTTGGAGGCGTATATCAAAAAATGCGAATGCAATGAGCTGCTTTCGCTTGTGAAGACAAGTATTCCAAAGCCCTTTTTGCAGCAGGATTTTTGGATGCAGAGCGTCACGAAAGTGTATACGCTCTCAAGCGAAAAGGTTACATATTTGCCGATCAGTCGGGTGAGAAAATATCGGCCCGCTTTTGATCTATATCCACTTTACGAGAAGTTTCTTTCTCACTTTGATAGTTCGATCCATTTGAGTCGGCAGGAGTTTGAAAACGATCTTGCTTATTATGCGCATGCGAAGCGAAATGTCGTTTTGATGTACAATAAGAGCTATGAACCTGAGGGATTCGCGATCTATGCCTTGCATGAAAACAAAGCGCGTATCGAGGTGCTCGTCTATTTGAATTCGAATGCGATCGAGTCTTTGTTTTCTTCGCTTTCTTTGATTTGCGATACGATCTTGATCGAGACAAGTCAATTCGAAGTGCTTGAAAAACTATATCCAAGTATTCGCTCTTATGAGAAAAACGAGATCCTTCTTAGGATCAACAATAAAAAGCTTTTTGAGCATTGGCTGCCCGTGAACGCCGATTTGTTTGGCCATCCTTCATGGGATCAGCTTCTTTAGTCCGCATGACGGACTTTTTTCATGTCTAATTTCTTCCCTTTCATACAGAAATCGAGACATCTCATCCATCCCTAGTTTTCTCTTTCGAAAAACAAGCTTATAATCGAATACATCAGAGAGGTGATTTTTATGATAGATATCAAAAACGTTTCGAAGTCTTTTGGAACAAAAAAGGCGGTCGACGACATTCGCTTTCAAGTTCCTTCGGGTTCGATCACGGGCTTTATTGGCCCAAACGGAGCTGGAAAGACGACAACGATCCATATGATGACAGGAGCTTTAGGGATCGATCAGGGCGAGATCTTGCTCAATGGGATCGATATTGCGAAAAATCCGATCCAAGCCAAACGGGAATTTGGCCTTGTTCCTGATTCGCCTGATTTGTTTTTGTGGCTTTCGGCTAGAGAATATATCAACTTCATGGCGGACATTTATCAAATCGATCAAAGCCTACGCGATCAAAGGATCGGACAGCTGGCGAAAGATTTTCAGATCGAAAGCGATCTAGACCAGCCTTTATCGAGCTTTTCCCATGGGATGCGTCAAAAAGCGATCATCATTGGCGCTTTAGTGTGCGATCCAAACATTTGGATCTTGGATGAGCCGATGACAGGACTTGATCCCGAGAGCGCCTTTTTATTAAAGGAAAAGATGAAGGAGCACGCGCAAAAAGGAAACACGGTCTTCTTTTCGACTCATGTGCTGGAGGTGGCTGAAAAATTATGCGATCAGATCGTCATCATCAACAAAGGAAAGATTTGTTTTGATGGCACGCTGGATTCGCTAAAAGAAAAGTTCCCGAATCAATCGTTGGAAGAGATCTTCTTAGAGGTGATTTCGAATGCGTGATTTTTTCCTGCTTTCAAAAGCTTTGTTCAAGAACACGTATTCGCTGAAAAAGAATCGTGGCAAGACGATCGCGTTAGCGGCTTTATTGTTTTTGTCGATTTCACCCATTCTTGTGATGGCTTACTTTTTATGTTTGGATACGTTTCAAAACAGCAACCTTGGCTTGATGACGTTGCAGGCGTTGTTGTTTTTGGCGAATATGATCATCTTCTGGACGGCTTTGTTCGTCTTCCCGAGCTCGTTTTACTTTTCAAACGATGTGCCGCAGCTGTTGACGCTGCCGATCCCGAGCAGAACGATCATCTTGGCCAAGACGTTCATGGCGTATGTTTCTTCGCTTTTGATCAGCGTTTTATTTTTGATTCCTGTCTGGATCGCTTTTGTACAAGCTGGTGTCAATGGGATAGGCGCTGTATTCTTTATTTTTCAGATCTTCTTGAATTTTTTGCCGGTCCTCTTTGTGATCGGAATCTTGACGATCTTGGTGATGCGCTTTATTCCTTTCTTTAAAAACAAAGATCGGTTCATGCTTGTTTTAGGAATCCTTTCGATCGGTTTGGCGGTCATTATCGGGGTGGCTTCACAAAGTCTTTCTGGAGATGCGATCGAGATCGTTCAAGAGATGCTCAGCAAAAACCCGCAGCTGTTTTCGAACGCGCTGAAGATCTTTTTTCAAATTCCAAGTGTGAGCGAGAGTATTTATTTTGGGTCTTGGAGCGCGTTTTTGATTTCGCTTTTGATTTCGTTCGCTTTCGGTCTTGTTTTTGTTGTTTTGGCAGAAAAGATGTATTTGCCTGTCGCGTTGACGATCGGCTCCAGTGGACAAAAGCGGGTCAAAGAAAAGAAGATCAAGGCGTCCGATCCTTTCATGAGTTATTTGGGCGTTCAATTCAAGACGCTACTGCGTTCGCCAACCTACTTTTCCAATTTGGTGCTTGGATCGTTTGTGGGTCCGATCATGATGGTGGCGATCTTTTTGATCAATTCGGAGATCCGTCAATCTTTACCTATGCTCAAGTCGATCGATTTGTCCGCGTTCTTTAATTTGTGGACAGGATTGTTTTTGGCTGGCGGCATTAGCGGCTTTTTCCTAGGTTCGATGAACGGGATCTGCGCGACGACATTTTCAAGAGAGGGAAGAAATATCGACTTTATCAAGATCATTCCTCTTTCTATGTCGAAACAAATCGACGCGCGATTGATCGTTGGATTGTTTTTTTCCATGATCAGTGCGTTATTGATGCTGATCGCTTTCCATTATATTTTCAGCTACGCTTGGTATTATGATCTAGCTTATATTGGTGGGGCGCTTTTATCTTCAATTTTAGTCAATTTGATTTCGATCTTGATCGATGGGATCCATCCAAAACTTGACTGGGAAGATGAAACGGGCGCGGTCAAACAAAACTTCAATGTGATGGGTGAACTCTTTGTTTCTTGGCTCATTCTCGGTTTGTTCGTGCTCCTTTATTTTGTATCGCCTTCTTTAGATATTTTTGCCTTATTGGCTTTGATCGTGACGATCGTTTTGGTCGGTATCTTTTATAAGTTCGTTCCAAAAGTCGTGTTGAAGCATTTGATGAACGTTTGAAAATTGGCGGGACCAAAATCGGTCTTGCCATTTTTTTACTTTTTGGGCTCATTTTTTTGTTTTTTGTCGTATTGAATAGAAGAAGGGAGTTTTGTTATGAATCACGACAAAGATATTTTGGAAAAACATCTCTTGGAGTTCGACGACATCTTCGCCGATATTTGCCGGTTATTGATTCCAGGTCTAGAATCGATGCAAGCCGACGAGCTTGTAAGCGAGACGACGCGAGACCTTTTCCAAAACGAAGGAATGATCTCGGAAGTCGAGAGAGACATGCTCAAAAAATGGGTCAAGGAAAGCGCGTGCTTGAACATTCAATCTAATAAAAAAAGGGATCGTGTATTTCCGCGATCCCTTGATTATAAATATTGTTTGGCTTGTTCCTCGTATTCCTTCGCTTTTTGATCATCGTGTTTATTCGCATACGATTTGGCGATCATCATCAAACAAGCACCCTTTTGATGCTCGGGAAGTGTAGGAAGTATTTGAACGAGCGCGTCGATATGATTGGCTTTGTGGGAAAGATAAATATCATACATCCATTCGGCTCTTTGGATCGTATTTTGATCCATCGTTTTTTTGATTTCCTGCAACAAAGCTTTTGCTTGTTTTCGATTTCCTTCATAGATATACGATTCATACGCCCGCAATACAAGATCTTGCCGCTGCATCGGATTCGTCTTGATTGATAAAAGCTCTTCTAAGATCTTGTTGGCTTTTTCATCCTCGTTTTGAAGCTGAGCGATCTGCATTTCCATCAATAACCGATTATATTTGGGAAAGGCCCACTTCCCTTTCCATGAGCGCAATGAATCAAGCAGCCGATCATACGCTCCTGACTGCACCCAGATCATGTACTGGCGCTCCAAGCTTTTTTGAACGCCCTTCTTGATTGCCGAATACAACACGACCCCGACAACAAGTACGACACCAAGCTGAGAAATCCAATTCATCGATTCTCTTCCATCTTAATAAAAGAAAGGAACGCCTCCACTTGTTTTTCGACGATCGATTCGACATCCGGCGTATATTCGATCTGACTCGTCTCCATCGTTTTGCTCGACATCGCAATCTGCGCCAAATCATGATCCATCACCTTCATGCCGCCAAAATTCAAAAGCTCGATCAAAAATTTCTGCACGCTCTTCGTACCATTCCTTCCCCCAATGCCAGATACAGTAGCGCATTGATTTCGCATCGCTGTATCGGTCCAAGCCGCACCTAAAGACATAGGACGAGACATCCAATCCAGCAAGTTTTTTAAAGACCCCGGAATCTGCCCATTGTATTCAGGCGTGACAAACCAGATCCCATCGGCCTCTAAGAACGAGTCCCGCCAGCTTTGAATCGAATCCGGAACCGGAAACTCAAGATCTTGATTGAACATCGGGATCTCTAGGTCATTCCGGATCATCGATCCAATCGCGCGTTTCTCCAAACTCTCCTGTATGATCTGAGCCAGCTGCACATTTAAAGAATCTTTACGAAACGAACCAACCACAATACAAATTTTCATATACTTTCTCCTTTTGAAAAAGTATACCAAATTCCTACTGTTCTAGCTTTAGATTCACTCTTCCTTCCAAACTAACACTTCATACTCTTTTTCATCGACCTTCTCGCACCATTCGGTTGATGTGTTTTCTCCAGGAACCTCGATCGAAATATGCTCGAACCAGTCGTCCTTGCTCGCTCCATGCCAATGCTTCACATTCGCCTGAATACGAACAAAAGAACCTTCCTTCAACTGAATGGCGTCCTTTCCTTCTTCTTGATACCATCCATGCCCGCTCAAACAAAGAAGGATCTGACCGCCACCATGACTTGCGTGATGAATGTGCCAATGATTGATACAGCCAGGCTCAAAGATCACATTCCCAACACTTACCCCTTCTGTCGAAAGCATTTTTAAATAACTGGTTCCTTCAAAATACTTTCCAAAAGGATTGACTTCACCACGCTCAAAAACACTTTTGAACTCTTTCATAACTATTCCTCCTATTCTTTTGTCACTTCATCCACGATCGCCCACGCATTCAATGTCCTAGGATAGCCAATCCACGGAATACATGTGCTTAAGATCGCCAAAAGCTTTTCTTTCGAATTTCCTACATTTAAATTTCCTCTCGTATGTCCGCGAAGCTGGTTTTCACAGCCGCCCTGCGCGTAAACATAACAGAACGTCACCATCTCCCGTTCCTGATCATTCAATCCTTTGCGCGTATAGTAATCCCCAAAACAGTTGGCCGCCAGCCAATAGTTTACATTTTCTCGCTCTCCGCCATTTTTCCATGTTTCCTTCAAACCTTCTCCAAAATAACGAACTTGCAAAGCGTTTCCTTTCTCTAAACGATCTTGAAGATTTGTGGTTTGCCGATCTTGTCGCACTTGAACATTTCGATCCAAAAAAACACGGTCCACGATTGAATAAAATGGAGCCACTCGCCCCATCCCCAAATACGCAGTCGCCTGATAGACGACTTCTTGGATCGCTTCTGCCTCGACACCTTGATCGAGCGCATATATTACGATCCTTCCAAACTCTTCTTGTCCTTGCGATCCCAACAATACCGCCAAGATCGAAAGACAACGATCCTTCAAGGACAATTCCACCTTGCTTGGAATTTCCTCATAGGCGAAATAAAGCCAGCGATCGATCATCTCCACATTTTCTTTACGAAATTTCTGATAAAGATCCTTGATCAGTTTTTCCATATTCTTCACCTCTACAGGCATCATAAAAAACAATTTGAAAATTGTACAATACTTATTGGATACGAGTACTATGCCTTCAAGGCATTAAAAAAAAACAGAGTTTTCACTCTGTTAAAATATATTGATCGATCGCGTAAGCGACCCCATTTTGATTGTTGGACAACGTCGTCTTATCCGCTTTTTCTTGGATCTTTTCTTCTCCATTTTTCATGCAGATCGCAAGGCCCGCCTGCTCAAACATAAGGACATCGTTTTCCCCATCTCCAATACATGCGATCTCGCTTTGATCCAGATTTAAGTGCTCCCTGAGCCGATCAAGCGCTTTCCCCTTGGAAGAAGAACGACTAAAGATCTCCACATAATTCGAAGTAAAAGCCCCATACACTTCCGGAAACGACTGTAAGATCGTCTGGATCCGCGCTTTTGTCTTTTTGCCTAGAAAATAAAGCTGGATCTCCTCGACACGTCCATTCGTATTCAACAACTGCTCAAATAGATCTTTGCTCGCCTTTGTTTGAAACGCGTCCTTACCAAACACAAGACGCCCATTCAAACGCATCAGCGCTCCATCCACCCAATATTCATGATCGATATGCGCTGAAATAAAAACAGGCTCGTTCTTGAGAGCGAAAACAAGCTCATGAACAAGATAGCGCGGGATCGAGGAAGAAAACAATTCTCGCTTATATTTGGTGTCATACAAAGAAGCCCCATTGCTCGTGATCACATACCGAAACAAATCCGAATGTTCTTGCAGCGTATGCGGCAAGCAAGAAAGCGTCCGACCCGTCGTAGGCACGATCTCGATGCCCGCTTCCTTCGCCCGATAGAGCGCGCTCAAATTCACCTTCGACAATTTAGAAAACGAGTTCAATAAAGTTCCATCCATATCGATCGCCAACAATTTGATCATGTTTTCAACTCCTTTTTCACAAATTCGAGAAAGGCTTCGGCCACAGGCGAAAGCAAGCGCCCTTTACGCCAAACCATGATCGTCCGCATCTTGATTTCCGGAGAAAAAGGACGAAAAACAAGTTTGTCGTTTTCATGCAAACCAATGATCCCATCCACGCCAATGGCATATCCCATTTTTTGTTCTACAAGATATCCAACATTCGAAAACAACCGAGAACTGCCAACGATCTGCAGATCCTTCTCTTCTTTTTCAAGAAAGCGCAAAATCTCTTTCCGCACCTCTTTCCGATACGGAAGAAAGAGCGGAAGCGAATATACATCTTCTTTTTGAATGTGCTTTTTTTTTGCCAAAGGATCTTCTCTAAGCAAGATCAAACCCATTAAATCGCACGATCTTAAACGAATCCATTCATACTCTTCCTTCTCGACAGGCTCGATCAAAAAGCCAAGATCTAAAAGACCCGCCTCCAGCTTTTGCTTGATCTCTTGCGAATCGGCGCTAAATATTTCAAAATGCACTTCTGGAAATTGACGATGAAATTTCGCGATCCACTGCGCCATCTCTTTCGAACCATTGCTTTCGATACAGCCGATCGAAAGCGCCCTTTCATCTTCTTAGAAAACTCTTCCTGCACTTTATCGCATAGCTTCACAATCTCACTAGCCCGCTGGGCGAACACCTCGCCTTTTGGACTCAGCCGGATCCGGTGATGATCCCGTATAAGCAAAGACACTCCAAGCTCTTCTTCTAGTTCTTGGATCTGCCTTGAAAGAGTTGGCTGAATGATATGAAGCTGCTTGGCCGCCTTCGAAATGCTTTTATTCGCTGCAACGCTTAAAAAATATCGCAGGACCCTTACCTCCATCAAGACTCCTCGATTGCTTCGACAGCCTCGATCAAAGACGCTCTAAAGCCTCTTTTTTCAAGCGTCGTAACGCCTTTGATCGTCATTCCTTTCGGCGAACAGACCGCATCTTTCATCGCTCCAGGATGCAATCCCTTTTCCAAATACAATCCTCCCGTTCCTACAAGCATTTTGGCAGCCAGTGTATAAGCCATCTTTCGATCCAGTCCATATTCGACTCCCGCATCGCCAAGAGCTTCGATCATCAGATCCGCAAACGCAGGCGCGCAGCTCGCCAAGATCAAAGCCGTCTTCATATGCGCTTCATCCACGAATTGAACGAGCGAAACCGGCGAAAACAAAGACATGAACGATTCCAATTCTTCGGGCGTGCTGTTCGTTTCCTCTTCGACTAGCGTGATCCCTTCTCCGATCGCGATCGGCGTGTTGGGAATGATGCAAATCGTATTTCCATGCGACACGAGTTTAGAAAGCTTTTCAAACGAATAGCCTGCCACGACCGAAACAAGAAGCTTTTCTTGAAAGTCAAGAGAAGGCACAAGCGCTTCGACTTGATAAGGCTTGATCGCCAAAAGGATCAACTCGCTCTGATCGATCACCTCTTGCGCGTCATGACAAGCATGAATCCCATATTGTTGGGCCCTCAAACACAACAAATCATAATGAGCGGCGCATACAAACACATCTTTTGGCTCTACTAATTCCTTCAATAAAAAACCTTCCAACATCGCTTGGGCCATATTCCCAAATCCTATCATTCCTATTTTCATCGTATTTCCTTCCTAAAATAAATTTTTCTTCGAAAAAATATAAATTTCTAGCGCTAAACATAACACACAAAAAATACAGGTCCCTATAAACCCTTGTCTTGTATAGATCAAAGGCAAGTATTTAAAGTTCATTCCAAACCATCCCGTCACTAAAGTGAGCGGCAAAAAGATCGTAGTGACACCCGTCAAAAAAGTCGTGATGTTGTTTTGCTTGGCCGATAAAATATTTTGCGCCAAATTGGAAAGCTGACTCGCATAATCTTTGATCGTCTGCACCATCGAATAGAGCTGATTGACTCTTGTCACATACAAGGACAATAAATTATTCGCTAACGCGTCTCTTTGTTGGAGAACGACATTTTCAAGCGTTTGCCCCATATCCGATAGCTGCTCATAATACATGCCGAGCACATTGAGATCTTTGCGCATTCCCATGATGCTTTGGTCGAGATTTTTCGCGATCCCATGCTTGAGCTGTTCCTCCAATTCCGAAAGACGCTCTTCATATCTCTGCAAATAATATACGTCGTCCGCGATCAAAAACTGCATAAAATCGAGCAGGAAAACCATTGGCGTCGTAAGCTGATATTCCACTTCCTTCTGCATATCGCTCAAAAGCAGCTCGATCTTGTTTTTGTCATCGATAAAGTAGAGCGTATTTTCCGCGATACAAAAAGCGAAAACGATCTTTTGATTCGTTGGATCTTCTTTAGTCGGCAAGACAAAACTGCCTGACGTGATATCTTTATAATGATTCGCTTTGCAGAAGTGAATATCACTGATGCTTTTGCCAACAAGCGTCCGATCAAAAAGTTCTGGATGTTCTTGTTTAAAATCTTTGCTTGTCGTGACTTCGATCGCTTCTGTGACCGAGCCATTTTCCCATTCTCGCCTCATCTTCCACAGATCCCTTCCAAAAAATGAAGGATCGTCTCATAGACGAGCTCTTTATTCTTTTCATTCAAGATTTCATGCCGCATGCCATCGAACAACACGCCCTCGACATTTTTATACCCTTCCATCTTCAAAAACGATTGGGCTTCCTTCCATTTTTCGATCGATAAAAGAACAGGATCGTCTTCCCCTGCGATGAACAAGATCGGAAGATCGAGATTCTCTTTGCTCCAATTGCCTGGCGTATACACGTCTTTGACGAGCTTGAACAAATTCTTATAGCCATTGAGCGTAAACGTAAAGCCGTCGCTTGGATGCGCGTTGAAAGCGCGCACGTTTTCTTCATTGGCGCTGATCCAACGATTTTTATGGTTTCCCTCAAATGGGCGATCATAAGCGCCCGTGGATATTTTTTCGATCAATTTGGAACGATGCTTGCTTCCAAATCGTTTTTCGAGTCGTTCAACGGTACGCAAGCCAAAATCCGTCAAAGGATTGTTGCCTGGCGCTCCACAAACGATCAAGCCATCGAGAAGCGCGTCGTACTTCTGCAAAAATTTGCGAACGACAAGCGATCCCATCGAATGACCAAATAAAACATACGGAACATCGGGAAAGAGCGCTTTCATCTTTTCATAGATCGCACGGACATCTTCCACGATATATTCAGCCGACTCATCGTTAAAAAAGCCAAGCTCTTCTTGCGAGCGCACGCTCATGCCGTGTCCTCGGTGGTCGTGGATGATCGTGGCGTAGTGATGTTTCGCTAAAAACTTCATGAGCGGAAGATACCGTTCTTTGTGCTCCGCCATTCCATGCGCGATCTGTACGACCCCTTTTACCGTATCGGGAACGATCATCAAAACGCTCAATCTCGTCTCATCATATGGGGATGTTTTAAAAAAATAAGTTTTCTTATACATCGCTTTCCTCCTCCTTTCGATAAAAATGGGCTTTCGAAATGCCATACACTTTCTCTCGATACTTGACGAGATTTCCAAAACGTTCGGGCATTTCTTTCTCTTTTCGAGTTCGAATGACGATCTCGCCCTCTTCCTTCAATAAAGGAAGCGAAGAAAGAAGCTCCATGATCGGAATAAAGATCGAATCGACCGTATAAGGCGGATCCAAATAGATCAAGTCGAACGTTTCTTTATTTTGGGCTAGCTTAGGCAGAGCGACGAACGCGTCTTGCGCCAAGATTTCATGATTCGAATGCTCCAAATGACATTTTTTTATATTTTCTTGGATCACTTTGACGGCTTTAGGCGCCTTTTCGATCATCACGACTCGATGCGCGTTGCGGGAAAGCGCTTCGATTCCCATGCTGCCGCTCCCTGAAAACACATCCAAAAAATCGCTTCCTGGAATTTTCCATTGCCATATATTAAATAAAGATTGTCTGATCTTATCCGTGACAGGGCGAGTGTCATAGCCTTCCGGGGCTTGAATGCTCGTTCCTCTTGCACTACCAGAAATAATACGCATATCATTACCTCTTATCCATAATCAGTACTATTATAAAAAAAAAGAAGATAAACCTAAAGGAGGAGTATTCATGGAAAAAATTAAAAATATTGAAAAAGCGGCTTTACTCGATCTTGCCAAAGAAATCACGGTCCGTCCTGGCGAAGTCGCCTCAAAAACACTCGCCCAAAACGAAGCGGTAAGCGTGACATTATTCGCCTTTTCTCAAGGCGAAGAGATCTCGACTCATTCTTCAAAAGGCGACGCGATGGTTACAGGCCTAGAAGGAAAAGGGATCGTCGTGATCGATGGTAAAGAATTCGAAGTGAAAAAAGGCGAAACGATCATAATGCCAGCCAATGTCCCTCATGCCATCAATGCAAGAGACGATGACTTCAAAATGATCTTAGTCGTGATCTTTTAACAAAAAGTAGGCGCTTGATTGCTCAAGCGCCTACTCATTTTTCCCGAATGAATAAGCATCAAGAAAAATTATCGTTAAGAGATGTCTAAATTCGATCATTCTCCACAGATCATAGAGGATCGCTAAACAGTATTCACCTACAAAATATTGTGAATCAATGATTTCTTTAACAGTTTCTGCTGGTCCTGTATTTTGGAAAAGATCATAAAACGATTATATGATTTTATAATGAAAACACATAATTGGATGATCATTATTTTCCTGAACAGGATAAATTTTAATTTTATCCAGTTTTTCAAAATAGGAAAGATGGCTAAAATCTTGTACGCAGCGATCGATCTATTGTTCCGCTTCCTCTAATTTCGCAATTTTTCGATTGAATTTATAATCTGGATCATACTTCCCAAAATATTCGATCGCGCGATCAAACAGATCCACATCCATATTCACCTGTCCAGACTCAATTCTTGAATATAAGAAGCATAAAAGCGATCTTTTCTATATTTTTCCTGATTTGTCTTTCTATAAATGGTCATATTTTATTTTAGAATTTCGCAAAAAAACGATTCCCTTTCTTTTTAATAAATTTTATCATGAATATAACAAAGAAAGAAGGAAACAGGTTTTATGAAAAGGAACTATATTAAATTCATTATGATGGTATTCATCGGAGGTGTTCTTCTCTTGCCTGAGTATTGCCCTGAACACCATAAGGTTGATGATTGCTGGAAAACAAGCTCACCTTACGGCGATAATAAAGGGCATAAATAAAAATTTTATAAGAATAGAAGAGGAAAATAAATTAATAATTAAAGCCATTAAGATTCAACCAATAAAAAACCGCTTTTCACATGCAAACTTCGTTAAATCGTGAAAACTACTTAGCAATCTTTTTGTATATTGAACAATTATTCTTGTATTGATTTCCGCTACTACAAGTATACAACATTGTTTTTCGCAATATGTCCCTGAAAAGCGTCCAGTCGGATTCTAATCTCTTCTCTATTGACTTAATTTGGCTTCTGCTACATTGCGGAATTGATAATTTTGATCATATTCAAATTTACAAAGGAGGAATGAAAAATGAAAAATAAAATATGCCGAATCTTCAGTTTTGTGTTAACCATTATTATGGTTTCTACTCCAATTTATGCAAAGAATTACACGAAAACTGGATCCGTAAACAATGCGTATTTAACTACTTATCGCTATGGATATAACTATAGTTCTACAGTGAATTATGATCCAAATACAGGGAGAATAACTAATGCCAGCGGATTAGGTGTGTCTAACAAGTATTGTGATAATAGCAGTGCGGTAGGAAGTTTTGGATGCAGTGTAGACGTAAAACCATCTTCTCCCGCGATTTCTTCAAACGGCTATTCTGTATCATATAGAGTAAGCAGTGAAGTAAGTAGTATATTAGGAAGTGGAATACCGATGTACGTTGGCTCTCAAACTGATGTAATTACGGTTTCATCCCCAGGACCTTCAAGATCTGTTGATGAATTAATTGTAGAAGTTGAAAAAGGTACTCTTTATTATAATCCTATCCATGCAAGTAAATATTTAATAACTGGCTCCAATGTTTTATAGATCTATGCGGTGTTCAAAAACTTGTTTATTTGTTTTAGAGAATATGTTTGGTATGGGATTGATGGACGGTAAATACTATATTGGCGAACTCGCCTATCCTCTTGATTCTGCAGTAAAAGCTTCTCTAGTTTTAGAAGATTCTGCTTTCGCCGGAAAAGGGAAGCCGTTTACACATCTTGTCCTGGCAACAGACATGCAACCCGTTCTTCTGCATACAAAATATGTTTTTTTTGGAATTCAAATCACTACGGATCAAAAAACAAAGAATACAGGGTATTTTTATCCTCATCCAGTACAAATTAACTCTTTGTTGTTTTACCAATTGAAAAAAGAAGAAACTATGCTTATTGAATGGATCAATGATATACTTATAGAGCATAGAAAACCGTCTGTTTGATATCAGAACATAGGAAGTTTTGATAAGATACGCCCAACAAAAGATCTTCTCAATTAATATTTCACATACTATAAAACAAAACGCAAACAAGGATGATTTCTCATGTACGACGATCATCCTTGTTTATTTATTTTTCGAAGATATTTTACTGATCAGCGAATTTAAGATTGGGATCAATATGTTCTTGTTGTTAGATTCAGGACTTTTTTAGTTTATTGGACATGGATCGAAGAAACCAACCGTGTATTCGAGATCCTCGCATAAAATGGAGGGATATGACGCAAAATATCCACAACAACGATAAGCGCTCCCGCCCCCCCATACAAACAAGACGATCAATACGAACACAGGAAAACTTGTCACGAACAAACGAAGACACGCCGTTGGCAAAGCGAATAAAACGATCATCATGCTGAAGTAGCGCATCGCACACGCAAGCATGAACGATTGTTGAGGAAGTTGATTCACGATCTCGAGCTGAAGAACCTTCATACCGATGCTCTGACCATGACAAAAACTCGTTAAAAGCCATAAATAAAACGTAAAGAAAACAAAGAACGGGATCTTTTGGACAAAAAAAGTCAACATCCCATATACTACGCCCGCACAGAACAAATCGATCCCGGCTGAAAGCATCACTCTCAAAAGCGAGACCTTTTTCCCTAAGGCGTAGCTTTGCGAATCGAGACTTTGACGACTTGGCAAAAGTTTGTTTGCCAGTCCGAATATCCAATAGCCAACAAAACCGCCCAATGTGTTCGCCATCAAATCATCGACATCGAACATCCGATACGGTTTTGGATAAAAACCATACAAGCCGCTCAATTGGGTCAGCTCCAAAAACAAAGAAAACAAAAACGAAAACAGCACAGTTTTTGAAAGCGAACATTTAAAATAATAGCGCAAGTACATTCCATAGGGCATAAGCATCACAACATTGAAGAGCACTTGAAACAACGCCCCATTTTTCCATAAAGGAACGCGATGCTCTTCTCGAAATTCAAGAATATCCTTCACAAAAGAAAAAGGAATAAAATTGGGCGCTCTTCCAGGTGAAGCGGCGACCGCCTCGCGAGAAGGAAGCGGTAAAATAACTAAAAAATACACAGTCATCATATATAAAATAAAAGAATAAACGATCACGACCTTGAACGAAACGATCGAGCCATATTTGTGATAATTATATAAAATATAAGGCAGAGTGAAGAACAATGCCACAAACGGAAAGTAAATCAACGCGGTTTTGAATACTTCTATATAGGTATGCATAAAAACCTCCTACAAATAGTATAGAAGACTTTTATTTTCCCTACATTACATTGCTGTCATAAAAAAAAGAGGTTTCCCTCTATCTAAACGCTGGATAAAACGCCGTTCCTAATTCAATATACTCATCATGAATCGGATCGAACGCCAACAGATCCATCTTTGAAAGATCCGGTAACCCTTCCTCATCCAAGACCCTTTCATCCGCGGATGTATTCAAGATCTTTCCGATCACGATCCCATTCTCGCACGAAACTAGACAGCACTCTAAACATAAAGGCGACTCTTCGATCAGCGGCGCGTAAACAATAGTGCTTGGCGTCGCGGTAAAACCCGCTTTATGAAATTTATCCACATCCTCGTATCCAGAAACACGACCGACATATTCACAAGCCCCAACTAAATGCTTGGAAGCGAAGCCCAGCGTAAACGAACGATTCAACAATAAATTGTGGGTCGTCTTATGACCCATTTCTAAAGATAAATAGACATGCTCGCAATCATAAATACCGCTCCATGCCGCCACCATCACATTCGCTCTCCCCTCTTCATCATAGGTCGATACAAATACGATCGGCATTGGCAAATACCATGACATTCCTCCATAGTTTTTTCTCACAATTCCACCCTCTACATTCTTGAATCAATTATAACTCTTTTGTCAATTATGCAGAGCATCTTTCTTGTAGATCTTTCTAGAATATGGTTTACTATAGTCGAGCTAAAGATAGCTCACTTCATAATCAAATTCCCTTTCTTAAAACTTTCTTGGAAAAAAGGCCGCAAGGCCTTTTTTTCTGTCTAAACAACAATAAAAAAGAAGAGAGAAACAAAGAGAAAAAGAAAAGCGGAAGCCCCGCTTCCGCAAGGAGTGTATATTAAGAGGTAATAATGCAAAATATATATATTGATCAGGCTTCGTTGTATTTGAGCGCGTCTTTTCCTTTTTGACCTGTAGAGATCCGAACGACTTGTTCTACATCGTAAACAAAGATCTTACCATCGCCCATTTGGCCTGTGTACAACGCTTTTCTTGTCGCGTCGATGACTTTTTGAACAGGAACTTCAGAAACGACGATCTCGACTTTCATCTTAGGAAGCAGTTTCGATTCCACTTCAGCTCCACGATAATATGTCGTTTGTCCTTTTTGAACACCCATACCCATAACATTCGTAACAGTCATTCCACCAATACCGATCTTATCCAATTCGTTCTTCAAGCTTTCAAAACGATCCGGTTTCGTAATGATCGTGACTTGCGAGAATTCGCCTGTACCTTCCTTCATACGAACAGGAACGGCATCTTCAACATTGACGACAACTTCTTTCTCGGAAGTCGGGATCGCGATCTCCACTGGCGCATAAGGGGACATATCGGTTTCAAACACAAATCCACCATACGCCGAATCCAAACCATGCTCTTCTTTATCCAAGCCTTGGATCTCTTCATGTGGAGTGACACGAAGACCGATCGTCTTTTTGATCCCTAAGAAAGTCAAGAAGATCGTCACTGCCGTCCAAGCGCCAATGCACAATAAACCAAACGCTTGAATTCCCAGCTGCTGCCATCCGCCGTCATAGAATAAACCAACCGCTTCTGGCATCGTTTCCGTTCCGCAAGCAAACAAACCAACCGCTAGTGTTCCCCAAAGACCATTCGCAAAATGGACCGCGACAGCGCCAACAGGATCGTCAACGTGTAATTTATAATCAAGAAGCCAAACAAACAAGCAGCAAAGCAAACCAGACACAATACCGATGATGCATGCGCCCCAAACATTGACCGCATCACATCCTGCAGTGATCGCAACCAATCCAGCCAAAGCGCCGTTCAACGTCATAGAAACGTCCGGCTTCCCATAACGGAACCAAGTAAATGCCATAACCGTGCAAGCGGCAAGAGCTGGCGAAACGGTCGTCGTCGCGAAGATCGTGGCTAATTGAAGACCACTCGTCGCTGCCGCCCCGTTGAATCCATACCAACCAAACCAAAGGATGAATACACCCAGAGCTCCGACCACAATGTTGTGTCCAGGAATACCACGAGGCTTGCCATCTTTATCAAACTTGCCAATACGAGCGCCTAACATCGCGGCTCCAATAAAGGCGCACAATCCACCAGCGAAGTGAATCACGGCCGATCCAGCAAAATCGTGGAATCCCATACCTGTCAAGAAACCATCCGGACCCCACACCCAGTGCGCTTCAATCGGGTAGATCACCAAGCTGATAATGAAAGAATAGACGCAATAGGAAATAAATTTAGTCCGTTCGGCCATCGCCCCCGATACAATCGTAGCGGCCGTGGCGCAGAACACTAAGTTGAATGTGAAAGTCGACCAATCCGTTCCGGCAAAATCCGTTAATGGATGTCCACCCCATCCGATAAAACTATTTCCTTGGGCCCCGCATAATAAGCTGAATCCCAATAATAAGAACGCGACCGTTCCCAAACAAAAATCCATCGTGTTCTTCATGATGATGTTTCCGGCATTTTTGGCCCGGGTAAATCCCGCTTCCACCATCGCGAATCCGGCTTGCATAAAAAATACTAACGCGGCTCCAATCAAAAACCAGATTCCAAACACTTGGCTGAGTACTTCTTCAATCATAGATCTCTCTCCTCCCGACTCTGACCAAAAGAAAAAGCGCCTATAACCCGTTATGTATCGGTTTATAAGCGCCTTTGCTTTATTGGATGTCTAGAGAATACACCGAATTGAAAAAGAATGCAAGCAAAAAGTATTAAATTTTCAAATTTATTTTCATTTTCATCTTGTTTCATTTTCTTCCTTCATCGCACTATAATGAATAAAAAAGAGGAAATCGTATGATAGAAAATTATAAATTCGACGGGTCATCCAAACTAGACCTTAAAAAACTGCCAACCAACTCAAAAAAAGATCACATCAATAAACAAACGATCATTCAAGAAACCGAAGCCAATCAGCTCAAGATCCAGTCGCTGCAAGAAAAACTCTACGCCCAAGGAATCGAAGGCTTGATCATCGTCTTGCAGGCTAGAGACGCGGCCGGAAAAGACGCCACGATCAAACACGTGCTTTCGGGGATCAATCCCCAAGGCATCGATGTCCACAGCTTCAAGCAGCCCACCCATGAAGAGCTCGCCCACGACTTTTTGTGGCGCTTCAACAAAGCCCTTCCTAGACGAGGCAAGATCGCCATCTTCAACCGCTCATATTATGAAGAAGTGCTCGTGGTCAAAGTTCATCAGCTTTATAAAAACTACGCGCTCCCTCAAAAAGACAAAGAGGACAACTATATCCAAAGACGCTACGAGCAAATCAACAACTACGAAAAATATCTCGAACAAAACGGCTATCGGATCATCAAGATCTTTTTGAACGTCTCCAAAGAAACCCAAAAAGAACGCTTTCTTGAACGGATCGATCAGCCCGATAAAAACTGGAAGTTCTCCGAAGCCGATCTAGCCGAGCGCGCGCTTTGGGACGAATACACAAAAGCGTATGAATCGATGGTCGATCGCACTTCGACCAAAACATGTCCATGGTATGTCTTCCCCGCCGACCAAAAATGGTACACCCGCTATCTCGTATCGGAAGTCATCTTTAAAACGCTCAAAGAAATGGATCCACACTATCCAACGATCTCAGCCGAACAAAAAGAACACCTTCTTTCCTGCAAAGAAGCGCTTCTAAGCGAAGACGGACATGAAAAGCTCTTCAAAGAAGCTGTAAAAAAAGAAATGGAAAAAGACGATCCATCCTCCTCTTTTTGATGAGATCAATAAAGAGCGCAAAAAGTCAAAGTAGCTAATTCAAATTTACTTGTATCTGCATAAAACGTGATGTTACTCACGAAAATATACATAAAAGTGTGAGGACATTCACACTTTTATGTATATTTTCGTGATTCGAATTGTTTTTCCTAAAATAAACCCTATAATTAATAAATAAAGGAGAAAAGAAATGGAACGATTTATCATGGAAAAACTTGTAGAATGGAAGAAGTCTCCCTATCGAAAACCACTCATTTTAAAAGGCATTCGACAAGTTGGAAAAACATGGATATTAAAAGAGTTTGGCAGACGTTATTATGATCACGTCGCTTATTTTAATTTTGACGAAAACGAAGAGTATAAACAATTTTTTGAAACAACAAAAGATGTTAACCGTATCTTACAAAACCTCATGCTCATCAGCCAACAAACGATTACTCCAGAAAATACTTTGATTATATTCGATGAAATTCAGGACTGTCCAAAAGTAATCAATTCAATGAAATATTTTTATGAAAACGCCCCATCCTACCATATTGCTTGCGCAGGTTCTTTGCTAGGCATCGCTCTTTCAAAGCCCTCCTCTTTTCCTGTTGGTCAGGTTCATTTTTTACAAATCGACCCAATGACTTTTTCTGAATTTTTGCTTGCGAATGGAGATACAAATCTTTATACGTATATAAAAAGTTTAGAAACAATCGAGCCAATCCCTGACGCTTTTTTTAATCCATTATCTGAAAAATTAAAAATGTACTTCATTACTGGAGGAATGCCTGAGTCAGTGAAAATGTGGACAGAATTTCACGATGTATCGGCTATGCAAGCAGTTTTAACTGACATATTGCAAGCGTATGAACGAGATTTCGCCAAACATCCAAACATAAATACCTATCCTAAAATTTCTCTAATTTGGAAATCAATTCCTTCCCAACTAGCCCGGGAAAACAAAAAGTTTATTTATAAGGTGGTAAAAGAAGGTGCTAGAGCACGTGAATACGAAGACGCACTCCAATGGCTTGTTGACGCAAGACTTGTTCACAAAATTTATTGCAGTACAGCGCCTCGTTTACCAATTAAAGCTTATGATGATCTTTCTGCTTTCAAAATCTACCTTTCCGACCTTGGTTTGCTCCGCTCCTTATCGCAACTTTCACCTCGTTCATTTGGTGAAGGAAATCGATTATTTACTGAATTCAAGGGAGCTCTTTCTGAAAACTTCATCTTGCAGACATTGATCACACAATTCGAAGTTACTCCTAGGTATTGGAAGCAAACGAATCCCCCCTATGAAGTCGATTTTCTAATTCAACGAGAAAATGATCTTTTCCCGATTGAAGTAAAGTCCAATTCCAATACAACAAGTAAAAGTTTAAAAAAATTTAAAGAACTTTATCCAAATGAAATGAAATTGCGCATTCGCTTTTCTTTGGACAATTTGAAGCTCGATGGAGATCTTTTGAACATTCCTCTATTTTTAGCCGACCAGACAGATCAACTCATAAATCTCGCCTTAAAAGACAAAAATTGAACCAAAAAGAATACCTCCCCTAAACAAAGAATTCAGGGAGGTTTCTCTTTTTTAAGAAGCGAACGGATAAAAAAAGGAACCTGCCCTTGGCTCCTATTATAGATCATATGATTTTTGAACGCGGTCTTGATCGTATTTGCGAAGCGTGTCTTTCCAAACCTTCTTGCGCATTGGTTGTACCGAAAGATAAACTTTGCCGTTGTTCACACTCAAAGCCGACTGCTCATTGAGCAGGATCAAAGTTTTGTTTAATTTGGATGATGATTGATTCATGATTATTCCTCCCTAATTTGTGGTATGTGCTTGTGTCAACATCAATATACTCTTGAAAACGATGAAACGGAATATGTAAATCGATTTCAATTTTTACTATATATAACGTGTCAATCTAGTGTATTTTATAAAAAAAAATGAGCGTTTCCGCTCATTGATACACGATTGCTTTCCGGTGAAAGGTCATGATCGCTCACAACATAATCATCGGCGAAATGAAAGCAGCTCCTAATAAATATTTGAAAATCAATCGTGTCATAGAATATGGTATCAAGGATTGAGTATAGGATAGTATTATTCATTAGAAAGTATGATCAAGGCTGACTTTCACTCCAAAATTATTATTATAGTCTTTGCACCGAGCTTCCCCAAACTTGGTGCTCACATACTATATCTAATTGTTCTATTAAAGTCAATACATTTTATTAAATATTTTAGAAAATGTTAAATATCAAAACAAACCACCAAGCCAAGCTCCGATCGCGGCGCCTAAAGCCACGACGATCAAGCTTTTTTCCTCATACGCCAAGACGATCGCCACTCCCGTTCCTAGAAGCGCTGAAATTTTAGAGCTTGTCGAAAACAAGATCGCCGGAAACGTCATCGCGGAAAGGACGACATAAGGAACATAATACAAAAAGCTTTGAATAAACCGATTCTTGATCTTTTTTCGAAATAAAACAAAAGGACTAAGCCGGATCACGTACGTCGTGATCATCATCACCAGCATTTCCTTCCAAGCCATCCACAAACGCCTCCTCTTTTTGATCGATCGGACATAACCACGCCATCAAAGCGCTTACCCCCACCGTGATCACAATAATGCTCCAACCTTCGCTTAACCAAGAAGAAAAGTAGAAAAGCGCGCTGAGAACAAGAGCGATCATCACCGCGATCCTATTGTTTCGATTTTTCTTTATTGCCGGAATGACGATCGCGATAAACATCCCATACAAGGCGATCCCAAAAGCATCCATGACCGAGACTGGAAGCAATGAGGAAGCGATCCCCCCAACAAAAGTCCCGCTCACCCAACCAAATACAGAAATCACGATCACACCCATCATATACGAAAATGTCAGCGCCCGAGTTTGAGACATCGAGACCGCGAAGATCTCATCCGTGATCCCATAAGCGATCAGCAGCTTTTCATACCATTTCGTTTTCGGCGCGAGCTTTTGCGAGATGGAAAGCGACATCAAAAAATATCGCGCGTTGATGATCAATGTCGACAAGAACACTTCGATCAAACCGCCCCGATTCCCAATGATCTTCAAACCGGCAAATTGGCCAGCACTCGTAAGATTCGTCAAAGAAATCAAGACCGCCTCTCCGATCGGCCGTTTTAAATGGATCGCCATCATACCAAAAGCGATCGAAACCGAAAAATACCCTAAACAAATCGGAAGTCCGCTTTTCAGGCCTTCCATAAAATATCGTTTCTTCATTTCGTCTCGATCTCTGTGATCTGTCCTGCCAACAACATAGACCCATCCTTGCTCTGAAGAACATACGCGAATGGACGATCCAGCACAAAATCGACCTCTTTTTGAATAAGCGCGGTCGCCTCAAAATCAAGCTTCGTAAAAGCCGCCGCCTCGACCCCCTCTTCATCGACCTTGACCCGAACGCCATGATTGATATCCTCCACATAGACAGAAGCATCCGTAAGTGGCGAAAAATCTGCCGTATTAGGATCGAACGCGTCCTTCACGCCAAGATACTGCAACGTCTCTTTTAACGAAAGCATTCGTTCCACATCGAATTTAGGCATCGCCAAATGCACGATCGCCATCTCTTCCTCAGGCTTTGATTCGCTCTCCCAAAGCGAGCTGAGCGAATCTTTCGGCAAAACGAGCCAAAATACGCCCCCATTTTCGATTGGCAATCCAATCGCCTCATACGCCTCACTATTCACATAGGAAGTCGTCAAAGTTTGAGACATGAACGGAACGTTTTGATCCTTTTTTCCATGAAAGAATGAATCGCTCGTCAATGAAGCATCAAACGGATCAAGCCAAGCGCCTTTAAAATAGAGGGTAGAGATCATCGACATGACTTGCTGTGGATCAAAATCGAGATCTTTTGTGCTGTTCGTTAAAAGATCTCCCGTATTTTGATCGATCCAATCCCGCATTTTTTTGGCAAAGGCAGGACTTTGCATATCGCCAATATAAGCCGAAGCATAATAGTCATTCTTTAAAAGCTCCAGCAGCTTTGTATGATATGTTTCTTGATCCGAAAGCCATAACGAATTGTTCAGCTTGCACGTGATCGTTCCATCATTTTCATAATTGGCTAGCCAAAGCGCCTTCATTTTTTTTGAAAGGTCGTTTTGATCGACCCCTAATAAATCGAGCACTTGTTTTTGGGTCTCTCCCGAGGAAGATTGAGCCAACATCCCTAAAGCCAGCGTCAAATTCAAAGGCGAGATCGTCCGATTCTCGAAATTGTTTTTCATAAAAGCCATGAGCAGCTTTCGATCTAAAACATCCAGACCTTCTCGATAGCCCTCGTATTGGTCTTGAAAGCGCGCTTGATCATCCATCCAATCTTCATAGTTATCTTCAGAATACTGGACCATTTTCGGATAGGAAGCCACATACGCATCCTTAGATGCCACGCACCCGCTTGCCAAACAAGAACAAAGCGCCAAAATAGACCATCGTTTTGATTGCATAAATATCCTTTCTTCAACCAATATGATCGAGATCATACGGTGTTGTCTGATAGACAATATAGTTGAGCCAATTCGCGTACAATAAATTCGCGCTCGATCGCCACTGCATCTTGATCCCCTTTGTCTCATCGTCATCAACAAAATAATTCGCCGGCACATCGATCGGAAGGCCTAGCTTCTTATCCCGCAAGTATTCGTCTTCAAGCGTATGCGCGTCGTATTCCGCATGACCCGTCACAAAAATCTGCCGCCCTCCTTCTGTCGAGATCGCGAACACACCCGCTTCCGAAGACGAAGCCAAGATCTTCAGCGCCCCGATCTGCTCGATATCTTCCCGCAAGATCGTCGTATGCCGCGAATGCGGAACAAGGAACGTGTCGTCGAACCCACGAAACAAGATCGACGAAGGCCGATCGACCGTATGCCAATAAACGCCAAACAGTTTTTTATCGAGCATCCGCTTCTGGATCCCATAATGATAATACAAACCGGCTTGGGCGCCCCAACAAATATGGAAACAAGAATAGACATGCGTTTTCGACCACTCCATGATCTGGCAAAGCTCATCCCAATATTCAACTTGCTCGAACGCCATTTTCTCCACAGGCGCCCCTGTGATGATCATCCCATCAAATTTTTGATCCTTGATCTGATCGAACGTTTGATAAAATTTCCCCAAATGACTGCTTGAAACGTGCTTCGATTCATGGCTTTTTGTATGGATGAATTCAAGATCGACTTGGATCGGCGTGTTGCCAAGAAGCCGGGCCAGCTGCGTCTCCGTCTCGATCTTTGTCGGCATCAAATTCAAGACGACGATCTTTAAAGGACGAATATCTTGCGACAACGCTCTTTTTTCCGTCATCACAAAAATATTCTCATCCAATAACGTTTTTGTCGCCGGCAGATCTTCAGGAATGTTGATTGGCATCCTTAACAAGCCTCCAGCGCTTGCGCGATATCATCGATCAAATCTTCCGTATCTTCTAGACCACAAGAAAGGCGCACTAATCCAGGCGCGATCCCCGCCTTCTTCAACTCTTCCTCATTCATTTGACGATGCGTCGTGCTCGCCGGATTGAGGACGCAGCTGCGGGCATCAGCCACATGCGTTTCGATCGCCGCGATCTTTAAATGCTCCATAAAACGGATCGCCGCTTCTTTGCCTCCGGCCAATTCAAAAGAAACGACACCACAAGAGCCATTTGGCAAATATTTTTGTCCCAATTCATAATACGGATCATCTGGCAGCCCACAATACGTGACCGAGCTCACTTTCGGATGCGCCTTTAAAAACTCCGCGACCTTTTGGCCATTTTCACAATGACGAGGCATCCGAACATGAAGTGATTCCAAACCTAGATTTAAATAAAAAGCATTTTGCGGAGAAGGAATGCTTCCAAGATCCCGCATGAGCTGGGCGGTCGCTTTCGTGATATAAGCGCCTTCTTGCCCGAATTGTTTCGTATAAGTCACTCCATGATAGCTTTCGTCTGGTGTAGTCAAACCTGGAAACTTGTCGGCATGCGCTTCCCAATCAAAATTCCCGCTATCGATGATCGCGCCGCCTACTGCGCAACCATGGCCATCCATATATTTTGTGGTCGAGTGCGTGACAATGTCCGCCCCCCATTCGATCGGCCGGCAGTTGATCGGTGTTGGAAACGTATTGTCGACGATCAAAGGCACCCCATGCGCATGGGCCACTCGAGCAAATTTTTCGATATCTAGAACATTTAAGGCGGGATTTGCGATCGTTTCTCCAAACATCGCTTTCGTGTTGTCTTGAAACGCGTGGCTCAGTTCTTCTTCGCTCGCGTTTGGATCGACAAATGTGACATCGATCCCCATCCGTTTGAGTGTGACCGCAAAAAGATTGTACGTTCCTCCATAAATCGAAGTCGAGCAGACGATATGATCGCCTGCCTGCGCGATATTGAAGACGGCAAAAAAGTTGGCCGCCTGTCCTGAAGAAGTGAGCATCGCCGCGCTTCCTCCTTCGAGCGCGCAGATCTTTGCGGCAACGGCGTCATTCGTCGGGTTTTGAAGACGCGTATAAAAATACCCATCCGCTTCTAGATCAAATAAAGCCCCCATATCGTCGGCTTTGTCGTATTTAAATGTTGTCGATTGCACGATCGGCACTTGGCGTGGCTCTTTATTGCCTGGCCTATATCCTCCTTGCACGCTGATCGTTCCAAGTCCTTGTTTTTTCATATGTGTTTCCTTCCTAAAAAAAAGGCTTTCGCCATAGGACGAAAGCCGTGTTACCACCTATATTCGTGGAGATGATCCACCTCTAACCCGATAATGGCGGGCACCATTCTGCCTTACCTATCAGACAGACAGCTCCAAGACCATGTTCCTTCCTTCATTGCTGGCTTTTTTCACCGCCCAAAGCCTCTCTGAAAACAAATGAAAGGAGTACTCTTCTTTTCATAGCTTTTCAATCTTGGAGTTAGTGTACCATAAATCGCGAATCGTGAAAACCTTCTTATCGATTGTTTTTACGTAAAAAATCAAGAGCCTTCCGTTGAACGAGCTGAGCAGCGACGGCTTCAGCCGGAACGAACATCTGCAATTGCTGAGCAGGCATTTGATAAACGCTCGCCAACAAATTATATTCTTTTTCGATCTCTTCTTGGTCGACTTGGATCTGCTCTTTTTCGGCGATCGCCGCTAAGATCAAAGCTTGCTTGATTTCCTGCTCGGCGCTTGGAGCCATTTGTTTTTTGAAATCATCCAAGGTTTGGCCGGTCATTTCCATATATTGATTGAAATCCATGCCATATTGTTGGATCTGGCTTTGAAGCTCATTGAGATGCTGAGCGACTTGATTGTCGACCATCGCTTGCGGCACTTCCACTTTCGCTTGCTGAACGACTTGATCGAGGATCTCCATCGCCTGTTTGTTTTCAGCCTCTTGCTCTTTCATCTTTGTAAGCTGTTCTTTCGTTACGGCTTTGAGCTGTTCGACCGTCTTGATCTCTTCATGGCCTAATTTTTCAACATACGCGTCGCTTAATTCTGGTTTGACTTGTTCTTGAACGGCTTTGCAGTTGATCTTGAAAACAACCGGCTGTCCAGCAAGCGTAGGTTCAAAATAATCTTCTGGGAACGAAACGTTGATCTCGCGCTCTTCCCCTTTTTTGATGCCGATCAATTGATCTTCAAAACCTGGGATGAATGAATTCGATCCTAAAATGAGCGGATAGTCTTTGGCACTTCCGCCTTCAAAAGGCACCCCGTCCTTTTCGCCAGTGAAATCGATCAGCACTTGATTTCCGTTTTCCGCTGGCGTATCGACATCTTCCCAAAGCGATTGCGACTGGATCTGGCGATTGACTTCTTCAAGCACCTGCTCGTCGTTGACATCCACCGCTTCTTTTAAGATATTGAAGCCAGTGTATTGTCCTAAAGTGACTTCTGGGACAAGCGGACATGTGATCGTGACTTCAATGGCGCCCTCTTCTTCGTCTTTGACATCCACTTTCGGCTCGCTGGCCAGCTTCAAGCCTTTCTCTTCGAAGACTGCTTGAATCGCTTTACTTGCTTCCATGTGGATCGCGTATTGACGGTTGGCGGCTTCATCCTCATTTCCTGTGATTTCAGCTGCTTTTTTGATTGCTTCTTCTAATTCTTCTTTATTGACGTTCAAAGTGATCACAGCAATTTCTTTATTTAGATCTTTAATTGTAAAACTCATAGTTCCATCTTCTTTCTAAAAGGAGCTATAAGACAGACTTACAGCTCCTATGTTATTTATGCGTTTCTTTCGTCTACGACTTCGGCTTCCTTCAAGAAGTCTTCTACTTGCTCTGCGTCCAAGAACGCATGCTCCAATTGGTCGTATACTGTAGATAAAGAATTCAATTCGCTAGAAATATCGTCTGTTCCTTCTTTTGCTTTTGTCTCAAGTGAATTTGTCACCAACTCAAGAACGCTTTGGGCTTTGACGATATGAGCCTTGATTTCTTCCATCGTTTCGGCTTGATTTTCTACTAACTCTTTTTGAGTCAACAATTCAGTTTTTTCTGCCATAATTTACACCTCATTTCGATAGCTTCTAATGCTATTGTACCTTTTTCGATACGATACCAATAACAAAATGCCTAACATTCTCTTTCGGCTTTCCGACCAATAGCAGCGGCTTTTGATACACTCTATAAAGCGTGTCGAGATCGATGGAACAAGATGCATCGTTCAAGAAAACAAAATCGATCGCTTCCTCTTTCAGCAAGTCGATATCGAAAGGCTTCACGAAATTCTCCAAAGGATACGCCGGTCCTCGATCATCATGGACCAAGTAGGCAGAAGAAGGATCGTAATGGTCGATTTGAAGACCGAGCTTGGCGGCGGAGTCGACCTTTTCCAATAAAAGCTTCGTATAAACCATTGCCAATCGCCGATAATGACACGCTTTTCGGCATTGTTTGGTTTGAGCGTTCAAGATCCCCGCATTGACAAAAGGATCGGATGTGATCGAACAAGGATCGGCTTGACAGATCCAATAATGGACCAAATCTTTGAATCGAGAAAAACACGTATACGCAAAATTCAAGTAGGTGTCGATCGTCTGTCGCGAGCTCCACCCTTGATTGGATAAGGCAAGGTCAAGAGGCATCAAGCTTTGACAAAGGATCACGATCGGCTCAATGTCATGCTTAGAAAGCGTTTCAAACAACTCTTGATAGATGGCGATTCCTTCTTCGTTGGGATATTCTTCATCGCCGCGGGGAAAAAGGATCGACCAAGAGATCGTCATGACGATCGAATCGCAATGACGATCGAGCGCCTCTTGAATCTCGTCCTGCAGCTTTTTTTTGATGATTTGCGGATCTTGTCGAAACGCTCTAGAATGGATATGGTCCTTGAGGCGTTCTTGATCAATGGCTGGATCGATATCGCGAAGACAAAGTCCTCTTCCAGCCTCGATCCCTTGTTCGTCAAGCGCAGTGCAATCAATGAGCTTTCCAGTAAAAAAAGTCATTCGAGCTCCTTTCTATATCGATCTTTCATTTCGAACAGTTATATATCTTTTGTTTATTATACCTCTAAGCTTTCATATAGGTGTACAATTGAACTTAAATGTGGAAAGGATGAGCAGATTGAATCGTTTTGAACAAGAAGTAGAAGAAGAGATCCAAGAAGAGATCGAGATCGAGCAGATCCAGACAAGTGATGAAAATGAATTTGAAGTTGATTTTCTAGAATGCGAAAAACGACACGTTTTTTTGTTGTTGATGTTTGTAGGCGGCTTTTATGGCGCGTTTACCTATTCGATTCGCGGAGGCGTCTTCTGTAACGCGCAGACTGCGAACTTCGTAATGCTCGCCATGTCGTTCGGGACAGGCAACTGGCAGAAAGGCCTGTATTATTTTGTGCCGATTTCTGCGTATTTGTTGGGAACGATCGTTTCGGAAGCTTTGCCTAACCCGATCAAAAAACATCACCTTTTCCGGTGGGATACGATCTTGATCGGAATCGAGATCGCCGCTGTTCTTTTTTTGGGCTTTCTGCCAGAAAGCGCGCCTTTTCAAATCACGCAGATCACGATCAATGTCATCACCTCGATGCAGTATAACACGTTTCGGCAAGCAAGAGGGATCCCGATGGCCACCACGTTTTGCACCAACCATGTCCGTCAGCTAGGGATCCATATCGTCAAGGCGTATAAACACCGAAAAGACCAAAGCGTCCGTTCTAGGGCCTTTCTTCATTTAGGAATGCTGGCTATTTTCGCGCTTGGCGGAATGATCTCCGCGTATTTATGCACGGTCTTTCAAGGCAAAGCGATCTGGTTCACGCTCTTGCCGCTCGGATTTATTTTTATCCAGCTCGTCTATGCGGATCTCTATAAAGAAAAAGAAGTTTTCGATCGCATTCCAAAAGGACACTAAAAACTTCTTTCTTCTCAGGGATACCTTGCATGATCAATGTGTGCGTTCCACAAAAAATCTATCCCCTTATCTTTATCATACGCTTTTTGTCTGTAAATAGACATAACAATTTCTATTTTATTCGTTTTCAAGCTTCCAATACGCTTCCTTTTGTTGGGTCGACAAATCATCGATAAAGCGTTGCTTGCATTGGACAAAAGCAGACAAGTCCATCAAGATGTGAAACAGGATCGCTCTAGATTCAAATTCTTCCCGAGTTTCAGGAAGCGGTTCTTGCCGCATTTTATTCAAAATAGCTTTCAGCTCCTCTTTTTGCTGGATCGGCTCGTAGGAATCCATGATGTAGCGATTCAAACATTTGATGAAATGAATGATCGTATGAACTTGCTTGGGTTGAAGCTTCAAGCGAGAAAGCTTGTCTTCTAGATTTTTGAGAACCGTGCATTGAGCAAGGCGCATACGAAAATATTCGACATAATAATCTGTATGCGATTGAAACGTATTGTCTTCAAAGTCTTTGGCAAGTTCAAGATTCGAAGACAAATGCTTTTCATATTTCTTAAGCTCAAGCCTTTGATGCTTGGAACGCTCTAGATTCCAGGCGATCGAATCTAAAATTTGGATCAATTCCTTTTCGCTCTGTTTCATCCGATGGACAAGTTCTTTTTGCGTCATTTTACGCGAGTAGAATTGATTGATCAAAAGCGCGGCCGAAACGCCGATCAGAACGATCAAAAATTCATTGATCACATTTTCATAGCCAAAATTTCTTCCATCGATAAAATGCGCACAGATCACCCCATTGACCGCGAGCGTAGACATGAGTTTAAATTTTTTACAAAACCAAAACAGAAGCGTCAAGACGATCCCAAAGCTTACGATCGGATCATGGATCCCATAGGAAACACCAAACGTGAGCACGACCGTGACAAAAAAGGTCAAAAGCCGATAGATTGTCAGCCGTATCGTGTCCCATTTGCTCGAAAGCAAAGTGATCAAAGCGATCGTTCCCGTCGAATAAGGATGTTTGATCCCGATCCAATGCGCCAAAGAAACAGCGAGGATCGTTCCGATCCCGATCTTGATGCCGGCAATCAGCGTTTTTTTGAATTGGATCGATACATTGAATTTCTGCATATAACAATTATGCCATATATTCTCAATAAGAAAGGAACTTTTTTATGTCAAGACTTCAAAAACAAATCGATTTCTGTCAGGAGATCGATCAAGAAAAAGGAATCGAGCGCAAAACGCTCACCTTGAAAGGAGAACGATTTGAAAACGATGCCGAACACGCGTGGCACGCGGCTTTGATGGCCATCTTGCTCCAAGAGCACGCCAACGAAGAGATCGACCTTCTTAAAACCGTCACGATGCTTTTGATCCATGATCTTGTCGAAATCGATGCCGGGGACACATACGCTTATGATGAAAAAGGCCAAGAAAACCATTATGAAAAAGAATATAAAGCTGCCAAACGGATCTATGGCCTTCTTCCTGAAGATCAAAAAGAATATCTCATGGGTTTATGGGAAGAGTTTGAAGCGCAAAAAACCCCAGAAGCGCGCTTTGCCCGCACGATCGACAATTTCCAGCCCACGATGCTCAATCACGCTTCCAAAGGAGAAATGTGGAAACGAAACCAGATCAAGCTATCGCAAGTTTTGAAACGAAACGAACCTTCGAAGCACGGTTCCCAAGTTTTATGGGACTATTCATACCAAAACTTTATCGAGCCCCATTTAAACCAAGAGCTAGAGGACGATACTAAGAAAAACGATTGACTATAGCACTGTATTATTTTACAATATTAGTACAAAGGGGGCCCATTATGGAACAAGAACAAATCATGAATGATCAAAACAACGACAAGCTTAGAAACCGTTTTTTCAAGATCGCTTACATCCTCTTCGTCCTCGCCTTCAGCGCTTTGCTTTTCTTTCTTAGAGAGCACGGTTTCGCCTGGGAAGCAAGCGTCTTTTCGTACCTTTTCTTAACGATCCTTTCCGTACTTTGGCCAGCGTATCTCTATTTCAAGACAAAAAACAAAGAGAACTTGCTGCTGATCGTGTTCGCCTTGGCGATTTGGGGTCTACCTCTCCTTTCTACGCTCACGAAAGGACGTTGACCTTTAAGCGAGAAGAGTGTCCCTTTTGAAACTTCGAGTTCACTTCTCTATACTGAACGTACAAGGGAGGTCACTCTATGAAATTTTATAAACCACTTCTCGTTTTAGGAAGTTTCTTTTTATTGGCCGGCTGCGCGCAACAAGAAAAACTCACCTCGATCTCGCTCGATCCAGAAGCCGACAAAGTCCTTGTCAATACGGACACCGACATCCGGATCACGACCGATCCAAAAAACATTCAGCTGACAGATTCTGATTTCGCCACTTTAGGCGCAAATATTTCTGTCGACAAAGACAATGCGGAGTTTTCCGCTTCCAAACCAGGCGTCTATACCGTTAAAGCAAGCAAAGATGGCATCACGAGCAATACGGTCAAAATCACCGTTGTCCAAGAAAAAAGCGAGCTTGCTCAAGTAACGGTCCCAAAAACGCAAACAAAACCAACCACTGAAGAAAACGTCGTCAATGAAACCCAAAACGATGTCAATATTCAAGCGAATGAAGAAACCGATAGTACGCAGATCCCGCAGACAAGCGCGCCAAGTCAAGATACAAGCGCCACAACGCCAAACCAAAGCGGTACGAGCCAAAATGACGCGAGTCAAAGCACGCAACCATCTTCCTCGAGCGATGATTCGCAAACAAAGGATGACCAGACGAGCCAAAATGATCAAAAATCAAACACATACGTTCCGCCAAAAGCAGATCCAAACGCGCTCGATCCAGCCACCGTGCTCAAAGACCCAGACCAATACGTTGGCCAATCGCTCACGTTAGTCGGTGATCTCAACGCGAAAGGAACCGCGCTCGATGGACTCGATTTGACCGGTTTGAACGTAAAGATCCACTCTGTTCCTGCCCAGCTGACAGGCACATTGGAAAAACAAAGCGACGGAAGCTATGCGCTCGATGTGAACAGCTACGCTCAAGTCCAATAAAATGAAAGAAGCGATCCATAAAAAGATCGCTTTTTTTCATCGTTTTCATTCTTTTCAAATTTGTTTCATTCCCGTATAATATACGAGTGTGTAAAGCGAGGTAATAACTAATGGCATTCAAAATAAATCATGAACTCCCTTCTCCGGATGTATTGAAGGAACTTGTTCCTCTTAGCGAAGAGGCCAAAGAAGTCAAACGAGCAAGAGATGAAGAGATCAAAGATGTCTTTACCGGAAAATCCGACAAATTCATCGTGATCGTCGGTCCATGCTCCGCCGACAATCCAGACACCGTTCTAGAATACGTACATCGTTTAAAAGATCTGAATGAAAAAGTAAACGACAAATTGGTTTTGATTCCGCGCGTTTATACGAACAAACCAAGAACGACGGGCGATGGCTATAAAGGAATGCTCCATCAGCCCGATCCCAACGAAAACCCAGATTTATTGGCTGGCATCTTAGCAATCCGTAAAATGCATCTGCAGATCTTAGAAGAAACAGGCTTGTCGGCCGCCGATGAAATGTTGTACCCAAGCAACCGCGATTATCTCGACGATCTGCTCAGCTACGAAGCTGTCGGTGCGCGCTCGGTCGAAAACCAGCAGCACCGCCTTGTCGCTAGCGGGGCCGATATTCCTGTCGGTATGAAAAATCCAACGAGTGGTGATCTAAGCGTCATGATCAATTCCGTCACAGCCGCTCAGCACCCTCATAACTTTATTCATCGCATGTATGATGTCGAATCGACCGGCAATCCGCTCGCCCATACAATATTAAGAGGGGGCGTGGATAAATTTGGGACAGCGATCCCGAATTATCACTATGAAGACTTGATGCGCCTATACAATGAATATCAAAAAACTTCATTAAAAAACCCGGCTGTGATCGTGGATTGCAACCACTACAACTCGGGCAAAAAATATAAAGAACAGATCCGGATCGCCAAAGAGATCTTGCACTCCCGCAACTATGATCCGCGGCTCAAAGAACTCGTCAAAGGCTTGATGATCGAAAGCTATCTTGAAGAAGGGCGTCAAGACATTTGCGAAACGATGATCCCAGGAAAATCGATCACCGACCCATGCTTAGGCTGGGAAGATACAGAACAGCTCATTCTTGAGATCTATGAGAAATGTTGAACCATTTCTCTTTTTTTATGCAAAAATACGCAAGATAGCTTCCAATCGCTGCCGAAACGATCCCACCCAAAATATCGGATGGATAATGCGCTCCCAAATACATTCTTGAAAAGCCAACGAGAAGTCCATACATCAAACCAGCCCATATCCAGCCCTTCTTTTTTTGCCAAACAAGCATCCAAAACACGGAAAAAGCCGTTGCCGTATGCGAAGAAGGAAAGGAAGAGCCTCCAGGAACCGGTCCGATCAAATGCAGGCCATCGTATTGCACGAACGGTCGTATACGTGAAAAAAAAGGTTTGATCCCGTAGGAATTCAACAAAAAACAAACAAGATACGAAACAAACAGGCTGATTCCTATTTTCCGCGTCTTTTTAAATCCGCACAAAACCAGCAAGAAGACAGGCAACAGCCAAACCGAATCCGAGATCGCCTGCATAATTTCATTCATCCAAGAAGAACGCAAGTTTTCTTGGATCCAATATAAGATCTGTCCATCCACACTCATAAAGAACGCCTCCTCCAAGCATAATATTCTTCATCTTTCTTCTCATCGATCCCTTCTTCGCTTTGCGAAAGCACGAATGTGTTATTGGAAAAAAGCGATACAAAATCCGTTGGCGTAAGGCAAGAATGCCATCGATCAGATGCAAGCTGATACTTCTTTCCCTTCTTTTGCACGAGCGTTCTTGACTCGATTATTTGAAGCACGTGTCCTTGTTCTAGCCAATACATCGCTTTTTCGATCCTCATCGTATCTATTTGATCCATAAATTACTCCAATTCTAATTCAATTTATTATACATGGAAAGTTCTATTTCCTACAAAAGTGTAAGAAAGAAAAATAATGATTTCTTTATAATCAAACTAAGAAAAAGGAAGTGAAATCGTGACTAGGCTCTTACTTGTCGAATGGACCTTTGTTAAAATAAATCGGTTTTTCCCGAGTTCGCAAATCTGCTCTGTTTGTGGATATACAGATGGTAAAAAAGACCTGTGTATACGTGAATGGACTTGTTCTGTATGCGGAACTCATCATGATCGAGATATTAATGCCGCCACAAATATATTAAACGAAGGACTGCGTTTAATTACGGAATAAAAAATACACAATAACCGCAGGACATGCGGGATAGCTTGGCAAATTTGCTCTCAATTGAGAGTATTACCCAAGAACCCCACGACTTTAGTCGTGTGGAGTGTCAGGAAAAACAAGAAAAACAATTTCTCAAAGAAAGGATCCGCGATATTTCCCATCAGCTCAAAACACCTCTTACGACATTAAGCATCCATCATGAACTCATAGAAATGAACACAAGCGATCCATCGATTCGACAGCTAGCTGCTGTATGCGAGCAAGAGACCGACCGAATGAGCGAGCTGATCAAAAAACTACTCATCCTCACCCGTCTGGAGACCAATTCCATGACGTTTCGCATGCAATCTGAATCGCTTCATTCAGTATTACTGGAGACGATCGAGCGATTTGAATCTCGCGCAAATCTTGAACTAAAAAGTCTGACGATCCAAAGCGAAGAGACAAACAAGATGATCGTATGTGATCGTTTCTGGCTCATCGAAGCGCTGTCCAACTTAGTCAAGAACGCACTCGATCACACCCAAGCCAACGACACGATCCGTCTTGAAGTCACCAGTTCGTATCAAAGCGTCCAGATCCGAATCCTAGATACTGGTGAAGGGATCGATCCCGCCGATTTTCCACATATTTTTAAGCGATTCTATCGAAGCTCTCACGCCAATGATCAGCACGGTATTGGCTTAGGCCTTCCTTTAGCCAAAGCGATCATCGAGGCCCATCACGGGACGATTCGGGTACAAAGCGAAAAAAACATTGGCACTTGTTTTACAGTGAACCTTCTTCTTTCTGACAAAATCGTCAATAAACCGTCATGATCGAGTCATCTTGGTTCGCTATGATAAAGAAGACAGAAAGAGAGGTTTCAATTATGAAATTATTGGAAGTCGAATCGATTTCTAAAACATATGGCAAAGGAGAAACGGCTGTTCACGCCTTGAAGAACGCGAATTTCTCGATTGAACAAGGCGAATTCGCCGCGATCGTCGGCGGATCGGGTTCTGGAAAAAGCACGCTTCTCAACTTGATCGGAGGGCTCGATTTCCCGACGAGCGGAACGGTCCATATCGCTGGACGGGATATTTTTTCGATGAAAGAAAACAAAATGTCGATCTTTCGGCGCCGCAATATTGGATTTATTTTTCAAAGCTTCAATTTAATTCCTGAATTGACGGTCGAGCAAAATATCATGTTTCCGATCTTGCTCGATCATAAACGACCCAACAAGGCGTACCTTGAAGAGCTTCTCGACATCCTCAACTTAAAATCGAGACGCAACCACTTGCCTAGCCAGCTTTCGGGCGGCCAGCAACAAAGAGTCGCGATCGGGCGCGCGCTATTCCCTCGTCCCGCTCTGATCTTAGCTGACGAACCGACAGGAAACTTAGATATCCAGAACACCAATGAAGTCATGGCGCTATTAAAAGAAGCATCCCGCAAATACAACCAGACGATCGTCATGATCACTCATTCTCCTAGCATCGCGCAAAGCGCCGATCACGTATTGCGTGTAAGCGATGGGATCGTCACCGATCTAGGGAGCATCCGGGAATGAAGAGCTATCTAGACTTGATTCCTCGCTATGCCAATGTGCATAAGCGAGAAAATCGAATGACGCTTCTTTGCATCGTCTTCGCGGTCTTTCTTGTTTGTGTCATCTTCAGCATGGCAGAAATGACAACGATCGGCGAGCTTGCCCGCCTAAGCAATAAACATGGTTCGATCACTTTAGCCGATGTGCTCAATTCCAGCATGGGACAAACGTTTCTGATCACCGCGATCCTTTTGTTTATTCTCGTATTGGTTGCTGGAGTTCTCATGATTTCTGGTTTGATGAACAGCACGATCGCCCAAAGGACTCGTTTTTTTGGCATGATGCGCTGTCTTGGCATGAGCAAAAAACAAATCAAACGCTATGTGCGTTTGGAAGCACTCAATTGGTGCAAGAGCGCCATTCCTTTAGGGCTTTTATTGGGAATACTATCTACCTGGCTTCTTTGCTGGGGGCTGAAGACGTTATTTGGCGAAGAATTTGTCACGATCCCTGTAGGAGGTTTAAGCTGGATCGGGATCATCGCAGGTGCTCTTGTCGGTATCATCACCGTGTTGATCTCGTCGAGTTCGCCAGCTAAAAAAGCTTCGAACGTCTCAGCGATCAGCGCCGTTTCCGGAAACGCCAACCCGTATACGAGTTCTTCTCGCATTCGCTTAAAACCATTTCGTATTGAAACACAGCTCGGGATCCATCATGCGACGGGAAGCAAGAAAAATTTATTCTTGATGACAGGCTCTTTTATCTTGAGCATCGCTTTATTGTTCAGCTTTTCTTCCTTGATTGATTTTGTCGATTATTTAATGCCGCAATCGACCGCGACCGAAGACTTTTCGATTTATTCAGGGGATGGAGCCAATACGATCCCGCCAGCCACGATTGAAGCGCTTCGCCAATTCGAGGGGGTCGAAAATGTTTTCGCCAGACGCAGTCTTCTTGATCTAAGCGGTCTATGGATCCACGGTACTCAAAGCACTCCTCAAACGATCGACCTTATCTCTTTCGATGATTTTGATCTAGACGCGCTTTCTAAAGATGGCAAGCTGCGCAAAGGCTCTGATCTCGAGCAAGTCAAAAATGGAAATCCAGGCGTCTTGGCTACCGCCAGCGCCGATAGACCTTGGAAAGTTGGCGATCAAGTCGAGATCTTTGGTCAAAAAGTGACGATCACGGGTTTATTGAAGTACGATCCATTCAGTCAAGACGGACTTACCCACGATACGCTGACTTTGATTTCGGGCAATCCCACTTTCACAAAACTTACAGGGATCCAAGACTATTCAATGGTCTTGCTGCGGACGTCGCCCGATCTTTCCGAAACCTCGATCCAGCAGATCGAGCAGCTTACCCCTGCAAACTGTACGCTTTCAGATCAGCGAGATATTAAAACTTCAGGAACCTATCGAGCCTTTGTATTTTGTGTTTATGTATTCTTGCTCGTGATCTTGCTTGTCTCGGCGCTCAATATCATCAATTGCCTTTCTATGAGTGTTAGTTCACGCATCCATCAATATGAAACGATGCGAGCGATCGGTATGGATGATACACAGCTTTCGAAAATGGTGCTGGCCAAGTCGATGACCTACGCTTTGCTTGGCTGCTTGATAGGATGTTTGATCGGGATCGTGCTCAATAAAATTTTATTTGATGTCTTGATCGCTTCCCATTATGCGTATGCTGAATGGAGCTTGCCATTTTGGGAGATCGTATTTGTGATCGTTTTCTTATTGTTGAACGTATGTATCGCCACTTATGGCCCGTTAAAACGGATCTATGAAATGTCGATCACCGATACGATCAATGAGCTTTGAATGGAATAATTCGAACATAAAAACAGCATAGCTCTAGGCTACGCTGTTTTGCTTTTTATATTGCCCAATCTAAAAATCCATGCATAAAATAAAAATCCTTTCTATCGATTATTTTTAGTTCTGAATGAATTTGAACATGAAAGCGCTTTAGAATCTGTTGGTACGATCGAAAATATTCAATCTATTGTATATTATATATTTAAACGTATACAAAAAAAGAGCGAAGAATTTCTTCGCTCTAGCAATCGTAATCGATCAATTGTTGGAAGTTTGCTTGTGGGTTTTGGCAAACAGGGCATTTGATTGGCGCTTCTTTGGCTTCGCAAATGTATCCGCACTTCAAGCACATCCATTTTACTGGTTCATCGCGTTTGAAGACAGTTCCCGATTGAACCTGGTCAAGCATCGCTTGGTAACGATCTCTATGATGATATTCGATATTTCCAACTTCACGGAACAAACGGGCGATTTCGGTGTTTCCTTCCGCTTCCGCTTCTTCGGCGAATGTTTTATACATCGTATCCCACTCATAATTTTCACCAGCCCAAGCATCGATCAAATTTTGTTCCGTGTTTGGAATGGATCCACCATGCAATGCTTTGAACCACATTCTCGCATGTTCGTTTTCATTGCCAGATGTTTGTCTGAAAATATTGCCAATGACTTTATACCCTTCTTTATCGGCTTGCAACGAATACCAATAATACTTGATACAAGCCATCACTTCACCTTGTAATGCGGTTTTTAAATTGGCGATCGTTTTTTCACCTTTAAGATCTACATCAAACATTTTGATTACCTCCATGTAGTTTCATTGTAGTCTTTCATGGATACCAAAACAAAAAGAACGCTCAAATAAATCAATCGCTCGCTGCCCAAGAAGGCATTTCTTTGCCGCGGCGCACTAAAATCGCCTTTTGAAATTGGGTCTGGTTCAAAAATTGAAGGATCTTTTCCGTTTCTTTTTCGGTACAGCCGACAAGAAGTTTGACCTCGCAGTCTTTCTTTAAAATATCCGCCGAAATAGCGATCGCATTCACATACGATTCATGCAGCGTCCCTTTAAAAACATCGATCGGTGCTTGATCCGATCCAACCGTATCGGATAAAAAGCCATAATCCACAGGATATACCAAGTTGGAATACTTAAAATGCGAAGTGCCCTTTGGCCGATCGATCGTGCAGGAACAGGATAAAAGAAGTGTATCTAGCTTTTGCCAGAAATACACATTATTCTCTAATTCTTTCATTCTTCCTCCTTAACAATTCACTGAGTTTCATTATTATACATCTTTTTTGAAAATTTTTCATCCATCTGAAACATTTTATTTCAGCTTGTGAATTATATCCTCTCTCATTCCAAAAAGAAAGGCCTTCTCCTACGAAAAGGCCAAAACACATCATTTAACATTCTTATTCGGGATCATTTCGACATCCATCCGCAAAATGTCGATCCCCATTTCTTTAAAAACGGAAAGATCGTCGTAATTGGCTCCGATTTTCTCAAAAAACATCATATTGACATCGCCATCCACAATATAGCCCCAAGATCATGCGCAATCTTGGTGAGTCCTTGAAAATATTGAATGATTTCTTCTTTTGTTTCGTCGACCGAAAAAATCGAGGTGAACAGATAATCGAATCCATACTTGGCTCCCATTTTCAAATACGCTTCGATCTGTTCTTTGCTTTCTTGTTCCGGATATACGCTGAGTCCTAATTTCATAAAATTCTCCTTCATTTTTTCCATTATAAAGGATGTTCTTTCCAAAAAATGAAGAATGGATTTCCTAGCCGTCTGCTTCATTTTGATTTTTTTCGATTGAATGGTGGATGGCGAGCGCTTATTTTCTTTTCTTCTTGGTCACAAAAAAAGACGTGGGATTCACGTCTTTTCCACTTTTCTTTATGGCTGCTTGAATGTTTCGATATATTGGTCCACTTCTTCCATCGTTGGCATCGATTTTAAGGCGCCGATCCGCGTCGTGACGATCGAGGCGGCCGCGTTGGCGTGAACGAGCATATCGGCCAGCTTTTCTTCATCAAAATCTTCAAATGGCGTATCGCACAAATAAGAGAGGCATACACCGCAGAATGTATCGCCAGCGCCTGTCGTATCGCACGTGTTGCGATTCAAGAACGCATCTTTGTAGATATGATGACCATTGCAGTAGACTTGCGCTCCTTTCGGTCCAGAAGTCACCAAGATCATTTTGATCTTATAGTTGTCCTGCAGCTCTTTTACGCCTTCTTCGATCGTTTCTTTTCCGGTCATGAATTTGAGTTCTTCATCTTCGATCTTGAGAAAATCGCATAAAGCGCAGCCCGCTTTCATTTGTTCTCTCGCTTCGTTGAGATCGCTCCATAACGGAGGACGCAAGTTTGGATCAAAGGAAATGATCGCTCCATGGTCTTTTGCGCAGGCGATCGCTTTTTTTGTCGCTTCGCGCACACCTTCATGGGTCATGCTCAATGTTCCAAAGTGGAAGATCTTCGAGTCCTTGATCAAGTCTAGATCCACTTCCTCTTCTTTGAGCATCATATCCGCGCCAGGGTTGCGGTAAAACGAGAAGTCTCGATCTCCGGTTTCATCGAATTTTACGAACGCGAGTGTCGTGCGGACTTCAGGATCCATCACTAAGCCAGATGCGTCGATGCCAATTTCTTCGATCACCGATTTTAACTGATTGCCAAACATATCGTCGCCGACTTTGCCAATAAAGGCCGTCTTCTTTCCCGCTTTATTGAGCATGGCTAGCACATTGCATGGAGCTCCGCCCGGATTGCCTTCGAAGGTGTTTGTATCCTGTTGCGCAAAATCGATCAATAATTCACCAAGTGCTGTTACATCTTTCGTTTTCATTTCCCTCTCCTTTTTCCTTTTCTTCTCTTTCGATCGTATAATGATCCATCGTTCGAACTTGAAGCGCCATAGGACAGTCTGCCACGATCGAGTTCGTTTTCATACTATCATAGATTCTTGTCGTTAGCGCATATTCTCCGTTATTTATAAAGATTTCCAGGCTTGATGTATCACTAAATAGATCAATCGTATGAATTTGTTTTATTTCGATATGACGTTGATCTCGGCCATAACCAGAATCTTCTAAGGAAAAGGTAAGCAATCCATCTTGATACTGTAGGCAAGCGTCTTCCCTAAGATCGATACGGAATGAATCAGCGTCGATCGCAAACGTTGCATGAAAACAAGGTGTTTTCACATCATACAACTCGTTCGCTTTTAACTCTCCCATATACAGATCCTGTTCTAGAGAAAGGATTTCTTCGATCGGAAATTGATACAAGCGATCTTGTTCGAACCATAATTTTCTTGGCAAAGTCAATGCGTGCTGCCATCCCTTTTCAACGGTAGGATTGGTATAGTCGACATCGGGCAAGCCCATCCAGCCGATCAAAATCCTTCTGCCTTTCGCGTCTTGATACGTTTGCGGCGCGTAAAAATCAAAACCATGATCCAATTCTGTAAATTCGGAGAGTGTCATTTGATCTTCTAGCTCACCCTGAACGAGAAAGTAGCCATTTTGATACAAATTTTCGTAGCGATAGCCTTCTTGTTCCACACCTTGCGGGCATGTGAGCAGCACTTTTTTTCCATCCAATTCAAAGAGGTCGGGGCATTCCCACATATAGCCAAACGGTTCGTCTTTTTCCAAACGGGTATGGAATGTCCAATCGTTCAAATTTAAAGAGCGATACACTAAGATCAATCCTCGATCTTCTCGCGTTCGAGCGCCAAGCACCATATAATACGTTCCATTTTCTTCATAGATTTTCGGATCTCGAACATGACAACTCATATCTTGTGGATAGTCTTCGTTTTTCATGACATTTCGCTTTTCAGAAAATGTGATTCCATCTTGTGAAGTAAAGGTGTTCACATAGTGGCCGCGCCCTTGATAAATATAATCGTGATCTCCTTCAAATTTGATATTTCCTGTATAAAAGAAGTGGATCGTATCCTCTTTGATCATTGCGCTTCCAGAATAGACGCCATCGCGATCTAGCGCTGTATCTGGCACGAGATCGATCGGATGTGAAACAAAAGTTTTCCAGTCTTTTGTTGAATAGTGACCCCATCCTTTTTGTCCTCCTTTTGGCTCAAGCGGAGAATATTGATAAAAGATATGGGTGATCCCGTCTTTTTCACAAAGACCATTCGGATCGTTGAGCCATCCAACTGGCGGCATTAAATGATACGAAAGCCGCCATGGATCGCTGGCAGCTGCATGCAGCTGCGCTCGTTCATATTGATTCCAAAAATTTTTCATTGTCTTCCTTCCTTAAGCGAGTTTGAGCATTTCTTGTCTTGAGCTCACCGTTTCTTCATGGAGCGCTTCGAATTCTTTTCCGTTCGTGATAAGCACTGGCGTTTCTATGGATAGACCAGCATCTTTGATCATCTGCAGATCGATCTGCATCAAAACTTGTCCAGCGCGCACTTCGTCTCCATCTTTGACACAAACTTCAAATGGCTTTCCTTCTAGACTTACGGTATCCAAGCCTACATGGATCAATATCTCTTCTCCATTTTCTCCTTGCAGACCAATGGCGTGTTTGGTCGGGAACACCATCATGACTTTTCCGTTGACCGGAGATAGAAGCGTGCCCTCTTCGGGTATGATCACGACGCCATCACCCATCGCTTTCGAAGCGAACATCGCATCCGAACATGCGCTGATCGGACGAACCGAACCGCTCATTGGAGCGTATAAAACGTTAGGTTGCGCATCCAAAAGCGTGATTTCATCGTGGGCTTTTACTTTCTTGGATGGTTCTAATTCTTCTTGCGCGAATTTTTTCATCAAGATCACGGTCATAATCGCGCTCGTAAGAATGGAAATTCCTAAGCCGATCGCAAAATTCAGCCAACTTTGTGGCGCGATCGAAATGATGCCTGGCAAACCAGCCGCACCCATCGCCAAAGCGAGTGTTTTTGTTCCCGCGATCCAGGCTGAACCAGCTGCTGAACCGATGATCGCAGCGTAGAATGGATATTTCAGTTTCAAAGTCACACCAAACATAGCTGGTTCTGTAATTCCAAGGAGCGCTGAAATTCCCGAAGCGGTGCATAAAGATTTTAATTTTTCGTTTTTAGTCAAGAAGAGCACGGTAAGTACCGCAGCTCCTTGAGCGACATTGTTCATCGAGGCGATCGGGAAGATAAAAGAGCCGCCCGTCGTTTCGGATGCCGCGATCAGTTGCGTTTCGATCGCCGAGAAGGAGTGATGCATTCCGGTAATGGTGATTGGCGCGTACAACAATCCAAAGATCGCTCCGCCTAAGAAGCCTAGCGTCGAGTAGAGCCATGACAATCCAAAGGCCAGCAAATCGCCCGCTTCTCTAAGAAGTGGTCCTACAAACAAGAATGTAAGAGCGGCCGTGATCAATACGGAAAGAAGCGGAGTCGACAAGTTGTCGAGCCAGCTAGGCGTCACTTTGTGGAGTCGTTTTTCAATATTGGCTAAGATCCACGAAACAGCAAGAACGGGCAGCACAGTTCCTTGATAACCGATCGCTTCTACGCTTAAGCCAAACCAATTCCAGGTCGGAATCGTTTCTGCTGAAGCGAGCGAATATGCGTTGAGCAGATCAGGATGGACCATGATCATTCCCATGGCCGCCCCTAGATACGGGGTGCCGCCAAACTTTTTCGTCGCTGAAAACCCGATCAGCACAGGCAAGAACGTGAACGGAGCAGCCGCACACATGTTGATGAAGGTGGCGATGCCTGCCATTGCCGGGAACAAGTCGATGATCGATTTTCCTTCAACAAACAAACCTTGGGCGGTCAATACGTTGTTGAGTCCCATCAACAAACCGCCAGCTACGATGGCTGGAATGATCGGAACAAAAATATCAGAAAGCACTTTGACGGTCCGCATGAGCGGATTGCCTTTTTTCTCTTCCGCTTCTTCCACTTTCGTTTCAGAGGCTCCTAATCCGGTTTGGTTCAAGACTTCCGCCGTGACAAGATTCACGGTTCCGGAACCAAAGATGACTTGATATTGATCATTCGCCAAAAATACGCCTTTGACTTGGTCGACGTCGCTGAGCGCGTCTTCGTTGACTAGATCGTAGTTTTTGAGTTTCATCCTAAGTCGAGTCGCGCAATGCATAGCTGAAACAATGTTTTCTTTGCCACCAACATATTGAATGACTTGTGAAGCGATTTTTGATGTTTCCATACCTTTCTTTCTCCTCTTTCTTTTTTTGGGTACCCTTATGGTCTTTATATGGAACCGATTTCATATCTATATGATAGTTTTGTTCCATATATTTGTCAATCATTTTTTTGTAAACGATTTCTAAGCAAAAAAGATCGATTAAACATGGAACAATCCCATATTTATTCACAAATTTTATGGAACAGTTCCATATTTTACTTGAAACTAGTATCGATCAATTCTATAATGTAAGCATGAATCAGAAACGTATCACAATGAAGGAAATCGCCATAGAGGCGGGTGTGGCGAAAAGCACAGTCTCCCGCTATTTCAATGATGGATATGTGAAAGAAGAGACTAGAGAAAAGATCCGGAAAGTCATTGAAGCGCATCATTACGAACCTAGCGCGGCCGCTTCGAATTTAAAGGCGAAAGAAACGAAAACGATCGGCGTGATTGCTCCAACGATCGACTCCAACACTTCTTCCCGGTTGCTGACGAGCATGAACGCCTACTTAAAAGAAAAAGGCTACACGGTCATCTTGATCGATACCAATCATGATATAAACGACGAGATCCGATCGATCCAATATTTTGAAAGTCTTCGCGTGGATGGGATCATTCTCGTAGCGACCAACATCAACTTGATCCATCAAAAACTCGTCCATGAATCGCAGATCCCGATCTTGATCGTGGCTCAGCATTTTAAAAACGGGTATTCGATCATCTACGATGATTATCGAGCCGGCTATACAGCTGGCGAATACGCGGCAAAAATGGGCCATGAAAACATTTTGTATCTCGGTGTCAACCGGGTGGATGAGGCGGTCGGCGTTCAAAGACGAAAAGGAGTGATCGAAGCGCTTGAAGAACATCAAGTGCCCCGCATCCATACGCGAGAGACGGATTTCTCGTTTTCAAAAGCGCGCAAAGTGATCCACCATTATTTAAAAGATCACCATCCGACTATGATCATTGCGGCCACAGACAATCTAGCGCTCGCTTGTTATAAGGAGATCACAGAAAAAGGCTTGAAGGTGCCCGAAGATATTTCTTTGATCGGTTTTGGAGGCTACGAGGTCAGCGAACTGCTCACGCCTTCCTTATGTACGATCCGCTTTGATTACAAGCTGGCTGGCCAAATGGCTGGTTCTACGATCTTGTCGCTGATCAAAAAAGAGCCAGTCGCCACGACACAAGTAATCGGATTTGAATTGATTCATGGCCAAAGCGTGAAAAATCGACGAAAAAAAAGCCTCTCTTCAACGACAAGTTGATCGAGAGGTTTTTATATTGTAGCTTTATTATTTCAATTGGGCACCCGCCGCAAAAACGTGGCCGACAGCTTGTCCAACGACCTGGTACAAGATATCTCGCTTGATCAAAGTGAAATGTGTATTCGCAGTCTTTCATATTCAGACCCGTCAATCCAGTCATCTCCCGTTGGGTTTCAACAAGGAAGCGCATATTTTTGATAGATTTCGTCCATATCTTCTTTCTCCTTTGTCTAAATGTGGCCAACTCGAGCCGATTCGTTACATCTTTTTTTATTTTTTTCAAGTTCCATTGAAACAATTGTTTTCTAACTTCATGATAGCATGCTTAGAAAGGAGGCAAGAACATACTCGTACATTTGAATTTTATAAAAAAACTCTTCATCCATGCCTGAAGAGTTTTTTTGATCAAAAATAATCCGCGAATAATACCGGATCCATCACGATCGCTTTTTCGAGCATACCGACCATCCGCGCGTACGTTCCATTCTTGACCTCGATCTTGTTTCTTCCTTCAATGAGAAGAAGCCGACCAAAAAGCAGCTTGACCAGCTCGCCCTCGCTCATTTTCGCGGTGATCAAGTTCGTTTCATGCACACGCTTTACCTTGTTGCCATGGATCTCATAAAGGCCCGTGTTCCAAGGCGCGAAACGATCGCTTGTGATCTCGAGCGCGAACTCGATCGACGACTGGAACGGATACATCTTCAAGAACTTTTCCACATTGATGATCCGCGCCATCATTCCTGGCAGCACGCGAACGAGCAAATTCTCTGGCCGATCGTCTAAAAGACGATACAGCTCGCTTTGCCCTTCCGTTTCCAAGAATTTGAATTCCTTATATTCTAGATCTTTAAGAACATCCAACAACACGAGAAGCACCTCTTCGCCTTTGTTTTTGATCTCGAAAACATCCACGATTCCATCTTTTACTAAATACGCCATATAGCCAACTGGCATCTCGTCTTTAAAACAGATCACGAACGTATAGTCTTTACGCAAATGGAATTTATACTCTTCCCACCAAGGTTCGCGGACGATCTGACCATATTCGATCAACGGATCTTCTCTTGCGATCTTTCGAAGATAGGGACGAGCTTCCTCCCATGTCATTTCCATACAAACTAGATCCTCACTTTTTTTTGAAGGAAGCGCTTCGATCTTCCCCGAATATTCGATCATATCGAAGATCTTTTCATACCCGAACTTTTGATAAAAGCGATAGGAAAAAGGCGCCAAATACGAAAGGACCATATTCTCCTCATTCATTTTTTCCAACAACAGCTCCATCACATCGTCAATCCGGCCTTGTCTTTGAAATTCTGGCAAAGTCGCCACGAACCCGATCCCCGCCATTGGGATCAGGGCGTTATGAAAATCGATCGTATATGGTGTGGCGATGATCTGCGACGCTAATTTCTCGTCCTCGAACGAGCCAAACGAATACGAATGCTCGCATAATGAACGCAATCGCGCATCGATGCTCTCCGGTGTGTTCCAAGGAAAACCAACACAAATCACCTTTTTCTGTTCCTCATAGTCCGAACGATCTAGTTCTCTTACATTTTTCATACGATCCCTGCTTTCAATAAATTCTCATTGCCCTCTGACAAATCATCGATCACTTGACCGATACCATTCTCATCGTTGCTGCTCGTCACGACATCCGCCACTTTTTTGACCGAATCCATCGCGTTGCCCATCGCAACGCCGATCCCTGCTTCCTTGATCATTTCGATATCGTTTTCCGCGTCCCCAAAAGCCATGACGTTTTCCATCGAATAGCCAAGCTTTTTAGCGATCTTCTCGATCGCCGAAGCCTTGGAAACTCCCTTTGGCATGATCTCCATCCATCCAGGCCCCACAAGAAGCACGTCAAAATCCTTTAGATCCTCTTTCATCTTCTCGATGTTCTTTTCAAAAAAAGAAGCCGAATGCACAAGACACACTTTATTGATATCTTGCTTCAAAGAAATATCCTTATAGGGAAGATCAATAAAATTACGCAGCTCGCTACCCGCCTTCAGTCCATAATCCGTCGGCTCGCCAAGCACAAGATTTTTCACATTCTTCTTCAAACGGCCAAGTCTAGAAATATAGGAATAAAAATCATACCCACAACAAAAGATCCCCTCCACATTGTATTTTCGACACACCTCTTGGATCTTCAATCCATCTTCCGTGCTCAAGACATCATCTAGATCATATTCCTTATGCGCGAAATCATAAATGATCTGTCCATTGACGAGCGCTAGAAAGTGAGGCCCCTCCTCGAGTTCCAGTGGCTCATACACAAATTTACAACCGTTTTTATCCCGTCCAGAAGCGATCACGATATGCATTCCTTGCGCTTTCGCGCGCTCGATCGCCTCCACCGTTCTTACATCCATGGATTTATCGCTTTTTAAAAGCGTGCCATCCAAATCAAAAGCCAATATCTTAATCATAAGACCTCCAAACTAGTAGGTTTCAAAAATCATCTTCAACTTCTCTAGATCCTGCGTATATACAAGAGCCACCATCAACAAGATCCTCGCCTTGTGAGGAGAAAGCTTGAAAGAAGGGATCGTCTTTTGTTTAGGATCAAAGATCTTCGATTCAAAAACCGCCCCCTCCAACAATCGCGAAGAACGAACGATCCGACACGGTCCATCATACTCTTCAACCACCGTCTTGATCGCATTCGAATAGTTTCCCGCGCCGCTGCCCGCCAAAACGATCCCATCATAATGATCAAGCATATATCGCAGCAGTTGGGGATCCGCACCAGCATGCACATAAAAAATCCCCACTCTAGGAAGCTTAGAATATTCCAGATGCGCGAAAAGACTCTCGCACGTATGTTTGCGATAAGGCATGTTCTCAAAATAAACATGCTCATCCCGCATAAAGCCGAGCGCTCCATATTCGCCCATATCGAAGGCGTTCGTCTTGAGACTATTGGTCTTCACAAGATCGCGAGCCGAATAGATCGTATCCGCAAAAACCGCCAACACGCCCGCCTTGTACGCGTTAGGATGCGAAGCCAAGCTCACCGCTTCATATAAATTCATCGGCCCATCCGCGCTTACCGCGCTAGCAGGACGCATCGCCCCCGTCATGACGACAGGCTTTCGATTCTGCAGCGTCAAATTCAAGAAAAACGCGGTCTCCTCGAACGTGTCCGTCCCATGGGTGATGACGATCCCATCGATCGAAGGATCTTTCTCGAGCTGATGACAAAGATCGCGCAAAGCGAGCCAGTCCTTCTCTGTGATATCGTTAGAATCTTTGGAACAAAGCGGAAAAAGCTTTAAATTCGCCAACGATTTGATTTCAGGGATCGAGTCAATGATCGAGCGGACATCCAAAGTTCCCGCCTCGTATTCCGACATGCGGCCACTGCCCGCAATCGTCCCTCCTGTCGAGATCAGCGCAATATTTTTCATCGTTCCAAATACTTCCAAACATCGACTTCATCCGCCTTGTCCCAATCGATCGACGAGTCCACGTTCCATTCGCTCATCGTTTTATTCTCTTCATTGAAACCGATCGCGGCAGATCTTACCACACCATCTTGGATCGTGTAGATCGTAGGCGTATATAAGAAATAAGGAAACTTCTCTAAAAACTTTTGCCCCTCTTCTGTGCTCGATTGCAGCACTTCATCTTCTTGCTTACGCTTTGAAAATTCAAAATCGGTCGTGTCCAACTTATAGACCGTAAGAGCATGTCCTTGCTTCGTATCCTCGATATATTGATTCAAGGACTCGCAAAACGGACAATTGTCCCGTTCGACAAGGAGCTGGAAGCTTTCCTTGTTTTCAAACATCGTTTCCACTTCCTGCATGCTCACTTCCACCTCTTGAAAGTTTGTCTTCGAACAAGCGCTCATAAGAAGCAAGCTTATCCCAAATAAAGCGATCCATCCTTTTTTTATCCACCGCATTTTCTTTCCTCCAATCCACTGATCAGCTTCCCGACCGAAAATGCGAGAGCCTCCAGCTTTTCTTGTCCGTGTAATAAAGCCGTATTAAAATCCATCGCGCGGTCCGCACTCGAAAAAATGCCGATCACACCTTCATTATATAAGTCTTCATACCCAATGCCTAAAGCTCCGCTCAAACAAATGGTCGGCACATGATGCTTTTTGGCTTCCCTTGCGATCCCATAGCACACTTTGCCATACATCGTCTGCAGATCTGTCTGCCCTTCGCCCGTAATCACTAGATCGGCAGATTTGAGCGCCCGGGCAAAATGAGCATACTGCATCGTCAAATCGATCCCGGCGACCATTTTAGCATGAAAGACCCCAAGCATCACGCCGCCGATCCCTCCAGCCGCCCCCGAACCCTCAAAAGCATTCATATCCACATGAAAAGTTTGATCGATCTTTTGGGCATAATGGGCCATCGCCTGATCGAGCCACTTCATCTGCGAAGGATAGATTCCCTTTTGTTTGCCAAACACATAGGTGCACCCATTTTCACCAAGCAGATGATTTTTTACATCACAAGCCACGATAAACTCCACATCCTTAGGAATATGGACAAACCGCTTATCGATAAAAGCGATCTTTTCCAACGAGTACGCATTGTCTTTCAAAAGCTCTCGATCTTTATTATAAAAACGCGCTCCAAACGCTTTTAAGATCCCGGCTCCGCCATCGTTCGTACCGCTTCCTCCTAGACCCAATACGATTTTCTTGCTGCCGCGCTTTAGAGCGTCTTGCATCATCAATCCGACCCCATAGGAAGAAGAAGCCAGCGGATTGCGCCGATCCTTTGGATAGAGATTGAGCCCAATACAGCTCGCCACATCCAAGATCGCGAGTTTTTTTTCTTCATTGTACGCATAGGCGGCCCGGATCCTTCTTCCTTGCAGATCCAAAGTATCGACTTCGATCATTTTCCCATGGATATAATGACATAAAATATCCGCGAAGCCCTCTCCGCCATCGGCCATTGGAAACAGCTGTGTATTCATTGTTCGAGAAGAGCGTTCCAATCCTTTTTTAACGCTTGCGCACGCTTCAAAAGAGCTCATGCAACCTTTAAAAGAATCACACGCGATCAAAACATTCATGAACGATCATCACCCTCCTTGTTGTGCATTCCATTTTATTTTACCACAAAGCTTGGTAGCAAAAATATCCTTCCTGTTCTATAATATGTAAGACCTAACGGAGGTTCCATTCGATGCAGAAAAAAAACATCTTGATCGCGGTGAGCGGTGGTATCGCCGCCTACAAAGCCTGCGATCTTGTCAGCCGACTCGGCAAAAAAGGATACTCGATCAAAGTGATCATGACCCGATCTGCCACCCAGTTCGTCGCCCCGATCACCTTCGAAGCCTTAAGTCACAATAAATGCGAAACCCAAGTTTTTGATGAAACCAACGAAGACCCGATCGCCCATATCACTTTGGCGAAATGGGCCGATGTCTTCGTGCTCGTTCCTGCTACCGCCAATATCATCGCCAAGATCGTTCATGGCATCGCCGACGATCTAGTGAGCACGACCGCGCTAGCGTGTTATTGTCCAAAGATCATCTGTCCAGCGATGAATGTCCATATGTATGAAAATACAGTCACACAAGAAAACATCCTTCGCGCAAAACAGCTAGGCTATACGATCGTCGAACCCGAAACAGGCCTTCTCGCCTGTCAAGATGTTGGAAAAGGCAAACTGGCCAGTCTCGACACGATCCAAGAAGCGATCGAGTCGATCTTTGATGAAAAGCTCCTAGAAGGAAAACGCGTTTTAGTCAATGCTGGGCCTACGATCGAAGCGCTCGATCCGGTCCGTTTCATTTCGAACCACTCTTCTGGAAAACAAGGCTACGCCATCGCCCAAGCGGCAAAAAAGCTAGGCGCCAAAGTGACTCTCATTTCTGGACCTGTCGCTTTAGAGCCGATCCCAGGAATCGAAACGATCTACATTCAAAGCGCCCAAGACATGATGGATGCTGTACAAGCTCGTTTTGAAGACAATGACTATTTTATTTTAGCGGCCGCTATCTCCGATTACCGTCCTAAAGAGACCGCTCCTCAAAAGATGAAAAAACAAGGAGATACGATGGAGATCGAACTCGTTAAAAATCCCGATATCCTCGCTTGGCTAGGCACCCATAAAAAAGAAGGACAGATCGTTTGCGGCTTCGCGATGGAAACAGAAAATCTTGAACACAACGCGCAAGAAAAATGCATCAAGAAAAACTGCGACCTGCTCATCGGAAACAATCTGTTCACCCAAGGGGCAGGCTTTCAGACACCGACCAATGTTGTGACTCTTTTCACGAAAGACACGATCGAGCCACTCGGAAAAATGAGCAAAGAAGAAGTTGGCGAATTGATTTTAAAAACAATGAAACAAATGGAGGACCATAACACATGCTCGTAGCGATCGATGTAGGAAATACCAATATAACGATTGGCGTCTTTAAACACGAAAATTTAATTGCCAATTATCGTCTGACCACCAAGATCAAACGGACAAGCGACGAATATGGCTCTTCTCTCGTCAACTTTTTGACGGCGGCAGGTATCGATGTAAAAGATGTGAACGATGTGATCGTCTCTAGCGTCGTTCCCAAGATCATGCATTCCTTTCGAAACGGAATCAAAAAATTCTTGAACATCGATCCGATCATCGTTCGTCCAGGCATCAAGACAGGCATCAGCGTCCAGCTCGAAAATCCAAAAAGCGTCGGGTCAGACCGCATTGCCGATTGCGCAGGCGCCTATCACGAATATGGCGGACCTGTGCTTGTTGTTGATTTTGGGACCGCCACCACCTATGACTATGTCACAAAAGAAGGCCACTTCAAGGCGGGAGCGATCGGCGTAGGGATCGAATCGGGCGCCAACGCGCTTTGGGGACAAACCGCTCAGCTGCCAGAAATCGAAATCAAACGCCCAAGCACGATCTTAGCGAAAAACACCCAGACAGAAATGCAAGCTGGAATTTTCTATCAATGTCTTGGCGGCTTTGAAATGACCGTCAAGCAGTTCCGCAAAGAGCTCAAAGAAGACTTCAAAGTCATCGCGACAGGCGGGCTCGGCCGCGTGATCTGCGATTATACAGATTTTATCGACGTCTACGATCCCAATTTGATCTTCAAAGGCTTGAAAGTCATCTATGAAAAAAACAAAGACGAAAAAAAGGAAGAGCGCAACGTTCAATAACGCTCTTCCTTTTCATATTGTAAGATCTTTTCATAAAGCATCGATAAGCACGGTGTCTCGATTCCCTTTTTTTCAGCCATCGGGATCAGAGTGCCACTAAAAAGCATCACTTCGCTTTTTCGACGCGCCAAACGATCTTGCGCCATGCTCGGCATCGAATTTGGATCCAAATTCTGGATCGCCTCGATCCACGCATTGATCTCTTGATCGTCGATCGCGACCTCATAGGCTACAAATACGTGCTGCACCTCTTTCATTGTTTTATAAAACAAATCGTATAAAAGCGGATGCGAACAAACTTTTCCATATGTGCATTGATAAACCGCGCAAATTTGATTGATCGCGCAATTGAGCATGAGCTTCGAATATTGATCATGGATGATATCGTTCGAAACGACATATGGAAAATCGATCCGATCGAAAAAAGCGCACAATTTCGCAAAACTTTCTTCTTGACCGCTTTTTTCCATCCCGATCACGAGCTCACCTGTTTTCGTATACGACAAGCTGTCGCCCTCATATTTCGCATCCATCTTTTGCGAGATCGCGCGAATGACAGGCTGCGGATACCGTTCCATGAGCAGATCGTCGCTCACGATCCCGTTCAAGCCCGAAATCAAGATCGTATCTTCTTTCAAGAACGGCTCGATCATAGTAAGCGCCGCATCAAAATCTTTCATCTTCGTCGTGATCAAAACTAGATCGACAGGATACACATCCCTATTCGTTACATAAGAAAATGTTCTCGATACGCCATTGATTCGGTACTCGCTCGCTTCATATCTTTGTTTTCGTTTTTCATCCACGAGAAACGCAAAATCGTTTCCCACCTTTTCTTCGATCAAAGAGCCAAACAAACCACCGACCGCGCCTCGGCCGACGACGAGCACCTTTTCGATCTCAGACATGATGAAAAGGCTCCTTTTCCGTTTGGATAAAGTCGACAAGCATCATCTCTTCTCCTTCCATCTCATATTCGAGAATACAACCATTGCGAAAATCCTTCGGATCTAGGATCCCTTTTTTTCGAGGCAGCGAGCGGAACAATCCGGAAACAGGGATCCCATGCGTGACAAACAGCACCGAATGATGATCGTTTTGTTTCATGACATGCAAAATCAAACGAAAAACGCGGACGACCGCTTCTTCATACGTTTCTCCGCCAACGGATTTAAAAAAATTCATTCGATCTTCAACAGGAATGTCCGTATGCTTCCACCCATCGTATTTGCCAAAACTCATCTCGCGAAGCGCTTGGCTTGTATATTGTGGAACTTGGATCGGAGCGATGATCTGCATCATGTCGATCGCTCTAGAAAGGTCGGAGCTGTAGGCGTGATCAAATGTGATCCCCTTTTTTTGAAAATAGTCGCGGACCTTTTTGGCTTGCTCTCTTCCTTTTTGCGTCAGAGGCGAATCTTTCCAGCCTTGGCACCGTTTTTCAACATTGAACTGCGTTTGTCCATGACGGACAATGTAGATCTTTTTCTTCATTCCATTTCCTTCTTTTTCTTTTTCAATGCTTTATATCGCTCAAGCTTTTCGTTTTGACAAAAACTCGTGAAAGGACATTCCTGGCATTTTGGATGTCTAGCCGTGCAGAAATATCGTCCAAAAAAGATAAAATCGTGATGAGCTTGATTCCATAATGCCCGCGGGATCTTTCTTTTGAGCTTTTCCTCCACCTTTTCTACGCTATCATCCACTTTCGCTAAGCCGAGACGCTTGCTTACGCGATCGACATGCGTATCGACTGCGAAACTAGGAATATCGAAAGCCACACTGCGAACGACATTCGCTGTTTTTCTTCCCACACCTGCCAAAGACTGAAGCTCTTTATACGTGCTTGGCACGACGCCATCGAACTTCTCAACAAGATCTTTGGAAAGAGCGATAATGTTTTTGGCTTTCGAGTGATACAATCCGATCGTTCGAATATAGCCTTCGACATCTTCGAGATCGGCTTTCGCGAGCGAAAAAGGATCTGGATAGCGTGTAAAGAGCGCTGGCGTGACTTTGTTGACCGAAGCGTCGGTCGTTTGCGCCGAAAGAACGACCGCTATAAGCAGCTGAAATGTGCTTTCATGATAAAGCTCGCAATGGGCGTTAGGAAAGATCTTCTCGATCTCGTATACGATTTCTTCGCCGCTCATCGTTTACCACTCTCCAGCTCTTCTGTGCTCAATCCTTTGTTGCGCCATGAGACAAGGACATTTTCAATATAGTTCAAGCTTTTTTTATCGTAGACGACCGCCTCGTTCAAAGCGCATACGACTTGCCGTTCGCCGAATGTCTCACACAAGTCGAGGATCTTTTGCATTTCAAAGACAGAAAGATCACGACCAAACTCTTCTTCAAAATCAGAGATGATGCTTTTGGAAAGAGAAACCCCCGAAGGATTCGCGTTTTTCATCAATCCATCCATCAAAAAGCAGACTTTGCCTTGCACCACATCGATCTTTAAATACCCGCGCGAAGAAAGGATATTAAAGATCGTGTCCACTTCTTCTTCGCTGATCTTGGCTTTGGCGGCAAAAACTTCCGGAGAGATCGGTAAATTATGCGCGTTGGCATCTAAGATCAGCAAAGCGATCAACGCTTCTCGAGCGTCGAGATGCAGATCCTCTAGATGCGCGAACAACCAAGCGACTTGATTGAACCAAGGCTCGTTCCATGGATCTTTTTTCGCCATATCATTCCTTCCTTTCATAAACGTTTTCTAGCGTATCATAGTTCAGCAGCAAAAGTGTGTTTTTCCCTCTCACCTCATAACAAGGCGCGCTATAGCCAAAAGTCAGATCGATCGTCTCCGCATCGATCCCATACTCTTCTTTGGCCACTTGGCGCACTTTGGCATAGTCAAGAGTCGAAAGATCGCGGACGGCGATCTCTTCGCACTTCTGATTGAACCAATAGACATTTTCTGTCGTATAGCCAGAATACGTGACATATTCAAATATATTTTGTTCAAGGCCTTTGATATCTGGCACTTGTTTTTGGATCTTGGCATACGCGGCTTGCAGTTGTTCTTCATGCAGGCGGGCCGGCCCGCTGATAAACAAGCTCCATAATAAAGCGATCAGGCAAACGAGCGTGCACGCAAGGACGAAACTGAGCCACGGTCCATAATATTTTGGTTTTTTCTTTTTGATCTCGCTCATATTGTTTATTCTAATCCATTTATAGGAATTAGAAAAGCTACCTTCACAAAAGGCAGCTTATAAACACCATTCATTGATGAATTTAGCGGCTTGCTCGCTCGCTTTTTGAGCGAAAGCGGAAAACTCCATCGGATTGTCGTGATGAAAAACGACATCCGAAAGCGTGCGGATGATCAAGCATGGAGTATGGAAGGCGTTGCACACTTGGGCGATCGCTCCCCCTTCCATTTCTGAGCAGGCGCTTTCCGGAAAGTTTTGCTTCAATGTATCAAAGTCGCTTTGACGAGCCATAAAAAGATCTTGGGTCGCGATCACGCCGGTCTGATAAGGGATCCCGATCTTTTGGGCGATCGATTCCGCTTTTTGAATCAAGGCGGGTTCGATCGGATAACGAAGTCCAAGCCCTTCTTCTCCATCGAGTGGACTCGTGTCAAAATCGGCTTGGATCGCTTCGTTCGAGATCACAAGATCAAGAACTTGCTGATTTTCGAGCAAGCCGCCCGCGACACCTACATTGATCACCAATTCAACTGGTGCTTCCATCAAAAGGATCGTAGTGCTCATGCTCGCGCTGCATTTGCCAATCCCTGCCAAACAGGCGATGACTTCTTGTTCATGGATCTTTCCTCGATACAGTTTGCAAGTCGCAATTTGTCGTTCGCTTTCGATCTCCATATATTTTAAGATCGCTTGCAGCTCCGATTCCATCGCGCATAAGATTCCTATCATTGCTCTTTTCCTTTCTTTTGTACGATATAAAAATATTTTTCTCCGCTCTGGATACCTTCTTGATCGAAATCGGTACGAATATCGACGATCGTAAAGAATCGCTCCAGTTGTTCATGAAGCCATGTGGGCTCATACACTCTTTGGATATGATGCTCTTGCTGGATCGTTCCATCGAGTTTATAAAACGCGAAGTCTTGATAAATGAAATCATCCTCGGCCATGATCGACCATTGGTATTGTACGCCATCTTCGAATTCGCCCGTCTCGTTGAACTCTTCCTGAAATTCTTCGAGCCTATCCAAAGAATGCGTATCGAATAGAAAATACCCGCTATTGCTTAGATGGGCATCCACTTCACGAAAGAGGTGGATCAAATCTTCTGGATCTAAAATGTAGTTGATGCTGTCGCAAAGACAAAGGATCGCCTCGTATTGGCCACATTCCTTTAGATCCAGCATATTTCCTGTAAAATAGTGGATCGATTGACTGTCTTGTTTTTGTTTGGCTTCGGTAATCATTTCTTCGCTCAGATCTAGAGCGTCGATATGGACTCCATCTTGAGCAAGGCGACGTGTGATTTCTCCCGAACCACACGCCAGCTCTAAGATCGAAGAACCGATCTTGACGGTGTGGATCCAATCATACCAGGCGCTGGTCGCTTGATCGTCTTTGACGAGCGCGTCGTAATAATGGGCAAGCGTATTATAGATCATACCGTTTAGATGGGACGTCTCCATAGAGCTTGTCGAGATTGTAGACGTGTCTTTCTTCTTCGACAAAGAGATGAACGACGATATCTTTCAAGTCGATCAAGATCCAACGCGAATTGGAATCGCCCTCTTGACGAATCTCTCCTGTATAATTGGCGTCTTTGAGCTTTTCACGAATATTGGTCGCGATCGCGTTGTTTTGACGCAAGTTGCTCGAAGAAGCGACGATCATCGTATCTACGAAAGGCGTGACCATCGATACGTCGTATTCGATGATATCTTCCCCTTTTCTCTCGGAGATCGCTTTGAGTACTATTTCTAAAACGTTCATTGTGTTCCTTCTTTCCGTTTTTGCTGGATATATTTATCGTTTTGGTCTTTTGTGAGATCAAAACCGTGGTCGATATCTTTTTCGCACGCTTTGATGAGCGCGGAACTATCGTATCCACGTAAGGGATCGAGCTTGTCGGCGCAATAGACGATCTTCGCGTACGGTTCATCGCTCAACCCAAGCACGTGCCAGCGGATGGCGTTTTTGATTTGACGGTCTTTGATCCCAAAAACACGATCGATCACTTCACCACCCACAAATCCATGCCAGATCGAAGTGGAGGCGTTTACGTATTGAGGGGCGATCGCTTCGACCCAAGGTCTCATTTGGTCTGGCAGCATCGATTTGCACACGTCGTGAAAGAGGCCTGCTAAATACGCTTTTTGAGGATCCAATCCATTGCCTTGGGCGAATCTTTCGCAAAGCTTGGCGACCGAAAGGCTATGCAAAAAGCGATGATGGCGCACTCTTGATTTGACGAAATCTTGAATGTAGAGCCGATTGGCATAGATATATTCGAGAACACGGGGATCGACATAATTCAAGCCATTCCCTTCTCGGATCATGCTTGAAGAGACAGGGACTTGTTTCATTGGCATGCATTCTAGATCATAGTCGTTGCGGCCAAAGCTTCCATCTCGATCGACACAAATAAAATGGGCCATGCTCACAAGCTTGTCCACGTTTTTCCAATCTTGGAATTGAGCCATTTGATCACTGCCGATCAAAACATAGAACTCGGTGTCTGGCTCGTCTTTGAGCAGTTTTTTAAGGGTATGGTAAGTATACGATTTCTTCTTGCGATCGAGCTCGATCGGATTGAGCTTGAAGGTCGCTTCGTCTTGAATCGCGATTTCGACCATCTTTTTACGATGTTCATCCTCGGTGAGCTCGCGATCCTTCAACGGTGTCTGGTGGGTGGGAATATACCATACTTCATCGACCCCTAACTCCTTTTTGGCAAGCTTTCCCATTTCAATGTGGCCTAGATGGATCGGATCGAACGATCCACCAATAATGGCGACTCGTTTCATGCTTTGAGTCCCATTTTGTTTTCTTTGCTGCGACGATAGAGAATAAACGTCCGTCCAACGATATGAACGACTTGAGCATGGGTGGCGGCCGCGCATTCTATGGCTGCTTCTCTAACGTCGATCGGCGTCGTCTTCAGTAAAGAGACTTTGACGAGCTCATGCGCTTCGAGCGCGTCGTCGAGAGTCTGGTATAAATTAGCGGAAAGTCCTGTCTTTCCGATCTGGATCAAAGCCTGTAGATCGTGGGCTTTTGTTCGTAAATATTTTTTATCTTGATTGCTGAGCATTATATCATTGCCTTTCTAAATGTGACTTGGATGCCTTTATGGACTTTGACGTAGATCTTTTCGATCGAGCCCGAAACACAGAACCAGCCAAGTCCATGGATCACGATATCGAGCTTCCCTTCAAAAGGGGGCGCTTGATATGTATGCATCGTTTTAAGCGATAAATCGAGTGTTGGCGAAAGCATTTCGCCAAGATGATTTTTCCAAAGCGCATCCGCGTTTTCCAATTTTCCGCGATGGATCGGAAGCGAATTGGAGAAATAGGCGACGATCGTCGCCTTGCCTTTTGTATACACATCGAGGCGTACAAGTCCACCTACCGCAAAGGACTGGTTCTCATAAACTTGCGTGACTAAAGGGCGGATCGGTTTGGTCGGGATCAATTGCTTGAGCTGCTTTGGATCGATCAAGGTGAGGATACTGCGGTGGTTTTCGATGCCTGGCGTGTCGTAGATCGTATACCCATCTTTTTTGATCGTGACTAAATCGAGCGTAGTGCCTGGATTTCTTGATGTCGTCAGATCCGTGGAGGCTAAAAGCTTATTGATCAAGGTCGATTTTCCTGAATTGGCGACACCCATGAAGATCACGTGTTTGTCCTTGGCGTAGTGTTCGATCGCCTCTTCTAAACGCTTGATCGAATGTTGGGCTTCTTCGCCATTTTTAAGGAGTCCTCCTAGAATGATCTTGCCATCGACATGAATATCTTCTTCTTTTAAACGCTCGTCCACGAATTCGAAGATCTTTTTGTCGGCGAGCGTTTTTGGCAAGACATCGCGTTTGGTCAAGACCATGATGATCTTTTTATTGGGCAGCTTGTGGTTGAGCCGCGAAATGATCGAAGACTCGAACGTGAACAAGTCGACGACCCAAAAGATCACGCCCTCTAAAGCGTCGATCTTTTCGAATGTTTCATTGGATTCGATGCCTTGTTGCATATTGATCGTCAGATCTCCATAATGGCGGATCCGATAGCACCGCTGACAATACGAAGAGTCGAGAGTCGGGACATAGCCTGGCGCGTTTTCGTTTTCGTTTTGCAGCAAGACTCCGCACCCTTTACAATATTTAGTCATCGAATTCCCCCTTTTTGAAAATGTGTTTTTTCGAATAATGACGGTAGATAAAATTTTCAAAAAAGCGATTGATGCGCGTATCGAATTTATCTTTTTCAATGATCGGTGCTGTCAAGATCTTATAGCAGCCAGCCAAAGAGGCGCCGAGCATGTCCGTAAGAAGCTGATCGCCTAAAAGAGCCGTTTGTTTTGGGGCGACATGATAATAGCGCATCGCTTTTTTGATATTTCTTGGTGTTGGTTTGAACGACAAGTAAAAGACGTGTTCGACATCGAGATCTTTGGCGAAGCGTTTGGCGCGCTTAGGCGAAGCGTTGGAAACGAGCGCCACATCGAGTCCGCTATGTTCGACTTTCTTTAAGAACTTTTTTACTTTTTCGTTCGAATCCGGGTCGTTATAAGCGACCAAAGTATTGTCGATATCACAAAGCAACAAGCGTATTCCTGCTTTTTTTAAGCGCTGGATATCGATATTTTCAAAATTGCGAACATAATAGTCCGGTTTAAAATAATGCTTCATGCATTTTCCTTTCCAAAATGGTCCATGAGGGCGTATGCGCTTTTGATCCCATCGATCGCGCTGCTCACGATCCCTCCCGCGTAGCCGCTTCCTTCTCCGCACGGGTAAAGTCCATAAATGCTGCTCATTCGATTTTCTTTCGCCCGGACAAGACGAAGGCTTGGATTGCTCCGAGATTCGATCGCGCTCAAGATGGCGCCTGAAGTCACGAAGCCAGGCACTTTCTTTTCAAAATCGAGCAGCGCCTCATGCAAAGACTGATTGACGGCTTTAGAAAACAAAGTGTTGAGATCGACAAACTCGTAGCCTAAGCAATAAGTCGGCTTAACGCCTTCAAGTTCCTGGCTCACTTTGCCTTGTAGATAATCTTTGGCAAGCTGGACAGGCGCTTTATAGTCGCTTGTCATTCGATAGGCTTTTTTTTCAAGATTTTCGATGTATTTTTCACCAGCGAATAGTTCTGTTCCATAATCGTCTTCATTGATCTGGACAAGCAAGGCCGAATTCGCGTTTTCTCCGCTTCGAGAAGCGTAGGACATGCCATTGATGACAAGCTGTCCTTCTTGCGCTTCGCTTGGGATCACATATCCGCCAGGACACATGCAAAATGTATAGACGCCTTTTTTGTTGGATGTCATCGTCGTCAGCGTATAGCGGGCCGGGATCAAGCGCGGGTCGTCTTTAAAATCGCCTAGCATCGCCTGATTGATGAACTCTTGAGTGTGTTCGATACGTACGCCGATCGGGAATGGCTTGTTTTCAAGATGAAGGCCTCGCTCATAAAGAGCGTGGATCGTATCCGAGGCGCTATGTCCGATCGCTAAGATACAAGCTTGGCACGCCACTTCTTCGCCATTGACGATCAGGGCCTTTAATCGATCTTCGTGCACGATTATATCGTCGAGCTTGGCATGGAAATAGAAAGTGGCTCCCATTTCGATCATCGCTTGGCGCATGTTTTCGATGATCTCAACAAAGGCATCGGTGCCAATGTGTGGATAGGCATCGACTAAAATATCCGGATCCGCTCCATATTGGACGAGTTCTTCTAGCACTTTCCGCAAGAGCGGATCTTTCGAGCGGCACGTCAGTTTCCCATCCGAAAAAGCGCCTGCTCCTCCTTCTCCAAACTGGACGTTGCTTTCAGGATCTAAGGGTCCGCCTTTCCAAAAGGCATCGACATCTTTTTGGCGCTGGCGTATAGAAGCTCCGCGCTCGATGATGATCGGTCGATAGCCATGTTGACATAGGGCCAGAGCGGCAAACATGCCAGCAGGTCCAAAGCCGACAACGACAGGCCGCGAGTTTAATGGATGTTCTCCTTTGGGAACGAAATGATCTTTCTCGTCTGGTTTTTTAATGACGTCTTTTTGCTTTAAGTACTTTTTTTCATGATGGACTTTCGCGTCGATCGTAAAGGAGAAGCGGACCTCATGCTTTCGAGCGTCCACGCTTCTTCGATGAATATGAAAATCGATCAAATCTGCACTTGGCATTTTTAATTTTTTTAAAAGTTGTTCGCGGATCTTGCTTCGATCATCCGCATCGCATATTACTTGATGTACTCGAATCATGGATTCATTGTATCACCGGATGTTTTTGTGTGGCAACATTTAGGACTTTTCGGATTGGCTATCTCGTCTTGGCTCCTCTTTGGTATAATGAAAAAAAGAAAGAGAGTAGTCTTATGAAACTGCATTATCGGGGAAAATACGATCTAGATCCAAATTTGCTTCCTGTAGCCGAAGCGAAAGAAGGCGCCGTCCAATTCGAAGAAGCCACCAATACAGAAGAGCTTGCGAAAAAAGCCAATAGAGTCGCGTTTGCGCTTTTGATCCTTTTATTCATTCCGATCGTGATGCTCCATCGGCTCAAGGCGGATTCGTTTGCTTTTTGGATCGGGTGCCTGCTCTCTCTTTTCTGCGCTTTGCCGCATGAGTTGCTGCACGCCCTCTGTTTTAAAGAGGATGTGTATCTATACACCAACTTGAGGCAAGGAATGCTTTTTGTGATTGGAACCGAGCCTATGAGCAAAGGGCGATTTATCTTTTTGTCTTTGCTTCCGAATCTTGTTTTTGGGCTTGTTCCTTACTTTCTTGGTTTGATCTATCCTTCCTTGAGCCTTTTATTAGGGCTAGGCTGGTCTTCTCTGGCGATGGGAACTGGCGATTATATCAATGTCTATCACGCTTTGAAACAAATGCCAAAAGGCGCGCTCACCTATATGTCCGGCTTCCATAGCTATTGGTTTATGCCAGAGCAAAAATAAGCAGCACATTCATTGTGCTGCTTATGCTTTGAATAATTCAGGATGTTTCTTTACAAAATGATGCGCCAATCCATCGTGATCGTTGTCGAGTTCTGTGATCTCATCGGCGCACGCTTTCGTGTCTTCCGTCCCGTTTTTCAAACAGATCCCAAGTCCTGCTGCTTTGAGCATTTCGTTGTCGTTGGTCGTATCGCCGCAAGCGATGATCTGCCCGTTATCAAGATCGAGCTGCTGACAGAGGATCGGTAAAGCGATCGCTTTTGAAACTGCCGGGTCGCTGACTTCCATCAATGTCGACTGCGTCTTGAACCATTTTAGCCCTGGTGTCTCGATCGTTTTTAAATACTGTTCCATTTGATCGATCGTTTCTTTTTGCCTTGTCCTAAACATCACCTTGACGCAAGGTTCTTTACACATTGTCTCAAGATCCACTTGCACGGGTTCTTTTCCTGATTTGATCGCAGAAGTCTTGATCACTTCATTGACTTCTAAAGAGTGGATCTGAGAGCCCCGATATAAAAAAGGAATACATTCAAAATGATCGAGCATCAAATGGGTCGCAGTTTTTAATTGTTCTGGGCTCAATTCATGAGAGAGAGAATACGTGTTCGTGACGTTGTTCTGGATCTCGCACCCGTTCAAGCCAACAAGAACATCAAATTGAAAAGGAAGGTCCCAATTTTGCGTATGAAACGTAATATCATCGACTGGCCGTCCAGAAGCGATGCCAAGAAGGATCCCATGCTCGTGCAAAGAGGTCAAGATCTTTTTCGTGTAGGGAAGCATCTTCCAATCTGTGTTCAATAACGTGCCGTCTATATCCATCAAGATCAGTTTTTGTTTTCTCATCATATATATAGACTATCATTTCAAGCGTCTTTTTTAAAGCGCTTTCAGTCATTCCATGATACGATTGAAAAAAGCGAGGAAAACACTATGTCTGACCATCCTTTCGATTACAAAACATGGATCCGTCAGCATCATGACGATTCGATCCAATTCGAAAAAATTCGCGCGGATCACTATGAGCTTGGCAACGGGGCTGGAAGTGCCACGATCCGTTTCTATGACAATGATCTTGTAGAAATCAGCATCGCCCGCAAAAAAGACAACGAGATCCAATACTATTTGCATTTTCAAATCAAAGACAAAGAACACGCCCAGCAAATGTATCTTGAGATGATCGAGGCTCTCAAAGCGATGGAAGATGAGCAAGTCGTCAAGATCCTTTTATGCTGTTCTTCCGGGTTCACGACTTCCTATTTTGCTCAACGCTTGAATGAAGCCGCAAAGCAGCTAAGCCTAGACTATGAATTCGATGCCACTTCGTATTTTGATCTTTACTCAAGAGCGGAAGGATATGACATGATCTTGATCGCTCCGCAGATCGGTTACATGCTAAAGAAATTTAAAAAGGCGTTGCCAAAAAAGCGGGTCTGCCAGATCCCGACTTCTTTGTTCGCCTCGTACAATACGGGGGCCACATTTTCCTTTATCCAAGAGCAGCTCAAGGAGCATCGCCAACAAAGTCAAGAAAAGAACTCATTGTTCAGCGACTGCAGGACCGATTGTCCAAATCATCAAGAAACGGTGCTTGCGATCGCCGAATTGTATGATGGCAATTCGATCCAAGTCTATATCCATATTTATAAAAAGGGCGAAGTCCTTTTTGATGATGTTGTCATCAAACCAAACTTTCAAAAAATCGTCTTGTTCGATTTGATCCAATACGCTCTTGGGCAAGTCGAGGGTGTCGATTTGATCGTACTGGCTGTGCCTGGCATCATCAAAGAAGGGACGATCATCGATTTCCCGCAGCGAGGTCTTAAAAATTATCCGATGAAGAAGCGGATCGAAGAGCGATTCCATATCAAAACGACTTTGATCAACAACACCAACGCAATCGCGCTCGGTTTTGCCTACCAGCATCCGGAGCATGAGATCGTGACCTACCATTCGCAACCATATGGAAGAGCGATGGGCGGTCAAGGAACTGTCGTTCACCAAAATCTGATCAACGGCATAAGCGGGATCAGCGGCGAGATCAAATTCTTTTTGCCACGCATGCAGTTTTCAAATGAGCTCGCTCGTCTTGCTAAAACCGATTTTGGGACCCAGGAAATCGTGACCAACGCCTTGCTTCCGACGATTTCTTTGATCGGGCCCGATATTATCGTTTTAAGAGCGCCATTGATCAACGACTTAGAGGAATTGAAGAAGCGGATCGCCACCTTTATCCCATGTGACGCGATGCCTGAAATCGTCATGATCGAGGATATCAAGCCTTTTTTATTCCGCGGGATCGCCGAATACGCGTGCTCCTTTCTTCAAGAAACGGAATGAAGTCTCGACTTTTTCATCGCTTCATAGCCGATCCAGATCGTCCACATATAGGCGCATGTCTTAGGAATCATAAGCATCCCGATCATTGGGATCTTTTCCGCCCATAAGACGACCGGAATATAAAATGCGAAACTCAATACAATCGTAAGAGCCATCCATCGAAACGCGCGATCGCGCGTTTCTTTTACTTTCCAAGCGAATAGAAGGATGATCACCGCTCCCAAAAGCGCAAACGGCACGTTTCGAATGATTCCCCAGGCGATTGGCGGATGGGCGTTGAGCCATTCATTTTGAGGAAACATGCAAAGAACGATCCGAACTAGCGCCAAGCCATAAACGAGCGCGTTTAGTTTTGGCGTCTTTTTCATTCCATACCGTTTTTTCCAGACTTCAAACAACAAAACATAAAAGATCGTCATCGTGATCGATGTGATCCATTTTCCAACACCTAAAGCCGCAGTATAGTTTTCTAGGCCCGTGGTGCATAAGGCGTACGCTCTCGGGATCAAATGGAACGCGTCTCCAGCACCTAAAACGATTGCCATCCAGCCAAACAAACGATATTGCGAGCGTGGACGACTTCTTTTGATCATCAAGATCCCGATCACCGTCACGAACGCGAGATACAAAATATCAAAACTAGTTTCGAAGACTGCTCTCATTTGAGATCTCCTTTCCTTTTCTTTTGTACGATCGCTTTTCCATAGCTGCAGCCAAAAAGAAGGCCTGCCCAAAACAAAGAAGCGCCCAGTCCGGTATAAAACACCGCGATAAAGCTGGAGGGAAGCCAATGAAATGTACGAATCATGATCCCGCCAATCATCATGACGGCCATGATGATATACGATTTTGCATCAAAGAACTTTAAGACAAATTGCTTTTCTTGAATATAGTCTAAGATGCGTTGGGTGTGTTTTTGAACGAGCTTGCCAAACACAAACCACTGAAACACGCAAAAGACAACGATCGATAAAGCGATCGTGTACCAATGGATATAGGGTGGATATTCTTGAAGCCCGATCCTTAAAATATTGAAGCCGGCAAAGATCCAGACGATCGATGCGATCAGCAACAAAGTCGTTTTTTGAACTTTCATCCTTTTCATCTCCTAGTCATAAAGCACGCGATGCACGATTTCAAGAACGATTTTTGGATCATACTCGCCTCTCAAAGCTAAATTTTGCAGCATGGAAAAGAGCGTGTGCGCGAATGCTTTTGGGGTAAAAGAAGCATTGAACGCGTCTTTTCGGATCTTGGGATCTTTCATAAGAACGCTTATTAGACTTTCCTCGATATGGTCCCAGATTTTGTGCATATGTTTCTGCCCTTCTTTTTGTTCATTTTTCTCAAAGTAGATCGCGTGTAGTCGAAAAAAGTCGGGATATAGAGTTTGCGATTCTTCAAGTCTTTGCATGACCCATTCGATCCAAGCGTCTACGTCTTTAGGCGAGCTCTCCATATTTGAAGGATGGAAGATCTCTAGCCAGACGCTTTCGATCGTCTCTGAAATAAGGTCCGTTTTTGAATCGAAATAGTTGTAGATCGATTCAATCGAAACGTGGCAGGCTTGGGCGATCGCTCGGATGCTGATAGATCGATATCCTTTTGTTTGCAGGATATAGCGGGATTGTTTTAAGATTTCTTGCTTGGATGTGACAATCGTATTCATAGTTCCTCCCAAAGTGAACATTGTTCATTATAGACTCTTTTGTTTCTTTGTCGAACTGGACACAAAAGTGATTTCTCTTTATTCATTGAATGATTAAATTTTTATTCGTTGCTTATATTTTATATTATTGCTTATTTTAAATATATATTATAATATTAATTCAACCGTTATTCACGGATCCCTATCACAGGATAGAAAGGAGGCCCCTATGAAACAAAACATCACAAACTGGTCGAATGTATTCATGGTGTCTCCTTCTTTTTTTCGATAAGAGCGTTTCTTCATGAATCCATTGGCCCCCTATTGTAAATAGAAAGGTCAAAAGGAATGAAAATCACAAACGAAATCAAAAATTTAACTTCTCATCTTCAATCTTTTTTTCATCTGCTCGTGCAGATGAAGCTTCAGAACACAACTGTAAAACTGCTTTTATGCGCACTGGCGACCGGCCTTTTCGAGATCCTTTTTTCTCTGGCATACGCCCGGACCTTGGATCAAATTGCGCTTGAGGCGCTATGGCCCGTTATGCTCGTTTCCGGATTATGTCTTGCAAAGAGCGGAGCCATTCTCTTTCAAACAATACTGGACTGGCTGAGCCACACAAACCGCAACGCCATGATCGCCAAACTGCGCCATGAAATGATGCATTCCATCCTGAATATGGACTATGAATATTTTCTAACATTTTCCAAAGGAGAGCTCATCGACAAGATCCAGGCCTCCACCTTTGATCTGGCCGACAATCTTGGCATGTTCCTGCCCGATCTTTTCCGGCATGTCGTGATCGGAACGATCACGCTGGCTGCCGCCTTCTGCTTTGCGCCCGCACTTTCCTTCGTTTTTCTCGTCCTATGCATACTAATGTTAATAACACAAATCTATGGCGGAAAATTTTGTGAAAAGCCGATGAACGAAATGATCGCTATGCGTAATAGGCGGGACTCCTGTATCCACGAACTGCTTTCCCACACAAAAACGATCCAGATTTTTGATCTGGAATCTTTTGAAAAGAAACAGTTCCATCAGTCATCCGAACATTTTATCGCCTCTTTTTCCAAAGCCATGCAACGTCTGGCGTCTGCGTTCAGTCCGGCGCGGATCTTTAATGACTGCGCGATCCTGTTTCCTTGCGTTCTGGCCGTCTTTGCGGTACGCGATCATACGCTGTCTCTTGAGCGGTTTTTCACTCTGCTGTTTCTTTGGAACATCTGCGCACAAGAATGGAAAGGACTCGACGCCATATTCGGCAATCTGCCCGGACTGCTTGCCAATTACCGCGATCTTGATCAAATCTGGAACATGCCAAAAGAAAGAACTATTTCATACCCTATTCCTGAAGATACAGTACTCCTTGAAATCAAAGATCTAGGATATGCCTATCATGACAAAACACCAGTCTTTGCCAATGAGTCCTTAAAGGTCAATTTTGAAGAAAAAATTGCTATTGCCGGAAAAAACGGGTGTGGAAAAACAACATTTCTGCGCTGTATTGCCGGCCTGTATACCCGCTATACCGGAGTAGTAGCCCGATCTCAATCTCTCAAAATCAGCTACGCCGGACAACGTCCGGGATGGTTCGAAGCTAGTTTTCGCGACAATCTCGATCCGTTACATATCCATTCCGACCAAGAGATCCACGCCTATCTCAAAGCATTCGATCTCGATTATCTATGTGGTAGGATCGATCAGATCCCTGCCGATCTGTCGGGTGGCGAAAAACAGCGGCTAGCCATCATTCGATCTTTGCTCGAAGACCCGGATATTTTGCTTTTGGATGAGGCAACGAGCGCCGTAGACGCAAAAATTGCCCGCACCATTCATGAACAGCTAACATCTAGACCGCATCTTGCACTTCTTTCGATTGTGCATGATCCTTCCGTGCTTGATTTGTATGACCAGGTCCTTGTTCTTGACTCAAAGGAAGGACAACACTATGAATAAGTCATGGCAAACAATCCGGCTTCTCATCAAAGAAAGCCCGAAATATTGGCGCCTTTCCATCCTGGGCGCCATCCTTGCTTCCCTGCCCTGGTTTGTTTCGACATGGATTGTTTCGTGGTTTCTTGCAAAGGCTATTGACCAGGTGAATGATATGGCTTGGGATCCGGTCGGAGCATTCATCTTCGTCCTTTTTGTGATCATAATGTTGCGTGTACCGGTTGTATATGGATATCGTCTTAATTCATGGGCTGCCGAAAAGCTTTCTGCCCGCTTTCAATGGAAACTGCTTCGCTCATGGAATCGAAGAGATCCAGCTGATGTTTCGATTTCTTTCAATGAAACATTGACCCGGATCCTGAACGATTGCGCGCAGTCCCTTTCCGAGTTTTTCTTTCAAGGCTTTGGCTTGAAAATACTAGAGCCAGTCCTGACTGGTGTGATTGCCTTGGTCGTTCTCTGGATGCTGCAATGGAAAATCGCTCTGCTTTCGATCGGACTTGGCGTCGTTTTATCGATCTTTACGATCAAGTTCACAAAAACGATCGAAGATCTGCATGCTGCACTTCAAACCAAAAACGACCAGTTGAACCAGATTTTTAATGATAATTTATCCAATATGGAAACGATCAAAGCGATGGATCTAAGATCCCTAAAGCTCGATCAGTTCGATCGTTGCAGCTGTGAGATCCAAACCACAGCCAATCAGTTGGCAAAAATAGAGATTCTATTAAAAACGCTCCCAAAGCTTGGCGAACTGATCCTGATCGTCTTCACGTTGCGCTTTTCGGTTCTTGATCCGGCTTTTCCGGTTGGCAATATCGTTCTAGTCGTAGCCATGCAAGTGTTTGTGAACAATTTGTTCTCCAACTTTGGAACGATGCGTAATGAGATCGTCAAAACAGCCATTCATGCGCATAGGATCCTCGATACGCTCGATGAGTTGCACAGCTCTGAGCGAAAAGAGAATAAAGCCATATCTTTTCCGGACCCTGTTACATTTTTTCAAATGGATCACATCTATTTTTCCTATGGAAACCAATCAATCTTACGAGATGTTTGTCTTGTTGCGAAGAAGGGAGAGCTGATGATATTAAAAGCGCCTTCAGGAAGTGGAAAATCGACTTTGCTTGATATTATCCAGGGATGGAGACAAGCAGAACACGGAACAATTTTGTGGAATGGCCAAAAACACATTCATTGCGGACTTTTTGAAACAAGAAAGAAGATCCGGCTATTTGGGCAAGCCCCTGTGCTTTTTCAAGGAACCATTCGAGAAAACATTGAACTCGCCGCATCTAGACCTTTAAACGAAGAAGAACTGAAAAAGATAGCCGTATCGGTCAACTGGAAAAATTGCGAAATGGAAACCATGATCGAAGAGGGAGGTTCGAATTTATCGGGAGGCCAGCGACAGAAAATCACATTGATGCAGGCGCTCGTGAGCGATGTGGACGTTTTGCTTCTCGATGAACCAGCATCGGCTCTGGATCAAAAGAGCGAAGAAGTGGTATACGAAACTTTGAATCGACTCAAACAAGAAAAAATCCTTTTGATCGCGACGCATCGACCTTTACTGATTCGCAAAGCGGACAGCATCTACTCTTGGCAAAACAAAAAATGGGTTCATATCGACCCATAAGATAACTTAAAGCATTTTCATCAAAAAGAATCCATTTAAACGCTCCCCTTAAAACGGATAAGCGAAATTTCTAAATAGAAGCTTTGTAAGGGGAGCGTTTTAGCATATTGTCGAGTTGTATAACGATCAAAATTTCTGTTTAAAAAAACAAATAAAATTTACTCAATTCCCATAGACTACGCCTTCCGCTTTTTAATTTGAACTTATCTCCAACATTTTAAGGTTAAATGATGGAAATAGTTTCTTAACAATCTGCAATTATTTTTAGGTATCCTGATAGAAAATAGGAAATTTTTCCGTAAATCGAACACAAAAAAAGCTTCCCGTTTGCAGGAAGCTAAAGATCAAATCAAATTATTCAAGATCGGATACTTTTCTTTTTCCCGTACGATCAAGGAAGCAAGTCCTTGCGATAAAGCGATCGTCAAGAAATAGACGACAAGATTGGCGTTTGGAAAAAACATGAACAAGATCCGAACGAATAAGATATGCGATGTATAGATAATCAAAGAATCGTAGCGCAAGATCTTGTACTGTTGGCGATACGGGATCTTTACCGCCAGTAAATAATTGACTAAAAAGTACGTGGCCGGCACGAGCATCAAATACATACAGCTCAAATCATACATCATGCCGATCCGAGTATAGATCCAAACTTCCAAGATCAAAAGCGCGAAGCAGATCGAAAATGCGATCAAGCTCACCCTTGTTGGAAGCCTTCTTGTCTTCGCTAACAATAAACCGAGCGCCAAATACATCGGTCCAAAGAAAAACCCATCTCGCGCCGTGACTAGTGTTTTCGTAAAAAAGCCATATAAGATAGATACATAAGGCAGTTTTTCCCACAATGGCGCGTATACGTTGATCAAATATCCGATCAAGTAAAGAGCAAAGGCTAGTTTAAGCGTAAAGGAAAGTCCTTTTCGCTTATAGATCTGATACACGATTGCCATCCCGATGATAAGAGCTGGCAAAAACCATAGATGATAATAGCTTCCATTCAAGAAAAAATCACGAATATAGGCGAAGATCGAAATCAGTGAAAAGCCAGAACTCGCATAATTCCAAATCGTATAAGGAAGATAAATCACCGTCCAGATCAAATACAGCTTCAAGATCCGCCATTCATAGTGTTTAAAACGAAAGTCGTTTTCCTCTTCATCCTCGCTCCATTTCCGAAAAAAGAAATAGCCCGATACGACAAAGAAAAATGGGACCGCCAGCCGGCAAACCGTCTGGATAAAATACGTATTGAACGTTTTAGAAATATCGACAAACGGATACACATGGATACATACGACAAGCAGTGCAGAAATGTAGCGGGCGATATCGATCGCCCCAAATTGTTTTCCCCTCATAATTCCCCTAATTCTATTTTTTTGGCAGTCTAGGCAGCCTAGAGGCCAAGGATGTCAGCGTTTCATTGTTGATGGTGTTCGTCATTCTAGAAATACGGTCGATCGTCACTCGATTTCCTTCTTGTTCGCCAACGATCACCGCTTCATCGCCCTCTTGCACGCCTTCGATCTCTGTCACATCCGCCATGCATTGATCCATACAAATGTTTCCGATCAATTTAGCCTTTTTCCCATGAAGCAGCACTTCTAGGCCTTGATTGGAGACAAGACGAGAAAGTCCATCCGCGTATCCGATCGAAAGTGTCGCGACCTTCGTTGGCTTTTGAGCGACAAAATGCCGTCCATAGCTCACGCTTTCTCCGGCTTTGATCCACTTCACCAAACTCACATTGGCTTTTAAAGTCAAGATCGGCTTCAGATCAAGATGATAGGCAGTGTCGATCGAATCATCGCTCGTCATACCGTTGAACAAAAGCCCAGGCCGGCAATAATCGAAACCAAGATCCCCATAATTCAAGATCCCATAACTATTTTGAATGTGACGCAAACCAGGATCGATCCCTTCCTCTTTTAAATAAGAGATCGCTTCCTCAAACAATTCGATTTGATGTTTCGTGAAGCGTCGAGCGTCTTGTCCAAGGTCATCGCTGACAGGAAAGTGGGAAAAGATCCCCTCCACTCTTAAATACGGCAATTCATAGATCGTTTTGAGCGCTTCTATTTCTTTGTGCCCATCCTGAAAAGGAATCCCGATGCGATTCATTCCCGTATCCAATTTAAGATGCCCGCGAACGACAACATCCTTCGCTTTGGCAAAGTCATTGAGCTTCTTGACGTACTCTTCCGAAAGGAACGACTGCACAAGGTCGTATTCAACAAGTTTTGAAAAGTGTTCTGGCGGAGTATAGCCTAGAATCAAAATATTTTCTTGGATCCCGCCTTCTCTCAGCTCGATGGCCTCATCGACACTCGAAACCCCAAAATAATCAATCCCAAGATCTCTTAATGTTTTTGCGATCGGCAAAGCGCCAAGACCATAGGCGTTGGCTTTGACGATCCCCATGACCTTGGTCTTGTTCATGAGCTTTTGGATCTCTTTCAAGTTGTGCTCGATCGTATCATAATCGATCTCGCACCAAGCGCGTGAATACGCTTCTAGCATGCACTGACCTCTTTTTCCATCGCAAGATCGATCAAAAGATCGATCAATTCAGTAAAGGAGATCCCTGCAGCTTGCATCATACTTGGATAACGGGAAGTCGCTGTGAAGCCAGGAAGCGTATTGATCTCGTTAAGAACGATCTCGTTTTCTTCGGTCACGAACATATCGACACGCGCCATCCCCGTGCATCCCATGATTCGGAACGCTTTTTTCGCCAATGCTTGCGCGTTGGCGAATGTTTGTCCATCAATACGAGCTGGACAATAAATATTAGCGCCTTTCATCGCGTACTTGCCTTCAAAATCAAAGATGGCGCTTTGGATCTCGATCTCGTCGACACTACCGACCTGGATCTGATCATTTCCTAAAACGGCGCAGCCGATCTCGAAGCCATTGATCGCTTCTTCGATCAAGATCTTTCCTCTTCCATCCCATTTGAACGCGTCTTTTTTCGCTTCTTCAAATTGGCTCTTTTCTTCGACAAAATGAACACCATAGCTGCTTCCCGCGTTGCATGGCTTGATGACCCACGGGAGCGGAAGCTGTTCTTGGATCTCTTCAAAGCTTGGCTGCTCTTCCCATGCCTTCAAACAAATATATCGGGCGCAAGGAATGTGCGCTTGATCGCATAAAATATGCATAATCTCTTTATCCATGCACATCGCCGAGGCGAGAATATCGCTTCCTACATAATGAATATTCATCATTTGCGCCAATCCTTGGAAGGCGCCATCTTCTCCATTTTTTCCATGGAGCACCGGGAATATCACATCGAGAGGAATAAAAATCTCATTGTCCTTGTCATAGACGCCTTTATGCATCCAAGAACAAGGATGAATATACTCTTCTTTTTTCCACGTATCGCTTTCGATTGCTTCGATCGGACCCGTATAAATAAAGAATTGTCCGCCTTCATCGATTCCAATGCACGTTATATCGTATTTTGAGCGGTCGATCTGGTGTAGAAAACTGCCTGTCGAATGCAGCGAAACCGAATATTCACTGCTTTGTCCTCCAAAAACGACCCCCAATTTCAATTTTGCCATACTTCCTCCTGCTGTTAATTGTTTTACGATCGTATCCATCGCCATTGCCCGGCTTCCTTTGATCAAGATCACGCAATCCTCTTGAAGCAAAGGAAGCAAAGCCTGCACGATTTCTTCTTTCGTTTGAAAAGATGCTCCATTCTCGCCAAACGCCTTCGCGCTTTCTACGCTCAATGGACCATATGTATAAAGCTGGTCGACACCATGCTCTTTAGCGTACTTGCCAATCGAAGCGTGGAGTTCTCTTTCTTCATTTCCTAGATCCAGCATATCACCTAAGATGGCGATATGCTTTTGAGCCGGAAGGGCAAGGAGCGTATCGATCGCCGCCTTGGCGCTTTCCGGATTCGATTTATATGAATCGTCGAGAACGCGGGCATGCTGAAGCGTGAGCAGCTGTGTCCGCATCTTCGTCATTTCTAAGTTTTTAAGTCCTTGTAAGATCGTCGCATCCTCGATACCATCGTATTTGGCCGCAAGAATGACCGGCAATGCGTTCATCGCTTGATGGGCGCCCAAAGCATGCAGCTCGATCAAATCCTGGATGCCATTGGTTTTAAAGAAGATCGAATCTTTTCCATAATCGATCGAGGAAACGATCGAAAGCGTACCGCCTTGGCCAAAGGATCGGATCGTTTTGCTCGGATCGAGTTTTTTCTCTTGCAGTACTTCTTCGATTTCCGGCGATTCTTTATTGTAGATCAATACGCCACCTTCCTTGAGTCCATCATAGATCTCGAGCTTCGCTTCGGCGATCTGCTTTTTTCCGCCTAGATTTTCCATATGGGCGGAACCGATCGTCGTAATGATTGCAATATCCGGGGGCGCGATCCTGGTCAAATAGGCGATCTCGCCTTTGTTTTCCATTCCCATTTCAAGGATCGCGACTTGCAGATCGGCATCAAAGTCTAAGATCGTCAAAGGAAGTCCGATCTCATTGTTTCGATTACCTGGTGTCGCCGCGCTCTTCTTTACAAGAGAATAGACACTTTTCAACATATCTTTACAGCTCGTCTTGCCATTGGACCCCGTGATCGCGATCACTTCGGCATCTAAAGAAGCTAAATACGCTTGCGCGAGCTGGCCTAGCGCTTCGATCGTATCTTCCACCAAGATCAAAGGGATCCCTTCTGGATAAGGGGTATGATCTTTTTGCCAAAAAGCAAGAGCGGCTTGTCCGTTTTTAACTTGTTCAATAAATGAATGCCCGTCATTGTGAGCGCCTACGATCGGAACGTATACATTGCCTTTTTGCACATTTCTCGAATCGATCGTTACGCCTTTTACGATTGTGTCTGGATCGTATGGTCCGTAAACTTCACTTTGCATGTAGGTCGCGATTTCCGCGATGGTCTTTTGAATCATTTTTGAGCCTCCATTTGGAAAACATTATAGCACAGCTTCTCGCAAATAGAGAGGAAGCCGAAAAAAAACACATATCCCTCTTGAAAACGGTTTCATTTGTGTTTTGTGACCGATAAAAAGCTTTTTTTTGAACAATTTGGAGGAAAAACGTAAAAAATAGAAGCAATTCCCCCACAAATTTGTGATTTTGGTCATTTTCACATATTTTTACAAATTTATCCCATATATTACGATTCAGGTTATGCTATACTGTTAAACAAGCAAGGAACAGAAGGCCTTGCCGGTATGAAATCGTGAATAGATATTCATACTATTTTCTATCCCCTTAATTTTATGGAAAGCCAGGCCTCCCCTTAGCCTGGCTTTTCATATGCGTTGGGGGTCAAGGAGGGAGAAAAAATGGATATTTTTTGTCAAATCGCACAAGGTTCGATTCCAAGTCATAAGGTGTATGAGGACGATCAAGTGATCGCGTTTTTCGATATAGCACCTACGAGCTATGGACATACGCTAGTCGTTCCCAAACAGCATTGTGATTCTTTTTTAGATTGTCCGCCAGAACTACTCAGTCATGTGATGGAAGTCGCACAAAAGCTGGCCAATAAGCTGATGGATCATCTCAACTGCGATGGGATCAATATTTTGAGCAACGCCAAAGAAGCGGCCGGACAAAGCGTTCCGCATTTTCATGTCCATTTGATTCCTCGATATGAAGATTCGCCAAAAGATCTTGTCGAGATCCGTTTCCACGAAATCGAGAAACCAGATTTTGAACAGCTCATCGCCAATCTCAGCCGATAATAGATGCCACAAGGTATCTTTTTTTTATTTTTGTATTCGCTGAATTATAATTAGATCAACCAAAAAGAGGAGGTTTTCTATGAAAAAAACCGCGATCATATTATTAGCCGACGGATTTGAAGAAATCGAAGCCATCACACCATATGATCTGCTCAATGAAGCAGGCGTTGAAACAAAACTCATTTCTGTTTCCGACGAAACGAATGTGACAGGAACTAACGGCCTGAAAGTCATTGCGGATGGACTGCTTAAAGAAATCGATGCCAAAAAAGCCGATTGCTTGATCATTCCAGGAGGCGCTGGCTATCAGATCTTAAAAAAAGAGCAGAGCGTTCTCGATTTGATCCAATCTTTTGCCAAGCAACCCGATAAAGTCCTAGGAGCGATTTGCGCAGGCAGTTCGATTTTAGGCGAGCTCGGCATTTACCAAGGAAAAAACTATACTTGCGTTCCTGGCTTGAATGGCGATTTTGGCGGTCACTATGAAAAAGTTCACGCCGTGATCGATGGAAATCTAGTCACAGGAATTTCAGTCGGCGGCGCGATGGACTTTGCCTACGATCTTGTCGAAGTCCTCTGTTCTAAAGAAAAGAAAGAGGCGCTTGAGCGTCAAACGTGCACGATCGTTTAAACGATCACATTTCAATTCACTAAAAAAAGCCATGGATCATCCTAAGTTCCATGACTTTTTTAGAATCGGGCCCGCATTTCTTCTGGCAAATAGCAAGCCAATTCCAACACAAGCTCAAATACATACGTGCAAGGCCTTGCTTGGGAAGGCCTTTTCTTTTGTTGTTGGAGGGCGAGCTTTTTCGCGCTTTGTACAGCAAGATGCGGATCGCCGATCTTCAATACGATCTCGAAAAGATCCTGTTCCTGTTTTTTGTACGTTAAAAACCCGTGTTTGCGAAAGATCTTTTTTAATAGCCGAATATATTCATCCCGATGAAACAAAGTTTGATAATAAGAAAAATGCAGCAAGATCCACAACTCGAAGCATTCGTTGCTCCAGGCGCATCGATACGTGTTGCCGCCTTTTCGTTTTTGATCGAGTTCTTTAACTTTTTGGATCGTTTCATCAAAATTCTTGGCCACAAAATCATCCCGATCGAACACGAGCCAAATATGACTTTGCTTGATCTCATTTTTTCGAATATAGTTTTGCGCAAACTCTAAGATCCTCAGCGTTTCTTTTCCTAGTCCAAAGCAGTTGATCTTCACTTGTTCTGGATCGGCATATCGAACGAATCCTTCAAAATAATTGGGCTCCGTCTTTTTCCCTTCGCAAAAAATATAATACGTTTCCATGGACTATTGCGGCATTCGTTCAGAATTCAGCTCCATATGGACGCTTCCTTCTTCGATCGTATATTGTGAGCCATAGACCCGTTCGATATAACTTCCATAATTCGCGCTCGCTTGCTCCGCTTCTGACATATACGCTTTTTCACCATAAATGTTTCGAGCCAAGATTTGCTCGCTTTCATTGATATCGGGAACAAGCACCATATAATAGATCGTCTTCTCTTCCCCATCTTCATTGGCTTTGATTTGGAACAAACCAATGAACTTATCGCTGTTATCAATACTATTGGACTTTAAAAACGCGAAGTAAACGAGCTTTTGCTCAACAATCGAGCCGTTCGATTCAAAATTGAGGGCGTCATAGCTCAGCACCTCTTTTTTATGCGAACCGAGATACGAATCCATGGATTCTTGCACTTTGAGCAAAAAGGAGCGATTCATCTCTTGGATCGAATCGATTCGATTTGGCAGTCCTTCGACAATAACTTCTTTATCAGGATTTACGATCTGAAAATGATATTGCTGCGCGAGAGCCTCGTCATAATGCGACTGGATATGGAGGACATCTCCATTGGATAAAGCTTCATTGGGCTCGATCGTATACGTTAGCGTATCATAAAACTCTTGGATCCTTTGATTGAGATCTTCTTCTCCTGATTTTGCCTCGACACTCGCTCTGCCATTTTCCCCTGAATAATACAGACGGATGTTCTTTGTGACATCGAGCTCGATCGTCCGCAAGAAAAAGAAGTACGCCACTAAGATCAGCCCGACGCACATCAACAGCAAGGAAACTAAATAAATCGCTTTACTTTTGATCGTTTCTTTGGAAATCATACTCTCATCTCCTAATCAAAATATCGTGCATTTTTTATAGACCGTTCCACATAATCGAGCATCGGCTTGTCGACCTTGGCCTGCAAGATCTCTTTCGCGTCTTGCACACAGACTTCCATGATCGCAGGATCTTTTTCAAAATCGCCAAGGATGAAAGTCGGCAAGCCCGATTGACGCGTTCCTAGCAAGTCACCTGGCCCACGAGATTGTAGATCATAAGCCGAGATCGCAAACCCATCATTCAGGCTCTCTAGCTTCTTCAAACGCTCGATCGCTTCTGGATCCTTCGTTTTCGACAACAAAAAACAAACCCCTTGTTCTTTGCCTCTCGCGCTTCTTCCCCGAAGCTGATGGAGCGTGGACAAGCCAAAGCGGTGGGCGTCATAAATGACCATCATCATCGCGTTAGGAACATCGATCCCTACCTCGATGACGGTCGTCGAGACGAGCAGATCGATCTCATGATCCGCAAAACGCTGCATGATCTCCTCTTTCTCTTCCGCCTTCATCCGTCCATGCAATAAAGCCACCCGATATTTTGAAGGTAGCGTTTTGAGCATGCCTTCATACACTGTCGTGACCGATTTTAGATTCGTCTCTAAATTCTCGTCGATCATCGGACACACCACATAGCACTGCCTTCCCGTATCGATCCCCGAAAGGATCTCTTTCAAGATCGGTTTCATGCTTGAAGTAGGCACATACTTGGTCTTGACCGGCTTTCTGCCTGGCGGCATCGTCTTGATCGATGAAAGTCGGATATCTCCATACAAAAAGTGGGCATACGTTCTTGGGATCGGCGTAGCGGACATCATCAAAAAGTCGACATTCGCTCCTTTTTCCAACAGCGCCCTTCGCTGATTGACCCCAAAGCGCTGCTGTTCGTCCGTCACGACAAGTCCAAGATTTTCAAAATTGACTTTTTCTTGAAACAAAGCGTGCGTGCCAACGACCATCCGAACATCTCCCGACTCCAAGCCAGAGAGGACTTCTCTTTTTTCTTTGGCCGGCAAAGAAGAGACGAGAAGCTTGATCGGAAGACCGAGCTTTTGCATCGTGGCATAGTGCTGACGAGCCAAGATCTCGGTAGGCGCAAGAAAAGCGCTTTGATATCCTGCTAGATCGCATGCCATGATCGAAAACATGCCTACAACCGTTTTCCCGCTTCCAACATCCCCTTGCACCATACGGTACATGATAGTGTCCGATCGTAGATCGCGGATCACATCCTGTATTGCTTTATTTTGATCTTCCGTGAGCGGAAAAGGAAGCGAATCGATCTTTTCCTGGATCACGCTTTCATCGAACACTTTCGCTTCTTTGCCAATATTTTGTACTTGCTGGCCTTGCACACAGCATTGAAAACATAAAAACTCCTCATACTTCAAAGTCCGGATCGCTTGATGCAGTTGCGCAAAGGAGCGTGGAAAATGGATCCATTCATACGCTTGCTTTTGTGAAAGGAGCCGATACTTTTCTCGATATCTTTGCGGGATCAGATCCGGGATCTCGTCGACTTTTTTCAAAGCTGCTTTGATGCTCGCGCTCATATCGCTTGGCTTCATCGCTTTGCTCAGCGAATAAACAGGCTTCAATCCTGTTTGATCTCGAAGCGGCTTTAAATTGTAGTTGCTGGCAACAAGCTTGTTGTTGCCTTGATAATGGCCAAAAAGCGTGATCGGATTTCCAAATTGAAACTGCGAGATCCAAGGGCGATTGAATAAACTCACTTCGATCTCTTCATTCCACGCGATGATCCGAAACTTGACCATAGAACGGTTTTTTCCAAGACGGATCAATGTGGGCTTGGAGGCGATCAAGCCTTCGACAGCGACCATTTCATTAACCTCCCATTTCTCGAAAGGGATCGCTTGAATATCCTCGTAGCGGAACGGATACGTTTTGAGCAGGTCTTCCACCGTATGGATATTCATCTTTGTCAAAAGGCCAAATCGCCTAGCGGTGAGCTTGAGTTCGCTTAGTTCCATAGGCATTACACTTCTCTTGAATGAAGGCGACAAAGTTGAGCTCTAAATACGCGTATAAAAAACCAATCATAAATAAGAAAAAAAGGATCATGAACATTTGCCCGAGCGGAAGGTTGGCCGCCATCGCCAAAAAAAGACTCATCATCCAAGAAAACATCGGATTGCCCACGTAAAAAAGAGAATGCACGATCACAGGCACATTAAATCCGCCCGCTAAAGAAAGCGTCCCTCCACTGAGCGTATCGATCGCCATCATGAACAACAACATAGCGCAATACATATTCAAGATCACTTTATAATGCGCTTTGAAGACCCCAAAAGTATAGGTCTTGATTTCTTGAAAGCTTCGTTTTCCCATAAACAACGCATAATAATACACAAGCTGGAATGGGATCATAAAGATCAAGAAAAAGACGGAAACTAGCTGCATGAGCACCATGAGCCACATTTGATTTTGTTCGATCGCGACTAGGGCGAGAGGAATCAAAAGCGCAGAGACTAGCAAGATATAGATCCCCTGCAAGATCAAGACGCGCAAAAGAGTGCCAAAATCTAGTTTTTCTTTCTGACTCGTCCAGACTTTCGTACAGATCCAATACATTCCGATCGAAGACAGTAAAGACAATACGACCTGGATCGCGTAGACACTGCGCGAAGAAAGTTGCGAAGAATACGTAAATAGATAGACTAAATTGTATAAAAAAGACAAAACGATCGTCCAGATCAGCGCCTTCCAGATCGAGTAGATGTGAAAATGCGAAAAAAACGACTGCATATTTTTCATAAAAATCTCCTTATTTCTTTATTTTACCTCACTTTCTTTTTCCAAGCAAAAGAGCGAACGAATCGTATTGATGCCCGATGCTCAGATCGATCTCGATCGGCTTTGGACAATAACGCTTCGCGATCTGAAGAAGCGTGTTTTCATTGTTGTAGTGCAAGAATTCGCTGAAATTCCCTAAAATCAGCCGATCGATCTGCTCAAAAACGCCCATTTCAGCCAATTGCGCAAAATAGCTTTCGATCCTTTCCTGCTTGCCTGAATAGCTTTCTAAAAAAAGATGACATCCATGCACGTCTGGAAAATAAGGCGTTCCTGCCAACTTTAAAAAGCAGCGAACATTTCCTCCTACCAGACGATCAGAATATTTAATCAGATCCTCGTTTTTATGAAATAAAAAATCGAGCAGCTCTTTGCTTTTTCCATGATTGCAAATCTGATAGAGAATCGTTTCTTTATAAGGAAGCAGCGCGTCGAGAACGCAAGTCACATCGCTATATCCCATAAAGATCGTGCGCGAATTTTTATAAGCGGCAAGATCCAAATACGGAAGTGTCGTATTCGCAAGATCTCCGCCCGATACATCGCAAATATAATCGAATGTATCTTCTTTGATCCAAGTGTTGAATACATCTGCCTTTTCTTTAGGAGAAGCGAGCGGATCGTACAAGTGTTTGGAGATGCTGACTTGGATCGAGTGGCGCTGAAGAAAATCGATCGTTTCCGTGATCGGGTACGAGAGAGCGTTGGATAAATTCAATAAACCAATTTTTAGAGTTTTCATATATTTTTTCCTTCTTTTTTTCTATAATTATAAACGTAAAACAGAAAGGAGTCTTTGAGGATGAGTAATGACTTTCAAAAGACAGTGATCAAATTTTCGAACGCCTTTGGCCCTAGCGGCATGGAAGAAGAGGTCCAATCGATCGTCAAGGAACACTTTACGATCGAGACGGATACGATCCAAAATACGTTCGTATTTTTGAACGAGAAAGAAGGACTTCCGACTTTGCTTCTAGACGCCCATGCAGATGAGGTCGGATTTATGGTCCAATCGATTTTAGAAAATGGACGGTTGAGTTTTTTGCCTATTGGAGGGTGGGATCCGAGCAATATCGTATCGTGTCCGGTAAAGATCAAAACCAAAAAAGGCTTTGTATCCGGAATCGTCGCGAGCATTCCTCCCCACTTTATGCGTGAAGATCAAAAAGGGCGCAAGATCGATTTTGACGATCTAGTGATCGATGTTGGAACGAGCTATAAAGAAGAAAGCATCGCTCTAGGCATCGAGCCTGGAGATTTTATCGTGCCCGATGTTCAATGTGACTATATTCCTAGTCTTCAAGTATTCAAAGGCAAGGCGTTCGATTGCCGCATCGGATGCGCCGCTCTTTTCGAAACATTAAAGATCTTAGAGAATAAGGAGCTTCCTGTAAATGTGATCGGTTTGTTTTCAGCCCAAGAAGAGGTGGGAGAACGTGGCATAGAATGCGCGCTTCAAAAGATACATCCTCAGCTAGCGATCTGTTTTGAAGGATGTCCTAGCGATGATACATTTGAAGCCAAAGACAAGATCCAGTCCGCAATGGCTAAAGGCGTGATGCTTCGGGCGATGGATCGCAGCATGATCACGCATCCAAAATGGCAACGCTACGCTCTTGAGATCGCGAAGAAATACGATATTCCTTATCAAGTCGCTGTACGCAAAGGGGGCGGAACGAATGGAGGCATCTTGCATGTTCATGATATTCCCACGATCGTCATCGGGATCCCAGTCCGGTATGCGCACGCGAGCGTAGGCTTTTGCTCCGAAAAAGATCTCGAGGGAGCGATCGAGCTCGCTTGCCAGATCGCAATGAGCCTCGATAGAAAAGCGCTTCAAGCACTAGGCGTACTTCCCGCCTAGAATCATGGTATGATGCTCGAAAAGGAGGAATAGGATGAAAAAGAAAAAAGTTGTCATCAAAATGAAAGATGGGAAAGAAATGGTTGGAGAATTATATCCAGAAATTGCTCCAAAAACAGTCGAAAACTTTGAAAAGCTCGCCAATGAAGGCTTCTATGATGGTTTGACGTTCCATCGGATCATTCCTGGATTCATGATTCAAGGCGGCGATCCAAAAGGAAATGGTACTGGCGGTCCTGGCTATACGATTCCTGGCGAATTCAATTCGAATGGTTTTAAAAACGATTTGAAGCATACTCGCGGCATCTTATCGATGGCTAGAGCAATGGATCCAAACTCCGCAGGCAGTCAATTCTTTATCATGCATGCCGACGCCCCTCATCTCGATGGGGATTATGCTGGTTTTGGCTTGATCACAGAAGGCTTAGATGAACTTGATGCGATCGCAGGCACGCCAACAGATTGGCAAGATCGTCCAAAAAAGCCTCAAGTGATCGAATCGATCCGGGTCGAGGACTAAATGAATCAAGAAGAGCTTAAATCCAAACTAAGTCCTGAGCAGTTCGAAGTCACTCAGCATGGGGCTACCGAACGCCCATTTACTGGAGAATACAACGATCATTTTGAAAAAGGGATCTATGTCGATGTCGTCGATGGTTCCCCGCTCTTTGTATCGAGCGACAAATTCGAATCGAGCTGTGGCTGGCCTGCTTTTTCAAAACCGATCGATCAAGACGCTCTGATCGGTCTTGAAGATCGAAGCTATGGCATGCATCGAATCGAAGTGCGAAGCAAGCGCGCCGATTCGCATTTAGGGCATGTGTTCAATGATGGTCCTAAAGAGTCGGGTGGTCTTCGCTTCTGTATCAATTCGGCGGCCTTGCGCTTCATTCCTCTCGATCAAATGGAACAAGAAGGGTATGGAAAATATATCCCGCTCGTGAAATAAAAACGATGAAAGAAGTGATCGAGGCGATCCGTCAAGTCAATCAAGAACGCGACTGGGATCAATTTCATACGCCCGAAAATCTAGCCAAGTCGATCGTGATCGAGGCGGCAGAGCTTTTGGAGTGTTTCCAATGGAAAAGCGATTATGACTCAAAACAAGAGGTGGAAGAAGAGATCGCAGACGTTTTATCGTATTGTTTGCAGTTGTGCGATATCTTAGATCTCGATCCAAGAGAGATCGTCCTTAAAAAGCTCGAAAAAACTAAGAAGAAATATCCGGTGGAAAAAGCGAAAGGAAAAAGCACAAAATACGACAAGCTCTAAAAAACGGTCCATTTTTATATGAACCGTTTTTTTTATTGCTCGTTTTTTTGTTGATTCCGATACGCTTCTTCCCACTCGGTCGGGACGCTTGAATCGACACCTTGTTCTAAGACGCTTGCGTGTTCGAGCGTTTCGAAAATCAAAAACAACATATATTGATCAAATGTCAAACCAAGAGAATTGGCTTTCTCTTTTAAAAATTGGACGTGGAATTGTTCTTCGCTCATCATAAGTAGCATATCTCCTTTAATGGCTATACAGTACCTAAATCGATTTCAAAATGCGAACCGTTTGCCTGCCATTATTTATAGACCGCCCACGCGTAGCTCGTTTCTGAAAGGACCGTGTTCTTGTCCCAATTCCGTGTATTCTTATTCGAGTTCGGATCAAGCACGTGATATTCTCCATTCTCGAGCGCGTTGACGACGATAAAGTGACCGACCCGGGTAAAATGGCCTGGCGCTACAGAAAGAAGCAGCGTCTTGCCTTGCGAAAGCGCCTCGTCAAAGGAAGCCTCGCTGATCGGAATGCTTTCAATGTGGTTGCCATATTGGCTGGCCGCCGCGTCAAGAAGCGCATGCGAAGTCCCTACACCATCTACAAAATAGCCATTGTCTTGCGAAAATTTAGCGAGCGCGTAAGGGGTGATAGAGGGATCTTGATTCAAATAAGAAAAGATCATCGCCAAACTTGTCGGCGCGCATCCTGCGAACACGATATTCGAGCTTCCATATGGAAGATAGCCCCACCTCTCGTCCCATTGCAGAAGGTGAGGCACCGAATCCAGCGATTCTGTCAAGTTTCCTGGTTCTGGCGTATGTCCATTCAAGGTGTGGTATTTTTCCACAAAAGGAAGCCGGTCAATATCGCGGCTCAAAAAGACAAGATAATCGTCTGGGAGTTCTAGATCGTCATACAGCTTTTTATAACGAAGTCCATCTGTGACTGGATCGAGTTTTGTATAGCGGTCGAGATCTTCTTTCGAGATCCAATTCTTGTTTTTCGTTTCTTCGATTCCTTCATATGCGTTTGCGTTGTCGCTTTTCGCCGCCGCCTTTAAGGCGTCGAACGCTTCCGCATCCAGATTGCGGGTATTTTGCCAATTCTCGATTTCATCGAGCGTTTTTTGGCGCTGATGTTCGATGGCTGTCAGTTCTTCTTTCCGGTTTGTTTTCGTTGTCTGTACGCCCCAATACACTAAGCCAGCCTGGATAAGGACGAGGACTAGGATCAAGACGACAAGTCTTCTTTTTTTGATTCTTCTTTTTCGCATAAATTTCCTTCTTTATGTGCTTTTGCGGATCTTCAATTTGCATGGCAGCACGAGCCGGAATGGCAAATGGATCTTTTTATCGAGTTCATTGAGCAGCATCATCGCTCCATACGCGCCCATTTCTTCCATGGGCGCATGGATCGTTGTCAGTGGCGGGCTAGTGAAGCTGGCGTCTTGAATATCGTCAAAGCCGATCAAGGCGATATCTTCCGGGATACGGAGTCCTTCTTCTTGGATGGCTTTCATGGCGCCGATCGCGATCGGATCCGAGCAGCAGATAAGGGCGCTAGGAAGACTGTTTCCTTTGAATAAGTTCTTCATCATCGAATAGCCGGATTCTTTTGAATATCGATCGATCAGCACGTAGGGATTGTATTCTAGACCTTCTTGTTTGGCAAGGTTCAGAAACGTATGGATCCGCTGATCGCGATAGACGCTTCCATCCTCCAATACTTCATAGCCGGCAAGCAAGCCGATCTTGTGATGGCCTAGTTCTTGGAGATGCGAGAGCGCTTGAGTGATCGCGTTAGAAAAATCTAAAGCGATCGTGTTGTATTCGATCGTCTCTGTTTCCATGTCTAAAAAGATCACGACAGGATATCGTGTCGTGAGTTCTTTCATTTCTCGGCTTGAAAACTTGCCAAGCGCGATCAATCCATCAATGCCTTGTAAAATGCTTTGGTCTAGATCGTCTTTGAATACACGGATGATCTTGACTTTTCGCTTTCCTAAGTAAGATTCGATCCCTTTGCGGACATTGATATAGTAAGGGTCATTGAGCTCTTGCTCGATCGAATACCAATGGAGCAAACCGATCGTTAAGATCTTGTCTTGTTTTTTTCCTTTTTTTTGATAGCCCGTCGTCTGTACGGCCTCCAAGATATGTTGTTGGGTCTCTTCCGGGATTGAGAGTGTCGGATCGTTGTTTAAAAAGCGAGAGATCGTGGAGACAGACACATTGGCGAGCTTCGCTACGTCTTTTAGAGTTGTCATTGTATCTATTATAATCAAATTCTTTTCAAATAGGAACGATTAATTTACTTCATAATTTTAGTAAATTTTATAATTAATTTTACTAAATTAATTGACATTATTTTCCTTGCTACTATAATAATAAGCAAGAAGAGGAGACTTTATGAACCACGCTATCAATCAATTGATCCAATATGGTTTGGATCATGGCCTAATCGATCCATACGATCGATATTATGTTGCCAACACGCTGATCGATCTCTTTTCTCTTTCTCAATACGAAGAAGAGTCGATCGAGCCAAATCCTGTTTGTCTGCAGGACGTATTGAATACGATGCTCGATCATGCGATCGAACAAGGAATGATCGAGGATACGATCACGCAAAAAGATCTATTGGATACACGGATCATGAATACACTTATGCCTCGTCCTAGCGAAGTTGTTCACCATTTTGAAGAACTGAAAGAACAGGATCCAAAAAAAGCGACCGACTATTTTTACGATCTATCGATCCACTCCAACTATATCCGAATGGATCGGATCAAAAAAAATATCGAGTTCATGATCGAATCCAAATACGCGCCGATGAAGATCACGATCAATTTGTCAAAGCCTGAAAAAGATCCAAAAGAGATCGCAAAAGCCAGCGCCCTTCCTTCGAGTCAATATCCAAAATGTCTTTTATGCAAAGAGAATGTTGGTTTTGCGGGCACGCTCAATCATCCGGCTCGGCAAAACCATCGCATCCTTCCTTTGTCGCTAGCGCATGGATCGTACGCTTTCCAGTATTCGCCCTATGTTTATTACGATCAACATTGTATTATTTTAAATGAAGAACATACACCGATGCGGATCGATCAAGACACATTCGAAAACTTGTTTTCGTTTGTAGAACAGTTTCCTCATTATATGTTAGGAAGCAATACGGATATTCCGATCGTTGGCGGATCGATCTTGTCCCATGATCATTATCAAGGTGGCGCCGCACATTTCCCGATCGAAGAAGCCAAAGCTTTTTATAGCGACTCCCTTCCGAATATGGATGTCGAGCTTTTAGAGTGGCCGCTTTCCACGATCCGACTTTCTTCAAGATCGAAAGAAGCGCTTGTCAAAGCGAGCATGCAGATCTTAGAAGCGTGGAAGAAGTATGAAGACACAGATCGAGAGATCATTCCTTACACCAATGGCACTCGTCATAATGCGATCACGCCAATCGTCCGCAAAAAAAACGGGAAGTTCGAGATTGATCTTGTCTTAAGGAACAATCGAACGAGCGAACAATATCCGGACGGGATCTTTCACCCACATCCTGAGCATCACCATATCAAAAAAGAGAATATCGGCTTGATCGAGGTCATGGGGTTGGCGATCCTTCCTGGCCGTTTAAAAAAACAAAAGGAAGAGATCATCTCTGTTTTAAAAGGAGAGGCTTCGATCGATTCTCTCCCGGATCTTGCCATGCATCGAGCATGGATCGAGTCACTTCAAAAAAGCGTAAATAAGAGCGAAGATCTGGATCGTTTCATCAATCAAGCGATTGGCGATAAGTTCGTCCAGGTCCTAGAGAATGCGGGTGTCTTCAAAATGGATGTGGACGGAAAACAAGGCATGATCGATTTTTTTGAATCGGTAAAAAAGGATTTATAAAATGAAACAAAAGGATAACGCGTTCTCGATCTATGTTTTAGAGAACGAAAACAATCGAATTGAATTGAGTGAGCTAGGGGCGACTTTAGTGTCATGGAAAACAAAAAAAAGCGATGGCTCTTGGCAAGAGATCGTTTTAGGGTATGACGATTTAGATTCGTATCGCACGCAAGATGGATATTTGGGCGCGTGTCTTGGGCGTGTCGCCAACCGTATCGAAAAAGGGCAGTTCACACTGAACGATACGGTATATACTCTTCCGATCAACAATGGTCCAAATTGTCTGCATGGCGGGATTGATGGATTTTCTTATAAACGATTCGATGTCAAGCAAGATGAAAGCTCGATCGCTTTTCACTACGTGAGCAAAGATCAAGAAGAAGGATTTCCAGGAAATTTGGAAGTTTGGTTTACGTACAGTTTAAAAAAGAACACGTTGACGATTCATTATGAAGCGCTCAGCGACGCGGATACGCTTGTCAACTTATCGAATCATTCGTATTTTAATTTGGATGGGAGCGATTCGATCCAAGATCATCGTCTTCTTGTGAAGGCTTCGAAATTTATGGAGGTCGATGCAGATGGCTTGGTCAAAGGGGTGTATCGAGATTTGCCTGCGGATATGGATTTTCAGCAAGAAAAGCCGATTGGCCAAGCGCTTTCTTCCTCGATCGAGCAGATCGAAGTGGCAAAGGGGATCGATCATCCTTATCTTTTCAACGATTCCCACGATCCGATTGTTTTGAGAAGCCCTCTTTCGCATTTGGTCTTGACGATGAATACGAGTTATCCTCTAGCGCAGATCTATTCTGCCAACTATTTAGATGGTCGTCTTGGCAAGGGGCAAAGGCCTATGCCGAAACAAAGCGGCATTTGTTTTGAGGCCCAATACCTTCCAAACGAGATCAACATCGATCCACAAACAAAAACAATATTAAGAAAAGGAGAAAAATATGACGAGTGGACGTCATATACGATCAGTTATGAAAACAGTGAATCAATTGATCAATGATTTTGAAGCGAATGTGTTTGATGCGCGACTGCAAGCATTATATTTAGATGATTCTCGTCTTGAAGCGGAAAAGGAACGGTACATTCAAGCTTTAAAGATGTTTGAATCGTTGTATGGAGATCAAGAGGTGCAGATCTTTTCGGCGGCTGGACGTTCGGAAGTTTCGGGAAACCATACCGATCACCAGCATGGTCGAGTCTTGGCTGCCAGCATCAATTTGGACACGATCGCGATCGTTTCCAAGCGCGAGGATGATCAGATCAAAGTCGTCTCGGATGATTTTGATATCGAGCCGGTGGATGTGAACGACACGGAACTAAAAGATATGGAAGAAAATTCCGCTTCTTTGATCAAGGGGGTTGTTCAAGGATTTAAAAACGATCATTTCCGTGTGGGTGGTTTTAACGCGTATATGACTAGCGAAGTGATCGTAGGGGCTGGTTTGTCTTCTTCGGCTAGCTTTGAAGTGCTCATTGGCACGATCCTTTCTTATCTTTACAATGAGGGGAACGTTTCGATGGTCGAGATTTCAAAGATCGCCCAATATGCGGAAAATGTATATTTTGGCAAGCCTTGTGGTTTGATGGATCAGTGCGCGTGCGCGGTGGGCGGTTTGATCACGATCGATTTTAAGGATCCTGCTTCGCCTATTGTCCATCAAGTCAAGACGGATTTCGATGATTTTGGAGTGAGCTTATGCATTGTCGATACAAAAGGCTCGCACGCGGATCTGACGGATGAATATGCGGCGGTTCCTTATGAAATGAAAAAGGTGGCTCATTTTTTTGGTAGCGATGTTTTGCGAGATGTGGATGAGGAAGCGTTCTTGCAGAATTTAAGTTCGATCCGTGAGAAGGTTGGCGATCGGGCTGTGCTGAGAGCGTTCCATTTTTTCCAAGAAAACGCACGTGTGCCTCAAATCGTAGAGGCTTTGGAAAAGAAAGATAAAGGAGCTTTCTTAAAAGGGATCCAAGAGTCTGGGGATTCGAGTTATCAATATTTGCAAAATGTGTTCGCCGCTTCGGATCCTGCCCATCAGGCGGTTTCGCTCGCTTTAGCGCTCAGTAAAGATTTCTTAAAGGACAAGGGTGTTTGTCGTGTCCATGGGGGCGGTTTTGCGGGAACGATCCTGGCTTTTGTCGACAATGAAGATGTCGCTTCCTATAAAGAATGGATCGAGTCTTTTTTTGGCGCGGATAGCTGTCATGTTTTGAAGATTCGTCCAGAGGGCGGAACGATCGTCGTCGAATAAAGAATAATTTGCCAGTGAAAAACTGGCTTTTTTTTGTTTATGATGATCGTATAAGGAGTAATAGAGTATGAAAGAGATCGTTTTAGGAAAGACAAAGATTTGTGTGCCTCAAAATGGTTTTGGGGCGTTGCCGATCCAAAGAGTAAGTCACGAGAAAGCAAAAGAACTTTTGATCAAGGCGTATGAAGGCGGGATGCGTTTTTTCGATACGGCTAGAACGTATTCGGATAGCGAAGAAAAGATCGGCGCGGCTTTTGAAGGCATTCCAAGAGAGAATTACATTTTGACTTCGAAGACAATGGCGAAAACGCCAGAAGATTTTTGGAAAGATCTTGAATCGTCTTTGTCCAATTTGAGAACGGATTATATTGATATTTATCAATTTCATTGCGCGAATCAAATGTATAAGCCCAACGATTCGACAGGAATGTACGAGGCGATGCTTGAGGCGAAAAAACAAGGCAAGATCCGACATATTGGGATCACGGCGCATAAGCTAGGGGTCGCCAAAGAAGCGATCGCCTCGGATCTTTATGAAACTTTACAGTTTCCTTTGAGCTATCTTTCAAGCGAGAAGGAGCTGGAATTGATTTCGATGTGCAAGGAGCATGATATGGGCTATATCGCGATGAAAGGTTTGGCTGGCGGCTTGATCAACCAGAGCGTTCCGGCGATGGCGTTCATGCAGCAATTTGACAATGTGATCCCGATCTGGGGAATCCAAAAAGAAAGCGAGCTCAAGGAATGGCTTTCCTTTATGGACAAGACGCCAAAGATGGATGAAGAGATAAAACGTTTTATCGAGAAGGAGAAAAAGGAATTGGCGAAAGATTTTTGTCGATGGTGTGGGTATTGTATGCCTTGTCCTGCAGGGATCGTAATCAATCAGTGCGCTAGGATGTCGTTGATGGTGCGTCGGGCGCCTTCTCAAAATTGGCTTTCCGAGTCTTGGCAAAACGAGATGGCAAAGATCGAGCAATGTCTGCATTGTAATCAATGCGCTTCAAAGTGTCCTTATGAATTGGATACGCCAAGTTTGCTCGAAAAGAATTGGGAGGATTATCAAAATATTCTGAGCGGCAAAACAAAGCTTTGAGTGAAAATAAAGAGATAGGTCTATATCGGCTACAGCGGATATAGGCCTTTTTCTATCCGAATGGAATATCAGTTTAATTGTATTTTTTTGCATCATTCGCTTTCCTCTTTTTTCCTCTTGTCTTATAATTCTATAAAAAAGAAAGTTGGAAGAAGATGAAGTTTGAAATCATTGTTTGTGAAGACGATCGTTCGTTCCGTCAAGATTTGATCCAATGGATCGAGTGTCGGTTTCCGTCGGCTTCGGTTCTTGGTTTTTTAGATGGCAAGGGTCTGTTGGAGCATGTTCGCTTTCATGAAAAGAAGCGGATCGTGATCGTTGATATCGTTTTGGCAAAAGGTGAAGATGGGATCGTTTTGGCAAAAGCGATCAAGAAGATCGATCCGTTGTGTGTGATCATTTTTATGAGTTCTTTTTTAGAAAAAGCATGCGATGTCTATGAGGTGGAGCATTGCTATTTTGTGTATAAGCCACAAAAAGAAGCTCGTTTAGAGCCTGCTATCCTAAAGGCGATCGGTTTGCTCAATGAGTTGTCAAGTTCGATCGTCGTGCATACGAATTCTTCGATCGTTCGTTTGGATCCGAATGCGATTTTTTATTTGGAACGGATCAAGCGGTATACGCTTGTGCATATGGAAGGGCAGACGCTCAAGATCAAGGAGGATCTTGAAGCGTTGTCTCAAGTCCTTCCGATGTCGTTTCATCGTTCGCATCGAGCGTTTGTCGTGAATTTTGATCACGTTTCTTCGTATATGGTGCGTGATTTGAAAATGCGGGATGGCGCTTTGCTTTCGGTTTCGAGAAGTTATCAGCGTTCGATCAAGGAGGCGTTTCATCAATATTTGATCGAGTCTAGGGAGTTGGAGAAATGAAATCTTCGTTTTCGGTTCGATGGTTTCTTGTCGCCTATTTGATCGTAGAAGGATTACTGATTTCCGTTCTTTTTTGGGCGAAACAGAATTCAGGAAAGAGTATTTTGCCAATCATGATGTGGGCGATTTTTCTTCTTCTTTTTATTTCTATCTTTTTTTCAGTTCGATTGTTTTGTCAGCTCGTTTCCAAGATGGAGGAAGATGCCCATCAGCAAGCATTCGAGCTCCAGGTCAAGATGGAGAATGAGCATATTTTAGCGACGATGAAGGCGGAAGAAGATATGGCTCGTTTGAAAAAGAAATTAAAAGTGTGCATGCAAGAAGAAGGATGCGAGAATGGGGATGAAGGTCGATGGAGAGAAAAGATCGATGTGGCTCTTGATGAAGAGCGTGATTCGCTTTTTATAAACTATTGTCCCAATCATCTTGTGGATTCGCTTCTTTATCACAAGGTTTTAAAGATGAAGGCGGGCGGGATCGAACATTCGATCGTGGCTGCAATTCCGAAAGAATTGGCTTTGGATGATTTTGTGCTGGTGAGCGTGTTGACGAATTTGATCGATAACGCGATCGAAGCGACGCTTTCTTTGGATCACGAGCGCAAGATCGATATTCATTTATTCGTTAGGGCGAACGTTCTTGTATGTCGGATCGATAACACGGTCTTGGAGGATGTTTTGATCGTGAAAGGTCGTTCGACAAAGAAAGAGAAAATGAAGCACGGTCTTGGTTTGTTGATCATCGAGAATGCTTGTCGTAAGCATGGTGGTTTATTTTCGCAAAAGATCGAGGATGGTTGGTGTAAAAGCACGGCCACGTTGTGTTTGGATCGAGAAAACGAGGTGAATGAATGCTGATTTGGTATTTGATCGCTGTTCTATTGCAGACGGCGATCCAATCCGCTTGGTTTGCTTGTTATTTGCATTCCAAACGTCCTGTTTTCTATTTTTTGATCATTTGGGTCGTTTCGGTGGTTCTTTTTGTTCCGATCAATTTATGGCTTTCAAATGTGGATGTCATTCTTAAAAATTTGGTGAATTGCTTATTTTTTGGTCTTCTTTGTCGTGTGCTTTTTCGTAGGGAGAGCTGGAGGCGGATCGTTCTTGCGATCTTGTTGTATGAGACGATCTTAATTCTTGTGGAATTGTTTGGTCAATGTATTTCCTATCTTTCTACAAAAGCGTTTTTTGATCTTTTCTCTTTTACTCAGCTCCAAATTGTATTGACTTGGGCAACGACTATTGAGATGGCTTTCTTGACGATCCTTTTTTTGCGTTTCTTTTCGAATCTCGATTTAACAAACCTGAAAATGTTGAGTTATTTGGCTACGCTTTTGCTCAATACGATCTTGCAGGTCCTGCTTGTGTTTGAAGTGAGCATGGTCCATCAAAATATGTTTTTTGATTCTTGGTATTGGATCATTGTCGTTTTGTTGTATGGGCTCAATCTTTTCACGCTCTTTTCGCTTAGCCGCTTTGTAAGAAAAGAAAGAGAGAAAAAAAGTTTGAAGAACCTCGAGGTTGTCTATCATGAGCAACTGCGTTATTATTTAAGCTCGGAACAACCGGATGAAGAGTGGTGTAGGCTTCGACATGATCTGCTCAACTTCATGGAGCAAGAACACATTCAAAAAAAGAAAGAATCAGATTTCTCGCATAAGGTCTGATTCTTTTTATGTTTAATGGTTCCGTTTCTTATGAACGATCCATCCAAGGCCAAGCAAACTGAGGATATTCATCCACATGGAGCTGCTCTTCTGAATGGCGATGCCAGTTTCTGGCGAGTGTTTTTTAGATACTCCTTTCACTTTTTCGATGGTCGATTCCGCTTTGACCGGAATGACTTTGGTTTCATTTCCTTCATTGACTGTTGGCTTAACAACCGGTTTATTCGCTTCTTCCGCAGGTGTCATCGGTTTGTTTTGATCTGTCGGTTTTTCATTCGGTTTATTGTTGTCAGTTGGTTTTTCCACTGCCTGGGTAATTTCACTTGCGATGATGAACCATGAGAACGAAGTCGTTTCAAACTCGTAGTATTTACCGTCAATGATCTTGAATTGTAGTTCTGTTGTTTTAGAATTTTGGTTTTCTTTATGGAAGATGCGAACATTCTTTCCAGCAAACTGTTCTGGGATTGGTAAGCGTACTTTGAATTTCCCTGTCCGGTCGATTTCTTTTCCTTCTTCGTTCTCGAAGTGGATGTCATAACCAATTGTTTGATAGTTTGATGTCAGTCCAAAATTATTATCTGCTTCTACTTTGTCAATTACGATCTGCAGTCCTGTTAGATCTTCTTTAGACTCAGCTTTTACTTGATATCCGCCCTTAGTAAAAGTTGCCTCCGTTTTGATTGGATTTTCCGATTCCGCTTCTTTAACAAGCACGAAAGTAGTTAGGCTTGCTGGTGTAAAGATCACCTTTCCATCCATTAGGATCGAGAGTAGTTCTTTGTTTCCTGATTGATCAACTTGATAAACTTTCAATGCCTTTCCGCTCCATCCTGTCGGAATTGACATCTGGACTTCGAACGTTCCGGTCCGCTCTACTTTTTCACCTTGTCGGTTAATAAAAGAAAGAGTGTACCCGATCGTTTCATTGGCTGAATCAAAACCGAAATTATGATCGGAAGTACTATTTTCCGCTTTAAATTCCAAACCATACAAGTCTTCATTTGATTTAGCCGACAACTGAACACCATTATTCGAATATTGATTTTCAGACAATGTATCTTTTTCTACGTAAATAACAAGCTCAGGCTGATATTCTCGGCCCCAATATATTGATGATTTATACGCAAGTTGCTTGTATAGACCTCCTGTTTGTGAAATCGCAAATTTATACTTCCCGTTTTTCAGCTCTTCATATTTTTTCAAATATCCATCGCGATCAAATCCTACCGAACGTCCTCCACGTATCACGACTCCAAATTCATTTATATTCACATCATCCGACAAAGAAGCATTTTTTGGATCATATTCGAATTCAGTAACTTTGTTTTGATCCGAAATATCGTAAATATGAACTTTCAATGCGTTTGTCAACGAATCCATTTCCTTTAGAAATTCATCAATATCCAGCGTTTTATAATCAATTTTTAGATTCCTATCTGCGACACTCGCCATCTTCCAATTTCTGTTTGTTGTGAAGTATAGGGAAATCGATTTCGAATCTCCAAATGCATATCGAATCGTAGGTTCTGTTCCTTCTTCTAGATGCGTAGATGCAATATGATAAACATTTTTTGAAAAACCAAGTCTCTTGGCCAACGCCTGTGTGTTGATCGTAATTGTCACAGAATTCGGAATACCTGCTACCGCCCTTTCAGGCACTGTTACTATAGTAGTAGGTTTTACAACCATGAAATCATCCCGTGTTAGTTCAACTTGTTGAATTTTCTCGCCATCCAATGTGATATCTAGAGCTTGTAGTCCATTATAAAAGTCCTGAATGATTTTCTCGTCTTCTAAATCTCCTTCTGTTGCTTGGCCAAGATCCGGAAAATAATCCTTTACAGATAATGGATGAATAACGGTTGAATATGTTAAATAAGTGGAGTCGCCTTTTGTTTCACAGTTAACATTTAATTTCCATTTTTTATTCAAATGATTATAGTCTAACAACAAATCAAGAAACTGATTCCTCTCGCTATTTAATTCTTGTTCTATTTCTTTTTCAATTGTTGTTATAATGTCATTCATATCGTAGCGAAGATATGATCGAAATTCCTCTCCGTTAAAAAACTGCATATCTGATAATTGACTCATATCAAATTTTGAAGGATCGATCGCGAAATTTTTTTCATATACATTTTGATTTGCTTTCGAATCATAGATAGAAACTTTTATACCATCTAGGGATTCCATCCAGTTATTTAATGTTCCTGTTTCACTGCTTCCATAATTTTTTTGAATTAAAATTTCTTCATCTGTTGTTACAGGATCAGGAATATACATTTCCTCTGCTGGAATCGTGATCATTTCATCTTCCGCGTTTAATCTTGCGTTCTTTTTCTCAGCATTTGTTTCCTCTGTATTCCCTAAATTCTCTTTTGGAGTGGTTCCTTCGGGAGTTTTTGCTTCCGATACTCCAGTATCATCTAAGTTATTATTTTCGCTTCCACCATCGTTTGATTCATCTCCACTAGATCCAGTATCACCATCGCTTGAATTAGTTGCTCCCCTTTCAGTTCCAGAACTATCCGCCATTCCTGTATTCAACCCGTCATCTTGACCATTTCCTGGATCCATGACTTCGATCCATTCTTCATCAGGATTCCCCTCGTTTTCAGCAGCTAATAAATTAGCCGTCACTGGAGCTAATAGCATCGTCGCAGCTACTGCACCATAAAGATGTGTTTTTTTCATAAAAATTCTCCCTTCTAATTCTATTTTTATCTTGTTTTCTTCTTCTCTCGTACTTTATCAATTCAAACAAATTCTGTGTGAATCGATTCTCATTACTAGAAACTTTGCTGTAACATGCTTAGCTCATTTCACTTTTTGAAGAACGAAGATCATTCCGTTTGAACCCAGTTCTTGAAGTTCTAAAATATCTCCATTAATATTCGCCTTATAGATAAACTCATTCTTATCAACTGCATTAGAAGTTAGGTCTTTTTCTCCAACAACAAATGATTGTAGATTTAATACGATTTCCCCATTATTGATCGTATAAGTTCCGCTTCGAACATTATCACTAGGCAACTCGGATTCAATAGTCGTATAATCTTCATAGGTCCCGCCTCCATTAAAGGTGAAAGTTCTTGGACTCCCATTTCGAATATTGACAACTTCCCATGCTCCTTCAATTTGTTCTGTCTCTGTAACAGCTATTGGTCCTTTTTCTTCTGAAGGTTCCTCTGAATGTTCATTATTCTCAGATTTTGAATCCTCTTTTTCTTCTTGTTTTTTTTCTTCTTTTTGTACAGGCTCGCTTTCTTTTGGAGAAGTTGAAGCACATCCTGCTAAGACGCAACAATTCATCACTAAGAATGCGGCTATAAGTCTATTCGTTTTCATAATCTTCCTTTCTGTTTTTAAGACTCATAATTTTACTTCAATTATAATGAAAACGTTTTCAAAAACATCCGTGATGTCCCCAAATACAACGATCATGACTCCAAAAGAACAACAGAAACAAAAAAAGAGCGATATCGCTCTTTGTTAAAGCTTCGCTCTTTGGCGGTCCATTATCGCCTTGATCTGCTCTGGCGTTTCCTTCATTCCTCTTTTGAACCAAGTATCGCACCAGCCAAAGAAAAGATAAGCCACCGCCGATTTCGAATATGCGACGATCGCTTCCTCTTCTTCTCGATCGCATTCAAAAAAAGCAAGGATCGCCTCCAAAATCAAATACTCAAATGATTTTGATACAAACAGTCGATGAGTTCCTGATTCGATTGATAAAAATCAAACAGATCCGCGATATGATACCCCTTAAAAAACTTTTTCGAATGCGAGTTTTAAGATCCTTTAAAATGATCTCTTCTTTGGAATCGAACAAACGATAGATCGTGATATGCGAAAGACCCGCCTTATCCGTGATCTCCTTATTCGTGATGGAAGCAAACGGCTTCGTTTTTAAAAGTTCATACAATGCCTGCGTGATCCACTCTCTTGAAAGTTCGCTTTGAGTCGTCATGTCAAATATTCCCTCCTTTTCTAACAATCACTTCTTTGTCACATAGTAATGAGAAAAAAGTGTTATAAAACTAACATTTGCTATATAAGACAAACTTAAAAACGTCAATAAGGAAATTAAAAAACAATCACGATCGAGACTATATAGAAACGATCAAAACCACGTGACCACCACAAATGCCGATCCAATAAAAAAACCAGACTTTCATCTGGTCAATATTCTCATTGAGAATTCTCTAAAAGAGAATCATATACATTTTGCGGGAGCTGCGCCTTCAACGCTTCCAAACTAGGAAGCGAAGCTTCGCGCTCTCCTTTTTTTACGAGCGGAATCCCTTCGTCATATAAATGACGGACATATTGGATTGCTTGATAAGGATCGGAAAACTCAAGAATGAATCGCCCCATCCTCACCAATGAAGGTGCAAAAAGATATTCGCCATTATGCTCTTTCTCATACTTCAAATTCAATTGATAATCAAAAGGAGCGATTTTTTGATCCGATAGTCTAAGATCGGCGTAGTCTGGAGCCTTGACCCCATACTTTTCTTTGAACACCTTTTCTAAATGTTGCCGGCGAACATTTTCATTGTGTTTTTTCCAAAATAACGCTCCAATGCCGATCACGCAAACCACGATCACACAAGCAAGCACAATCAAAACCATATTTTTCATAAATAAAACCTCTTATCCCTAAATAAATAAGTGTTATTATTTTATCTATACCCGAATGAACAATCAACTCATTCACTACATTGTAAGATCGATGTGACATATTGAACAAAAAGCGAGTCCCCACAACCCGCCTTTCTAACGCAAGCAAATCAATGCATCAAAACGATTGATAGTTCCCATTGTTTATTATCAGCTTGTCATTCCTTATTATAGGAAATTTCATCGCATTTACATCCCTCGCGTCCTCAAAAGAAGCTGGGCTGTCCCCAAACGCAAAAAAACGAAGGCAGAAAGCGCACTCAACGCTCTTTTTCTTCGCTTTCTTCATTCATGATCGAAAATGATAAATCGCTCTTCACGATCTTTCCGATACGAGCATCGATCCGATATTCAGCGATTACTTGCACGACTTCTAATCCTGCATTTTGAGCTGCTATAACACCTGTCGACGAATCCTCAAGCGCAAGCGTATCTTTTTCAGAAGCGTTCGCAAGCTCGATCCCTTTTTCGTAAACATCGGGAAAAGGCTTAACATTCTCTACATCGTCCGCTGTGATAATCCCCTCAAAAAAGTTAAGGATCCTCATCTTTTCTAAGATCGCCATTCTCTAACGAATAGTATATAAACGCTTCCCGCTCAGCGTCCAGCTTCTCATATAAAGCAGGATCTTGAAACGCATCTAAAATCGATCGTTTACAATCGAGCGCGCGCTTCCTACCAAGCAAATACACATCCTCGCTATTGACGAGCAACCCATCCATATCAAAGATAAATGGATCAAAAGCAGACAGCCAGTTTTTATCCATTATCCACAATACGAACGAACGATCTCTACGAGCTTTTTCGCTTCGGCTTCGATCGCCTCAAAATCGCCTGTTTTCGCGCCCTTCGTTAAAGACCCGCCAAGACCGACCGCGATCACTCCTTGATCGAGCAATCTTTCAAATTTTCAGCACTAACACCTCCCGGAAAACAAGGATCTTGATACAAATTACAAAGCTTTATGGTTTCTTTGTCGAAGTGAGGACAGACAACAAAATCCGCACTCGCGATCAATGTGACTCCTAAATATAAGGCGATGAAGATCAGTGGAACATTTAAGAAGAACGATACGATCATTGGATATGTGATGATCGAACGACAAATCGCTCTCTCATCCATTTTTTCGTTTTAAAATTCAAATATGAAAATATTTTTTACTCATTTAGCTATATGGTTTTAAAATATGAAAATATTATTCATTCAATAAAAAAGAGGAAGTGAAAGTATGAATAAAGAATTATACGGCCGGCTTGATTCCTTTTATTCGGAAATGTCGCCTACAGAACGCAAGATCGCGGACTATTTAAAAAAAGCGGATTCGAACGCTTGTTATTTGAGCATTCAAGAGCTCGCCAAAGAAATCGATGTTTCCCCTTCCGCGATTTCTAGATTTACTAAACGGGTCGGTTTCAACAATTATCAAGAGCTTCGTTTGATGCTCATCGATTCTCAAGAACCTTCAAAGGAAGTATTCTTTCCTGAAATCGATGAGCATGATTCGATCATGAATATCGCGCAAGCTTCCTTTCAAAATGGCATCAGCTCTTTGTCTTCGACTTTGACGATCTTGAATGAAAGATCATGGGAGAAGCTGCTTGTCAACGTTTTTTGCGCATTTCGCTCGATACTCGTTTTTTCAGCGATTATCACATGCAGCTGATGATGGCTGGAACTCTATCTCCGGAAGATTGCGCTTTGATCATTTCGCATACGGGACGAAATAAAGACATCTTGCGGATCGCGGATCTGCTGCGGGAAAACAAGGTTCCTATGATCGTGATCACGAGCAGCGCTTCCGCGCCTCTGACTCGCAAATGCGATGTCTTTCTCTTTTGCGTGAGCGAAGAGACAAAATATCGTCCCGAGGCGATTTCGAGCAGTATTTCGCATTTGATGCTGATCGATACGTTATTTACGCTCTACGCCATCAAGATCGACTCTGATCCAGAGTATTTTAAACGGATCCGTAAGATCGTCAATTCGACTCGTCAATAAAAAAAGCCTCTCCAAAACGGCAATTTTGGAGAGGCAATCCATACTCTTTGATTTATTCTTCTTTTGTGTTGGCTTGATTCACGACAAAGTCCACAGCACCTTCTGGATCTTTGGTGAGTCCAATATATTGCGCGCCTTTTGTTTTGACGACTTTGATCCCATATCGATCGGCATCCGCTTTGATCTCATCATAGCGGGATTGCACTTGGGGAGAAAGAACGACGAGCTGAACTTCGCTAAGCACTCCAGTATGTCCTCCAAACGCTTCGGCTTGCGCTTTGACCGGAAGATCTTTGATTTCGGCGCCTTTATTGACGGCATTGGCAAACATCGCGCTTGTTCCAGCCCCTACACAAAGAACTAAAACATTGAGTGGATCGATTTCGCTCTTTTCTAAACTTGGCTTGCTTTCTTCTATGGTGTTTGGTTCTTCTTGTTGGCTGTTCGCTTCTTCTGCCAATAAATTCGCGTCATACGCTTTGACAAAAGGAAGATAGATCACAACATCAAGCGCGATGAGCGCGAGCACTAGCAAAAGCGAGAGTGGCGCCATTCCCGTTCCTAAAAAGATCCCGATCGGCGCAGGGGTCGCCCAAGGAAGAACATAGATGAATGAATTCATCTGGAGCACATCCACAAAGAATTTAAACACCCACGCGTTCGCTATTGGCGCAAGCAAGAATGGCACAAAGAAGTACGGATTCAACACCATTGGAGCCGCGAACAACACAGGTTCGTTGACTCCAAAGATGCAAGGCAAGAAAGACGCTTTTCCCACTGCTTTGAGCTGTTTGGATTTGCACATCCACATCAATAAGAATGGAACGACTAGAGTACATCCCGTCCCGCCTAAGCAAGCGATAAAGTTGTTAAAGCCTACTGTCAGGGCGTTGGAAGCGTGTTCTCCATTTTGCACGAGCATAAGGTTCGTTTCGACATTTGCGTAAATGGCAGCCGCAACCGCTGGTTCGACGATCGATGGTCCATGGATTCCAAGAAACCAGAAGAACGCCATCGCTCCAGCGATCAATCCAAGACCAAAATAGGAATCGGCGGCTTGAAAGAGCGGCGAGAACATCAAGATCAAGCTTTCCGCAAAGCGTACTCCAAAGATCTGATTGATGATCAAATCGATCACCACACAACATAGCACAGAGAACGAATACGGGAACACATTTTTAAATACGTTCGAGATCACGCCAGGAACTTCTGGCGGCATTTTGATCGTAATGTTTTTCAAAGTGCAAAATTTATACATGTTGGCGGCGATAAATGCCGAGATGAATGAGCATAACAAACCCTTGGTTCCTAAATAGGTGACATCGATCCCACCATCGATTTCTGTAACCGCAAGCATAAGGAATCCAGTAATACTTGCGAGCATGACAGAAACGATATTGATCGTCATGCCTTGCGGCATTTTACGCTGAAAGTTTTCTGCAAGAGCTCTGGCTGTTGTGGCGGCCACCAATATTCCAACAATTCCCATAGAGAGGTTGTAAACTCTCCATAGCCATGAAGAAATTCCTTCAGGAAGCGTGAATCCAAAGACTTCAGGAAGTGCCGCGCACAAGATGAAAATGCTCGAAAATAGAATGGCAGGCATCGCTGTAAGAAAACCATCGCGAATCGATTGTAGATACGCGTTACCCGCAAGCTTATTAAAGAATGGCCGTCCTTTTTCGATGAATCCGATGATCGCGTTCATTTTTATTTTCTCCTATATAGTTCGACCATGTCGCCGATAATGTCGCGAAGCAAGATCGTTGTCATCAAATGGTCTTGTCCATGCACAAAGATGAATCCCATATCCATATTGTCTCCAGAGGCTTCTGCTGTAAGGATCTGGGTTTGAGATTTATGCGCTAAGTTGATGTTTTCATCCGCATCGGCAAGTAGAGCGTCGAGATTGCTGAAATTTCCACCTCGAACTTCCTTGAGCGCTTGCAGCAAAGTGCTTCTCGCATCACCCGAATAGGCAACGATCTCAAATCCAATCATATTCATTTCTTCACGTGTCATAATTTTTTTCTCCTTATCTTTCTTAAAGCAATGTTTTTGTTTCGGCAAGTTGTTTGTACCAATAAGCGGATTCTTTCGGATACCGCTTTTGGGTCTCAAAATCTACGAAGAAGAGTCCATAACGCTTGTTGTAGCCATTCGACCAAGAAAAGACATCCATCAGCGACCATAAGAAATAGCCTTTCACATTGACGCCTGCTTCGATCGCGTCCGCAAGAGCCGACATGTATTTTTTGATATAGTCGATCCGCGGCTTATCCATGATGATCCCATCCTTGAATTCATCTTTGTAGCCCATTCCATTTTCGGTGATATAGATCGCTTTGTAGTTGGGGTAGTCTTTTTTGATCCGCAATAACAAATCGTACAAGCCTTCTGGATAGATGATCCAATCCCAATCGGTCCGCTCTAAACCTTCCTTATAAATGCGTTCGCCAATGCCTTTGACTTTATAACTTCCTGTTCCTTTATCGCCTGTACCGTTGTGATGGATCGCGTTTTCTCCGTTATAAGCTTTGACAAAGTGACTTTGATAGTGATTGATTCCTAAATAGTCATTTCGATCTTTGGCTTTTTCCAGCTCGAGCAAGTCGGCTTCTGGAAAGTGATAAGTAGCGTTGTTGGCTTGGCAGATTTCGTCTAGTGCTTCAAGCGTTTCTTTTGAGTATCTTCCTTTATAGGTGGCGTCGAGCAAGAAACGAATGCTGAGCGCATCGTCTAAAAACGCGGCATGCATGTCTTCTGGCGAATTGGATGCAGGATACTTTGTTTCCAAAGAATGCACGACACCGATTTCTCCATGGAATCCAGACTCTTTGAAAAGATTGACGACTTTGGCATGAGCCACCATCATGTTGTGAAGACAAGCAATAACTTTTGTCAAATCGTATTTGATGCCTGGTGGGAAGATACCAAGCAAATATTGGTTCGTCGCGATCGGATAGATTTCATTGAATGTTGTCCAATATTCAACTTCTGGAAATTCCTCAAAGCAGAACTGGGCATACGCGACAAACGCGTCGATCGTGTCGCGATTCAAGAAATCGCCTTGGTCAAAAAGCGCCTTTGGTGTATCGAAATGATGCAGTGTGACAAAGACTTTAATGTTTCTTTTCTTCGCTTCTTTGAGCAGATCGTGATAATATTCCACGCCTTTCCGATTGACTTCTCCTCTTCCTTGAGGAAAGATCCGGCTCCATGCGATCGAGATCCGGATCCCATTGATCCCAAACATAGAACAGAGTTCTAGATCTTCTGGGTATTTATGGTAGAAATCGCTGGCAGGATCGGCAAGAAATCTTCCTTGTTTTTCTAAGAATTCATCCCAAGCGACTGGGCCTTTTCCGCCTTCTTTTGTCGCTCCTTCGGCTTGATAGGCTGCACTCGCCCCACCAAAGATAAAGTGTTCAGGTAGTTTTTTCATAGGTTCTCCTTGCTTTTTTCTTTTTGTTTTTGTTTGATTTTGTTTCTTTACAAGTTCATAATACCGATTAAATTTCAGAATGTCAACGTCTATATAAACATTTTTAAACATTTCCAACCATTATTTGTTCGCATTAAGAATTAAGTGTTTGTTTTTGTTGACTTTAAAAAATAATCTATGCTATAACGACTATGAAAGGAAGATGAATATGCTTAAAAGCGAACGACTTCAATATATTTGTCGGCTCGTCAATGAAAAAGGAATCGTAACGGCCGCAGAAATCATGAATGCGCTCGATGTTTCAGACATGACCGTTCGGCGCGATCTCGACGAGCTTGAAAAAAGCGAAAAATTGATCCGGATCCACGGCGGCGCCCAATCGATCAATTATAATATCGACTACGAACTCTCTCACACCGAAAAATCAGCCGTCAATACGGCTGAAAAAAAAGAGATCGCCAAAGAAGCGGCGAAACTCATCAAAGATAAGGATACGATCTTTCTTGGACCAGGCACAACGATCGAACTGCTCGCTCAAGAGATTGCCGAAAGAAACGTGCGGATCGTTACGAACTCTTTGCCAGTATTTGAGATCATCAGCCAACACGATCCTGAGCATGTCATTTTAGCGGGCGGAAATTACCGAAATCATACTGGTTGTTTTGTTGGTCCTTTGTGCTCTGAAGTGATCAGCCGATTAAAATTTTCGGCCGCTTTTATTTCATGTAACGGATTGGCTGAAAATCAAATCACGACCTCTTCGATCGAAGAAGGTCAAGTACAGGAGATCGCCCTCAACAACGCGCATAAACGATATTTGCTCATCGACGCGCATAAATTCAATCGCGAAGATTTTTATGTATACTATAAGCTCTACAACATGGATGAGATCATCACCGATTCTTCTACGAAGCAAGATATTATCTCGCATTATAATCAATACATAAAGATCACACAGAAAAGAAAGGACTAACGATATGGATGGAGTAATCTTTGATTTTAACGGAACGTTGTTTCTAGACAACGATAAACATATTTTGGCTTGGAACAAGATCTCGCAAACGCTTAGAGGCAAAGGGATCACAGAAGAAGAGCTGCACACGAAAATGAACGGTGTTACAAATAAGTATATTGTTCGATATTTAAATGGCGGTACGCCCAATGAGGATATAGAAGCTTTGTATTCCAAACGCAAAGAAGAATATTACCGCGAATTTTGTAAAGCGGACACGAAAAATTTTCATTTGATCGAGGGAGCGGAGGCGTTGTTCAACGATCTTAAAAAACGAAAGATTCCTTTTACGATCGCTTCTGCTTCGATCAAAGAAAATATCGATTTTTTTGTGGAAAACTTTCATTTAGATCGATGGATCGATCCCGATTCGATCGTCTACGATAATGGCGAGTACAAAGACAAAGAAGCGATGTTTTTTCAAGCGGCTAAAAACATTCAAGTTCCGATCGACAAGATTTGCGTGATCGAAGATTCGTTAGCGGGCGTAAAAGCGAGCGTAAAAGCAGGGATCCAAGATATTCGCATCATCGATTCAGGCCATATCGCCAATCAAGTCAAAGATCTAAAGAGCGTCAAAGAAATCGGAAATACGATGGCTGACTTGCATCTCTAAAAAAAAGACCATAGAGGTCTTTTTATTTTGAAAGATGCGATTTGATTTTGTGAAGCAGCGCTTTTGTTTGCGACTCCGTTTCTTCGTTGCAGACAACGATCCCATTTTCTTTTGTTTGAATGACGAGCACATCGCCATTCGATTTTGTATAGCGTGAATATCGGCCGTATGGAATGTTTTCGAATGTACCCATCAATGTGTTTCGAGCGTCGTAGCCATTCACTCTTTTTCCTGGCGAAAGATTTGGCGCGAATTCGACGGATTCGATCTCATCGTAAGGAATCACGGTATCCGAGACGAGGTTGGCATCAAAATGAATAGTTCTTTCGCCTACATCGATCGTATAATTCCCAAGCATGATGACCGCTAAGACAACCAAAAAAATAGGAACGAGAAGCAAGATCCACCAGAGCTGTTTGCGATCGAACGAGCCTGGATCTCTAAATACGACGCCTTCTTCTTTTTGTTTTTGGGCATAGCGCCAAGAAATATAGATCGTTAAAACGGATGCCAAAAGGGCGAGGACGATCGTCACACCGATCCCAAAGGGAAAAAAGGAAGCGCCCAGCATCACGATGCCGCAAGCCACCCAGATCCTGCCTCCCACTCGTTGAGAATAGTTCCAATTTTCTTTGTTTTCTAAAGCCCATCTCGTTCGGATGCCAATCATTTCGTTTTGCGAGATTTTTGGAAGAATGTTTCCGATCCCAATAAAGATCAAAGCGGTGATCCCATTGACGATGACTTCACCATTCCAGTCGGGAAAATATTCGAGTCCGATGAGCATCGAACAGGTCGAGAGCGTCAAGAGGGGCTGCAAAAACAAAAGCCAACGGATCGTTTGCGGTTTGTCGATCCCAAATCCTTTTTTCTTACCGATCCATATGATCAGCCAAAAGATCAGGAGCGAAAGGAGGGGTAATACAAATTGCCAGATCGTTCGTAGTGGTTCTTCTTTCGTGTTTGGCAAAATATAACCGAGCGCGATTGGAAGAAGCATCAACACAGAATCAATGAGAAGATCTTTCCGATACGTTTTGAGAAACATATTTTTCTCCTTCTAGATCCTTGATCCATAAGATCACATCTTCTAAAACGGATGTGTTGAGCGTATAGACAATGTACTTTCCTTGCCTTTCATTTCGAATCAAGTCGGCTTTTTTCAAGATCGAAAGATGTCGCGAGATTGCGGGCTGCGAAATCGAAAATTGATCCACGATTTCTTGCACGCTCATCGATCTTTGTTTAAGCAAAGAAAGAATAGCGCGCCGAATAGGATCATTGAGCGCTTTGAGCGTTTGATCGAGTGCCATATTCTTATCCTCCTATAACATATAAATTATTTGTTATATATAGAGTATTATGCCTTTCTCCTCTTGTCAATAGTTTTCTGTCTTCTCAAAATCGGTCAATGGCGCCATAATAAATAAAAAATGATCTATGAGGAATCAAACCTATGAATGATAAATTCTTTCAGCTCCCCGCTCAAAAACAAAAGCGCATCCTAAACGCGGCGTATAAAGTCTTTGCCCAAAGCCCCTATAAAAAAGCGTCTATGTCCTTGATCGCCTACGAAAGCGGTGTTTCTAAATCATTGCTTTTTTACTATTTCAAAAACAAACAAGACTTATATTTGTATTTATGGACTCAAGTTATAGAAATGACACGAAAAACGATCCAAGCTTATAAAACACTGGAAACCGATGATTTTTTTGAAATGTTGCGCAGAAGTCTTCGTTCAAAATGTGCGCTTATGAAAGAGCATCCGTATCTCTATGCTTTTTCGCTCCAAGCGTATTATGAAACGGAGCCATCGATTCAAAATTTGATCCAAGATCAATTTCACATGCTGTCTCGATCGAGCGAGGCGATCGTTTTTGAAAGAATAGGTCGGACCCGATTCAGAAAGAAGATCGACTTACGGAAAATGTATCAAGAAATCTTATATGCGATGGATGGCTATATGCTTTCTCAATTTCGTTCGGATCCGATCGTCCCTGACAAGATTGAAAAAGAAATCATGGATTTGATCGAATTTTGGGAAACGATCTATTATCAAAAGGAGAACGAAAATGGAGCATAAGTCGATCAAAAGAGAAAATGGAACGATCCATTATTGGATCCATAAAAAAGAAGGTGCGCAAGCTACTATCGTATTCACGCATGGTCTTTGCGCCGACCATACAATATTCGAAAAACAAATCCCCTACTTTTTAAAGAACTATACGTTGCTTTTGTGGGATGTTCCAATGCATGGAAGCTCAAGACCATATTCCGATTTTTCATACCGTGATAGCGTGGAATGTCTCAATCAAATTTTACAAAAAGAAAAGATCGACCAAGTTTTTTTAGTGGGCATGTCGATGGGCGGTTATCCAAGTCAACACTTCGCTTCGATCTATCCAGAAAAAACAAAAGGATTGATCGGACTCGATACAACTCCTCTAGGATCGAATTATTATTCTCGTTTTGATGAATGGTGGCTGAAGCACACGGCCTCGATCGCGAAGTATTTTCCATCCTCCCTTTTACGAAAATCGATCGCCTGGTCAGTATCGAATACGAAAGAAGCCTATGTAAAAATGCGCTCGATCTTAGAACCACTTTCAAAAGCGGAGATCACAGAACAAATGCAAATCGCATACTCCTGTTTTATCTTAGAAAACAAAGATGTCCAGTTTTCTTTTCCTGTTCTTCTTTTGGTGGGTGAAAAAGATCGGACAGGCAAAGTTCTTTCTTACAACAAAGCATGGGCTAAACGCACAAAGTATCCGCTTCATTTTATTGAAAATGCTCGTCATTTTGCCAACTATGACGCGCCCGATCAAGTGAATCAAGAAATCGAAGCGTTCATTCAAAGAACTTTGTCTGAGAAGAGGTGATCATAAATGGTTTATGATGAATATGGAGACAAGCGTAAACCAACGATTTTATTGCTGCATGGAGCGGGAGTTCTCGATACTTTCGCCAAGCAATACGATGAACTTTCCAAACAATATCATCTTCTTGTTCCTCATCTTCCTGGGGCTGGGAAAGCGGCTTCTTTCGCATATGTTCCCGACGCGACGGATCATGATTTATTGGAGCTGATCAGCTCATTGCCAAACAAGCCTATTGGCGTGATCGGACATTCTTTAGGTGCGCAAATCGCGGTCCGGCTTGTGAGCAAAATGCCAGCGTACTTTCAGTTTGCGATTTTTTTGAGTGCGTGGGTCGTTCCTGATCCTCTTATGAGCAAGGTGTATTGTTCGCTGGCTCCTTTTTGTGCTGCTTTGCTCCATTTCAAATGGCTGGTCGCGATGCAAGGTCAGTATTGGAACTTTTCCCAAAAACAAATTGAGACGATGTCTCAATATTCCAAACAAATTTCGGCTTCGGTATATCGTTCTTTTTTTGCGCATACTTTGGATCTATCGCATCTACCCGAATACCAAAATGTTTCGATTTCTATGCTCGCGATTTGCGGAAGCCAAGAAATCAAAGCGATGAAGGTATCGCTTGTATTGCTTTCGGAAAATCCGCATTGTAAAACGATCCTATTGTCTAAAGCGAGTCATGATTTTCCGATGCGTAACGCCCAAGAGCTCAATTTGATCTTGACGCGTTTTATCAAAAAGGCGCTCAGCTAGCGAGCGCGCTTTTTTTATTGGAGTTTTTGATAAGAATCCGCTTCTATTTCTGGTTCTGTTGAGATCGACGAGCTAATGCTTCCATCTAGATCAAGTGTGATCTTGACATAATAGGTGGTGCCGTTTCCTTCTCCTTGCACATAGATCGTTTCTCCTGGATAGAGAAGGTCTGTGATATCGTAAGAATTTTCATAAAGATGTAGAAAATACTTGTCTTCTTTCTTTTCAATTTGTGTGGAATATTGATCGAAGACTTCTTGAGCGCCCATAGGGATCTCGTTGCCAAACGCGTCAAAGGATACTCCGCCGCCTCCGCCAATGTATTCTCCTGTTTCCGGATCATAAAATTCATAGCCAATGTCTCCGTTCGAGACGGCTTCGACATTTCGTTCTTGGCCGCCAAACCATCCGCTGACTTTTGTTCGGATCCCACCTGCGTCGGTGGCATAGGCGAGAGCGGATCCGCCTAATAAGAGGGCTGCTAAACTAAAGGCGATAGCTGGGCGTAAGATCATTTTTGTTTTCTTGTTCATCGTTTCCTCCTTCAAGTCGACCGGCTTGGGCATTTGAAGGTTGGAAAATGCTTGTTTGTATCGTTCTTTATTCGTTTTCATCGTTCCAATTCTCCTGCAAGACGTTTTTGAGCTTGCTTCTCGCTCTGGATAAACGCTTCTTTACATTTGATTCACGGATTCCAAGGATGCGCGCGATTTCTTTGATCGGATAGTCTTCATAATAATAAAGTTGCAGCACTGTTCGATCTTTTTCTGGCAATTGGCAAACCGTTTCGAAAAGGATCTGGTCTTCTTCTTGTTCGAAGTGTAAATTGATCGCCGCTTCGATCGATACTTTATGACTTCGAAAGAAAGAGCGTCGAATATCTTTCGCTTGATTGATGACTGTTTTGAATAGCCATGCTCGAATATGCGCTTCATCTTTGTATTCTAGATCCTTGTCCACGTATTTAATGAAGGTCATCTGGACGGCATCGGCTGCGTCCGCGCCATTTTGCAGCACAGCAAACGCGGCTCCATAGAGTCGATCTTGGTATTGTGGAATCAAATATTCAGCCGGTAGTTTCATGTTCGTTCACATTTCCATTGATTAAAAGTAAGCGGGAATTAAAACAGCGGGTAGCAGCCTGATGAAAGTTAAAGTAGAGTAA
>Connie_p2__coassemble_373_pt1 | contig 129183 bp, 133 predicted proteins | sample Connie_p2__metabat2_low_PE_010 | metagenome-assembled genome bin Connie_p2 | reverse complement strand
TGCGCGATCATGAAATTGGAGGATCGTTCCAGGAAAGTCTGGATGAACGGCCCTGCGAGTAGAGAAACGGTCGATGCCGTAAGGCTCGAAACACTTGCTGTTCTGTGTTTTTCTGTGGAGAGGACAGGAGCCGTCTTGGATGTGGATACAATCCTTGATGGCGCAGCGGACGATCGGGCCGCCGAGATTTTTAGCAATCTGAAATTTTTTTGGCGGGATGGTCAGACGGTGAAGACGAATCTCCTTGGCGATGGTGCTGCTGTCTTTGCCCAGAGTGAGGGCGACAGAAGTGCGGGGAGATCTTTCAACGATTCCACGAAGGATGATGGTACGATCATTACGATCTAGATGTTTGTTTTTGGACATAACAGTTCTCCTTTTGAAAGGGGGAGCAAAAGAAGACGTTCCAAATAAAGGATACACGGAAATAGAAGGAAATGTACGAGTAAATTCGAATTGGAATTTTTGAATGACTAAATTCCGATTTTGATGGTATGGATTGGAATTTAAGTTTTCAGTTTACAAAATTTTAAGTCAATGAAATAAAAAGTTGCATGATCGATACGCTCCACTTCCATATTGTATGGATGATCTTTAGCCAGAATATTGAATGCCATATGTTAATTTTCTAATGCAATAAAGTGCTGGATATCGATTGTTTATAGAGTATAATTTAGATAATTAAAGAAACGAAAAATGGAAGCATAGATCAAAAAAACGCTTCAGGGATAAGAAAAACAAGATGAAAAACGTAAAATATGTTGGCGAGTGTCTGTTCTATATTGTCGGTATTATTCTTGCGATTCTCGTAATCTTAAAATAATCGAGGCATGAATCTAGATTCTAACCAATCAAAAATTCCAAGAGCGATCAACTCTCGGATTTTTTTATCCTTGAATAGATGTTATAATATAAAAAAAGATGTAAAAGCATCTTTCGAGGAGCCTATGATCGGAGAACAACTGAAAAAAATTCGCAAACAAAAGAACCTGACCCTAGAACAAGTCTCTATCCTAACATCCGTAAGCAAACCGATGCTCGGACAAATCGAACGCAGCCGATCAGTCCCGACCATCACGACGCTATGGAAGATCGCGACCGGGCTCAAAGTCCCATTATCCACGTTTCTGGTCGAAGAAGAGACCAAATATACGATCATCGATCAAAAAAAAGAAGAACCAATCTTAAGTGAAAAAGGAAAAATGCGCGCCTATACGATCTTTCCCTACGATCCGCTTCGAAACTTCGAAACGTTTTATATCGAATTCGATCCAGAATGTAAACATATTTCTTTACCCCATGATAAAAATGTGGAAGAAACGATCTTTGTGATCGAAGGGGAATTAACCATGAAACTGAAAGAAGAAGAGATCCAACTAAAAAAAGGACAAGCGATCCGTTTTTTCGCCAATATCGAACACACCTACCAAAACAAGAACGATCAGATCTGCAAGATCTATAATACGATCTTTTACTAAAAAAGGAGAAAATGATGTACGAACTAAAACAAGTTGGAAAAAACACCTATTATATTGAATCTCCAGCCAAAATCGGGATCTATGTGACAGAAGATTCATCCGTGTATTTGATCGACAGCGGAAACGACAAAGAAGCCGCCAAAAAAGTGAAAAAAATCTTAGAAGCGAAGAACTGGAAACTCAAAGCGATTTTGAATACCCACTCTAACGCCGATCATATCGGAGGAAACCGATATCTTCAAAATCAAACCCACTGCAAGATCTATGCACCCGCAATCGAAGACACCTTCACAAAGCATACGATCCTAGAACCTTCTTTTCTATATGGCGGATATCCGTGCAAAGATCTGCGTCATAAATTTTTAATGGCCAAGGAAAGCGATACAACACCAATCACCGACCCGGATTTTCCAAAAGAAATCGAGATCCTACCGCTACTTGGCCACTTTATGAATATGGTGGGCTATAAAACACCCGATGAAGTGATCTTCTTAGCCGATTGTCTGAGTTCAAAACAGACACTGGACAAATACCAAATCAGCTTCATCTACGATGTCGAATCGTATTTGAATACGCTAAAAAAAGTTAAAGGGCTTCAAGCCAAATGTTTCGTTCCCTCACATACCAACGCATGCGAAGAAATATCGACCCTTGCGGAAATAAACATCCAAAAAGTATACGAGATCGCCAATACGATCCTTGCGATCTGTCAAAATGAAACAACAGAAGCAGAACTTTTAAAGACCATCTTCGACACGTATGATCTAACGATGAATTTTGAACAATATGTCCTTGTGGGGAGCACGATCCGCTCCTATCTTTCATGGCTGAAGGATACTGGAAAAATAGACGCTTTCTTCCAAGACAATTGTTTAGTATGGAAAACAAAGAGCTAGGAATTCAATGTCCTAGCTCTTTATGTTCGTTTCTCAATTGGGCAAGCGCGTTGTTGATCTCCTTTTGTTCACGAACCGGATAGGCCGGAGAAGGGATCATTGTCGTATACGGCTCTACCGATTTGATGATGATCGAGCCAGCGCCGATCTTGCAGCCTTTATGAAGCACGATATTTCCGATCACTTTACTTCCAGCACCGATCACCACATCCTCTTCGACAGTCGGATGCCGTTTGCCGCTCACTTTCCCTGTCGCCCCCAACGTAACACCTTGATAGATCATTACGCGATCATGGATCACGCATGTCTCGCCAATCACGACACCGCTGCCATGATCAATAAAAACATCTTTGCCGATCACGGCTCCAGGATGAATATCGATCCCCGTCTTTCTTTGCGCTCTCAAAGAAAGGATACGAGCCAGCGCAGGATGTTTTGGATACAATTTATGCGTAAAATAATGCGTATTCAACGCCTTGAAGCCAGGCATGAAAAAAATCTCGACCGTACTGTGCAAAGAAGGATCTAAACGCTTGATCGTCTTGATCTGCCCTTTGACAAACTGAATAAAACCCATATACGATCCTCCTGTGCTCAGCTTAGACGAAGCGAATCCTTTAAACCATCTGTACAATAGATCGCGTCTCGATCCGTTGTGAATTGTGGAACGAGTCCATCGATTTTTTGATCAAGATTTACGATCCATACAGCTTGCAAGTGATTGGCTTTGCAGAAGTCCATTCCTTCTTTGACAGGCATGCAGAATAGAGTCGTGCTCATCGCATCGGCCCATGCCGATTTATCATGCGTATCAATCACAGTGACACTACGCATATATTCGGAAGGATATCCGGTCGTTGGATCGATGATATGACTATACTTTTTACCATCCACTTCCATATACCGCTGATAGTCTCCGGAAGTGACCATCACGACAGGACGCTTCGTCACAAATTGTACGACACTATCCGACTCGTCGGGAGATTGGATGCCAATGACCCAATCTTTGCCGTTGAGCTTTTCACCAAGAAGAACGACATTGCCCCCGGCATTAATATAGCCATTGTTCAATCCCGCTTCATTCAATTTTTTAGCCGCGACGCCCGCCGTGTATCCTTTGGCGATCCCGCCAAGATCGAGCTTCAAGTTTGGATCCGTGAACTTTACCGTATCGCCACTGATCTTGATCGCTTGAATGCCATCATGCTTTTTGGCCTCTTCAATATCTGTTGCGCTAGGCACATAAGGCGTTTTAGCCTCTCTAGCATCGTGCCACAAACTTAATACTTTTCCTTCAGAAACATCGAAGCGTTGATCAAGCTCGCCTGCCTTGATCGCAAGATCAAGACAATCAATCATTGCTGGATCGACTTTGACAGGATGCGAATAAGCTTCTTGATTCAGAGTATAGACATTGTTGATCCCTTCATACGAATGATATTGATCAAAGATCTCGTTATACTCTCTAAACGTATCCTTTAAGATCGATTCATACTTGGCAAACTGTTCTGGCGTACATGTGGCCTGGAAGGAAATCGGCGTATCGAAGCCTAAGTCGGTATACGTTTCGTTATACAATTTTGTCTTGCTCATCGAAGAGCGCGAACTCATAAAGGTAACTAAGCCAAAGATCAACACTAAAAAGCAAAGTGAACCAAAAATCCACAGCTTAATATGTGAAGTCTGTTTTTTTTGTTTATTTTGTTCCATGGTCCCATTATACAAAAAAGAGAAAGAATCCTAAAATCAAGTGAACACTTGTTTGCAATCGCTTAAAAAGTAGAATAGAATAATTTCTGTATAACTAATGGAGGTAAGGGAAATCTATGTCACTTTTTCTTGGAAAAATGTGCGAACGGATCCCTGGTCACAAGTCAGCGACCGATCATGAGTCCATATTAGATATCATGCCGACTAAAGAAGTCTATATTCCTTTAGTCGCTGGAAACAATACTAACTTCGAGATTCTCGTCAATGAAGGGGATCAAGTTTATATTGGTACGAAGCTGGCCCAAACCAAAACGGGATTCAACGTTCCGATCTATTCAAGTGTTTCCGGAACATATACGGGACAAACAAAACGAATGCATTCTTCGCTCCGTCCGCAAAATCACATGGTCATTCAAGTCGACCACAAACAAACAGCGATACAAGCTTTCGAACCGATCCAATATGAGAACGCGAGCGCAGAAGAGCTTCTCGAATTTACAAAAAATTCTGGTTTGGTTGGATTGGGAGGAGCTGGTTTTCCTACGTATGTTAAATACTTGAAGCCAGAAGGCATCCATACGATCTTGATCAACGCGGTCGAATGCGAACCATACATCACAGCCGACTATAAACTTGTCATGAACGATCCAAAGCACTTGATCGATGGCGCCAAGATCATGAAAAAAATGGCTAACGCTCAACACGCGTACATCTGCATCAAAAAGAATCATCCCGATATGATCGATATCGTCAAACAAGCCGCTCAAGGCAGCGATATCGAAGTGAAGGAAGTGCCAAATGTCTATCCGATGGGGTGGGAGAGAGTGCTCGTCCGCGAAGTCATGAAAAAAGAATACGACAAATTGCCAAGTGAAGCAGGCGTGATCGTCAATAATGCCGGAACGGCGATCGAGCTTGCAAGAATGATGGAATATGGCGAAGCGATCGCTAACAAAATCGTCACCGTATCAGGCGAAGCGGTCAAACGACCGATCAATGTCCGCGTTCCTGTAGGAATGCCAGTAAAAGAAATCTTCGAGCAAACTGGCTTCAACACCGATTCTGTCCGTATGATGGCTGGCGGACCGATGATGGGAAAAGTCATTCCGAACGATATGTTCGTGATCGACCGCGCCATGAACGCGCTCACGATCCTTCCTGGAACCGTCGACGATGCTATCGCATGTCTTCGCTGTGGTAGCTGTTCGGATCATTGTCCTGCCGGATTGCAGCCAGTGCGGATCGCGAACGCCGTCAAAGAAGGCAATCTTGAAGAAATGGAACGCCGCCAGGCGATGAGCTGTATCGAATGTGGTCTTTGCACCTACGTATGTCCTAGCCACATCGAAGTCACAGAAAACGTGCGCAAAGCAAAACGGGCATTGGCTTTGCAGAAAAAGAAGTAGGGGGATGAAGTATGAAGTTTAATTTCCACGTCAGCCCGAACTTGAAAGGAAAACAAACCACGCAGCAGATCATGCGCGATCTAACGATCGGACTTCTCGTCATCTTTCTTTGCGCATGTATCTATTATGGAATGAATTATGGAATGCGTTATGTTCTCCAATTGTTCCTTTTGCTGGCTTGTTCTCTATTGACAACTTTGGTGTGTGAAGCGATCTACGCCAAGATCTTAAAAATCGATATTAAAACTTTTTTGAAAAATTCATTTGGCTGGGTGACGGCGATCATCTTGACGATGATGTGCCCGATCTCCATCACGCCATTCGCTTTGATCATCGCCACGATCTTCGCAATCGTGATCGGACGCCTTCTTTTTGGCGGGTTTGGTCAAAACATCTTCAATCCAGCCGCTGTTGGACGAGCTGTCATCTTCGCCGCGTTTGCTGGCGCCACGACAGACCTTGTCACATCAGCCACGCCAACGGCGACGATCGCCAGCAACTATCATTGGCTTCCGGCAACGCCAGAAGTATTCGATAGTTTCTTGAGCGAATATGGTGGATTCTGGAATTTATTCCTCGGAAATTATCCTGGGGCGATCGGAGAAACCTTCACCTTGGCAATCTTGGTCGTAGGCATCTTCTTGATCGTTCGTCATGTCATCGATTGGCGTGTACCTGTCATGTATCTAGGCACGATCATCGTGATGACAGCGATCATCGCTCTTGTTTCAGGAATCGAATCGTACAATGGGATCCCAGCCTTGCTTTGGTATCCGGCACTTCACTTAGTGACAGGAGGAATCGTGTTCGGAGCGGTGTTCATGCTGACCGACCCAGTCACCAATCCAACAAGCGCGGCAGGCCGTGTATTCTTTGCGATGGGCGCTGCGATCCTGACCGTTCTTTTACGAATGAAAGCCAACTTGCCTGAAGGCTGTCTGTATTCGATCTTGTTGATGAATATGTTCACGCCAATGATCGAGACAGCGATGGATGGCAATCAGCTCAAGATCGCGAAAAAAGTATGGATCACATTCGCATGCTTCTGCGTTCTCGCCCTTGGCGTTTCTTTCTTTGCTGGAAGTAGCGTAGAACCAGTTCGCGAACTGAATACATCGTCTTCGGCAACAAGCGGAGCTACAGCCTTTGAAATGCCAACGATCCAAGAGGAGGTCTCTTTATGAAAAAGATCATCCATCTCACTGTTTTCTTAGCGCTCGTCTCGGCGATCGCAGGCGGAGCGCTCGCCTACGCGAACCAACTCACAGCGCCGATCATCCAAGAAAACAACGAACGAGCTGAAAAACAAGTGCTCTTGGAAATGTATCCAAAAGCGAAAGTCGACGACTTTGAGATCATGGATGTCACGGTCGACAACCCAACGGTCAATAAGATCTACAGCTATGAAAACAACTATATCTTTAATATGTCTGTGTCTGGCTACAAAGATGGAACGACATTCTTGGTAGCGATCGACAAAGACAATGGACAGATCACTGCTTTTAAAGCCATTTCGAATGGCGATACAAAAGGCATCGGTTCAAAAGTTACAGAAAGCGCTTTTGCGGAAAGCTTGATCGGAAAAGAATCCAATGGCGAATTGGATACGATTTCTGGAGCGACTGTGACTTCGACACCAGTGATCGAAGGAATTCACGAGGCGAGCGATATCGTCGCCGAAATCGATTAAGGGGGATGTATGAACCGATTTGAAAATTTTAAAGCGGGCTTGATCAAAGACAACCCCGTCTTCGGCTTATATTTAGGAATTTGTTCGACTCTTGCCATCACGACAACAGTCAACAACGCGATTGGTATGGGCGCGGCCGTTATCATGGTCTTGGTGCTCTCGAATATGATCATTTCCGCGATCCGTAAGATCGTGCCGGATGATATTCGTATTCCAGTCTTTATCGTGATCATCGCAACACTCGTAAAGATCATCCAAATGCTCATCGAAGCGTACGCGCCAGCGTTGAACACTTCGCTTGGCGTATTCATTCCGCTCATCGTCGTGAACTGTATCATTCTTGGGCGCGCGGAAGCGTTCGCCAGCAAGCATGGTGTCCTTGATTCCGCATTGGATGGAATCGGAATGGGTCTAGGCTATACGGTGGCTGTCATCGCGATGTCTTTTATTCGCGAAGTTTTATCCACAGGCATCTTGAATATCGTCAATCCGTTCAACGATGCGCAAGTTTGGCTGAAGGTCACATTGATCCCTGCGGATTATACGATCCCGCTCTTTAATTCGCCAGTAGGTGCCTTTATCACATTTGCGTTATTAGCAGCCGCTTTGAGCGCCTATAAAACACATGCCGATAAAAAAGCGGAAGCCAAAGCAAAGGAGGTAAAGTAAGATGTCCGAATTGATCACATTGTTTGTCACGAGCGTATTGATCAACAACGTCGTTTTGAACCAATTCTTAGGAATGTGTCCATTCATGGGTGTATCCAAGAAAAGAAGTTCTGCGATCGGTATGGGTCTTGCGGTTATCTTCGTTATCGTCGTTGCCGCTCTCATCACCTACGCGATCTACTATTGGATCCTCGTTCCGCTCAATTTGCAGTACATGGATCTGATCGCTTTCATTCTAGTCATCGCTTCTTTAGTGCAGTTGACAGAGATGTTTATCAAAAAAACAAGTCCAGCCCTCTATAAATCATTAGGGGTGTACTTGCCGTTGATCACGACCAACTGTGTCGTATTGAACGTATGCTTGGTCAATATTTCAAACAGTTATGATTTTGCTCATATGCTCGTTTATTCGATTGGCACGCCAATTGGTTTCGCGCTCGTTCTCTATATCTTCTCGACGATTCGGGAACGACTTGATATCGCCAATGTGCCAAATCCATTAAAAGGAAATCCGATCGCGATGATCGTGGCCGCAATCATGGCCATGGCATTCAGCGGATTTGCAGGCATCGTATAATGGAATTAAAATCAGCGCTTGGAGCGATCGTCGTCTTTGGAAGTCTTGTCGGCGTATACATCACGCTATACAAGCTCAATAAAAAGACGCCGCTTCCTCCAGGATGCGAAGATCTAAAAGCGGATTGTGAAGGCTGCCACGATTATGCCTGCACGAACAATCCGCATCATGAACGATAAGAAAGGAGCTACGTATGGGTACAGCGATCATAATGATGCTCGTTTTAGGCGCCGTATTAGGCTTAGGCCTAGGTCTTGCCAGCAAGTTCTTGCATGTGGAAGCCGATCCAAGAATCGACTACGTATCAGCCCTTCTTCCTAACTACAATTGTGGCGGATGCGGCTATGCTGGATGTTCAGCGCTGGCGGAAGCAATGGTGGAAGGCGAAGTTTCTGACTTCAAATGCAAACCATGCAAAGCCGATAAAAAAGCGGAAATCATCGACTACTTAAAGAACACCCCAGGACCAGAAGGGGAAACGGTAACGATCAAAGGATAGAGAAATCTATCCTTTTTTTGTATATAAAAAAGAGGCGTTTCTGCCTCTGATCAATACCAATAAAATAAGAAAAAACGACCAATATTCAAGACGAAGATAAACAGAAACAGCCATCGAAGCGGCAGCTTGTACGATCCAATCTTTTTGAAGAATACAAAATAGATCAACCATCCGATGAGAACACCGAACGTGTTCATGATCAAATCATCCACATCGCTCACTCTTTCATTGAACAACTGGGAAAACTCAATGAACAGCGAACCAAGAAAACCGCACCCCATCGTTTCTAGAAATGGATGCTTTTCCTTGAACAATAAGGGAATCAAAACCCCGAAAGGAACAAAAAGCACGACATTCAAAACGTAGCCGATCTTCGAAATCCCGGTCGAAAACGGAACAAAATTCAAATTGAGATCCGCGGATGTAAAATCCAAAATATCGAAAATCGTACTCGGATCGGTGAAGTGAAGCATGCCAGCGATATAGACACCAAAAGTCACGAGCAGATAAAACAGCGGATTGCTGATGTAAAGCATCCCTTTTTTCTTCAAATGATTTAAAAGAAAGAAATAGGGAAGAAAGCTCGTTAAAAATTCGACCGTGTTGATCATGAACGAACTTGATCCCTCTCGATCCAATGTTCGACGAGCGATTCATCCGGATCGATATAGATCGTCTTATACGATTTCATCGTCACAAAGCCGATCTTAGAGCCAGGGACTTTCTTCAGCTGCGAAATCGTCGTATAGTCGACAGGAACCGAACTCGAGTGCCTTCCTTTCGAAAAGTAAGTCGCCAACATCGCGCACATTCGAATAAGAGACTCATTCACCTCTTCGCTTTTCAACAACACATGCGAACCATGATAATCTTTGACATGGAACCAGACATCGTTTTTATTGCCTAAATGATGCGTGATATAGTTGTTTTGCAAGTTGTTCTTGCCAACATAAATATCCGCTTCGTCTACTTTTAAATGTAAGACATGGGGACGCTTCGGCTTCTTTTTCCCTTTCGCCGCTTTTTTAGGAAGCAAATATTTATTTTTGATCAATTCCTCCCGGATCTCGAGACCATCTTCCCAAGAAGCGTGTTGCAGCTGTTCTTTGAGCTGCGTGAAATATTCGATATCCTCCTGGCAGCGCGCGATCTGCTCTTCCAAAATCGAAAGCGAACGCTTCATCTTATGATATTTCTGGTAATATTTGTTCGCGTTCTGCTTCAAATCAAAACGCATATCGATCGGGATCTTCACATCTTTGCCGCTTTCGAAATCCGGAAGCGTGACGATCTTTTCTTTCTCGATTGTTCCCATATAGGCGAAAAGTAGATCGCCATACACTTGATATTTTTGATAATCTTTCGCGCTGAGCAAAGAACTCTCCAATTTTGGAAGTTTCTTCAAATGCTTGTTGAGTTCCTGATCAACGATCCGAAAGACATCTCCGCATTGCTCCTTGATCCGAACTTTCGCTTCGTTGTAGGCGTACAGCTTATCCAGTCCATCCATCAAAGAATAGACTTTCGCCTCTTTTTGAAGATGCAAGAGAGGAAGGACATGGAAATTCTTTTCATCATACACATATAAGTTTTGCGAAGAAAACAAGGCGTCGTTGATCTCTTCCAAAGGCTCTTCCTGATGAAGACGATAAAGATACTCTTTGCTCAATAAAGGCGAGAAACCTTGTACTTGCTTGGTCAAAGGGGAATCAAGATCTAGCTCTTCAAGTTTGACACGATCGATCGTGTATCTTTTTTCCTGTGGAGGCAACATATATTTTGCGCCAGGATGGATCAACCGCTTCGAATTTTCAAATACGGGGATCCGCTTGAGCGCGTCAATGATCGTCCCACCCTCATCGACTAGGATCAAGTTGGCATACTTACCCATCAATTCCGCATAGAGTTTAAGATCTTTCGCATCTCCAAGTTCATTATGCCCTTTGATATGAAAGATCAAGATCCGATCGAAACCAGCCTGATTGATCGAGTCGACGATCCCTTGCGAAAGGTATTTTCGAAGAACCATCACGAAGTTGGACGGATTGGGCTGCGTATTCAAACCATGATCATGAAAATAGATCCGATTCGTATTCGAATGAACATTGATGATCAAACGGACATTTCCTAATTTCTGAGTATGAATATGAAGAACGATTTCTTCTTCGCTTAAATTTTGGATCTTGCCGATCTTTCCCGATTCAAGATCCTTGAGCTGCCTGCTTAAGCAATGCAGCATGAGGCCATCGAGTGCCACGAACGATCCCTCCTTTCAACATACCTATCTATTATACAGAAATCTAGCTTTGACACCAACTAGGACTAGGTCTAAAATAATTGAAAAGGAGAAAGATATGCACAAAGGCTTATTGATCATTTTGAGCGGACCGAGCGGCGTAGGCAAAGGAACGATCCGCAAATACTTCGAAAAAGATGAACGTCTCAATCTTGCGTATTCGACCTCGATGACGACAAGAAAACCAAGAGATGGGGAAGTGGATGGAAAAGATTATTTCTTCACCTCCAAGGAAAATTTCCAAGAGGCGATCAAAAAAGGAGAATTGCTGGAGTACGCGGAGTTTGTCGGCAACTTTTATGGAACACCGCTCAGTGAAGTCGAACGCTTGAGGAACGAAGGCAAGAACGTGCTTCTTGAAATCGAAGTGCAAGGGGCTCTTCAAGTCCAGGAAAAATGTCCCGACGCGATCTCGATCTTCATCATTCCGCCTTCTATGGAAGAGCTGGAAAAAAGGATACGAGGCAGAAAATCAGAGCCAGAAGAGATCATCCAGCAAAGGCTTTCCAAGGCGGCCAACGAAATGAAAATGGTGCCAAACTATAAATATATCGTCTGCAACGATGATCCAAAGCTCGCTGCCGAGCTGATCGAGACGATCGTGCTGCGAAATATCGAGCTTGAAGCAAACAAAGAGGTCTAACCTTGCAAAAGGATAGATGGTGTGGTACATTAGGGACGATAGGAAACGAGGAGTGGGCTGGCCCACTCCTTCAATTTTGAAAAGAGGAAAAGTATGGAACATTTGAAAGAATGGATCGAACAAGTCTTGAATGACAATGGCTGCTCTCTCTATGAACTTGAATGGCTCAAAGAAGAAGCGACCCCAATTCTTCGTGTATCGATCGAAAAAAAAGGTGGTTCTGTCGATTTGGATACGTGCATGCAGTGTTCAGACGCGATCAGTGCCATGCTCGATGAAAAAGATTGGAACGACAACGAGTATTTGCTCGAAGTCTGCTCGCCAGGGGCGGAGCGCGAACTCAAAAACTACGATCAGATCAAAGCCCAAGAAAACGGCTACGTATTTGTAAAACTCAAAAATCCGAAACAAGGAGTCGATCAAGTTTTTGGTGATCTCGTTCACGTCGAACCCGAAGTGATCACCCTCTCTTATAAAGTCAAGGGACGTCCAAAAAAGATCACGATCGAAATGGACAATATCCAGCTGATCAAGACAGCTGTCAAACTATAGGAGTGAAGAAGCATGAAAGCGAAATCAAAAAGCCCTAAACTCAAAGTAGAAGCTTTGACTAGCGCCCTTCAAGGGATCGAAAGCAACCATCAATTGGACAAAGCGACGATCGAAGAAGCCTTGAAGGAGGCGCTGACCAAAGCGTACCAAAAACAAGCGAAGCTCTCTGTCAAAAGCAACGACTTGAGAGATGTCATGGTCAAAGTCGAGATCGTCAATGGAATCATCCATATTTATCAGCAGCGCGAAGTCATGAACGATGACGACATCGAAGACGACGAACTCGAGATCTCGCTCGAAGAAGCGCGCAAGATCAAACCGGACGCCAAGATCGGCGATATGATCGATGAAGAAGTCGATTTCACGACATTCGATCGAGCCGCCGTCGTTCTCGCCAAAAATGTCATGAAACAAAAGATCCGCGAAGCGGAAAAACAGCTCGTCTATGAAGAATATTGCGATAAGGTCGATGAAATGGTCAGCGGCGTTGTCGAGACCGTCGAAGAAAAATTCATTCTAGTCGATTTAGGAAAGACCTACGCGATCATGACGAAAAACGATCAGATCCCGACAGAAACCTATAAAGAAGGAGAGCGGATCAACGTCGTCATCACCGAAGTCAATAAAGAAACAAAAGGCGCCCAAGTCCATGTGTCTCGTTCCACTCCCGTCTTTGTAAGACGCTTGTTTGAACGAGAAGTGCCGGAAATTTACAATGGAACGATCGAGATCAAAGCGATCGCCAGGGATCCTGGAGAAAGATGCAAGATTGCCGTGCATTCCCACAACGAAAACATCGATCCGATCGGCGCTTGTATCGGACCAAGAGGCGCTCGTGTGCAGGCGATCATCAATGAGCTCAACGGAGAAAAGATCGACATCTTCGAATGGTCGGACAATATCGCCACTCTCATTTCCAACGCGCTCTCTCCAAGCGAAGGAGTCGCTGTCATTCCAAACGACAATGTGAAAGATGGCTTGATCGTCGTCGTACCAGACAACCAGCTTTCTCTTGCGATCGGAAAAGGCGGAAAGAACGCCCGTTTAGCTGTCAAGCTTTCCGGCCATAAGATCGATATCAAGTCGCAATCCGAAATGGATGCTCTTGGCATCGACTATATGGGCATCGCCGCCAAGATGCAGGAAGAATACGAAGCGAAGAAAGCGAAAGAAAGAGCCTATAAGCAGCAAGAAAAGATCAAAGCGCTCAAAGAAAGCAACGACGAGATCGAAAATGTCGATGTAGCTGAATTCGATTACGACGAGGAAGAAGAAGAAAACGCGCCAGTCGAAAGCTTGTTTGAAACCGAAAAGAACCGTGAGCTTTCCGAGATGGAAGAAGCGGCTCGCCTCGCGAAAGAGAAACGCAAATCCGGCCATGAAGTCAAAGAATACACTTCTAAATTCGAAGAGTTCGCCGGCACTGGAAGACCAGAACCAAAAGCGTCTGTCACAGAAGCTAAAAAAGAAGAGCCTAAAGTGGAAAGTCCAAAAGAAGAAGTCAAGAAAGCCACTGTCGAAGGCATCAAGCCGATCTACTCGGATGAAGAGTTGGCCGAGATCGAAGAGAGCGAATACGACGATGATGTCTGGGACGATGATATCGACTACGAAGAATACGATTCGTACTATGATGATTAGAGGTCAGAATGCGAAAAATACCGATGAGAAAATGTGTCGTGACCAACGAACGCTTTCCTAAAAAAGAATTGATCCGCATCGTTCGCACGCCAGAAGGCGAGGTTGTGATCGATACGACTGGAAAGAAAAACGGACATGGCGCTTATATCCAAAAATCAAAAGAAACCTTTGAGAAAGCCAAAAAGAACAAAGCGCTCGCGCGCGCTTTAGAAATCGAGATCCCCGAAGAGATCTATACACAGCTCGAGGCGATGCTCGATGAATAAGATGATTTCAATGATCCAAATGGCGATGCGCGCAAGAAAGGTCGCGACAGGCGATCAAGTCATTTCGAGCATTCAAAGCCGCAAAGCAAAACTTGTGCTCTATTCCTCGAGTTGCGGAGAGAACAAAAGCAAGAAGCTGATCGACAAATGCGCCACATTCCATGTGCCGATCTATGAAATCGACGCCAAAGACTTTGACGCGATCTCAAATTCGCCGATCTCTTCGCTTTCCATCTTGGATGAAAACTTTGCGAAGGGAATATTGAAACATAGGAAAGGATGAGTGATTCAATGGCAAAACCACAACAAAAACGAAAACCAACCAATAAACGAGGACATAATAATCGAAACAACCGGCCGCACAACAGCGCCCCAAGAAGGAGCCACGATTATCCTACCGAGATCACATACTCCAATGCGCTCAGCGTAGGACAGCTCGCCGAGCTCATGAAACGCAATAGCTCAGAACTCATCAAGTTCTTGTTCATGATGGGAAACATGTCGACGATCAACACGGTCCTTTCCGATGAAGAAGTCGAATTGATCTGCATGGAATTCAATGTCACTCCGCATAAAGAAGTCGTGATCGATGAAGACGATATCGAAGAACAAATCGACAAAATGGAATTCGATGAATCCGAATTGAAGCCGCGTCCACCAGTCGTAACGATTATGGGACACGTCGACCATGGAAAGACGACTTTGCTTGACACGATCCGGAAAACCCATGTGACCACTGGCGAATTTGGAGGCATCACCCAACATATTGGTGCGTACCAAGTCAATTTGAACAATCGCAAGATCACGTTTTTAGACACACCAGGCCATGAAGCGTTCACCGCTATGCGTGCTCGAGGCGCGCAGATCACCGATATCGTCGTTTTGATCGTCGCCGCCGATGATGGAGTCATGCCGCAAACAAAAGAGTCGATCGACCACGCAAGAGCCGCAGGTGTACCAATTGTCGTAGCCGTCAACAAGATCGATAAGCCAGGCGCCAATCCGGACAAAGTCATGGCGGAACTCGCTGATAATGGCGTCATGCCAGAAGAATGGGGCGGAGACACGATCTTCACCCAGATCTCGGCGCGCAGCGGAGAAGGGGTCAACGATCTTTTGGAAACGATCCTTTTAGTCGCGGATATGCAAGAACTGAAAGCCAATCCGGACACGAATGCGACAGGAACGGTCGTGGAAGCCAAGCTCGACAAAGGGCGAGGACCGGTAGCGACTTTGCTCGTGCAACAAGGAACGCTTCATACAGGAGATAGTGTTGTTGTTGGAACAAGCTATGGGCGTGTTCGTAAAATGAGCAACGATAAAGGAATGGAAATCAAGACGGCAACGCCATCGATGCCAGTCGAGATCATTGGTCTGAATGAAGTGCCTCGCGCAGGCGATGTCTTCATGACCAATGATTCGTATAAAAAGGCAAGCGAGATCGCCAACCATCGTTTAGAAAAACAAATCGAGAAAGAACGAAACCAATCCAGCGCGCTCTCTCTTGAAGATCTCGCCCGTCAAATCAATGAAGGCGATGTCAAAGATATCAACATTTTGATCAAAGCCGATGTGCAAGGTTCTGCCGAAGCGCTCAAGGCAAGCATGGAAAAACTCGATGTCGATACGGTCCGTGTCAATGTGATCCGCTCGACCGTGGGAACGATCACAGAATCCGATATCATGCTCGCCAGCGCCTCCAACGCCATCATTTATGGATTCAATATTCGTCCAACGGCTGCGATCCGCAAAAAAGCCGAAGAAGAAGGCGTCGAGATCCGTTTACACAACATTATCTATAAAGCGCTGGAAGAATTGGAAAGCGCCATGAAAGGTATGCTTGCTCCAGTTTATGAGGAAGTCGTGATCGGACAAGCCGAAGTTCGTCAAATTTATAAAGTTTCGAAAGTTGGAACGATCGCCGGATGCATGGTCACAGATGGAGCGATCCGCCGAGATTGTTCGGTCCGCCTCATCCGTGATGGAATCGTGATTTATACAGGCAAGCTCGGTTCTTTGCGTCGATTCGAAAATGACGTCAAAGAAGTGACAAGCGGCTATGAATGCGGTATGACGATCGAAAACTTCAACGACATCAAAGTCGACGATATCATTGAAGCCTTTGAAGATCAGGAAGTGAAAGAATAATGGCAACTGTAAAACAAGACCGCTTGGATTCGATCTTGACAAAAGAGATCTCCCGGATCCTGCAGTTCGAATTAAAAAACCCGAAATTAGGCTTTGTGACTGTGACCGATGTGCAATGCACGCGTGATATGTCGCAAGCGAAGGTGTATGTATCTTTTCTAGGCCAGCAAGAGCGCAACGATGCGGGAATGAAGATCTTGAATCAATCTAAAGGATTTATTCGATCCACGATCGCGAAAAATGTGAAAATGCGGAAAGTGCCAGAATTGATCTTTGTACAAGATACATCGTTGGAACAAGGTCGAAAGATCGAAAAGATCATTCAGGAAATCAATGAGAAAGAGGCTTAGCCTCTTTTTTTAAATATAATGTTATATCGAGTATAAGAGCATTAAAGTTATAGTTCCTCTAACTTAGAAATATCATATAGTTGTAAGCGAATTCACTCTTGTTCTTAAGCCTGCAATTCCAGCAGGCTTTTTTTAAAATGAAAAGAATTCACCAACTTCAAATTTAGAAGTTTTAGGAGGTAGACTATGAATCATACTGAACGTGATGAGCACTCAAATTCGTGGAATCTTGCTAAAAAAACAGTTTTTACGATCAGTGGTCTTTTGTTTTCGTCATTTTTGATGCAGCTGCCTATTTACGCGGAAGGACAAGATGCTGTCGATCCCGTTCAAGAAGTCGAAAAAGAAACGAGTCATGAAGAAGGACAAAACTCACCAAATGAATCAAGTTTAGAAAGCCTCCATGAAGACTTGTCTGATCCAGCCCAAAAACTTCCTCCTATAATCGAAGAAAATACCAAAGAGACATCAATCTCGCTCGATAACCCAGAATCTGTGAACCAACCAGCAACGCAAAAGGAAGCGCCAAGTCAAGTTCAAGATCAACCAAAAAACGAAGCGACTCCAAGGATAGAAGAGGATGCGCAGTCATCTACTCCAGAAAAACAAAACAGCGTGGCGACACTCGATTTTATGATCAAGTCGAAGGCTCTTTGTTAGAGACAAAAACGTATACAAGCTATGTTGGCGATCCGATCGGGCTTCCTTCCAAAGAACAGCTCGAAGCGGAATATCCAAGCACAAAATATACGATCGTTTCCGGAATGTGGGATACTGATCCAATCTATCAAGCCGACAGCAATAATAACCAATTCAAATTGTATTTAGGCCACGTATTTAAGGAAGAGGCCGTGAAAAAGATGCCCATGTAACGACAGAGTTTCTAGATTACGAAACCAATGTGCCGTCCTTCATGCGTCAATTACGCAGACCGCTCATTTTGAACGAACATGCAAAGTCGATCAAGTCAATGGCAACGTCGTTTGGGGACCAGAACCCGATCCGTTCCAATTAAAAGGGATCGATTTGAGCTCTTTAGGCATCTATGAACAAGGGTATAGGCCTAAACCGTGGAAAATCTCGAGCAATTTGAACGTGCATTATGATGATCTTGACGATACGCAAAGCGTTGTTGAATACTTCGCCAAAGGGTATGTCGCTACGATCAATTTTTATGATGACAGCGTCGATCCAAGCAAGAACGTGTTCTCGATCCATTATAAACATCGGCTTCTGCACGATACCTACGATGAAGATGTCACACGGACGATCCATTTGATCGATCAAATCAATCAAAAAGAGATCGCCGATCCGATCCAACAAATCGTGCATTTTAGCCTTCCTGGTGTTTACGACTATCACGCCAAGGAATGGACATGGGATTGGGATCATTTTAACGATACATCGTCTTGGAAGGCGCTGAGTGCGAAAGAAATCAAAGACTATTTGGCGACTCAAAACAACGATCGATATATTTTACTGAGCGATCCTGTACCGGCCCAGACTGTCGTCTATGATGAAAACGACACCGATCAAACGCTTGATCTCTACTTTGTGCCTGCCTATCAAGCCATTTTAAGATGGGTCGATGAAACGACTGGAAAAACGCTGGAAACATGGACTTCAAAAGAAGGAAAAGCGAACGATCCGATCGTTTTTGACGAAAACGTCCAACAGACGCTCGATCATTATCAAACACTTCATTATGATCTCGTATCCAATCCGATCAAAGAAGGGCTTGTATTGAATGACGATCCGACTTTGAACGGTTACGCCATCTATTTAAAGCATCAGATCAAAACCGAACGCGTCAGCAATACTGTCAAAGTGCCAATCGATCTTTTGGCTGGCGATCCAAATGACAAAACAACATGGAAGCTATTGCGCCACGATGAATGGAGCCATACGTTCTATCGGCCTCAATACACCGATCTTGTTACTGGCGTGATCACATTTGGGGTATACGAGGATCCAAAAGAAGTGATGTTCGAATATACATTCCCGACTTTTGAAGGATACATGAAGCCTGATCCAGCACAATTTAGTCCGATGGAGGTCACGTGCGATGATGAAACAGGTTTTTTGAGCATACAACAATTTTATATTCGCATCAAAGAAGCTGTACTGAATTTTATCGACGACGACCAAGACGGAAAGATCGTTTGGAGCCAGAAAGCGACGATCGCCGAACACAAGCCGATCGAATTCGTCTATCGGGATTACTATAAAAAATGGTTTTCGGATCATGGCATGAAGGTCGTTTCGGATAATTATGAAAAGCGGATCATCAATATGGATGATCCGGCGAAAAACATCTTCGAGATCCATCTAGAACATGTCAAATCGCCAACGACATTTACAAAAAAAGTGACGCGCACGATCCATTTTATCGATCAAGCCAATCAAAACGTATTGAAAGATCCGGTCGAACAAACCGTGACCTTCATATTGCAGGGAACAAAAGACGAATGGAGTCAAGAAACGACATGGGACTGGGATCACTTCAGCAACATCCAAGAATGGAGCGCTTATCCAGCGCCGGTTGCTAAAAACAACACAAGTCGAGAAGAACATCAAACGGAGATCCCGGCTTATACAAAAAAAGCAACCTCTTCTTCGGTGCCTACAGCTGTTCATACAGGTATATTCCAAAGTCTGGTCGGCATGGCTGCTTCCTTGTTTGGGATTTCATTATTCAAAAAACATAAAAAGGAGTAAAGAGGCGAATGCCTCTTTTTCCTTGCTTTTGGATTTGGTAGGATAATGATTGGGAGGGGAAAAGGATGAAAAGAATCGTTTTGATGGGAGGTCCAGGAGGAGGAAAAAGCGAAACGCTTTACTACTTGAAGGACGTCTTTCAAAAACAAGGGTATTCAACCTATATCGATACAGAAACGTGCACGGATGTCTTAAAGAGCGGCTTTACGATCGAAAATCAAGGGATCTATCGTTTTCAGAAGTTGATTTTCGAGATCCAGAAGGCAAAAGAAGACGCGTATGTTAAAGCGCTGAAAAATCAAGAAGACGCGATCTTGTTCATTGATCGCTGCTTGTACGATCATGCAGGTTTTTTGGATCACGAAGATTTCCTGCGTCTTTTAGAAGAGGAAAGTGTAGAACTGGATTCGATCCAGGAGCGATATGATTTGATCTTGTTCTTAGAGACGAGCGCGAAAATTGAAAAATATGTGCAGCTTAGCAATCCTGTCCGGATGGAAAATAGGCAGGAGGCGCTTCTTTCCGATGCGGCTTTAAAAAAAGCGGCTTCCTATTTTCCGAACACGAAATTCGTCGAAGCGCAAGATACGATCGAGATCAAACAAGAAAAGGCGAGACAAATCGTGGACGAGTTTTTAAGAGGTGAAGATGAAACGAGTCGTTAAAGCGTTTTTTTCGTTCGTTTCGACTTTTATCGTATTGTATTTTGGGTATGATCTTCTCGTATGGGCTTTGATGACGTATCCATTTTCTTGGCAAGAAATCGAAATCTCGCGTTTCTTGTTGCATTTGCTAAGAATGGTCGATCCGCTCGGGATCGCTTTGGTTTTCGCATGCTGGAATGGGATCGTGACTCTTTTTAAGCTGCATGTCCTTTCGATGGTCGTGTTAGCTGTGCTTCTTGGTGTTGGCATTTCTCGTTATTATGAGCCGCTTGTCTCGTTCATGAAGGGAGAGTATCTTTCTTTTTTGCATCAAGACGCGCTTTTATCTTTGGAGCAAGGCAATCAAGAATATGGCCAGATCTTCGAGCGGGAAGGTTATCCTTCGCTTGTGTTTATGAGCGACGAGACGATCAGCGATGAATATGTGGATTCGCTCATTCAAGATTCTCTAGAGAAAGTTCCGAAAGAGGCGTTGAACAAAGTAAGCGCGATCCGCTTCATGGACGAAGCTTATTTTCAGCAAGAAGAGATCACGCAGCAAAATCCGAATGTCGTTGGATTCGCGAACAGTGCCGATTTCAGCATTACGATTTTGAGAAACGATCGGACAGAGCCTTATATCGATCTTTCGATTCCAGAAAAGGTCATGTTCCCTAGTGATTATTATACGGATACGCTCTTGCATGAGCTAGGTCATATCGTGGATTATCAAGAGCCGTATTCACAGCATTTTTTAAGCGAGAACGAGGATTTTCAATCGCTTTACGATATCGAGGGAAGTCAGCTCAACGCTTATGGCGCGAGTTCTCCGGCTGAATTTTTCGCGGAAAGCTACAAATACTATCTTCGTTATCCCGACTTGATGGAGGAAAAGATCCCATTGACACAAGCGTATTTCGCTTCGATCGAACAATAGAAAGAAGAAGTCTATAGAAGGACTTCTTCTTTTTTTTGATCTAGGCTTGTTCGCAAAAGAAGGCGTCTGGGTCAGAATGATTGATCAGACGCTCATATAGAGCAAGAGCGCAAGCGCCTTGGGCGCCTCGATCGCTTCGAAAATTCAAGATCTCGACTGGAACGCTTTCGGAGTTCAAGATGAAACGGAATTGTTCGCGCATCTTTTCGAGAAAGTAATGTTGGAGCAAAGGTTCTTGAAGCACTTCGCTATTCATGAAGATCTGGCTCGCGTCATTGACGATCAACAAATTGGAGATCGTGATCGCCAAACGATCGAGGCCATCTTCTAAGATCGTACGGACATAAGGATCGTGAAGACGGTACGCTTCGATCAAGGTCTGGATGCTGAGGTCTTCTTTCGTTTTGGCAAGAGATAAAAGGACACTTGAAGAACCGTTCGCATAATAGATCGACGCTCTTTGGAGCAGCCAATTGTGCGCGATGTATGTTTGCAGACATCCTCTTTTTCCGCATTCGCATAAAGTTCCATTGATGTCGATGACACTATGTCCGATTTCTCCAAAATAGTCGCTTTTTTTGCGTCCAATCATCGCCGCGTCGAAAAATGAACAATAAACACCAGGTCCGACATGGAGCAAGATGAATTCGTCGGGTGTCGCTTGGGGTTGGAATAAATAGCGGCCATAAGCCATGCATTCAATGTTGTTTTCGATATAGATCGGTACATTTAAATCAAGAAGACGTTCGATTTCCGCTTTACGAAACGCGCTCCATGCCGGGTTGTTGGTAATGATCCGATCGTTTTGCTGGTCATGGTGGCCGGGAACGCCGATTCCGATCCCTAATAGGCGGGAATGAGCGTTCTTCGCTAAGTCCTTGATGCGTTTCGCGATTTCTTCGTTGATGTTGGATCGATCGATTTGACGAAGCGGGACGCGGATCGTTTCTTCGATCTGTCCGTTCAAGGAAGTCCGTACTAGACATAGTCGTTCCATATTGATCTCGATCCCGATCACGCAAGCGGCTTCAGGCGAGAGCGCGATGACTTTCCGCGCTTTTCCTGAGCCTTTTTGTTTTCGAACTTCAGCGCCTGTCTCATAGACAAGACCGCTTTCTAGAAGAGTCGAGATCGTATGGGTGATCAGCGCTTTGGTCAGTCCTGTTTTGGATGCGATTTCGACTCGACTTGTTTGAGGATGCCTATATAAAAAATGCATCGTGGTCGAGAGGTGGTTCAAAATGGTGTTGGAAGCGTTCATTTCATTCTCCTTATTTCGGTGATTCTATTGTACCATTAACATTCAAGTTATATATAAAAATATAAACTAAAAAATATAGCGTTCTTTAGTGCTTAATAATCGTCAAGTAAGCGCTTTCTATATATATTTAAGTTGAAAAAAGTAATCAGAAATGAAAAGGAGGACCTTATGAAAGGATTATTGAGTTTTTCTGGAAAACAAACTGGCCCCTCTTGGGGAGAAGATCGGAAGTCAGCGTCATTTAAGAGCTCTTCGTGAAGGGATCTTGATCGCGATGCCATTAGTGTTGATTGGTTCGTTCTTTGTCTTGATCAAAGACTTTCCAATCGAAGCGTGGACAGCTTGGCTGAAAGGTAATGGCGGATATGCTCTTCTAGATGCGATGGCCAACAACTCGTTTGGTTTGATGGCGTTGATGACAGCCTTCGGGATCGCGGATCGTCTTTCTGTTTCTTATGGAACGGATGGCGTGAGCGCGGGCGTTCTTTCTTTAGCGGCTTTCTTGCTTGTGACTCCAGTGATGCTCAATGCGGATGGAGCCGCAGGGATTCCCTATAGCGCTTTAGGAGGAAAAGGAATCTTTTCGGCGATCTTGGTGGCGATGATTTCGGCGGAGATCTATCGCTGGTTCATTCAAAAGAACATTACGATCAAAATGCCTGGTGGGGTTCCGGATGCGGTGAGCAAGTCGTTCTCGGCTTTGATTCCTGGACTTGTGATCTTGATCGTCTTCGCGATCGTGAAACTGCTTCTTGAAGCGACGGGTCTTGACTCGCTCAACGATATCCTTTCAAAATTGATCGGTGTTCCTCTAGGTTATATTGCAGGAACGCTTCCTGGAACGTTCGTGGCCGTGCTTCTTAACTCGCTCTTCTGGTTCTGTGGTGTGAATGGTGGACAAGTGGTTGGTTCGGTCATGAATCCGCTCTGGATCCAATACGCGGATGCCAATCGTGTCGCTTTAGCGGCTGGAGAGGTTCTTCCAAATATTATTACGGCTCCATTCATGGATCTGTTCGTATATATCGGTGGTGGTGGAGCCACGATCGGTTTAGCGCTCTGCTTGCTCTTCTTTTCTAGAAGCAAAGAATTCAAGACGCTCGGTAAAGTTTCCGGGATCCCGGCTTTATTCAACATCAATACGGCAATTTTGTTTACATTCCCGACCGTGTTGAATCCGATCATGTTGATTCCATTCATTTTTACGCCGATCATCAACGCGATCATTACGTATTTGGTGATGAGTGTTGGTTTGGTTCCTTTGACAACGGGTGTCACGCTTCCTTGGACGACGCCTCCGATCATTGGCGGATTCTTGGCGACAGGAAGCTGGCAAGGGGCTGTGCTTCAAATCGTGCTTGTCGCTGTTTCGTTCGCGATCTATTATCCTTTCTTCAAGGCGGCTGATAAACGTAAATATGAAGAAGAAAAAGGAGATCTGCCAGCGAAGCTGACAATCTAGCAAAAAGAATAGAAGGAGAATTTATATGCAAATGATCAAAATTGAGGGCGTTAGCTGCGCTGAACAAAAACAATTTTTGGAGCGGGAAATTAAAGACTATCTTATCCGCCGATTTCATGAAGATGTGGATTCCAAGATCGAATTGCGCATCGAAACCAATGAAAAGGCGCTCGAATCGTATTCGATCCAAATGGAGGGACCATCGGGTTCGATCACAAGCAATACGTTTGTAGGCTTGCTAAATGGATGGTATCGGTATTTAGAAGAAATGGGCGTACGCTTTGTACGTCCAGGAAAAGATCGAGAAGTTTTCTTGGAAAATGTCGATTTGAATAAAAAGATGGAGGTCGAACTCTCTCCTGCTTATTTTCATCGGGGCGTTTGCATCGAAGGCGCGGATTCGTTTGAAAATTTGAAAGACTTTATCGACTGGCTTCCAAAGATCGGGATGAATTCGTTCTTTATTCAGTTCGAAAATCCGTATTCGTTCTTTAAACGCTGGTATGAACATGAATTCAATCCATACGCAAAAAATGAGCCTTTTTCAACGGAGAAAGCGCAAGAAATGTCTGATCGTATCGATGAAGAAATGAAGAGGCGTGGGATCGTTCATCATCGTGTAGGGCACGGATGGACGGGCGAGGTGCTTGGCTATTCGTCGAAATATGGATGGGAGAAAGGTTTGACTTTGCCTCAAGAGAAGGAGCCGTATGTGGCTTTGCGTGATGGAAAGCGTGAGTTGTTTGATGGGGCGCCGATCTTGACGTCGCTTTGTTTCTCGAATCCAGAGGTACAAAAGATCATGGTCGAAAAGATCGTAGACTACGCCAAAGACCATCAAGATGTCGATTATTTACATGTGTGGCTTTCGGATGCCCGCAATAATATTTGTGAATGCGAGGATTGTCAAAAAGAGCTCGTGGCTGATCAATATGTTCGGATCTTGAACGCGTTGGATCAAGCTTTGAGCGAGCAAGAATTGGATACGAAGATCTGTTTCTTGTTGTATCATGAATTGTTGTTCGCACCAGAAAAGGAGAGGATCGAGAATCTTGAGCGTTTTACGATGATGTTCGCTCCGATCACAAGAACGTTTGAAAGAAGCTATGCGGATGTGAATCTGGATTCTTTGCCAGAACCAGCCAAATATGTGCGCAATCAGATCGTGCTTCCTAATTCTTTGGAAGAAAACTTAGCGTGTTTAAAGGCGTGGCAAGATCGTTTTGATGGGGACAGCTTTGTTTACGACTATCCTTTAGGCAGAGCGCATTATGGCGATCTAGGGTATATGAACATCAGCAAGACGATCTATACGGATATTCAAAACTTAGACCGTATTGGTTTACGAGGTTATATTAGCTGCCAAGAGCTAAGAGCGGGTTTCCCGCACAACTTCCCGAACTATGTCATGGGAAAAATGTTGGTCGATCCTTCCAGAGACTGGATCGAGCTGGAGGAAGAATACTTTAGCGTGATGTATGGAAACAATTGGAAAGAAGCGGTGAACTACTTGCAGTTCCTGTCGGATCATTCAAGTTGCGATCATTTCAACGCGATCGGCGATCGTCAAAACAAAGAGATGGCGAAAAAGTATCATGACGCTTCCAAAGAGGCTCAAGAGGCCTTGTTCATGATCGAGGCGAATTGTATCGAAACGCAGGGTCATCAAAAAGAGGAGTGGAAGCAGCTAAGCTGGCATCGTCAATACACGATGCGTTTAAGCAAAGCGCTCGAACATATTGCGACTGGTCATATGAATGAAGCGGATCTAGAGTGGCATGACTTCTTGGATTTCATTCGGCGCTCGGAGCCGATGATCCAACGAAATCCGGATATATACCGGGTCATTGAGGTGGCGAAAAACTATGCCGGGTTTCGTTTGTAGTCATAAAGCCATCGTGTCGGGCGGGGACATGGGCTGGCTAGATAGCCTTTTGTTGCAGAAGCTGAAAGAACAAACGGGAAGAGAAGATCGTCAAGAAAAGACGTTTATCTCGACAGCGTATGTCAATGGAATCAAAGCAGGGGGGATCGTCGCTCGAAGGTTGTTTGAAAGCTGTTATATCGACTTGCTCGCTGTTGTTCCAGATTTTCGTTCCCATGGTATTGGAACTCGGCTTCTTGAACGTTTAGAGCAGGAGTGCCGCAACGAAGGAATCGGAACGTTGTTCTTGAACACCCAGGATTTTCAGGCTCCTAACTTCTATGAACAAAACGGATTTGAGCGGATCGGCGAAATGAAAGATGTTCCTTTTAAAGGAACGATCCGGATCTTCTTTGTCAAACGCATCGATCTGTGCCATTTATAAGAGGGAAAAGTCGCGTAAAGCGGCTTTCTTTATTTTGTTAAATAGATTAAAGTGAAACCATTCAAAAGGAGGGATCGATGATGAAATCATTTCTAAAAGGTGTTCGTCAAAGTATTCCGATCATGCTTGGCTACATTCCGATCGCTATCGCTTATGCCTCGCTCGCTCGTACTTCTGGTTTGAATCTTCTAGAAACGATATCGATGTCTTTATTTGTCTATACAGGAGCAGGTCAAATGAGCGCTGCTGGAATGCTTGCCAAAGGAATCGGAATGATTGCGATCGTTATGACCGTATTCATCATAAATTTGCGTCATATTATTATGAGCACAGTTGTTATGGAAGATTTGTGATATTTTCCATGGTAGAAACGTTGTATCCTCGCTTTTGGCGTGACAGATGAAGTATTTGCGGTATATACGATGGAAGATGAAAAAAACAAGGGAAGTGGCATGATCTTTTTTGGGATCATGCTTGGGGTATGGCTTTCCTGGAATTTAGGAACGCTGATCGGCTATGGTTTATCTGGTTATTTATCCGCTTCTTTAATGGCATCTTTTGGGATGGTGCTCTATGCGATGTTTATCGCGCTTCTGATGCCCGCCTTGTGTAAACTACAAAAGCTTTGGATCCCGGTTGGCGTGTCTGCTTTGATTGGGATGCTGATTTCTAGTTTTGTTTCTTCGAATGCCGGATTGATCATAGGCAGTCTGGCAGGAGCTTTTGTTAGAACGTTCGTTCTATCCGAGGAGGATCTTTCATGAAGATGGCGATCTTGATCGGCTTGCTTTCTCTTGCGACTTATCTTCCTCGGCTGCTTCTAGCGCTGTTGATCGATTTGATCCATTTTTCTAAGCGGTGGCGAACTTTTTTGCGCCTCTTACCTTATACGGTCATGGCCGCTCTCATCGTTCCTGGAACGTTATCTGGCGATGGAGAAAGTTTTGCTGGAAGTCTCGCAGGAACTTTTGTTGCGATCCTAGGTGGCTGGTTTTCTTTACCGCCTATTTTTGTCGTTCTTTTGGCGGTTTTAAGCGCGTGGATCGTGAAGGTCGTATACTAACATTTAGATTTTCTCGCGTCCTTTCTTTATAAAAAAATCAATCATGAATTTCTAAAGCTAGATCGATAAAAAAAGGAACGAGGGTCAAATCGTTCCTTTTTCGTCTATTCTATAAATTGGATCTTACCGCTGACTGTGCTGATTTTTAATATTGATTCTGGATCTGTACCTGGAAAACGCATTTGAGAACCAGGAATCGAGGAGAAAATAAAATCTTTTTGCTTATTGATTTCGGTTTTGATCGCTCCGCATACTGTGTCTACTCGAATCGAGGCGTTTGTTTCGATTCCTAGGATCAGTTTGCCATTGACAGAAGAGATCTTTCCTTCCTTGATCCTGCAAGACTGTAATTTCGCATCGCCATTGACCGTATCGAAACGAAGCGTTCCAAGTTCATTAGCAACGATATCAATATCTCCGTTCACACTTGAGATCTTCGTGGAGTCAAAGCTGTTATTTTCTAAAAAAAGATTGCCGTTCACGACTTCAAATCGAGCCGAGCTCGCCTGCTGGTCGATCACTTTCATTTCAGCGTTCACGCTGTGGATCTCTAGCCATTCGAGATCCAAGTTATGAGGAAGATCGACATGCAAGATGATTTCCGGATATTTCTTCTTAAATAAGCTGATCTTAGATTGAGGCTTGGCGCTAATGATTAGTTTTGCTTCCTCTTGCAGAATATTGAGAAATTCTTGCCCTTTTTCACAGCGGATTTGTGCCACATCGTTTGTTTGAAGGACAATTTGTCCATTAGGAATCGAAATCAGCACACTTTTCAACGTTTCAAAGTAAAGACTTTTATTCGTTTGGGATGGAATAGGAGGTAGGGAAGCTTCTTTCGTTTTGGCTTCTTCTCCTTCAAAATAGGATACTACCTCTTCGATCGGTCCTAGGGAAGCCAAATATTCTTCTTCAGCTAAGCCCGATTCTTCCGTGGCTTCTTGTAAATAAGCAATCATATCCTCAACTTCTTGAGGAGAATGATGTGCAAGCAATTGATTTCTTAATTGTTCATAATAACGGTTCGACATTCGTTTCTCCTTTCGTTTGCACGATGGCATCGATCTTTGTTTCGTATTGTTTCCAATCTTTGCGCATAGCAGTCAGTTCTTCACGACCTTGTAAAGTGAGCGTGTAATATTTTCGACGACGATTACGGATCGTCTTTTCATAACTATCGATCTGTTTTTCACTCTGCAGCTTTTTTAAGATTGGATACAGCACAGGTTCTTTGATATTTTGGATCGTTTTGATCGTTTGACAAATTTCGTATCCATACGAGTCTTGTTTTTCCAAACACGCAAGAATCAAAAATTCAAGCATTGGAGCTGGTAATGGAAATCGCATAGATCCGTCTCCTTTCTGTAGGTTTATTATAACATTCTATATATAAAAATTATATATATAAAACTGAAATATATTAAGATTCAAAATTATTTTCGTAACTTTCTATCCGAACCGATCCTTCGTATAATGAATAGCAACGATAGAGGAGGTTCGGACAATGAAAATGATCTTGATCGTTGAGGATGACTTGGAAATTGGAAATGTTCTTCAAGAAATTCTCATCGCCGAAGGATATCGTATAGCTCGCGCTTTCTCGGGAACAGAAGCGCTCCTTTTTCTTTCGAATCATTCACCGGATCTTGTCCTTCTTGATTTGATGCTGCCAGGATTGTGCGGGGAAGAAGTATTAAGAGCAATTCAAGATATTCCAGTGATCGTCTTGAGTGCTAAAGTTGATCTAGATCACAAGGTGGATTTGCTTTCCGGCGGAGCGGTCGACTATATCACGAAACCGTTTTATCCAAGAGAATTATTAGCTCGTATTGCGATCCATCTTCGCACATTTCGATCTTCTCTCAATCAAGGGATCCTCGTATTTGATGAACTAGAATTAAATATGGATACGCGTCTTTTAAATGTTCAAGGAAAAGAAATCAAGTTGACACGTACAGAATTTGCGATCTTAAAACTTCTTATGATCAATCCGAATCAAGTGATCACAAAATCCCAACTGCTCGATCGAATTAGTGACAATACACCCGATTGTACGGAAGGTTCTTTGAAAATGCATATCAGCAATTTGAGAAAGAAATTACGAGAAGTAAGTGAAAAAGACTCTATTGAAGCGATATGGGGAATTGGCTTCAAAATGAAATCTCAATAATCTTTACTTTTTCTTTACTCTTTCCTTGCCTTTTTTATTTACTCTTTGTCGCTATAATGCCTCTAAATTGACAAGGAGGAAAAAACCAATATGGAATACGTTCTAAAAACCAATGGTTTAACGAAAAGTTATAAAAACTTTCAAGCCTTAAACGGACTTTCGATGCATATTCCAAAAGGATCGATTTATGGATTTATTGGAAAAAACGGAGCAGGAAAGACCACGTTGATTCGTTTGATTTGCGGTTTACAACAACCAGATGAAGGGGAGTATACGCTCTATGAGAATTTAAATCATGATCCTTCGATCATAGAATCGCGTCGAAGAATGGGAGCCATCATAGAAACTCCATCCATTTATCTAGACCTTAGCGCGAAAGAGAATTTGATCCAGCAAGCAAAGATCTTAGGACTTCCCTCGTTGGATGGTCTAGAGGAGATCTTGCGTCTTGTTGGATTAAACGACACAGGAAAGAAAAAAGCGAAACACTTTTCCTTAGGAATGCGTCAAAGACTAGGAATTGCGATCGCACTCGTAGGTCGTCCTGATTTTATCGTTCTCGATGAGCCGATCAATGGACTTGATCCACAAGGAATCGTCGAAATACGTGAACTGATCTTGAAATTAAACAAAGAACAACAAATCACAGTATTGATATCCAGCCATTTTTTAGATGAGTTATCGAAGCTAGCAACCCATTATGGGTTTATTGAACGAGGTCGGATCATAAAAGAGATAAGCGCGAAAGAATTAGAATTGGCATGTCGATCCTATATCCGGATCGAAGTCACAAATATTCATACACTCTCTCGCCTACTGGATTCAAAACACTTGGAGTATTCGATTCTTTCAAAGACGACGGCTGATATTTATTCAAAAATCAATATTTCCGAATTGATCTTGATGCTGAAGAAGGAAAATTGCGAAGTTCTCTCGCTCCAAGAAAAAGAAGAAAGCTTAGAAAGCTACTATATTTCTCTTTTAGGAGGCAAGGATCATGCGTAATCTCTTATCCGCCAACTTTATGCGATTATGGAAAGAAAAAGTTTTTTGGATCTTGTTTTCATGGATGCTTGTTCTTGGCGCTTTATTTCCGGCATTGAAGAAGATCAATGAAATCAAAACGAATATCATCGAAACGCCCGATAGTGCCTTTGGACAATTTGCGATCTTGATCGGAATCGTGATGGCGATCTTTTGTAGTTTTTTTGTAGGCCAAGAATATAGTGACGGAACGATCCGGAATAAGATCGTAGTTGGAAAAAAACGGATAGACATCTATCTTTCCAATTTCATTGTCTGCGTATTTGTAAGCTTGCTTATGGGTTGTGTTTTCTTTTTTACCTATTTTATTGTTGGGATCCCGTTGTTGGGTGGTTTGACGTTTGAGCCAAAAATCGTGTTCCAACTTATTATGACTGTTTTCTTTCTTTCTGTTGCTTTTTCAAGTGTCTACACGATGATCGCTATGATATGCTCAAGCAAGTCGATTACAGCAATTCTCTCTATTTTGCTGGCCTTTTTATTTTTGTTGAGCGGTCTTTATCTCAACAAGATGCTCAATGAACCTGAAACTATATTAGGAATGCGGATGGAAGCAGGAGAGCCAGTTTACGAGGAGTCGAAAAATCCAAGTTTTTTAGAAGAAGATGAACGAAAAGGGTTCCAGTTCTTGTATGATGCAAATCTTGGAGGGCAAGCGATACAATGTGCCGCTCTCGATTCGATTCATTTATCGATCCTTCCTGTCTATTCACTCGTTTTCACCTTTGGAACTGTGATCATAGGTCTTAGGATTTTTCAGAAAAAAAAGATCAATTAAGGAGAATTTGTTTTGGAATTGTGGTTATGGATGTTAATCGGTATTTTAGAGGGTAGTATAGTAGTTTTATCAATAAAAATTTATTGTTTGCGAACATCGATTCAAGAAATCGAAAGAGGACTCATCGACCGACTTGATCATGATACAAATATTTTGATCGACGTTTCCAGTCAAGATCAGTTTATTCGAAGCTTGGCTACGACACTGAATCGGCAGCTTAAGATCCTGCGTCAAAAAAGCATTCAGTATCAAAACGGAGAACGTGAAGTTCAAAATGCGATCTCCAGTCTATCCCACGATATTCGAACGCCAATGACTGCGATCTACGGCTATATCGAGCTTTTGGAAAAGCAAGAAAATTCGTCCGCTTCAAAACGCTATCTAGCCATTATTAAAAAGAGAATGGAGATACTCGCTCAACTTGCTGAAGAGCTTTTCCAGTATTCAGTGAGCGCTTCATCCACTATAAAAATGAAAAAAGAGCCTGTATTGATCAATTCGGCGTTAGAAGAAAGCATCGCAGCTTTCTATGGCACGTTGATCGATAGAAAAATCACGCCAAATATTCAAATATGCGAGACGAAAGTTATTCGAATGCTCGATCGTTCGTCGTTATCTCGTATTTTTTCCAATTTATTGAACAACGCTATAAAATATAGCGAAGGAGATTTGACGATTGTATTAACGGAGCAAGGAGAGATCATTTTTTCAAATCGAACGAACGCATTGGATCCGATTCAAGTCGGAAAATTGTTCGATCGATTTTATACAGTGGATACAGCTCAAAAATCCACAGGTTTAGGATTGGCGATCGTAAAAAATCTCGTTGAAAAAATGGAGGGAAAAATTGATGCTGTCTATAAAAATGGGATCTTGAGCATTATGATCGTTTTTGATGAAGAAAAGACGAAGAAGATCTTGAATCAAGGAATTAGCCAAGGTCGAGTAGAAACCAAACAAACGGATCTCGAAATCCTGTAGTGGCTTCAAGCGTATGACCGTCATGATCTAAGCATTCAAGCTTTACAATGTTCCGATATCGAACTATTCAAAAAGCTTGTGCTCGATCATAGACTTTAAAAATCAGTGAATTTCGTAGAAAAAACGTAGGACCTGTTGACGATCCTACGTTTTTTAGATTCTGTTTTGAATTTGTTGCTCAAAAAAAAAGAGGTGTTTAGAATTTCGTTTCTAACAACAACCTCTTTATTGTTTTGATTAGTCTTCTACGTTTTTAACGATGACAGCGACACCCATACCGCCGCCGATGCAAAGGGAAGCAAGACCATATTTTGCTTTACGCTTGATCATCTCATGGAGAAGGGAAACGAGGATACGGTTTCCAGAAGCACCTACTGGGTGACCAAGAGCGATCGCGCCACCATTGACGTTCGTAATCTCCATCAACGCTTTGCGGTCGATGCCTGTCTTTTCGATCAATTCATGAACAACACCAAGAGATTGGGAAGCGAACGCTTCATTCAGCTCGATCAAGTTCATATCTTGAAGAGTAAGATCCGCATCTTTTAACGCATTCAAGATCGCTGGCGTAGGACCAAGACCCATTACGAGTGGATCGACGCCGCCTTGACCACAACCGATGATTTCAGCGATTGGTTTCAAATTGTATTTTTTTACAGCTTCTTCGCTCGCAACGATGATCATGCTTGCTCCATCGTTGATTCCAGAAGCGTTACCAGCAGTGACTGTTCCATCTTTGATGAAAGCTGGACGAAGCTTGGCGAGTTTTTCTAAACTTGTTTGACGAGGGTGTTCATCCGTATCGAAAACCGTCACGCCTTTTCTCGTTTTGATTTCGATTGGAACGATCTCATCTTTGAATTTACCTTCAGCGATCGCCATCAACGCTTTTTCTTGCGAAGCAAGAGCGAATTCGTCTTGCGCTTCACGCGTAATATCGTATTTCTTCGCGATATTTTCAGCTGTTACACCCATGTGTACATTGTTCATTGCATCTGTCAATGCATCATAGATCATTGCATCCACAACGGTTTGATTTCCCATTTTCGTGCCAGTGCGGTTTTTGCCATTGATCAAATATGGAGCAGCGGACATGTTTTCAACACCACCAGCTACATACACATCACCCCATCCAGCATGGATACGGATCGTAGCTTCGATGACAGCTTCAAGACCTGAACCACATACCATGTTGATTGAATGCGCAGGAATCGTTTCAGGAATTCCAGCATCCAACGCGATATGACGCGCAATATTTTGTCCAAGACCCGCCGAAATTACGTTTCCGATGATGACTTCATTAATATCTTTTGGTTCGATACCTGCTTCCTTGATCGCTGCTTTTAAGACAGTGGCTCCTAATTCAGCCGCAGGAACATTCGTTAAGCTTCCTAAAAAAGTACCGATCGCACTGCGTTTCGCAGCGACAATATAGGCTTTGTTCATACTTTGTAAATACCCTCTTTCTACTCTCGTAAGAGATTTCTAACGTTATATTAGGCTCTTTCCAGAGCTCTGTCAATGATTTGTGAATTTTTTAATAAGTGGAAAGCGCTTTTAATTGATTTGTTTTCCATCAATAAAAACATTTTTGATCTCATTTTGCGGATCGAGAAGGGAAGAAGTGCAAACGATCAAATCCGCATCTTTCCCCACTTTGATGCTTCCGACACGATCATCGATCTTCAAGATCTTTGCCGGAGATAATGTGATCGCCTCGATCGCGTCTTTCTCGCTCAAGCCTTCTTTGACACTCAAAGCCGCACAAATCGGCAAATATTCTTGAGGAACAACAGGGGAATCCGTGGTGATCGAAAACAAGATCCCGTGCTCTTTCATGACTTTAGGCGTCCTGAACGATTTAGCTTTCAATTCATATTTACTTTTATGGGTGAAAGCAGGACCCACAATACACGGATATCCGCTTTCTTTGATCTTATCGACTATGATCGCTCCATCCGTGACATGATCAAGAGTCAAGTCAAGATCGAATTCTTTACCGATCCGGATCGCTGTAAGGATATCGTCGCTCCGGTGTGCATGGCACTTGAGCGGCATTTCCTTTTTAAGAACAGGAATCATCGATTCAAACTGCATATTGAACGGAACATCTTTGCCATTCTCTTTTTTCTCCATATACTCTTTTGTCTTGAACAACAAATTTCTTAAAAGAGCCGCAATATTCATTCGAGTTTTGATTTTCGAATCTTGATAGACCCGTTTAGGATTTTCTCCAAACGCCGCCTTCATCGCAATGTTCTCTTGTACGATCGCATCATCGATGCACTTTCCATTCGTTTTATAGCAAACAAATGTTCCGCCAACTACATTCGCGCTTCCAGGACCGGCCGCAACACAAGTGATCCCCGCTTCACGTGCATTTTTGACGGATTCATCCAAAATATAACAGCCATCGATCCCTCGAACTTGGGGAGTGAGAGGATCCGACATCTCATTGACATCGTTACCTTCCATTCGTATCGAACTTTCTTCCATGCCTAGATGACAGTGCGCTTCGACCATACCTGGATAGATATTCAATCCTGTACAATCGATGATTTCTTCTTTTGGAAGAGCTTCTAGATCTTTGCCAACACCCGCGATTACGTTTTTAGAAATACGAATATCGCCAAAAAAATCTTCTCCTTCAACGGGGAAGACATGTCCATTTTTCAATAACATAATTTTCAAACTCCTTTCCACAATTTCTATCATATCACTTGTTAAAGAATTAACAAATAGTATTGACTTGAGAATGTAACAGCTTTACAATAAATCTGTATGAAAAATCTTTCTATTTCATGCAATCCAGACTAAAAAGTTCAATTAATATGGGAAAGGAGAACTTCATTTATGGATTTCAATTTGACAGAACAACAAAAAATGATGCAGAAGTTGTTCAGAGAAGTTGCAGAAAACGAAGTAAAAGAAAACGCTGCCGACGTTGATGAAAACGAACGTTTCCCAAAGGAAAGCGTAGAAGTTATGCGGCAAAGTAAAATGCTTGGAATCCCTTATCCACGTGAATACGGTGGAGCAGGTGCGGATTATCTAAGCTATATTCTTGCGGTCGAAGAACTTAGCAAGAAATGCGCGACGACAGGTGTCGTATTATCAGCACATACCTCATTAGGCACTTGGCCGATCGCTCAATTTGGCACGCTAGAACAAAAAGAAAAATATTTGAGACCACTTGCGAGCGGTGAAAAATTAGCTGCGTTCGGTTTGACGGAACCAAATGCCGGAACAGACGCCGCTGGACAGCAAACATACGCTGTTAAAGATGGAGACGATTACATTTTGAATGGAACGAAGATCTTCATCACGAACGCAGGAGAGGCTGATGTCTATATTATCTTTGCGATGACAGACAAGTCCAAAGGGACTCGTGGTATCTCCGCATTTATCGTAGAGAAAGACACTCCAGGCTTTACAATCGGTCTACATGAAAAGAAATTAGGTATTCGTGGATCTGCGACAAGCGAATTGATCTTCAATAATGTACGTATTCCAAAAGAAAACCTTTTAGGAAAAGAAGGGCAAGGGTTCAAGATCGCGATGATGACGCTCGATGGAGGACGGATCGGTATCGCGGCCCAAGCTTTAGGTATCGCGCAAGGAGCGATCGATGAAGTCATTCCTTATGTAAAAGCACGTAAACAATTTGGACGTTCTTTAGCGAAATTCCAAAACACTCAATTCCAATTAGCCAATATGCAAACAGCCGTCGACGCTGCTCGTCTTCTCGTTTATAAAGCAGCCATGGCCAAAGAAAACGGAGAACCATATTCGGTTCTTGCGGCAGAAGCGAAGTTGTTCGCCGCTGAAACGGCAATGGATGTTACGACAAAAGCGATCCAGCTCATGGGCGGATATGGATACACGCGCGATCTTCCAGTCGAAAGAATGTTCCGCGATGCGAAGATCACTGAAATCTATGAAGGAACTTCCGAAGTACAGCGCATGGTCATCTCTGGCGCTATGTTGAAGTAATCGTGAAAGAAAGGATCTTAATATGAAAATAGCTGTTCTCGTAAAACAAGTACCGGATTCAACAGAAATCACGGTCGATAAAAATACAGGTACTTTGGTCCGCGATGGCGTTCCTAGTATCATCAACCCAGATGATCTTGCTGGTCTTGAAGCGGCGCTCGCTTTGAAAGACAAAGACGATTCTGTAGAAATCACTGTTATTTCCATGGGGCCTCCTCAAGCGAAAGGTATGCTTCAAGAAACGATCGCCCGCGGAGCCGATCATGCGGTTCTTTTGACAGACCGTCGCCTAGGCGGTGCGGACACTTGCGCGACTAGCCGTACTTTGGCGGCCGCTCTTGACAAGATCGGATACGATCTGATCATCGCCGGACGTCAAGCGATCGATGGCGATACAGCGCAAGTTGGTCCTCAAACTGCAGAACGCTTGAATATTCCTCAAGTCACTTATGTGGATGAGATCATCGAATTGACTCCAGAATACGCTGTTGTCCGCAAAGCGCTCGAAGATGAAGAACAAATCTTGAAAGTCAAGCTCCCAGCTGTGTTAACGACACTCTCTGGCATGAATAAACCTCGTTATATGAACTGCATGGATATCGTGGATTCGTTCAACAATCCAGTTCAGATCATGACTTATGATGATTTGGTCGACATCCTTCCACAAAACGAAATCGGTCTAGCCGGTTCTCCAACAAAAGTTCATAGAACATTTACAAAAGACGTTTCCGCAGCAACAGAGACATTCGATCTTCCTGCTCAGGAAACAGCTGAATTGATTGCGAAAACGTTGAAAGACAAGCAATTGATCACGAAGTAGAAAGGCGAGTAAGCAAAGATGGCAAAATTTCCTGATTATAAAGATATCTACGTATTCGTAGAACAAAAAAATGGAGAGCCTGCGGAAGTCGGGTATGAATTGATTTCCGAAGCCCGCAAACTTGTCTCCACGATTCCAAATATGGATTACAAAGTTGTCGGCGTGTTGTTAGGCGACAATGTGAAAGATAAAGCAGAAGAAGTGATCTCGCATGGGGCGGACAAAGTGATCGTTGTCGATGATCCTCTTCTTAAAGACTATTCGACGCAGTTCTATGCGGATGCGCTCACACAGATCATCAAAGAATTCAAACCAGACTCTTTCTTGACAGGCGCAACTGTATTAGGACGCGATTTAGCCCCTCGTGTGGCTGCCCGGATCAATGCTGGACTTACAGCTGACGCGACAAAGATCGATATCGACCAAGATAAAGTAGCCGATGGAGAAGCGCTCCTTCTTGTTACTCGTCCTACATTTGGCGGTAACTTATTCGGTACGATCGTTTGCCCTGACACACGTCCTCAAATGGCCACGATCCGTCCAAAAGTGTTTGACATGGCCCCTATCGATGAAACTCGCACAGGGGAAATCATCGAATTCAAACCAGAATGGGAATCGACAACACCACAAGTCGAAATCATGGAAACCGTGGCAAAAGCTTTGGAAGGTGTCGATATCACGAAAGCGAACATCCTTGTAGGCGTAGGTCGTGGAGCTGAGCACAGCATCGAAACGATCAAAGAATGCGCTAAAGAACTTGGAGGAGAAGTTTGCGCGACACGTGCTGTAGTCGAAGATGGATTCATGGATAAAGATGTTCAAGTTGGACAAACGGGAAAAACGGTTCGTCCTTCTCTCTATATCGCTTGTGGAATTTCGGGCGCTGTACAACACGTAGCCGGAATGGAAAAATCGGATATGATCATCGCGATCAATCGTGACCCTGAAGCGGAAATCTTCAAGATCGCCAATATGGGATTTGTTGGCAATGTAGACGAAGTTCTTCCACTTCTCGTTGAAGAAATCAAAAAAGCGAAAGCAGCTTAAGGAGTATAATAAATTATGACAAGAAAAATTGGTGTAGTAGGCGCCGGAACGATGGGGCAAGGAATTGCCAACGCGTTCGCAAGCGCTGGAAATGATGTGATCGTAGTAGATGTTAAAAAAGAATGGGCAGAAAACGGTGTCAACAAGATCTGCGCTGGAAAAGACAAACTTGTAGCGAAAGGCAAGATAACGCAAGAAGCCGCTGATTCCGCGAAAGCAAATTTAAAAGCGGGCGTTTATGAAGATCTTTCCGATCGTGATTTGATTGTAGAAGCTGTCTTAGAACAAATGCCAGTCAAAAAAGATCTTTTCAAAATGTTGGATGGTATCGTGAAAGAAGACGCGATCTTTGGATCGAACACTTCTTCGCTCTCGATCACAGAAATCGCGAATGGAATCCAGCATCCAGTGATCGGTATGCATTTCTTCAACCCAGCAGATCGTATGAAACTCGTTGAAGTGATTTCAGGTGCGAACACTCCAGAAAAAGTCAAAGACGAAATCATCGCGATCTCGAAAGAAATTGGCAAAACACCAGTTGAAGTCAATGAAGCCCCTGGCTTTGTCGTAAACCGTATTTTGATCCCGATGATCAACGAAGCAACTGGCATCCTTCAAGAAGGTGTTGCTTCTGTTGAAGATATCGATACCGCAATGAAATTAGGCGCCAACCATCCAATGGGACCTCTAGCCTTGGGCGACCTTGTTGGATTGGATATCGTCCTTGCGATCATGAACGTTCTTTATGACGAAACAGGCGATCCTAAATATCGTCCAACGACTTTGTTAAAGAAAATGGTACGCGCAGGAAAACTTGGCCGTAAAACTGGCGAAGGATTCTATAAATATTAAGATTGATCAAAGGCGAAACACATTCGCCTTTTTTTGAAAGGAAGAAAGAAAATGACATTCGTAGAAATTGAAAAAAAAGATCATATCGCAACGATCACGATCAACAACCCAAAAGCGCTCAACGCGCTCTCCACAGCCGTCCTTGCTGACCTTGAACAAGCTGTAGAACTCGTTAAAAACGATCCAGACACATATTGCGCGATCATAACAGGGGCAGGATCAAAAGCCTTTGTAGCTGGCGCAGATATCGCTGAAATGAAAGACAAAACAGTGGAAGAAGCTGCTAAATATGGAGCGTATGGAAACAAGATCTTCCGTATGATCGAAACGCTTCACTGCCCAGTGATCGCAGCCGTGAATGGTTTTGCGCTTGGAGGAGGATGCGAGCTAGCAATGTCGTGCGATATTCGTCTTGCTAGTGAAAACGCAGTCTTTGGACAACCAGAAGTTGGATTAGGAATCACTCCAGGATTTGGAGGAACACAACGTCTTGCCCGTTTGATCCCTGTAGGAATCGCGAAAGAAATGATCTTCACAGGAAGAAATATAAAAGTCGATCGTGCTTATGAAATTGGGCTTGTCAATGCTGTCTATCCAGCGGATCAATTGATGGAAGCTGCACAGAAAATGGCAAAAGGCATCGCGAAAAACGCGCCGATCGCGGTTGAAAAAGCGAAAAAAGCGATCGATGCCGGTCTACAAGGAAGCATCGACGATGGAATCAAAGAAGAAGTCGAAGATTTTTCCGCTTGCTTCGCTAGCGAAGACCAAACATATGGAATGGACTGCTTCTTGAATAAAGTCAAAGATAAAGTCTTCCAAAATAAGTAAGAGGGTGTCTGCATGGCAAAAATCGTAACACCAAGTGAAGCGGCCGCGCTCGTGCAAGATGGCGACCGCATCGTAATGAGCGGATTCATTGGAATGTGTCATCCTCAAGAAGTCACATACGCCATTGAAAAGCGCTTTTTGGAAGAAGGGCATCCAAAAAACCTCGATCTCGTCTTCCCGACAAACGTTGGAGATGGAACCGATCGATTAGGAATGAATCATCTTGCGCATGAAGGTCTTCTTCGCTCGATCGTTGGAGGGCATTGGAATCTAGTTCCAGCTCTTCAAAAGCTCGTCGTAGAAGATAAAGTCCAAGCATGGAATCTCCCGATCGGCACATTGGAACAGCTTCTTCGAGAAATTGCCGCTAAACGGCCAGGCGTTATCACAAAAATCGGATTGAACACATTTGTCGATCCACGTCTGCAAGGCGGAAAGATGAATGATATCACAAAAGAAGATCTCGTTGAAGTGATGGAAATCGATGGGGAAGAGTATTTACGCTATAAACCGTTTAAAAAATTAAACGTCGGCGTCATTCGTGGTACATACGCGGATGAAAAAGGCAATATGACAATGGAAAAGGAAGCTGCGTTCCTCGATGCCCTAGCCCTCGCCGAAGCAGTACATAACACAGGTGGAATCGTGATCGCTCAAGTCGAAGATATCGTAGAAAATGGGACACTCGATCCAAAACATGTCAAAGTTCCTGGAATCTTGGTCGATTACCTCGTGAAAGGGACTCCAGAAAATCATTGGCAAACGTATATGGATCCCTACAAACCAGAATTGTCTGGTCAGATCAAAAAACCATTGAACGCGCTGGAACCAATGCCGCTCAATGCTCGAAAAGTCGTATCAAGAAGAGCTGCGATGGAATTGCATGATGATTCGATCGTGAATTTAGGAATCGGTATGCCAGAAGGTGTAGCCAATGTAGCCAATGAGGAAGGCATTCAAGGACTTCAATTGACTGTTGAAGCTGGAAATATTGGCGGAGTGCCATCTTCAGGTGTCGGTTTTGGTTCCGCGACCAATCCTGATTGCACGATCGATTCGCCAGCCATGTTCGATTTCTATGATGGCGGCGGTTTGAATCAATGTTTCTTAGGATTAGCAGAATGCGATCCAAAAGGGAATATCAACGTTTCTCGTTTTGGACCTCGTATCGCAGGATGCGGTGGATTTATCAATATATCCCAATCGACTCCTGTCGTAGTATTCTGTGGAACATTTACGGCCAAAGGCTTGAAAGAAAAGATTGGCGATGGAAAGCTTGAAATCCTTGAAGAAGGAAAAGTCAAAAAGTTTATCAAAGATCTAGAACAAGTCACATTCTCCGCTGATTTCGCGAAGAAATCCGGTCAAAAAGTACTCTATATTACGGAGCGCGCTGTCTTTGAACTAAGAGATGGTGTCTTCACACTTACAGAAATCGCCCCAGGGATCGATCTTCAAAAAGATATTCTCGATCAAATGGAATTTGCTCCAGCCATCGCAGAAGATCTGAAGACGATGGACGAGAGACTCTTCAAAGAAGAGCCAATGGGACTTGCTGCATAGATACACATGAAAACGGGCGGAAACGCTCGTTTTTGTATCTAAATTTTAGTATAATGAAAGACAGAGGTGACGAGTATGCTTTTTTTTAAAAACGATTATGGACAAGGCTGTATTCCAGAAATATTAGAACTCCTATCTAAAACAAATGACGAAAGCATAAATGGATATGGGCAAGACCCATATTGTAAAGAAGCGGAAGAATTGATCCGCTCCAAGATGCCAGACTCACAAGTCGATGTCCACTTCATCGCTGGCGGCACATTGAGCAATATTTCAATGATCAAGCATCTGCTTCGTCCGTTTGAAGCGGTGATCGCTTGCGATACAGGGCATATCGCGACCCATGAAACTGGCTCGATCGAAGCAACGGGACATAAAGTGATCACAGTCCCGAACGCATCCGGAAAACTGAGCGCTAGCGCCATTCGGAAAGTCTATGACGATCACATGCTCCAATTTGAGCACATGGTCTTTCCTAAAGCCGTCTATATATCAAACGCGACCGAACTAGGCACGGTCTATACTCGCAAAGAAATCGAGGAAATTAGACGTGTCTGCGATGAGCTGAATCTATATTTAATGTGTGATGGAGCTAGAGTTGGCTCCGCGCTCATGTCGGGTGTAGACTATACACTCAACGATATGGCGCGCTGGTTCGATCTATTCTCGATTGGAGGAACGAAAAATGGAGCTCTCATCGGAGAAGCGATCATCATTTCCAATGGAATGTTGAAACCATATTTTCGTTTTGTGATGAAGCAATCGGGAGCGATGCTTGCCAAAGGATGGCTTCTAGGACTCCAATTTATCGGTTTGTTCAAAAACGACGCTTTTTATAAGATCGCTAAACATCAAAATGAGCTGGCGCAGCAAATTCAGGTCAAAGCGCTCGAATTAGGCTATCCGCTTTTCGTAAAATCTGAAACCAATCAAGTATTCTTAGTCGTGAATCATAATGAATACGAATACTTAAAAAAACGAGTTGAATTTGAGATCTGGGACTATTGGAACGATGATCCTGTGATCCGTTTTGTCACAAGCTTCCACACAAGCCAAGAAGAAGTCGATTATTTGATCGTCTACTTAGAAGAAGCGAAAGAAAAAGAGCAAGTCTCAGACCGGCTCTAAATCTTCCAAAAACGCCCAGCCAAGAATTCCGTTTTTCTTGACTTGCGCTTTATTTGAATAGGTGAACACGACGTGAACGTGTTCGCCTTTTTTTAATGGCATATGATAATTCGTATAATCCGTTCCCTTTAAGTCATTGCCAAAAGTTTGGACAAAAGCACGATCGATCCAAAATTGGCGATGATGATGCTCAGAATATACGAGCGCTTGTTGTTCTTGTTCTTCTAAAACATCGATCTTTCCTTGATTAAAGTTGATATAAAAAGGAATCTGTATCGAAGGGTTGACATCCCGAACAACACGATAAACAGGCTGATCCTCAATATGTACGCTCATACAATGATCTTTTTCAAAAATCAAAGCGTTGAGCTGACCTGCGGATTTGACCATATTCCCCCCGTCGATTGAATAAATGTTTTTCGTCCCATCAAACAAAGGATCAAAACGCGCGATCGAGTCGCAATACTCGCTCACTGGAATATGTCCGACCACGACTTTTTTATGAAAAGAAACAGGACGCGTAAAGAAAAAAGGACTTGCCATCACTTCCCGAAAATCATCCCCAAACGTTTCTTCATTTTCGATCGCCGCATGCGCATAGATCGTCGTTTCCGTCTCGATCACATGAGGTAGATCATTCAAAAAACTAAGTTCCTTCAAAAACGCTTTTCGAAGCGCATACGCAAATTCATCCATATCCATTCGATCCATCTCAATCCCGATTTCAGAAGCCATTTCATGAATCAAAGAGTTTTTGCGAACAGAAAGGACCGATTTTAGAAAGGGAAGTCGATAATTATACACAATGTTTTTGGCGACAAAATCACAATTGCCAGTAATACAATGCACATCCTCACTTTCAACTTGCTGCATCACGAAACGGACAAGCTGCAAGTTCTGGGGTCCTTTTTCCACTAGATCTCCCAGCAAAATCAGCCGATCTTCTCCTTTTTTATAGTCGATCTTCTGTAAAAGCCTTTGATATAAAGAAAGATTGCCATGGATATCGCTGATCACGATCTCACGACCAACCTCCTTTTTATTCAAACGCTTAACGACAACTTTACGATTCATGCATCAAAAAGGAAAGAAACTGATCGCTTTCTTTCTCCCAATCTTCTTCACAGTGTCTCCCTAATGGCTTTACATGAAAATGGATCCGGACCCCTTTTTTCAAAAGCAGATTGGCAAGGTCTGTACAGCCCTTTGTCTCCATTACGAATTCATGCATTCCATCACCTTCTTGCGCTCCCCAAGACAAATAGATCGAAGTATGATGAAGAATATATGTTTCATTGATATCCGCCATCAACATATTCAAAGTCGGCAAGATATAAGGGGAAAGGACGATCGCTTTCGAATAAACTTTCGAATACTTGAAAACCGCATATAAAGCCATCAATCCGCCGCAGCTCGAGCCGCCGATCCAAGTATGCTTGCGATCACTCAAAGTCGGAAAGTGCAAATCTATATATGGTTTGAGGTCTTCAATCAAAAAATTCATCGTCGCTTCTCCTTTCCCTGGAAAAGAACCAAAATGAGTATCGTAAAAAGGGTAGGGAGAATACTCATTCAGGCGATCATTGCCTTCATGAGAACATTCCTGTCCTACCACTATGATTTCTTTTCCATTTCTTTGGATCGCGTCGATCAAACGCCAAGACCGGCCATAGGTCGCGTCCTCGTCATAAAATAGATTGTGACCGTCAAACATATACAATACAGGATATTTTTTGTTGGAAGTTAAATAATCATCCGGCAAATACATATGGATCTTCCGATATGTATCCAACATATGCATGTATACATCAAACTTTAAAATCAATTTTATTCTCCTAATCGTTCCAATGCGGTTCTAAAGAACTCCTCACGTCTTCCATTGTTGGAAAAACGAGCTTTGATCGTAATATCGCCCATAGTCGCTGCATAAGCAGGCGGAAGCTTTTCCGTATCGATCAGCTCATCGGAAAACATCGATTCGATCTCCTCGGTCGTATATCGATAGTTGATCGAATTTCTACGCCCAGCAAAACCAGCCGAATACTTTTTGAGCTTCGAATACGAGGCGTTTTTCGTCAATAAGATCTCCGCCCATAAAGAATAAACATCCATATCGTTGGAATAGTTCATCAAATCAGGAGCAAATCCTCCAGGTGGCCGAAAGTTGACTTCCAGACCGATCAGATCGCCTTTTTTGCCAAGACCTTCCTTATCTTCCAAAAGCTTAAAGTATTCGCCATGGAAAAAGCGGTTTTTCAAGCCAAAAGCATCGATTACATTTTGAGCGATCTGACGATGCTCATCCGAAATGTGGAAATCGTAGAAGCAGCCGATTGAATCTTGGTTGTTGACAGAATCCATACAATTTCCCACATAATTCATGCTGCCTAAAAAGCGAATTTGGCCATCTCCATCGCAGATGCCATCCAGAGTGACAATATCTCCAGAAATATATTCTTCCAAGATCATATGGAGATCCTTGGTTTGCTCAAATCTTTCATAGAGCTCGTGATCGTTATGGACTGAATACGTAAAGCTTGCACCGACTCCATGATCTGGCTTTAAAACAAGCGGATATCCAACTTCATGAGCAAAGGCTTTCGCTTCCTCATAGGAATGCGGAAGACAATAACGAGCCACCGCAAGACCCGCCTTTTCATAATACTTTTTCATGGCGGATTTTGACTGGAATTCATCGATCTTTTCACTCGTAAATCCGGTTTTTACATTAAAATCATCCCGAAGCCTGGCATCTAAGCTGAGCCATGCCTCATTATTGGATTCGATCCAGTCGATCTTTCCATACTTGAATGTGAAATAACCAACAGCGCGGACCATTTCATCATAATTGTGGAAACTGCTCACCACATAACATTCATCCACATATTGTTTGAGTTCTTGTTTTAACGAATCATATGGCGTATCGACGATCGCTAAGACGCGGGCGCCATATTTTTTTAAACCTCGACAAAACATCCAATAGCTTTCTGGATAGTTTGGCGAGATAAAGATAAAATTCATACCTTACTCCCTCCTTGCAGCTACGGCATACAAAATCGCGATGATCGTTTTTGCGTCCGTAATTTCCTGATTTAAAACTTTCGAGTACGCTTCCTCGAGAGGCAGCCAAAAGGAATGGAGATCTTCATCTTCGTCTTGGGGCAAATGTTCCTTAGCCTCGATTGGATCGATGGCTTCATAGATCCACAATTTTTCATCACAAAAACCAGGCGTCGTATAAAAGCTCTGGATCAACCGCATCGAAGAACAAGCGTATCCCGTTTCTTCGTTGAGCTCGCGCATCCCGCACTCTAGAGGATCCTCCCCATATTCAAGTTTGCCTGCCGGGATCTCGATCGTTTCTAGATCGATCGCTTGACGAACTTGTTTTACTAGCAAGATCTTATGATCGATCATACATAAGATTCCGACACCTCCTGGATGATGGATGATATCTCGCTGATAGACTTTGTTTTTGATCGTTACATCTTCATTGACCAACGTAAAGATCGGGCCTTCATAAATTACTTTTTCTGTCATTGTTTTTTCCCATTCCTTTGGGATGATTATAGCATAAATCACTTGACAAAAAAGAAAAAAACGTTCCTGAGAACGCTTTCAGTGATTGACTTATTCAATGGCTTGATTTAAGGCATTGGTGATCGCTTGCCCGATCTTTTCTTGATAGGCTGGGTCTTGAAGCCGATCGTAATCTTCCACATTGCTCAAATACCCTAGATCGATCAATAAAGTCTTCACTTCTGGATCAGCCAAGATCGAAAAATTCGAATAATGATCCGTATCCACTCCGGTAAATGTTGAAACATTGATCGTGACTAATTCTTTTCCGATTTCATCGGCAAGCGTTTCACTCAACGGATCAGGACGGGTAAAAATCGTAAATCCTTTCATTGTCGCATCGTTTGAGTTGCTTGCCTGAAAGGACAAAAGCACATCGACATTTTGGGCTTTCATATTCGCAAGCCGAGAAGCGTTTTCGCTCGCTTCATCCGAATGCGCGACTTGATCGTCTTCCCGCGTATAAATGACTTCATAACCAGCGGCTCTAAGCTTTTTTCCTACTTGCTTCGCGATCTCTAAATTGATGTCTTTTTCCGGATTCTCATTGTTTCCCGTATAGCCAAGATCCTCGCCGCCATGCCCGGCATCGATCCCGATCTTGATCGAACGCTTCGAAGGGATCGAAGAAACATCGTCGTTGGTGATCGGATTGTCTTCACGAACTTGAGGTACGCGAATATTTTGTTCCGGCGTCTTCGCGACTAAATTTGGCTGTAAGACGAGCGCTACAAAAATACCGATCACTAAGAAAAATACGGCCCGTTTCATAGATATCCCCCCATTTCAGTTTTTCATAGTATCACAAATCATAGGGAAGTAAACAAACTTTGGAAGATGTTTTAGAATTTGTTATAATTAGAACGGTGATGTCATGGAATTTCAAATATCGATCGACCAATTCGAGGGGCCTCTAGACCTTATGCTCCATTTGATCAAAACGAATAAACTCGATTTGTTCGATCTTGATCTTCATATTTTAGCCAATCAATATATAGCCTATATTCAACAAATGCGAGAACTGAAGCTCGAGATCGCCAGCGAGTATTTGAGCGAACTCGCAAGTTTGATCGAATACAAAAGTAAAAAACTTCTTCCGCGCGAAGAAGTCGAAGTGAAAGAAGAATATGAAGAAGACCAAAGAGAAAAGCTCGTTTCCCGCCTTCTTGAATATCAAAAATATAAAGAAGCCAGCAGTCAGTTGAAAATACAATACGAACATAGACAGCGGCAATTTGAAAGAGCGAGCGCAAGCTTGATCGAAACATGGAGGATCCCCAAAGAAGAAGGCGCTCTCGATCATCAAAATATCTATCTCCTTTCAAAAGCGTTTCATACAGTTCTGAAACGACAAGCGATCCTCAAGCCCTATCAAACACAAGTCAATGTCAAGGAGATCTCGATCGAAGAAAGAAATGTGCAGATCTTGGATCGTATGAAAATGAGCGAAGATGGTGTCTTATCTTTTGAACAACTTGTTCGCGAATGCGGCAGTCTGTATATGATCATCATTTCTTTCCTTTCGATCCTCGATTTGATCCATAAGCGGAGCATCGCGTATCAAATCGAGGAAAACGAGCATATCATACTCTATAGAAAGGATCAAAAACATGTCTAGAACAGCGATCATCGAAGGACTCCTATTTATGAGCGGAGAAGAAGGATTAAGCTTGGTGCAGATTCAGTCCGTGCTCCAAGAACTGAGCCGAGAAGAGATCTTAAACGAAATAAAATCGATCAAAAGACGATGCGAACAAGAAAATCATGGCTTCGAACTCGTCGAATACGCTTCCCGATATAAATTTGTAACAAAAGAAAGCATTTATCCTTACGCCAAACGGCTTTACGAAAACTTGATCACCCCGACTTTATCGCAAGCCGCTATGGAAACGCTAGCGATCATCGCCTATAAAGGGCCGATCACTCGTGTACAGATCGAAGAGATCCGTGGCGTGAGCTGCGAGATGATGCTAAAAAAGCTTGTCGCCCGAGATATGATCGAAGCCAAAGACCGTCTCGATGCGATTGGGAAACCGCTCTTATATACAGTCACACAAAATTTTTTGGACGCCTTCGAGCTTGATTCGCTCCAAGCGCTTCCTGAAATCGAAATCAAAGAAACAAAAAACGAATTATTTGAATCATAAACGAGGTAACAATTATGGAAAGACTACAAAAAGCAATTGCTCAAGCAGGAATATGCTCTCGCCGAAAAGCGGAAGAGCTCATTCTGGCTGGAAAAGTGAAAGTCAACGGAAAAGTCGTCGATACGCTGGGTACCAAAGTGCGCGGAAATGACGAAATCGTTGTCAATGGAAAAGAAATCGCGAAAGAATCGAAAGTCTATTATGTTATGTATAAACCGAAAGGCACGATCTGCTCTGTCAAAGACGACAAAGACCGGAAAACCGTTCTCGACTACGCGCCAAAAGGAGAAAGGATCTATCCGATCGGCCGTCTAGACTATGATACATCCGGTACATTGTTGTTGAGCAACGATGGAAACTTCACTAATATGATGATCCATCCTCGCTACCATATCCCAAAGACATATTTAGTCAATTTGCAAGGAATGCTCAGTCAAGACGATCTCAATCGATTGAAACACGGTTTGAAGACAAAAAACGAAACTTACCAGCCCGCAAAAATCCGCATTCGTCAAAAAGACTATACGCGCGATCGGATGATCTTTGAAATGACGATCTATGAAGGAAAAAACCATCAAGTCAAAAATATGATGGAGGCCTTAGGCCACAGTGTAAGAAAACTGCATCGGATCTCGTTTGGAACGATCAGCGCGGACGATCTAAAGCCAGGGGAATATCGACGCCTCAAACCTGTCGAGATCAAAGAACTCAAACGTCTCGCCTCGGAGGGAGAGCAATGAAGCAAGTCTTCACAGATCTAAAATGCGAACTCGATCAAACGATCCCGCTGGATGAAAAACAAGCACATCACCTTTTTGATGTGTTGCGCACGAAGGAAAACGAAACGATCCGCTTGATCTCGAATGGTGAAGTCTATTTAGCCAAACCACAAAAGAAACCGTTTGTTTTCGTGTTCGAGCGCGAACAGATCGAGCCTCGTCTTGTGGATGTGACTTTATGCACAGCCTTGATCAAATCGGATAAATTTGAATGGATGCTTCAAAAAGCGGCCGAACTTGGCGTCTCTAGGATCGTTCCTTTCGTCTCGCGGTATTCCATCATTCAACTCGATGACAAAAAAGCCATCAAAAAGATGGATCGCTGGAACGCGATCCTAGAAGCCGCATGCAAACAGTGCAATCGGAGTGATCTAGTGGAATTGATGCCGATCACGACGATCGACGCCTTGCAAGAATACAAGAGCCGCTGCAACCTAGTCGCCTACGAAAAAGAAAACGAGCCATCCAAGCATTTAGCAAACTACTTATCTAAAAATCCAAGCTCCGTGACGTGTGTGATCGGTCCTGAAGGCGGATTTTCTAGCGAAGAGATCGATCAGCTCAGTGAACTCGGTTTTGCTCGATGCTCATTAGGAAATCAGATCTTGCGCGCCGAAACCGCAAGCATCTATGTGCTGTGTTGCGTGGAATATCAAACCCATCTAGAAAACAAGGAGGTGGATTGATGCGCTTTTCGATCATTACTTTAGGCTGCAAGGTCAACGCGTATGAATCTCAATTTTATGCCAAACAATTAAAAGAAGCTGGCTGGGAAGAAGATAATGAAACATTCGATGTCGTTTTGATCAATTCGTGCGCCGTAACAAATACCGCCGCATCCAAATCAAGACAAATGCTTCATAAAGCGAAGCGGAACAATCCCAACGCTTATTCTGTGTTGATCGGCTGCTACGCTCAAGTGCTTAGCGAAGAAGAAAAAAAGGCGTTCGATGTGGATCTGATCATTGGCGCCAAACATAAAAAAGAAATCGTTGATATCTTGCTCGAACATATGCGATCGAATCAAAAAGACGATCTTTCTGAAGATCTCGCAGAACCGTTTGCGTTTGAATCGATGCCGATCGATCAATTCGAAAGCAAGCATCGCGCGTTTTTGAAAGTGCAGGATGGATGCAATCAGTTTTGCTCCTATTGCATCATTCCGTATGCTCGAGGAAGAGAACGATCGCTTTCAAGCCAAGAAGTGATCGCGATCGCGAAAGATCTAGAAGAAAAAGGCCATATCGAAATCGTATTGACAGGGATCCATACCGGAAGATATTACGATGAAAAAGAAAAACTAGATCTAGCAGGCTTATTAAAAAAATTGCTGGAAAATACGGGGGAACAAGTCAAATACCGGATCTCTTCGATCGAGATCACGGAAGTGAGCGACGAGCTCATCGATCTGATGAAAAAAGAGCCTAGGCTTCTCCACCATCTTCATATCCCGATCCAATCTGGCTGCGATAGAACGCTCAAACGCATGAATCGCCCGTATACGGTGGCCGAATTTGAAGAAAGACTATCGCTTTTGCGCTCGAAGATTCCGGATCTCTCGATTTCGACCGATGTGATTTGCGGCTTTAAACAAGAAAGCGAAGAAGAGTTTCAAGAGACCTTGAAGACATTGGAGCGACTGAGATTTTCTTTTTTGCATGTCTTTCCGTACTCGATCCGTAAAGGAACGGCAGCTGAAAAAATGAAAGGCGATGTCCATGGGGCAGTCGTGAAAGAACGAGTAAACGCGCTTTTACGACTCTCGGATCGGCTGCGAAAAATAGATATGGAGCGTTTCGATACTCTCGAAGTCCTTCTCGAAAGTAAAAAGGGGAATGAAATGCACGGCTATACAAATCAGTATCATCCTGTTATTATAAAAAAAGATTCATTACATCAAGGAAGGATCTATACTCCTTATACAACGATCAAAGACAATGTCTATATCGTAGAATAGAAAGGATCGAAATGCGATTAAGTAAACTTTTTAAAAATGCTCCGACAGTCAACGTCAGCGGTCTATGTTTTGATTCAAGAAAAGTCAAACCGGACAATGTGTATTTTTGTCTGCCTGGACTTACATTCGATGGGCACGATTTTATCGATGACGCGATCAAAAATGGAGCGATCTGCATCGTTCATTCCCGAGAGATCGAAAAGAAACAAAACGGCGTGATCTATATCAAGGTCAGTGATGTCAACGCGGCGATGAACCAGTGCGCGCGCCTGTTCTATGGCCGGCCTAGCGATAAAATGACGATGTTTGGGATCACGGGAACCAATGGGAAGAGCACGATCGCTAATATTATCCGTTCCATCATGAATGAAGTTGAACCTTGTGGCTATATTGGAACGATCGCGATCGAATATGGAGACGTAAAACTCATGCCCGATCTAACTACACCGGATGCGCTTTTTTTGCAGTCGAAGCTTGCGGATATGGTCAATGCGGGAATGAAAGCGTGCGCTTTGGAAGTCAGCTCGCATGGACTCTCGCAAGGAAGAGTGGACGGGATCAATTTTAATGTCGCAGTCTTTACGAATTTTACATATGACCATTTGGATTTCCATGGAACGCTGGAAAACTATTTTGATGCCAAGTGTATCTTATTCAAAGATCGGGTCCGTAGCGATGGGGTCTCGATCTTAAATATCGATGACAAAAAATTCGAAGCGCTCAAATCGATCTCGAAAGCGCGCGTCATTTCGTATGGGATCGATCATGAAGCCGATTATCGAGCCATCAATATTCAAATGGACAGCAATTCGACGCATTTTGATCTAGTCTATCAAGGCAAAGCGTATTCTGTCATGACAAATTTGGTCGCGACCTACAATATCTACAATTTATTGGCCGCGATCGCTGCTTTGCACGAAAGCGGCGTTTCGATGGATACGATCTTGAGCGCTTGTTCTCATTTGCCGCAAGTCGAAGGACGGCTTGAACAGATCAAAGAAGGACAAAGCTTCAATGTGATCGTCGATTTTGCACACACACCTGATGGCATGGAGAAGATGATGCAGTTTGGCCGAATGATCACACCAGATAACTCCGATTTGATCGCCGTGTTCGGTTCTGCGGGAAAGCGGGATGTAGCCAAACGAAAAGTCTTTGGCGAGCTCGCGGATAAATATTGCGACTATGTTATTTTAACGGAAGACGATCCTCGCGACGAAGATCCCAAAGAGATCGCGGATATGATCAAAGAGGGAATCAAGAATACAGCCAACATCTATATCGAAGATCGTTACGAGGCAATACGGCAGGCTATTGAAAATGCCAAAGAAAACGATACGATCTTATTGCTTGGCAAAGGAGACGAAGCTTTTATTTACCGGGAAGAAGGAAGAGCCCCTTGGATCGGCGATGATAAAGCGGCTCGCGAATGTATTCAAAAATACCGCAAGTAATGACTTGCATTCTTAAAAAGATTTGCTATAATCTTAATGTACAACTCAGGAAGGGAGGTTTTGTTCATGCCAAAAGTTGTTCTGAAAGAGAACGAACAATTAGATGACGCTTTAAGAAGATTTAAACGTCAAGTCTCTCGAAACGGCACCCTTGCTGAGGCGCGCAAAAGAGAATTTTACGTTAAACCTGGCGTTCGCAGAAAGTTAAAATCTGAAGCGGCGCGTAAAGCACGAAGAGGTAAATAATCTGCATCCAATGCAGATTTTTTTTTGGAGGTAGATCCATGGAATATAAAACGATAGATTGTTCCGAACGAAGCATGGAAGAAATGCAGATGCTTTGCGGGATCGATGATGAAAATATCAAACTGCTCAGCGAGGCATTCAATGGAAACATTATCGTTCGTTCTCACGCGATCAAAGTAGAAGAGCCAATCTTTGAAGCGATCTCTACGATCATTGAAAAAAGCTTTCAGATGATCGAGACGCGCGATCAACTATTAAAACAAGATCTTCATTATTTGATCCAGCTCGAGAAGAAAAAAATCTTACGCTCTTTTTCAGCTAAAGCGCTCTCTCCGATCGCAAAAACACGAAGCGGAAAACTGATTTATCCAAAAACAATCGGACAAGCCAAGCTTTGCGAGGCTTTCAAGGAAAAAGAGATCGTATTCGCCACAGGAGTTGCTGGAACAGGGAAGACTTATTTAGCGGTCGCATACGCGATCACTCAATTAAAAAATGAATCCGTCAAAAAAATCGTATTGACTCGTCCTGCTGTCGAAGCGGGCGAATCGCTCGGATTCCTTCCAGGGGACATGAAAGAGAAGGTCGATCCTTATCTTCGTCCTCTATACGACGCGCTCCATGAAATGCTCGGTCAAGAAACGACAGAAAAGCTGATCGAAAAAGAAGTGATCGAGATCGCGCCACTCGCGTTTATGCGAGGCAGGACGCTCAATGAAGCGATCGTCATCTTGGATGAAGCGCAAAACACGACCAAAGCGCAAATGAAGATGTTTTTGACGCGAATGGGCAAAAAGACGAAGATGATCGTAACAGGCGATGTGACGCAAATCGATTTGATCAAAGACAAAGACTCGGGGCTGATCCAAGCTTGCCAGATCTTGCAAGGGATCCCCGAAATCAGTATCGTTCATCTTGGAAACGAAGATGTCGTGCGCAATCCGCTCGTTCAGAAGATCATAGAGCGGTATGCCAATGTTGAATAAACGAGGATCAACTGCTATACTATTAAAGATATTGAAAGGTGAAAACGTATGGGAAGACACTTTGAAGTCCGTGCTGCAGCGATGCAGAAAACGGCGAATCAAAAAGCAAAAGTATATTCAAGATATTCGAAAGAGATCTTAGTGGCTGCCAAAAACGGCGATCCAGATCCCGACATGAACCAAGCGCTGAAAAAAGCGATCGAACGGGCGAAAGCCAACAACGTGCCAGCGGATGTCATCAAGCGTGCGATCGATAAAGCGAAATCGAGCGCGGATGAAAATTTCTCGTCTGCTCGTTATGAAGGATTCGGAAGCGGCGGCGGAAGCACGATCATCATCGACTGCTTGACCGACAATGCCAATCGTACCATCGCCAACCTTAGAGCGTGCTTCAATAAATCACACGCCAAATTGGGAGTCGGCGGATCCGTTTCTTTTGGCTATGAGCATTTGGGAGTTATCGTCATTGAATACACGGACGAAGAAGCGATGATGGATGCGATGATCGAACACGATATCGATTTGAACGATATCGAGATCGAAGATGGCTATATGACGATCACGACCAATCCAAATCAGCTCGATGAAGCGAAAACAGTCGTCGAAGAATTGATCCCGGATGTCAAATTCCTTGTCTTGGAAGATAAAATGGTTCCAAATGAAGAAGTTGAACTGCAAGGAGAAGATCTAGAACTCTTCAAACGTTTGGTCACATTGCTCGACGATGTCGATGATGTGCAGAACGTTTATCATAACGTTTCTAACTTAAACAACTAAATCCATCGAAAAAGAAAAGACGGATACAAAAGATCCTAGAGAGGGATGCGCTGGTGGAAGCATCCTATCTAACGTTTCGTTCAGACACTTTGGAGGAGCTAGAAAGAAAAGTCTAGCCGTCACGTCGCGTTAAGACTTTAAGAGCTTACAGTGTAAGAAGTAAGGTGGTACCGCGTGCAAACGTCCTTATGATCGAGGGCGTTTTTTTTTATATAAAGGAGAACTATATATGCACTTTCAAATTCCAAGAGGAACCCAAGATATTCTGCCTGCCGAATCCAATAAATGGCAGGCACTCGAGCAAACTTTACGTCATTTCTGTTCGTTGTATGATTTCAAGGAGATCCGTACTCCGATCTTTGAACATACCAATGTATTCAAACGCGAAAACGATTCCAGCGATATGGTCAATAAAGAAATGTACACGTTCCAGCTTGAAAACTCGAACACATCGTTGACATTGCGTCCAGAAGGGACAGCTGGTGTCGTACGCAGTTTTGTCGAACATAAAATGTACGCGAATCCCGATCTTCCAGTCAAAATGTATTATATGGGAGAAATGGCGCGTCATGAACGGCCGCAAAAGGGACGCCTTCGTCTCTTTCATCAATTTGGTGTCGAATCGTTAGGAACCAAAAGTCCTTTGGCGGATGTCGAAGTGATCACACTCGCTTTTTCGATCTTGAAGGCGCTTGGTTTAGAGGAAATCAAAGTGCTGATCAACACGTTAGGAGACGACGAGAGCCGTGCTGCTTACCGGAATGCTTTACGAGACTATTTCGCCCCATACCTCGATTCGCTTTGCGCGGATTGTAAACGCCGATACGAACAAAATCCGCTTCGTATCCTAGACTGCAAGATCGACCATGATCTTGAATGTGTCAAGAACGCTCCCAAGATGAGCGATTATTTAAATGAAAACTCAAAGGATTATTTTAAAACTGTACTGCAGACGCTCGATCGTCTCGGTATTCCTTATCAAGTAGAAGATACGCTTGTTCGTGGCTTGGATTATTATACGCACACTGTGTTCGAGATCGTTTCGATCAACGAGGAGATGGGTTCCCAATCGACTGTCCTTGCAGGAGGACGTTATGATGGCTTGATCTCTTATTTTGGCGGTCCTAAAGAAATGAGTGGGATTGGCTGGGCGCTAGGCATGGAGCGTTTGATCATCGCTCTCGAGGCGGAAGGCATCAACTTGAATGAAGAAGATGCGTTAGACTGCTTCGTGATGGTGCTTGATCAAGAGGCGAGAGAATATGCCTTTGAAGTGCTGACAGAAATTAGGGCGTACGGCTATCGGGCCGATATGGATTATCAATCTCGTTCATTCAAGGCGCAATTCAAAGCGGCGGACCGCAAAAAAGCAAAAACAGCGATCTTGATCGGCTCGTCGGAAATGGAATCGGGAAGCGTGACGGTCAAGCTATTGGATCGAAAAGAACAAACAACATTGCCTGCGGACGAACTCGTTTCGTATTTAGATGTTCATCTTGAAGAGGAAGAAGAACATCACCATCATCATGAGGAGGAATGATCATGTATAGAACTCATTACAATGGAGAGCTAAGAGCGAATAACGAAAAAGAAAAAGTCAAACTTGTCGGCTGGGTTTCTAAAAAAAGAAACTTTGGCCAATTGTGCTTCATCGATTTGCGGGATACGACAGGGATCACGCAGCTCGTCTTTGACGAGGCGATCGCTCCAAAAGTCAAAGATGTCCGCAATGAATATATTCTTCAAGTTTCTGGAACAGTCGAGAAGCGGAAAGATATCAATCCAACGCTTCCAACAGGAGAGATCGAAGTCATTGTCGATGATGTCAAGATTATCAATACCGCGAAGACGACGCCTCTCATCATCGCAGATGAAACGGATGCGTTAGAGGATACGCGTATGGAATACCGCTATCTTGACTTGAGAAGACCAATCATGCAGTCTCGTCTGAAAACAAGAGCGAAGATCAGCCGCTCGATGCGGGATTACCTCGACCATCATGGCTTCTTGGAGGTCGAGACACCTATGCTTGGAAAATCGACGCCAGAAGGCGCCAGAGACTATCTCGTGCCAAGTCGGGTTCATCCAGGTTCCTTTTACGCTTTGCCACAATCTCCTCAGCTCTACAAGCAATTGCTCATGATCGCGGGCCTAGATAAATACTATCAATTCGCGCGCTGCTTTAGAGATGAAGATCTTAGAGCAGATCGTCAAACCGATTTTACGCAAGTCGATATCGAAACTTCGTTTTTAAGCGAACAAGAGATCATGGATTTCACAGAAGAAATGCTTTGCAAAGTGATGAAAGAAGTCAAAGGGATCGAAGTAAAACGTCCATTTTTAAAAATGACTTGGGAAGATGCGATGAATCGATATGGTTCGGATAAACCAGACAATCGGTTTGGGATGGAGTTTGTGGATCTAGGCCCAATGTTTGCCAAGAGCGAATTTCCAGTATTCCAAAATGTGGAAACGATCAAAGGCTTTGTGGCGCCCGCTTTTCACGCATCCAATAAAGAAGTCAAAAAGCTTACAGAATTTGTCAAGAAAAATGGTGGAAAAGGACTTGTCGTTTTCAAAATGCAAGAGGGAACTCTTTCTGGACCTGCGCGCAAATTTTTAAGCGACGAGGATGAAAAGGCGCTCATCGAAACGATGGGAGCGAACGATGGCGATACGATCTTTATTGTCGCAGACACATGGAGAAAAGCATGCACGGCTCTTGGAGCACTTCGCAACGAGATCGCAAGTCAAAAAGGTTTGAAAAAACCGAATGAATTCTCTTTTTTGTGGATCGTCGATTTTCCAATGTTCGAATGGAGCGAAGAAGAAGGCCGCTATGTATCCGAACACCATCCATTCACGATGCCAAAAACAGAAGATCTGCCATTACTCGAAACAGACCCTTCCAAAGTAAAGACAAACGCGTACGATATTATTTTGAACGGATATGAGCTTGGGGGCGGAAGCATGCGGATCTATGACAACGCGCTTCAAAAGAAGATCTTCCAGATCTTAGGGTTGAGCGATGAAGACATTCAAAACAAGTTTGGCTTTTTTGTCGACGCCTTCCAATACGGAACACCTCCGCATGGGGGTCTCGCGTTAGGGTTTGATCGTGTGGCGATGCTTTTGGCCGAAACGGATTCGATTCGCGATGTGATCGCGTTCCCGAAAAACGCGAGCGCGAAAGATCCGATGTCGAAAGCGCCATGTCCTGTCGATGAAAAGCAGCTCGATGAACTGCATATCCAAATCGAGCATGACTAGATCGATCAAGATCTTTGGCACGTTCGGACCTACGCTCCATACAAAAGAGCAGATCATCGACATGATCGAATTAGGCATGAATGGGATCCGCTTGAATTGTTCGCATGTTTCGCTTGTGGATGCGAAAGAATGGATCCACGCGTTGCATGAAGCGATGGAAATCACGAAGAAGCATGTCGAGCTCGTTGTCGATTTGAAAGGGCCTGAGATCAGAGTCCTCCATTTGAAGGAAAAGATCCGGATCCTTCCGGGCGAGATGATCAAGATCGAAGAAACGTTTGACTTGCCTGCGATTGTAAAAGAAAAAATCGACTATCAAGATCAGCTCCAAGTTGATGACGGAAAGCTTTTATTTGAAGTCAAGAAAAAAGATGAAGAGGGAATCTTGCTGGAGACGATTCGGGGTGGGACACTGTATCCACATAAGAGCGTCGCGATCGAGGGCAAAGAAATCGTGCTGCCACCTTTATGCCAAGACGATATTGAAACGATCAAGCACATTTCGGAATTTGGGGTGGAAGGCGTTTTGATGCCATTTGTAAGAAGCGAGCGAGATCTGATCGATCTCAAAGAGACGCTGGATCGTTTTCAATGCCCCGTCAAGATCTATGGCAAGATCGAATCGAGACAAGGGGTCGAAAACATCCGCTCGCTTCTTCTTTATATGGATGAGGTCGTGATCGCCCGTGGCGATCTAGGAAACGCGGTCGGATTATGCAGTCTACCAATCGTTCAGCATGAGATCGAGACGATTTGCCGCAAGGCCAATAAGCCGTATATGATCGTGACGCAGCTTCTTGAAATGGTGAGCCTGAAAGGCATTCCTTCTAGAGCGGAGGTCGATGACATCTTTCATGCGATCTATCAAGGGGCGAGTTCGATCATGCTGACTGGCGAGGTGGCGAATTCAAAGTATGCCAAAGAAGCAATGCATATATTATGCGAAGTCAGTGAAAATACATTACAATATAAATATAAGGAGACATAAGTATGAAAACAGCACTCGTGATCATGGCTGCAGGTCTAGGTTCTCGATATGGGGGCGGGATCAAGCAGCTAGAAGGTGTTGGTCCTAATGGCGAGATCATCATGGATTATTCGATTCATGACGCGATCGAGGCCGGCTTTGATAAAGTGGTCTTTATTATTCGTAAAGATATCGAAGACGCTTTTATGGAAGTGATCGGGGACCGGATCGAAAAAATATGCAAAGACAATGGGATTGAAGTAGAATACGCGTATCAATCTCTTGATGACCTGCCTGAAGGTATCGAATATCATGGCGAACGGTCAAAGCCTTGGGGAACAGGACAAGCCGTATTGGCTTGTCGGGATATGATCAAGGAACCATTCGTGGTGATCAATGCCGATGACTATTATGGAAAAGAAGCATTCGTGCAGATCCATGACTTTTTAGAACAGTATTCGCCTGAAAGAGCGAATGATTACAGTTTGGCTGGTTTCTTGTTGAAGAACACGCTCTCGGATTTTGGCGGCGTGACGCGCGGAGTTTGCACGGTCGATCAAAACGATCAGCTTATAGATATTCAAGAGACGAAAAATATTATCAAGACAAAGGATGGCGCCCAAGTGGATGGAAAGAGTATAGATGGGAACACGTATGTTTCGATGAATATGTGGGGGCTCACACCCGAATCGATCGATCTTTTGAAGCAAGGGTTCATTGAATTTTTCGACCAAAACAAAGAGCAGATCGATACGGCTGAATTTTTGTTGCCGACATTCATTGGCGAACAATTAAAAAAAGGAACCGTAAGCGTGAAAGTCCTTCCTACCCACGATCAATGGTTTGGAGTGACGTATAAAGAAGATAAGCCTAATGTCGTGGCTTCCTTTCAAAAACTCATTGATGAAGGCGTCTATCAAAGCGATCTATTTTCCGATTTAAAAAAAGCGGAGTGATCATTCACTTCGCTTTTTAGCTGCGACAAGAGCGCAAAAATCCTCCCTAGGCTGATAACAAAGAACTTCTTCCTCGATCAGAGGCGCTTGGATCCATTTCTGGCCCCCATTTAGCGCTGTATCCGCGATGGCGATCATGATCTTAGTGGGGATCGAAAACGAAGAGAGTGGCTGGTTGAGAAGCTCTTGTTGCGTATATTCCGTTCTTTCTAAGAACGCGTCATTGATATAGTGGATAACCCCATTCATTCCGCTTCCGTTTCCATCGTATTCCATACCGATCAATAAAAAGGGAAGAGGGCAATGATCGAATATGGAACACTGATAATCGATCGAGAGCGCTTGCCGGTTTTTTGACTTATTATATTTCTTTTCTTGCTCATATTTGACCGTTCTAGGTAGTCGAGCTCTTCCTTTGAAGACCATTCCGTCTTCCATCGTATAAAGGTCGTCTTTTACGCTGTAGATCTTTGAAGTCGAGAGCGCGATCCCTTTATTGACATTCAAGAATTCTTGAACAGGAAGTTCGTCCAAGATCGCCTTTAAAGGCGTAAATGTATCGATGATCCGTCCATCGACCAAGAAGATATTCGTCTTTCCGTTTTCGCGTTTGATGTATTTGATCTCCGGGATCTCGATATGGTGCTTGTTGAAAAATTTAATGAGTTTTGTATCCATATCCGAATTATAACAAACTTCAAATCTCCTTTCAAAACTTGTTCGAAACAATGAATTGCGGTGTATAAGTTGCATTCGAGGAATAGTTTTTGTATTATAGATGTGCCCAAGGATTTTATTTTTCCTACAAGTTGAGATAAGGGAAAACGGACGTTGATAAGTTGTGTTGAAGACCCGCTACGTGTGGGGATCCTAATACTTAACACAGTTTACCCACCTGTATATACAGGGAAAAGTCTCGTTCTTGGGCGATATGAAAACAAAGGCTGCTTTTTATAGCAGTCTTTTCTTTTTGCGAAAACCGTTCTATGGTACACTATGAACATGGACAATAAAGAAAAATTCATTCAAATCTATAAAGAAAAGATCAAACGTGAAGGGGCGGACAAGTTTTTGGACTATTTATGCTCCGCGCACTCTGATTTCTTTGAAGCGCCCGCCTCGACCCGTTTTCATGGGAATTATAAAGGCGGATTGTGCGAACATAGCTTACATGTCTATGAATGCTTGAAAGCGTATCTAGACCGGGAACAAGTTAAAGACGTGTATAAAATGAATTATACCGATGAGACGATCGCGATCGTCGCTTTACTCCACGATATATGCAAGATCAATGTCTACAAAGAAAGCACGCGGAATAAAAAAGTCAACGACAAATGGATCCAAGTCCCTTATTATGAATTCGAAGACAAGCTTCCATTCGGTCATGGTGAAAAATCGGTCTATATTTTGCAGAGCTACTTCCATTTGACAAGGGAAGAAGCGTTCGCGATCCGCTATCATATGGGTTTTTCCAACGACGATCCCAAAAACAATGTCGGATACAGCTTTGAACATTACCCGCTCTCCTTTGCCTTGAGCACCGCAGATATGGAAGCAACCTATTTTTTGGACCAAGTTAAATAAAAAAACAAAGACCAGCATCATTTTGATCGCTGGTCTTTGTTCCATAAGGAGACTTGTTCTTCGTTGCTTAGTGAATTCAAGAAGTTATCGTGCGCCATCGGATACAATTTATAAAATTTTTCCATGAGCTCTTTGGCTTCTTGACGCTGTGTATAGCCATCATTGGGACAAACACGCCGAACGCTCGGGATCTGATTGGCTTTGCATGCTTCGACGATCTCTTCTTCTTTCAAATACACCATGGGACGGATCATATCCATATCCATCCTCGACATATATTGTTTGGGAGAAAATGTGGCGATCTTAGAACCATGGATCATATTGAGCAACAAAGTCTCGATCGCATCATCCCCATGATGACCCAAAGCGATCTTATTGCATCCATATTCTTTCGCTTTTTCAAACAAGACCCCTTTTTTTAAAGTCGAACATAAAGAACATTGGATCTTGCCGTTTTTTTGATTTTTCTCTAAAGAGAGGATCGAAAAGATCTTGGTCTTCTCGATATAGAGTTCAAGATCATATTGCCTCGCAAACTCTTTCATGAGCTCGTGCTCGAATTCTTCAAAACCAACATCCACATGGATCCCGATCAAATCAAAATTCTTACCTTTGAAATTTTGATACATCTTCAAAGACACGAACAAAAGCATACTGTCTTTGCCACCCGAAAGAGCGATGGCTATCTTGTCGCCATCCTCGATCAAATTAAAATCTTGATCCGCTTTTCGGATCTGACGTAATATATTTTGAATCTTCATGACCAGTATTATACATGAAGAAAGAAACCGATGACATCGGTTGTGCATGAAGATACATTTTTGTACAATTGATTCGGTGATAGTATGGACGGAATTATTGTAATCAATAAACCCGCAGGAATGACAAGTCATGACGTGATCGCTTTCCTGCGAAAAAAATATAAACAAAAAAAGTTTGGCCACACAGGAACACTCGACCCAAACGCAAGCGGGGTTCTCGTTGTTTTATGCGGCAAAGCTTGCAAGATCCTCCAGTTTTTAGAGGATACCGATAAAGAATATATCGCCCAACTGCAATTAGGCGCTCAATATTCGACCGATGACATCTGGGGCGAGAAAGAAAAAGAACAGCCGATCCAACCAATTCAGGATCTGCAAGCTTTATTACGCTCCATGGAAGGCAAACAGCACCAACTTGTTCCGAAGACATCCGCCAAAAAGATCCAAGGCAAAAAACTAATGGATTATCAACGAGAAGGCAAAGAAGTGCCGGATGTCTATGCCAATATCGAGATCTATGCGACCAAAGTGCTCGACGAAAAAAACTTGATCTTTCAAGTTTCATGTTCTTCTGGCACCTATATTCGATCGATCTGCCGCGATATCGCGCAAAAAACAAACAATCTAGGCGCCATGGCCAGCCTCGTTCGAACAAAGGTAGGGCGTTTTCAGCTCGAACAAGCTGAAAGTCTCGATCAAGAGCGACACACCCTCTATCCATTGGAAATGGCTTTGGATCAATATCCTTTTATTCGATATCCGGATCTTTCGGCGATCAAAAACGGCAAGCCGATAATGCTAGATAGCGAAAAGGATCGCGTCTGCCTCGTAGATCAAGAGCAAAAAGCGTTAGCAATCTATGAAAGAGAAGAAGGATATCTGTTCAAAAGCAAAAGGGGGCTATGGTGATGCAAATCTATTCTATTGAATTTACGAAAATACCCGATCTGCCGAAGACCGTTTGCTGTATTGGCTTTTTTGATGGACTTCATAAAGGACATCAGCTCTTGCTGAAGACCACACTGGAAGAAGCAAGAAAGAAACATTTGCCATCGGGAGCGATCTTGTTCGATCCCGATCCATGGACACTTTTTCATCCCGATGAAGAAATGGACCATCTCACTCCGATCGAAAAAAGAGAAGCCATGTTTCAGGAAGCCGGGATCGATATCCTCTATATTATGCATTTCACAAAAGAATTCGCCGCTCTGACCTATGAGGATTTTCATGAACTCTTGTTCGATATGCATGTACAAGCGCTCGTTTGCGGGACGGATTTTCATTACGCTTCTCATAACTCAGGCTCGATCCATACGCTCAAAGCGCAAGAAAGGATCGAGATCATCGCGATCGAACCACTCATGGAAGATCAAATTGAAAAGATCTCTTCCTCCAAGATCGAAAAAGAGATCGAGGCAGGACGGATCGAAGAAGCCAACGCGTCTTTAGGCTATATGTATTCGATCGATGGGACGATACGCCATGGATTTCAAAGAGGAAGCAAGATCTTAAACATTCCAACAGCCAATCTAGAACCCGACTCTCTGTTTACGCTGCCAGCGATCGGCGTATATGCCGGTTATATGAAACTGAAAAACAGCTATTATCCGGCTATGATCAACATTGGCTTTAATCCGACCTTTGGAAACACGCACAAATCCATCGAAGCCCATGTGCTCGATTTTGATCAAGACTTGTATGGCAAGAAAGTCTCCTTTCTTTTTGTTCAAAAGATCCGACCAGAGCATAAGTTTGATTCGATCGAAGCGCTCAAGACCCAACTCAAGCAAGATATAGAAACGACCCGTCAAATTCTAGCGAAAAAAAGCATTCAGGATTGGTCCTCTGTAATAAATTTGTTATAATGGGAAAAGAAAAAAGGTGATAAATATGGCAAAAGATTTTATACAACTGAATTCGAAAGACGATCTTGGAAATATTTTCTTATATAAAGGCGTCTTCTCGACGATCGCAGCCAATGTGATCGATGAGGTGAAGGATATCCAATTGGCAGAATCCAACAAACCATTCAAAAATGGGATCCAGACTCGGATCGATCAAAATAAGCTCTTTTTGAGCATTCCTGTCAAGGTGGTCTATACAGCCAATGTGACAGATGTCTGTGCTGCGCTTCAAAATAAAGTTTACGAGAGTATCTCATACATGACAGATTACAAACCAGAAAACATTCAGATCGATGTCGTAGGGTTTATTTTTTAGGAAATCTCGGGAAATCGCGGATTTCCTTTTTTCGCATAGGGAGGTTAATATGTCGGAAGAAAAAACATTCAATCGTCACAAGATGCGGATCTTAGCAATGAAATGCGTCTATCAGCATCTGCTTTTAGGAAAGGACATCCGAAAATGCGTTTTCGAAGCCACCAAGAGCAATAATATCGATGGCTATCTCTACGAATTGACGATCGGTACTGTTGAACATGAAAAACAATATATCGAAAAGATCCAGCCGCTTTTAAGAAAGGATTGGAGCTTCGATCGACTTTCTTTGATCGAACAAGCGATCCTGCTTGTCTCAACACAAGAAATCTTGGCGCTCGATACACCAAAACCAGTTGTCATCAATGAAGCGATCACAATCGCTAAAAAATATTGTGACGATGATTCTTATAAGATGATCAACGGGATCCTTGATCAGCTATGAGCATTAAAGTCGTCGCTGTATCCGCCTTATTGACCCGGATCAAACAGATCGTCACCAGCACGGTCGTACTTGATGGAATCTGGATCCGCGGAGAAGTCAGCAATCTGACGAAACATCGAAGCGGCCATTATTATTTTTCGCTGAAGGATCATGGCGGAGAAATGAGCTGCGTGATGTTCGCTTCCGCTGTTGGGCGTATTAATTTCGCATTGGAAGAAGGCATGCAGATCTTGGTTCTAGCCAATGTCAATATTTATGAAGCAAGAGGCTCGCTCCAGCTTTACGTCAAAGAGATCCGGATGCATGGGATCGGAAAGCTTTATCAAGAATTTGAAGCGCGAAAACAAAAACTCGAACAAGAAGGCTACTTCGCCCTTGCGCATAAAAAAACCAAACCAAGCTGGATCAACGATATAGCGATCATCACCGCCAAAGAAGGCGCCGCTCTGCAAGATGTGCTTTCTACGATCCAAAAACGATGGCCAATGGCTAAACCGACGCTCTATCCGGCCTTGACGCAGGGCATCAATGCGCCTGCTTCCTTGATCCAGGCTTTGAAAAGAGCTGATCAAAACGGACATGATGCTTTGCTTTTGGTGCGAGGAGGCGGAAGCTTCGAAGATCTTTTTTGCTTTAACGATGTCGAACTCGTAAAAACGATCTATGGACTGAAAACATACATCGTTTGCGGGACAGGCCATGAAGTCGATACGACTTTAGCCGAGCTTGCTTCCGACCAAAGAGTTGCTACACCTACAGCGGCCGCTCAATTCGTGACTCTTGATCAATACGATATGCTCAACAGATTGAGTCAAGAAAGAGCGATCTTGATCCAACGAATGCAGGATCGTCTTTCCAACGCCCAGATGCATCTCGTGAATATCCAATCGAATCCCTATTTTTTAGATCCGCTTCAATGGGTCGAACAAAAAAAGATCCGTCTTTCACATGCTCTACAGCTTTTAGATCATACGCTTAAAAGAGTCATGGACCAGAGGGCCAAACAGCTCACGATCCTGGCGCAAAATCTTCTTTTATATTCGCCCCAGAATACGATTCGCTTAAAAAAGCAAACGCTAGAACAAACCGTTCTGCAGCTCATAGCGCAGATGAAGGATTATGATCGTACCCAAAGAAACCTCCTTTCCAGTAAGGAAGCGCTCTTGGATGCTTTTTCTCCGCTGAAAGTGCTAGCCCGCGGGTATTCGATCGTCGAAAAAGAAGGAAGCCTCGTTTTATCGGTTCAAGATGTACACGAAGATGAAATGATTGATATTCTCATGGGTGATGGTAAACTGAAAGCAAAGGTCTTTGGAAAGGAATACGACAATGTCTAAACAATATACATTTCAAGAAGCGATGGATCGATTAGATGAAATCGTCAATCAACTCAATTCATCAAAACTTGAACTCGAAGAAGCGATGAAGCTTTTTGAAGAAGGCTTGAAGCTCTCCAAACAATGCGAAGAACAGCTCAAGAGCTTTGAGACAAAGATGAACACCTTGCTCATCAACGAAGGAGAAAATAATGGATCGCTTTGATGCTTATTTGCATTCGCTCTTTCAAGACGATATTCCTTCTACGGTATTGGAAGCGATGCAGTATTCATTGTTCGCAGGAGGAAAACGGGTGCGTCCACAACTTTTGCTGTTGGCACTCGAAGGGTATGGGATCGACCCGAAACTTGGCTATCCTATGGCGGCCGCGATCGAAATGATCCACACCTATTCTTTGATCCACGACGATCTTCCCGCCATGGATGATGACGATCTAAGGCGAGGGAAACCAACGTGTCATAAACAATTCTCTGAAGCGAGCGCGATTTTGGCAGGGGATGGGTTATTGACCAAAGCGTTTTATACCGCGAGCTTGAGCAAAGTAGATCCTTCTATTCAAGTCGAGCTGATCCAGGCTCTTTCTCAATATGCAGGATGCGATGGAATGATCTATGGCCAATGCCTCGATATCCAAGAAGAAAGCGATCCCGATCCAACTCTTGAAAAATTGATCGAGGTCGACTTATACAAAACAGGAAAGCTGATCGCGCTCCCCTTGGCCGCGGCCGCTTTGATCGCGCATCATCCAGAAGATCGCAAGATCATGAATGAGCTCGGTGAAGCGATCGGGATCCAATTTCAGATCCAAGACGATATTTTAGATGCGACAAGCAATGAAGAATCTATGGGAAAATCGCTGAGCGATGCTGAAAACGAAAAAGCGACGGTCGTCTCTTTGCTTACGCTAGAAAAAGCCAAAGAGCTTGAAGCAGCTTATACAAAATCGATCCATGAACTTCTTTCAAAGCTGCATGGCGATTTTGGCGCGCTAAAAAAATTGATCGCCGCTTTAGAAACTAGGACCCATTGAAAAGGAGGAATTTATGCGGGTAGAAGATATACGTTCACCAGAACAGATCAAATCAATGTCTGTCAAAGAACTAAGAGAGTTTGCTACGGATATCCGCGAATTCCTTATCCGGTCGATCTCGCAGACTGGCGGACATCTATCAAGCAATCTCGGGATCGTCGAACTGACTTTAGCGATGCATTATGTCTTTGACTCGCCTTCGGATAAAATGATCTTTGATGTCGGCCATCAAAGCTATGTTCATAAGATCTTGACAGGAAGAGCGCATAAGTTCGATACGCTTCGGAAAAAGAATGGACTTTCCGGTTTTCAAAAACGCAAAGAAAGCGAGCACGATTGCTGGGAAGCGGGTCATTCATCGACCTCGCTATCAGCAGGCTTAGGTATGGCGATCGCCCGCGATCTCAAAGGCGAACATTACGAAGTCATCAGCGTGATCGGAGATGGAGCTCTAACAGGCGGAATGGCTTTAGAAGCCCTCAACGATATCGGTGCACTCCATAAAAAAATGATTATCATATTCAATGATAACGCGATGTCGATCTCTAAAAACCATGGCGCCGTTGAAAAGCGGATCACGAACTTACGTTCTTCGCCTCTTTATCGAACAGTAAAAAAAGATGTAAAAACAAATCTCAACCATTCAAAGACCGGGCTCAACGTTTTGAATTCATTGACCCATATTCGCGACTCTTTGAAAGAAAACCTTGTGAAAGCTCCATTATTCAAGGAATTTGGACTCGATTATCTCGGACCTGTCGATGGGCATGATCTAAAAGCTTTGATCAAGGTTTTGGAAACAGCCAAAGAGCACGATGGTCCGATCGTCGTTCATGTCGTAACCAAAAAAGGGAAAGGATATCCTTTTGCGGAACAGGATAAACTAGGAAAATGGCATGGAGTCTCACCCTTCGATCCAAATACGGGACAGTCTTTGATCAAACTATGCAAAGATGAACTGAGCTGGTCGGAAGTGATCTCGAAAACGCTCATTCGTTTAGCGTTCAAGCACCCTGAAATCGTCGCGATCACTCCTGCCATGGCCAATGGCAGCAAGCTGCTCGAATTCGCACGCTTATTCCCTGATCGTTTTTTTGATTGCGGGATCGCGGAAGAACATGCGATGACGATGGCAGCTGGTATGGCCCAAGGCGGTCTGCATCCATTTTTATCGATCTATTCTTCTTTTTTACAAAGAGCGTATGATCAGATCAATCACGATGTCGCGCGTATGGATCTTCCGGTCGTGATCGGGATCGACCGGGCAGGTTTAGTAGGCGATGATGGAGCGACACATCAAGGTGTCTTTGATATCGCGTTTTTAAGAAGCATTCCCAACTTGATCTTATCGCAGCCAAAAGATGCCAAAGAAGCACAGAACTTATTATATACGGCTTTCATGACAAACGCGCCATTCTGTATTCGATATCCAAGAGGAACGATTCCTTATCAGAAAAACGAAGAGTTTGAACGAATCAAGATCGGCAGCTGGACATGCCATATCGTAGGGATGCCAGAAACGATCCTGATCACATATGGGCCGGATGTCGATCGGATCATCCAGAAGGCCAAAGAAAACTCGATCGGCCTTATGGTCGTCAACGCCCGGTTCTTCAAGCCTCTCGATACCAAGCTGCTCGATACGCTGATCAAAGAGAAGCTGCCGATCATAATTTATGAAACAGATATCAAGGCTGGCGGTCTTTCTAGCGCGATCTTAGAATTCATGAGTCAATACGACGAGCGGATCAAGATCATCGGGATCGGCGATCATTTTGTAGATCATGGTTCGATCCGGATCCTTCGAAAAGAAGAAGGGATCGACATGGAATCTGTATTTAAGGAGTTGGAACACTATGAGCATGCGCCTCGATCAAGCAGCGATCGATCACTATAAAACACGAACCAAAGCGCAAGACGCGATCAAAGATGGTCGCGTCTTTGTCAACGGTAAAAAAATCACAAAATGCGCCTATCAAGTCGAAGATACAGATCGCATCACCTATCAAGAAATTCATCAATACGTTTCTCGAGCCGCCTATAAACTGCTTGCGGCGATCCACCACTTTCACATCGACCTAAAGAATCAATGTGTATTGGACATTGGAGCGAGCACAGGTGGATTTAGCCAAGTTTGTCTTGAACAAGGCGCTCGAAAAGTTTACGCCTTAGATGTGGGGCATCTGCAGCTCGATCCAAGTCTTGAAGAAGATTCTCGCTTGATCAAGAAAGAGGGCTGCAACGCAAGAGAGATCCAGCTATCCGATTTTGAGGAGTCGATCGATTTTATTTGTATGGATGTCAGCTTTATCTCTTCCAAAACGATCTTAGATCACGTTTTATCGCTTCCTTGGCCACATCTAGAGACGATGGTGATCTTGATCAAACCGCAATTTGAATGTGGACCAGCCGCTCTCAATAAAAAAGGCGTGCTCAAAAATAAAAAGCTGAGAGAAAAGATCATTCAAGATTCAATTCAATATTTAAAGCAATACTTCATAACCGTAAAGGCGATCGATTCGCCGATCGAAGGAAGAAGCGGCAATTTAGAAGCGCTTCTTTATGCTAAAGGAAAGAGGTGAGACAATGATAGAACAACTCATGGTCAAAGATTATATTTTATTCGATCATGCTTTAGTGGATTTTAAAAACGATATGACTGTGATCACTGGAGAAACAGGAGCTGGTAAATCGCTTTTGATCGACGCGATCACATACTTGGCAGGTGGAAGGATGACCCAATCTGTCGTTCGTCAAAATAGAGAAAAAGCGACACTGCAGATGGTGATCGAGACCGACAATCAAGAAGTGCTGACTCTGCTCGAAGAAAACGGATACGATGTCGAAGATGGCTTAGTGATCATTCAAAGAAGCATGAGCGCTCAAGGAAAAGGGAGCGTAAGGATCAATCAGCAAGTCGCCACCCTCTCTTTTTTAAAAAAAGTTGTTTCTAAACTGATCGATATTCACTCTCAAATGGATACGATCCAGCTCATGGATGAAGATGTTCAACTCGAAATGCTGGATCAATACGCCGATACAAAAAAGGAGCTGGAAGAAACAGCGCAAGCGTATCAAGTAATGCATCGTCATGAAAAAGAACTTGAAAAAGCGAAAAATGAAACGTATTCCGATGATGAGCTGGAATACTTGACCAACGCGCTCAACGAGATTCAAAACGCGGCGATCGAAGAAGGGGAGCTCGAAACGCTTCAAGACAAGATCAAAGAACTCTCAAAAAGCCAGCAGAACATTGAGGATCTCTCTGAAACGATCTATACCCTAACGAAAGACAATGGGATTTTAGATGGCTTATATTCGAGTTACAAACAGCTTCATAAAAACGGCTCTTTTGATGAGCAAGCCGATCAGCTACAAAATCATTATTATCAGCTTCAAGCTCTAAGCGAACAATTAAGCGAAAAGAAAGAGGACATCCTTCACGAAGGGGATGATCTCGATCAGCTGCAAGAACGCGAATACAAGATCAAAAAGCTGTTTCGAAAATATGGAGGCAGCTATCGAACGTTCAAAGAAAAGGAAGTCGAATTCGAAGAAAAGATCGACCGGATCATCCATCGGCAGGATCTGTTCGAAAAACTAGAAGCCAACTATACGCAGGCCAAAAAACAATACGATATTCTCGCGCAAGCCTTATCTCAAAAAAGACAAAGCGTGTTCGAGAAGCTAAGCCATGAAATCGAAGCGCATTGCCAAGATCTTATGCTTTCCAACGCGCGATTCAGAATCGATCGAGAAGAGAAAAAAGCTTCAAAAAATGGGATCGACGCGATCCATTTCATGGTCTCTATGAATCCTGGACAACCTTTTTCCACTCTAAAACAATCCGCGAGCGGCGGAGAATTGTCGCGTCTCATGCTTGCACTAAAAACGGTCTTCCAGACCCGCGAAGGAATCGACACGATCATTTTCGATGAGATCGACACAGGTGTTTCTGGAAAAGTCGCGTTGGCTATGGGAAATAAAATGCACACGATCGCGAAAGAACATCAAGTTTTATGTATAACCCATTTGGCTTCGGTCGCAGTTTGGGCCGATACCCACTATCTTGTAAAAAAAGTGCAGGAAGATGAAAAAACCACGACCCAGATCAAAGCGATCGATGAAAACGAGCGCTTGATCGAGCTCGCCACAATGGCCAATGGAGAGGCGAGTGAAAGCGGGATTCAAAGTATGAAGGAGCTTAGAAGGTCGGTTCAAAATGGCTAAAGTGCTTTTTCATATCGATCTGAACGCTTTTTTTGCCAGCGCGGAAGAGATCCGGCATCCTGAGTATAAAGGAAAACCGATCGCGATCGGCTCGCTATCTTCGAGAGGTGTTTTATCGACAGCCAATTATATCGCAAGAGAATATGGAGTCCATTCGGCTATGCCTGTCTTCATGGCGAAAGAAAAGTGTCCCGAGTTGATCATCATTCCTGGCGACTATCCGTATTATCGTTCGCTTTCTAATGCGTTTTTTAATTACCTGCGTCGTTACAGCGATAAACTTGAACCGGTTTCGATCGATGAATGTTTTTTGGATGTGAGCGAAGAAATCAAAAAATATAAACGACCTTTGGATATGGCGGTCCAGATTCAACAAGGACTCAAAGAAGAAACGGGTCTGACCTGCTCGATCGGCGTCGCCCCCAATCGATTTTTAGCCAAGATGGCAAGCGATATGAGAAAGCCCAATGGGCTCACGGTGATCCGGAAATCCGAGATCCCAAACAAGCTTTGGCCGCTTACGATCGATAAAATGATCGGGATCGGAAAAAAAAGTGTGCCGCTTTTAGAAAAAAATGGAATTCATCTCATCAAAGATATCGCGGATCCTGAAAATGAAAACAAGATCATGCGTCTTTTAGGAAAAAATGGATACTCTTTGATCCAAAAGGCGCGAGGTCTATCGAGCGCGAAACTGAATTTTTCAACAAGCCATAAAAGCGTATCGCTCTCCAAGACATATCCCGTAGATCTTTTTACAGAAGAAGAAGTGCTCATGCGTGCACGTGAGCTCGCCCAAGAGCTTTCGCTTCGGATGAAGCGGAAGCATCAAAAAGGGCGTTTGATCTCGCTCGTTCTTCGAGATACAGAGTTTCACAATCAAATGCGCTCGATCACCTTAAAACAAGACACAAATGATTTCGCTCTCATTTATGAAACGATCCAAGCCCTTGTCGAAGAGAATTTCGAGGAGGTCGGCTATCGGCACATTGGCATTAGCGTTGGCTCTTTAAAAAATGAATCGGCTATCGTAGAGCAACCGACGATATTTGAAAAGCCGATCAACACAACGCAGGATATATTGATCCAACTCAATAAAGCGATGCCAGGCCATGTATTTATGAGCGCTTCCGATCTTTTGAAGCGAAAAGAAAAAGGAGAGGATAGAAGCGATGAACCCAAATGAAAGGCCAGTTGTAGATGGTGTCGAGCTCGCCCTTGATTATTTCGTTTCTAAAAATATTCTTGTGTATCAGCACCCGGCGCATTTTCGTTTCAATACAGATACTCGGCTATTGGCTCAGTTCATGCGGATCAAAAAAGGAGAAAGCGTGCTCGAGATTGGCTGTAATAATGGCGTGCTTTTAGTATATGCCGATCAATTCAAGCCGAAGCGTTTGATCGGGGTGGATCGCCTTGCACAACCTTTACAGATCGCTCAAATCAATGCGGATCGCTGGATCGAAGCTCCCGTAGAGCTGATCCTATCTCCGATCCAAGAAGTCGAGCATGCTCTTGTGGATGTCGTCATCAGCAATCCTCCTTTTTTTGAAATGAAGGAGCTGCATCCGAATACGAAGATCAACCATAGAACGCTTGGCCGCTTCGAGTTTAATGGAGGACTGGAAGACTGGATCTTTCATGCGAGCCGTCTTTTGAAATCAAAGGGCCGGTTTTATTTGGTCCATCGTCCGGATCGGATCCAAGAGATCTTGTCCTTAGGAATGAAGCATTCGCTTTCTTTAAAACGGATGCAGCTCGCTTTTGATTCGCGGGATCATCAAGCCAAAGCGCTGCTTGTAGAATTCATCAAAGAGGGAAATACGAAGGCGATCGTTCAAGAAAGCGTGTGGATATGAGAATCGAAGAAGCGTTAGAAAGCTTTGAAATCTACTTAAAAGCGGTAGAAAATAAATCGATCAAGACAGTCGAAGCGTATATGAGCGATCTTCAAGCGTATACTTCTTTTCTTTTAGAGCGAGGAAAGACGAAGATCGAAGAGATCTCGATCTTGGATCTGGACGCGTTTTTTGATCAGTACCAGCGAAATCATGCCAAAGCGAGCTGTTCGAGAGCGCTCAGTTCGATCCGCTCTTTTCATAAACAAGCTTCTTTGGAGGATGCTTCTTTGCCAAATCCTACGCGGAGCTATAAAGGCTTTTCTGCTTCGAAACATTTGCCGGTCTATTTAAGCGTGGAGCAGATCAAAACGCTTCTCGATTCTTTTCCTTCTGATTTGGAGGGGATCTATGAGAAAACGATTCTTCTTATGTTGTATAGCTGCGGATTGCGTGTATCAGAGCTTTGTGCGCTGCAGGTCAACGATATCCGTCTGCAGGAAAGGATCGTATTGATCAAGCATGGAAAAGGAGACAAGGAGAGGATCGTTCCGATGGCTCTTGCTTGCAAGGAGCAGCTTGAGTTATATTTAAAGCAATGCCGTTCGATATGGAATACGTCAAATAGCTCACTCTTATTGGTGAATCCGAAAGGGAAAGCGATCACTAGGCAATTTGTTCATTCTATGATCAAGCGCAAAGTGATCGAGCTCGGTTTTGATCCTCGTATTTCGGCTCATAGTTTCCGGCATTCGTTCGCGAGCCATCTTCTAGATGGAAACGCAGATCTAAGAAGTGTTCAGGAGCTTTTAGGGCATAGCGATATTCGAACGACACAAATCTATACGCATATTCAAAACGAGCGTCTAAGTCGTGCGTATGATTCCTATTTTCCAGACTTAGACAAGGAAGGAGAATGAATAATATGTCATGTGAAGGATGTCCTAGTCAAGGGAATTGTTCAAAGGACGCTTCAATGTGTTCGGTCCAGCCGAATCCAAAAAACAAGATCAAACACATTGTGGCGGTACTTTCAGGAAAGGGGGGCGTCGGCAAATCGACTATCACCGTTCTTCTTGCCCGCGCCCTTTCGAAGAAGGGCTATAAAGTCGGGATCATGGATGCCGATATTACGGGTCCTTCGATTCCTCGCTTGATGGATGCTCAAAACGAGCAAGCCTATGCGACAAGAGAAAATGAAGTGATCCCTGTCGATGTGGATGGGATCAAGATCGTTTCCCTCAACTATATGCTAGAAAATGAAAATGATCCTGTCATCTGGAGAGGGCCGATCGTAGGAAATGTTGTCAAGCAGTTTTATACAGATGTTTTGTGGGAAGATCTTGATTACTTATTGATCGATATGCCTCCTGGAACGGGGGATGTCGCTTTGACAATTTTGCAGGAGTTGCCAGTTGAAGCGGTTTTGATGGTTTCTACTCCACAGCCAATGGTCAGTATGATCGTTACAAAAGCGATCAAAATGTGCAATGAAATGCATATTCGTGTTTTAGGGGTCATTGAAAATATGGCTTACTTAGAATGTCCAAATTGTCATGAACAGATCAAATTCTACGATCAAGAGGAACTCGATCAATTCGAACAAGAGAGTCATACGAAGATCTACGCGAAATTTCCGATGCTTGATCTCATTCGCAATGTCCATCAATATGAAACGTATGATCTTAAAAATCAAGAACATACGCTTTCGATCATGAACGAAGTGGCTGATGAAATCATTTCCGATTTGTCCTGATCTAAAGATCGTTTCCAGCAAGCGGAATAAAAAAATGGTCCTCTCGTATAAAGAGGGCCGTTTTTTCTTAAGCGTTCCGTTGTTTGTCGATGAAAAAACGATCGAAGCCTTTCTACAGGCAAACGCTTCCTGGATCCAAGAAAAGAGAGAATCGAAAGTTAAAGAAGGAGATACGGTCTTCTTGTTCGATCGATCGTATCATGTCTGTTTTGCGGATCAAAGCTGGATCAAGGACGACACTCTTTTTTATGATCCGCAAAGCTGGCTTTCGTTTATAGCGCATTTTGCTCGACCAAGGCTGCGCCAAGAATTTGAGGAGACACGAAAAAAATTTGGTTTTCCTTATGTCGAGCTTCGTTTTGGTCACTATCGATCGAAGTGGGGAAGCTGCACGCCTATGAAAAACATCATTGCGTTGAATATCAAGCTCGCTTTCGTTTCAAAAAAAGCAAGAGAGGCGATCTATGTCCATGAATTGACGCATCTTGAAGAAGCGAATCATTCAAAGGCATTTTATGAGCGTTTATATTTGCGGTTGGATGATTATGACGAGAGGATGAAAGAGTTTAAGAATCTTCATCTTCCGCTGCTTTAAGAGGAAACAAACAGTTGCTTGTTTCCTTTTTTTTTGAAATGGCATACTGAAAACATAGGGATGAGGAAAAACTATGAGTACTGGAACAATGATAAAATCACTTCGCGAAGTTTCTTTATTAAGTCAAAATAGCTTAGCGGAAAAACTATGTATCACTAGACAGGCGATCTCTCGCTGGGAAAATGATGAAACGATACTGGATCCTGATTTGTTGTTGAACTTATCGCATATTTTGGAGTGAGTGTGGATGCGCTTTTGAAATCCAAAGAAATTCGATATTGTGAGTATTGTGGAATCCCGCTCGAATATTCGATCATGTCTAAAACGAATGAAGGAGAAATAAATTCTAGGTATTGTCAATGGTGTTTGGACAATGGGAATTTTGTGTATCAAGATTTTGAGCAGATGCTTGATTTTCTTGTATTGAATCTGCCAAGAGAAGGGATGGATGAAGAGGAGTCGAGAAAATATTATTCTGATTATTTAAGAAATTTGCCATATTGGAGAAACCGATAAAAAAAGACCGTTTCCGGTCTTAATCATGCATAGTTAGACAAGGATCGTTTTCGTAGATTCGGATCCAATCTAAGATTTGATCTACAGATTCTTTGCATCCGTTGCGGACCCATCGTGAAATCAAAGACGTCAAACTTCCTATTTTATAGGTGAGCTCATAAAGCGTTTTAGGATCATCGACATCGGCGTGATCGTATTTCCGCGTAAACTTTTGGACCGTTTCAAACAAGAAGGAATTGCTTGCCTTGGAAAGTTCAGGGGTTTCAAGGATCTTTTCGATCAGCATGCGATCTTCATAAACAAATTCTAACAAAACTCGATACCATTCAATGCGAGGTTTCTTTCCGATAGCCGGGTCGATCTCTGTGATCTCTTGAAGCTTTTCTTTAAAATGCTGGATCACGATATCTTCTTTAGAAGAGTAAGTCCTATAATAGGTCATTCGAGATACGCCGGCTTTGTTAGCGATCTCTGAAACAGTGATCTCTTCATATCTTTTTTGCTGCAGCAAAATCATGAGTGCCTCAAAGATACAACTTCTAAGAAACTGGCTGGATTTTTTCTTTTTAACCATTGGCACCCCTTTCTATGAGTGTGCTAGTGTAAAACGACGAATTTTGCTGTTCTGTGCAATATCTATATTATAACAGACCAAAAAAAGCAGTGTCTGTAAGTGTGACAATAAATTACATATTCCATAAAATGTAACCAAATAAGTTTAAATTGTCGGTTTCATTCAAAAGGCATTTTTGTAGAAGCATGCTATAATTAGATTGAAATCAATGAATTTGGAGTGAGTTATTATGCAGGAACACCTATATCCATATATGCAGAATCGAGAATTATCATGGCTTCGATTCAACCAGCGCGTCTTAGAAGAGGCCGCTGATCCTAGCGTTCCTATCTTTGAGAGATTGAAATTTTTAGCGATCTTTACGAGCAATCTCGATGAGTTTTTTATGGTGCGTGTCGGCTCTTTGAAAGATATGGAATTGTACGATCCCAAGAAGATCGACCAGAGGACGGGAATGAATTCTCAAGAACAATTGTCCGCGATCTATGAGCAAACACGTGAATTATATACGATGCGCGATACGATCTACAAAGAGCTCAATAAAACGATGCTCGATCTGCAAATGTCGAATGTCTCATGGAAATCATTGAGCAAAAAGCAAAAAAAATATTTTACCCGATACTTTGAAGACGAGATCTTGCCGCTTCTATCCCCGCAGATCATGGATTTTCATCATCCATTTCCACATTTGAACAATAAACAGCTTTATATCTTTATCGAACTGATGGAAAAGGATGTCAAAAAATATGGTATCATCCCGATCCCAGTGTATTTGGAACGTATCTATCCGATCCCGGATATGGAAAACAATTTTTTGCTCCTAGAACAAGTCATCTATCATAATGTCGACCGGATCTTTACCCAATCGAGTGTGATCAATAAAACGACGATTCGAGTCACCCGAAACGCGGATATCTCGTTGAACGAAGAATCGCCAGAGGATGAGGACTATCGCAACTATGTAAAAAAAGTATTGAAGAAACGTCCAAGGCTCGCCCCTTTACGTTTAGAGATCTATCGGGATATCCATCCTAGCTCTTTGAACTATTTATGCGAGCACTTGAACATCAGCAAGTCGCAAGTCTTTCTTTCAAAGATCCCATTGGATCTGAAATATGTGTTTTCTTTGATCGCGAAAGCGCCAGACGCACTCCGTTCCACTTTGACCTATCCGCCTTTCGAATCGCAGGGCTCAAAGCGCTACGATCCTAGCCGTCCATTGATCCCACAGATCCTGCATCACGATATTTTGCTCAATTATCCATATCAAGATGTCGGGATCTTCTTAAAACTTCTAAAAGAAGCGGCTGTGGATCCCAATGTCGTCTCGATCAAGATCACGATCTATCGTCTGGCTTCGCCAAGCAAAGTGCTCGAATATTTGATTCGCGGTTTGGACAATGGGAAAGAAGTCACTGTGCTTATGGAGCTAAAAGCTCGATTTGATGAAGACAACAACATTAGAGCCGCCGAATGGCTTGAAGAAGCTGGATGCAATGTGATCTATGGCTTCGAACAATATAAAGTACATTCGAAGATCTGCTTGATCACCTATAAAACAAAACGCGAAACTCGGTGGATCACCCAGATCGGAACAGGGAACTATAATGAAAAGACAGCGAGACAATATACCGATTATTGTTATATGAGCGCAAGAAATGAAATTGGACAAGACGCGGTCGCTTTTTTCCAGAATATGCTCATGTCAAATGTTTTCGGTAAATATGAAAACCTTCTCGTTTCGCCAGTTTCTTTGAAAAAAACAGTCATGGAACAATTGGATGAACAAATCGAACGTGCCAAACAAGGACTTGATGCCCAAGCGTTGTTTAAGATCAATTCCATCACAGATATCGATATCATTCAAAAGATCTCTGAGGCGAGTCAAAGCGGTGTAAAGATCATTTTGATCGTTCGAGGGATCTGCTGTATTTTGCCGCAGGTTCCTGGTTATACGGAAAACGTGAAGATCTTTTCGATCGTAGGACGATTCCTAGAACACTCCCGGATCTATATTTTTGGTCCGCTCAACGCATGCAAGGTCTATATCGCTTCGGCTGACTTTATGTCTAGAAATACGGAACGTCGAGTCGAGGTCGCTGTTCCGATCTTGGATCCAGCGCTTAAACAAGAAGTGATCGATTATTACCAAAGACTTCTCAAAGACAATACCAAGCGAAGAGAGTTGCAAAGCGATGGAACGTATAAAACGATCGATGTTGGAGAAAATGGCCGATACGATTCACAAGAAGAGGAGATCGAATGGGCGAAAAATCAAAATTATATTCCTGAAAAAACCAGTCCTACGTTTACGAGTTGGTTGCGTCGCTTCCTAAAAAAGAAATAGTTGTCACTAGACTATACTTTAATGATAAGATTTAAAAAGAGTGTATGATCACTCTTTTTTTAAGGAGAAAAATTATGAAAAAAAGAGGAATCTTGCTTCTTGTTCTTTGTATGGCTTCTCTATGGATCGCTCCGTGCTTAGGCGCAAGTCTATATTCCTTTCAAGATATTTTAAGATCCATCTTGCATCCAGCTAGCAATGATCTGATCTTCATGCTTCGGATTCCTCGAGTTCTGCTAGGAGCGCTTATAGGCGCTTCTTTATCGGTTTGCGGAGTCGTTATGCAAGTTTTGGTACGAAACGAACTCGCCGATCCGTTCTTATTAGGGATTTCCTCAGGAGCGGGCGCTTTTGCGACTTTGGATCTTCTTTTTGGCGTCTTCGCTTTTTTAGGGGTCTTCCGTTTGCCGCTGAGCGCCTTTATGGGAGCGATGTCTACGATCTTGCTCGTATTTTCAATCAGCGTATCCAAAGGGACTGTTCAAATATCGACTCTTCTTCTTTCTGGTGTAGCGGTCTCGATGATCATGGATGGGTTGACTCGTTTGATCACGCTGCTTGCTCCGAATGCACTTGGACTCCATAACGCAACTTTTTGGTTGTCTGGATCGCTAACAGGCGCAAGATGGGATTACTTAAGGCTGCCTTTGGTCGTTTTGATGGGTTGTATGCTGCTTTTATATTTATTTCATCGTCAGCTTGATTTGATGAGTTTGGGAGAAGCGCAAGCGAAAACGCTTGGTGTCTCGGTCAAGAAAATGCAGATCGTTTTGATCGTGATCGCCTCTTTATTAGCTGGGGTGAGTGTCGCGTTGAGTGGCACGATCGGCTTTGTTGGATTGATGTGCCCTCATTTTGCGCGAATGCTTGTTGGCTCGAAACATCAATATGTACTCCCGTTTTCGGCTTTAATCGGAGCGATCTTGGTTATTTGGACCGATGTACTGGCTCGTTGTCTATTCGCTCCGGAAGAAGTGCCGATCGGCGTGTTGACAGCGATCATTGGAGGACCCATCTTCATTGGTATGCTTAAGCATAAAAAACGGAGGAGCAAATGATCGAAGTCAAGAATCTAGATTATACCTATCCATGCGGACATGGATTAAAAAAACTTTCAATTACGATCCGCCCAGGTGAATTCGTAGGTTTGATCGGCCCAAATGGTTCTGGAAAGTCGACTTTTTTAAAAAACCTATATCGGGAACTGGAACCAGATGAAGGGTCGATCGTGTTGGCGCAAAAAGAGCTTTCTACATATTCATACCGAGAGTCGGCCCTCTTGATGGGCGTTTTGAGCCAGTATCACGAATGCGCCTACGATTATACAGTGTACGAGATGGTCGAAATGGGACGAACTCCATATCGAGAAAGCTCGCACGATCCAGTTCGAAATGCCAAAATTGAATTCGCTCTCAAGCAAGTTGGGATCGAGTCCTTGTGTGAAAAAAGCTTTTCCGCTCTTTCTGGTGGGGAGAAACAGCGTGTTTTATTAGCAAGGGCGATTGCCCAAGATACTCCGATCCTTCTTCTTGACGAACCGACCAATCATTTAGATATCTATTATCAGATCCAAGTCTTTCAGCTTGTCAAGTCGTTAGGCAAGACAGTAATCGCGGCGATCCATGACTTGAATATTGCGAGCATGTATTGTGATCGATTGTATGTGATGAACGAAGGGAAGATCATACAAGAAGGAAGCGTGGAAGAGGTGATCACACAAGAAATGATCCAAAAGATCTTTCATGTTCCGAGTTTGATCGTTCCTCATCCGCAAACAAAAAAACCAGCTGTGATCTATTTAGAAGAAAGAGAGAATGTATGAATTTGAGATTAAAGAGTAAATTTACAAAATTTAGTGTTGTGTTCGGTTTATTGATCACAGGATGTGCGCCTTCTCCAGTTCAAAATCAAGACGTATCCTCGATCCCAGAGCGCGTTTTAACTTTTGGTCCGAATTGTACAGAGCTATTTTGTGCATTAGGATTACAGGATCGTGTCATTGGCTCGACTTTAAACAATCATTCTCGAGGTCCCTTAGAACGTTATAAAGAAGAGTATGCTTCGATTCCGCAGCTGACGTATGGAAGTGCGACTCGAGAAGCGGTCATGGGCAGTGGGGCGGATTTTATATATGGGATCGATTGGGAATTTGGAGAAGAAGGGATCCGTCTCGATGAGTTGGAGCAATTTGGGATCAAGGCGATGATCAATGATGCACAAACAATCGAAGAAGAGTTTGAGGAAATCGAAGAATTAGGGAAACGATTTCAAATCGAGGAACAAGCCGATGCTCTAATCCAAGATCAAAAGGATCGGATCCAAAAAATCGAGGATCAAGTAAAAAATAAGGAACCTATGAACGTTCTTGTCTACGATAGCGAAGCTGGAGGAGTAAAAAGCGCGAGTGGCTCGAATTTTGAATCACGACTCATCGAAAAAGCTGGTGGACGAAATATTTTTCATGATCTTCAAGATCGAGCTTGGATCACGATCAGTCCAGAAGAAATTCTGCATCGAGATGTGGATGTGATCGTGATCCATGATTACGACGTCCCTTCTTTGGAAGAGAAGATCGAAACGATCAAATCGGATCCCGCTCTATCACAGCTCGAGGCGGTGCAACAAAATCGTTTTGTGCCGGTTTCATTGGAAAATGTGCTTCCCGGGTCTAGAATGGCGGATACGATCGAGCTTTTTTACCAAGGATTTCAAAATGGAGGACTTCAATGAATCAACTTGATGAATTAAAACAATCGATCGCAGCCTATAAAAAGGTTGCGATCGCGTATAGTGGCGGATGCGATTCAAACTTTCTTTTAGCGATCTGTAATGAGGTGTTAGGTAAGGAAAACGTTTTACCTATCTTTGTAAAAGGTTGTATGGTTCCCAATCGAGATCAGGAATGCGCGCTAGACCAAATGAAAGCGCAAGATCATTTGGTCTTAGATATGGATGTATTTTCCATCCCTGATTTTCAACACAATACTCGAGATCGTTGTTATTCGTGTAAAAAGAAAATCATGGCAGACGTTCTAGAAGAAAGTGAAAAGCGAGGTTTTTTTGTCGTTTTAGATGGTCAAAATCAAGATGATCAAAAAGAATTTCGTCCTGGACAAAAAGCGTGCCAAGAATTAGGAATCGTCTCTCCTTTGTCAAGGTTGAGCAAAAAAGAGATCCGTTCATATTCTAAGCAGTATGGTTTAACTTCCGCGTCTCGTCCAGCCAACGCTTGTCTTGCTTCTCGATTCGACTATGGACGTCTTCTTGATCCTGCTTTATTAAAAAAAGTCGAATCTGGAGAGGATCTTCTACATCAAGCCGGGATCGAGGATGTTCGTTTGCGCGATCATGGAGAGCTTGCTCGAATCGAAACTGATCTAAAGAATATAGAGAGACTGATTATGGAACCCAAATTGATCCAAGCAATCAAAGCGCTAGGATACCGATATGTGACCTTTGACTTAGAAGGACTCAAAAAAGGAGGATATGATCGTGGATGAATTTATGATCGATTATGAGCGCCAAAAAAGAACAGGTGTTTCAGAAATTATTTATGGAGAAGGAAAAAATGTGGAACAGATCGAGCACATCATTGATGATATGTTTCAACATGATCAAAAGGAGATCTTTATATCGAGAGTTTCACAAGAAAAAGCGAATGTTTTAAAGAATATATTTCCTAAATTTACATATAACGAATTATCTAAAACGTTTTACTGGAAAGAAGACGAGACTTTGATCAACTCAGGAAAAATCGTTGTCGTGTGCGCAGGCACTTCCGATTTGCCAGTAGCTATGGAGGCGGTCGATATTGCCCGTTTTCTAGGCAATGATGTCGATTTGATCTCTGATGTGGGCGTGGCTGGGATCCATCGTCTATTTTCAAAGCTCGATCAAATCCGGCATGCGAATGTTTTAGTTGTGGTCGCAGGTATGGAAGGGGCTTTGGCGAGCGTTATTGGAGGTTTAGTGGAGGCTCCGATCATCGCGGTTCCTACTTCTGTGGGCTACGGCGCTAATTTTCATGGTTTGTCCGCCCTTTTGTCAATGTTGAATTCTTGTTCGAATGGAGTGAGCGTCGTGAATATCGATAATGGATTTGGTGGCGGCTATATGGCTCATTCGATCAATTCGCTTGCCAATAAAAAAAGCGGTATCGAATGATACCGCACACAAATAATAAATGTAAAGATGTATTTTGAATACGAGAAATTTATGTAGAATAGGGGGTTTATTCCACTATAATTTCTTTCGCTTTACATTTATCCACGCAAGGCAAAAATTTGTAAAAAAAGAAGGAATACGGCTGAATCCTTCTTTTTATTTCATTCTTTTGTAGGTAAAGCCGTAAATCATTGTAAATACATCTTGTATTTACAATTCAATTTTATGGCCTTTTTTCCATTCTGTCAAACTGTTTCTTTAAAAACGATTAAATATTGATTTCTGCCTGCAAGCCTAGATCGTCACGATTGGCTTCAAGGACTGGATCGATATAGTCTTTAAAGAATTCTTTTGTTTGTTGCGGCGCTCTTCCAACGAAGTTTTTAGGTTCCATGATCTTCATGATCTCTTCTTTGCTCATCATGAAACGTGGATCGTTCGCGATCCGATCGATCAAGTCGTTTTCTTTACCTTCTTGCTTGATCCGTTTAGCGGCTTCCATAGAATGCTCGCGGATCGCTTCATGCAGTTCTTGACGATCGCCTCCTGCCTTGACGGCGTCCATCATGATATTTTCTGTTGCCATGAAAGGAAGTTCTTTCAATAGGTCGGATTCGATCACTTTTGGATAGACGACAAGTCCATCTGTAATATTTAAATAAAGGTCGAGTATTCCATCGATCGCTAAAAAAGCTTCCGGGATACTGATCCGCTTGTTTGCTGAATCATCCAACGTTCTCTCGAACCATTGCGTGCTTGCGGTCAAAGCCGGATTCATCGCGTCGCAGATCACATAGTTGGCCAACGCAGCCATTCGTTCCGAACGCATTGGATTGCGTTTATACGCCATGGCCGAAGATCCGATCTGTCCTTTTTCGAAAGGTTCTTCGATCTCCTTCATATGCTGGAGAAGACGAATATCATTGCTGAATTTATGAGCGCTTTGGGCAATTCCCACTAACGCTTGTAGAACACGGGTATCGTATTTCCGAGTATAAGTTTGTCCAGATACAGGGAAGTAGTCTTTATATCCGAGCTTATCGCAAATGATGCGATCGATCTCTTTGGCTTTGGATGCGTCTCCATCAAAAAGCTCCATAAAACTAGCTTGGGTCCCAGTCGTTCCTTTTTGTCCTAATAGACGTTTATGGGACAATAAATACTCGATTTCTTCATAATCCATCAATAGGTCCTGCGCCCAAAGAGCCGCTCGTTTGCCGACTGTTGTTGGTTGCGCTGGCTGAAAGTGGGTAAAGGCTAAGCAAGGCAGGTCTTTGTATTCGAGAGCGAAATGTTCAAGGGCCGCCAAGACATTGACGAGTTTTTTCTTGATCAGCTCTAGACCTTCATGCATGATGATCAAATCGGTATTGTCTCCAACATAGCAGCTTGTCGCGCCTAAATGGATGATTCCCTTTGCTTTTGGGGCTTGAACGCCATAGGCATAGACATGGGACATCACGTCATGGCGGACGATCTTTTCTCTTTCTTGAGCCACTTCATAGTTGATATCGTCTTTGTGATCGATAAGTTCTTGGATCTGTTCATCGCTGATATCGAGTCCTAGTTCTTGTTCGGCTTGGGCTAGAGCGATCCAAAGCCGTCTCCATGTTTTGAATTTTTTATCGTTGGAAAACAACTCTTTCATTTCTTTTGAGGCGTAGCGTTGGGAAAGAGGTGAAATATAAATGGATGTATCGCTCATGTTATTCTCCAAATCCTAGTCTTTTGAATACTTCTTTATAAGCGCCTTCAGGATCGCCTAGATCTCTGCGGAAACGGTCTTTATCGAGATGTTCTCCTGTTTCGATATCCCAATAGCGGCAAGTGTCTGGCGAGATCTCGTCGGCAAGCACGATTGTTCCATCGCTTGTTTTTCCAAACTCCAATTTAAAGTCGATCAGCTCGATGCCGATTTCTTTAAAGAACGCTTTGAGATAATCGTTGATCTGAAACGCGTATTTTGAGATCGTGTCGATCTCCTCTTTTGTTGCCGCGCCGATCGCGATCGCCATATAATCATTGATGAGAGGATCACCAAGTTCATCATCTTTATAAGAGAATTCGAGCGTCGAGCACTTGAGTGGGGTTCCTTCTTGGATCCCAAGGCGTTTCGAGAATGATCCAGCCGCTTTGTTGCGGATGATCACTTCAAGAGGGATGATATCTACTTTTTTCACATACGTTTTATTCGTATCGATTTCTGAGATTAAATGCGTTGGAATGCCCGCTTCTTCGAGCTTTTTCATCAAGAAATTGCTCATGCGGTTGTTGATAGCTCCTTTACCGACGATCGTTCCTTTTTTTAGACCATTGAAGGCTGTCGCATCGTCTTTATAGTCTACGATCACGACATTCGCATCGTCTGTCGCGTAGACTTTTTTCGCTTTTCCTTCATAGATCATATCCAGTTGTTCCATTGATTTTCCTCCATTTTCTTTCTTTGACATTATACCCGAATTGTTGTAAAAAACGCAATTTGTCTTTTGAAGAAGCAGTTTGTGGTATAATTTTTCAGATGAAAGGAGTTCGATATGCGATTTTTATCGATTTTAACAACGAAGTCAAGCGCCTATCTTTTGCAAAAGATCGGTCGTGGTGGCTCTCTTCCTGGTCAGCTTGGCTTGAAGTTCGATCCAGATATATTCAAAAAACTAACTTTTAAAGGGCCTGTCATCGTTGTGACAGGAACGAATGGAAAAACGAGCACTGCCAATATGATCGCGGATCTTTTTGAACGCGCTGGAAAGAAGGTCGTATCCAATCGAAGAGGAGATAATTTACGAGAAGGGATCGCGACCACATTATTAGCGAACGCCAACTTGCAGGGGGTTGTCCAGGCAGATGTTGTCGTTCTTGAAGTTGATGAGCTGAATGTGAAATATATTTTGCCTAATCTTCCTGTGAGTGCTTTTGTCGTCAATAATTTCTTTCGCGACCAGCTCGACCGTGCGCGAGAAATGGAGCAATTGATCGAAAGCATAGAAAAGGTGCTTCCGAATTATGACCAAACGCTCATCTTGAACGGGAATGATCCAAACGTCGTGCGTTTAGCGCTCAAAGCTCCAAAAGCCAATGTCGTCTATTTTGGTTTAGGCCGAAACAAATATTCGCAAGAGACGACCAATGAAGCAAGCGAAGGTAAATTTTGTCCTGTTTGTGGGAATCGTCTTGAATATTCTTATTATCAATATTCGCATATTGGATCGTTCCATTGTGCGAAATGTCATTTTAGAACACCGATCTTGAATGTAGAACTTCATGATATCGATCTAGAAGATCACACTTTTTACTTTCATCAAGAAAAGTTCAAGGATCCTTATCAAGGCATGTATTCGATGTATAATTGTGCGGCGATCATTGCGGTGGCGGAAGTCTTTAGTATCGGGTTTGATGTCGTGCGTCAAGTATTCGCCAACGCTCCGCAGCCAAAAGGAAGAAACGAGACATTTATCAAAGATGGTCGAGAAGTCGTTTTAAACTTGATCAAGAATCCTACAGGAGCCAATGAAGTCATGAAGGTGATCGAACACGATCCTGCGGATCGTTTAATCGTCATCGTGCTCAATGATAAAGAACAAGATGGTACCGATATTAGTTGGATCTATGATACGTATTTTGAAAAGCTCATGAGCAAAAATACAAAAAAGATCGTCACAACCGGAACGAGAGGAACCGATATGGCGCTCCGTTTATATTATGGAGGGTATCAAGGTGTGCTCGAAACGAAAGAAACCATCGAAGAAGCGCTCCAAGAAATTGGAAATGATCACGATAAACTCTACGTGATCGCGACCTATACAGCGCTTCTTCCAAGTCGCAACGCGATCAAAAAGGAGCTGGGGTTATGAATCGAGTGATAAAAGTCGCATGGATGTATCATGATATCATGGATCTATATGGCGATAAAGGAAACATGATGGTGTTGAAGAAACGCTGCGAAGATCGAGGGATCGATTTTATATTGCATACGATCGGGATCGGTCAAGAAGCGGATCTAAGCGATTATGATTTGATCTTTTTAGGAGGAGGCGCAGATAAGGAGCAAATGTCGCTGATTCCTGACCTTCTAAGCCGGAAAGAGAATATTCAAAAAGCGATGGATGAGAACACTTTTGTTTTATTGATCTGTGGCGGATATCAATTGTTTGGAAAATATTATGAGGCCGCAGATCATTCTAAGATCCCTGGACTTGGTTTCTATTCTTATTATACCGATACGGGGAAGGAAGGATCTCGCTGTATCGGGAATGTCGTGATCGAAGCCGATCTGGATGGCAGAAAGACAAAAATCGTAGGCTTTGAAAATCACGGCGGACAAACTTTAGGGGTGGAACATCCGCTTGGCGCAGTGATCAAAGGATATGGCAATAGCTTTGATGCGGGGCAAGAAGGTTTTTATGATGGGAAGATCTTAGGGACGTATTTACACGGTCCTTTGCTTCCTAAAAATCCGGAAGTCGCTGATTTTGTCATTTATAAAGCGTTGAAAAAAAGAGATCCGGATTTTCGGTTTGAGGATCTAGCGCCTTTGGGTGATCATTGGGAAAATTTAGCACGAGAAGCTATATTTAAAAAGCTAGAAATTCAAGAATAGAAGAGGTCTTGTACGATCTCTTCTTTTTATTAGCATTTGAGAGCGATATCGCTATCGAGTACGTTATACTTAAAGAAAGAAAAGAGGTTGTGCGTATGATTCAAATCATTTCGGATTCTGGCACTTTATATTCTCAAATTGACGCAAAGAATAAAGGCTTGTATGTTATTCCATTAAATATTATTGTTGACCATAAAAGTTATCGAGATTACGATACGATCTCGAGCACAGAGCTGCTTAAAATGATCGATGAAAAAAAAGTTCCTTCCACTTCTCTTCCAAGTGTCGGAGAGAGGATCGATCTGTATAATTCGTTGACCAACCAAGGGGATACGGTGATCGATATCACGATCGCGAGCGGACTTTCGGGAGCTTATCAATCGGCTGTTTTGGCAAAAGAAGAATGCGAGCATCCGGAAATGGTGTATGTGGTCAATTCACAAACGTTAGCTGGTCCGATGCGCGCGATGGTCGATCAAGCGTATACGATGGCGAAGGAAGGAAAAAGTGTAGACTCGATCTTAGCGATGCTTTCGAGCTCGATCCAAACCGAAGTTTCTTTTTTGATTCCGCAAGATTTTTCGTTTTTAAAGCGCGGTGGTCGTGTTTCTTCCTTTGAAGCTGTTTTGGGCGGAATACTGAAACTACTTCCTGTCATGATCCGAAGAAAGAAGAAAGACAGCGATGAATCGCATTTGGAAAACTTTACTTTAGCTAGGACGATGAAGAAAGCCTATACCAAGATGGCGGAATATATGAAGGAAAAAGGTGTTGGAGAAGGATACTATATTTTTATTTCGCATGCGAATAATATTGACGATGCTTTGAAAGCGGAATCGTATTTTAAACAGCAATTTCCGCAATCTAAGATCGTTGTCATGCCCCTTTCACCGGCTTTTATTACGCAAGGAGGTCCAAAGTGTTTAGCGGTACAGGCAATTAAAATCGTTCAAGAATAGGTGAGAGATCATCTATTTTTTTTGTAAAAAAAGTAAAACGAATAACTAAATCGTTTTACTTTTAAAATAAATTCACTCGCTCATGGAGTGAAGCAATGATTGACTATAAATTTTATAGACGACCGTACGGATCGCAGATTCCATGAGCTGCTGTTCAGGAGAGGGCGATTCGTACGTCAGGTTTGGCAGCGTATTGCTCAAAAATATTTCTTTCAAATTTTTTTCGAAGATCGAAATGAAACGATTATAGTGGAGCTCAATATGATCGTCTTTCATATTTCGATAAATGTTGATCATTTTAGAAATATCTTTTAACGAAAAGCAGCACTTTAATATACAGACGACGATCAAATATCCGACGTGATAAGGTTTATAATATTTTTTGATTGGCTGAGGAACCATAGAATGCTTTACATAGTTGTTGACCATACTTTTGGTAATGACCATCTCTTTGCCCTCCAAATCTAGAAACGATAACGTTTGATTGATATACGATACGACTTGGTCGACATAGAGATCCATATTAGGAAAATCTTCCCATAGCGGAAGTTTTATTTTTTGGATTTTTTGATATATTTCTTGCATAGTCTCATAGTAACATAGTTTCTAGAATGCAACAATCTAGTTTTTAAAACTAGATATATTGACATTTAAAACTATGAATCTATAATGATGCATAGAAAGGGGCATTTATGCTATCAATTATTACGGATACTTCTTCTTTATATACACCCGAACAAGCTAAGGAATTAGGCTTCCACGTAGTTCCGCTTCATGTGCTTTATAATGGAATCTCAAAACGAGATCTTGTGGAAATCGATGGAAACGGACTGCTGGAGGAAATCAAAAACGGAGCAGTTCCTTCTTCTTCACAACCCTCGATTGGAGAAAAGATCGGCCTCTATGAGCAATTATCCAAACTGGGTGCCGTTTTAGACATCACTATGGCGCAAGGCTTGTCGGGAACGTATGATTCTGCTTTGATGGCGAAAGAGCAGATCGATACTGTATATCCTGTTACTGTATACAATTCGATGACTTTATGTGGACCTCAACGCGCCCTTGTTGATCTTACGTTAGATCAAGCAAAAAAAGGAAAAACGATCGAAGAGATCGTACCGGTATTGGATCAGGCATCGCAAACAGATCGATCATTTTTGATTCCTAGAGATTTTGATTATTTAAAAAGGGGAGGGCGGATCAAAAATCTAGAAGCGAAAGTAGGCAGCTTTTTAAAGCTCATTCCGGTAATGAAAAAAACAGCGGATGGACAAGCGCTAGAAATTTTCAGCATCGATCGTACATTCAAAAAATCTGTCTCTAAAATCATCGCTTCGATGAAAGAGCAAGGAGTTAGCGTGGACTATCGGTTTTATATTGGTCATGCCGATAATTTTGACGATGCGCAGAAAGCGAAAGCGCTGCTAGAGAACGCTTTTGAGAACGCGAGTATTGAAATCGTGGAATTGACACCTGTTTTTATCGCGCAAGGCGGTCCTGGATGCGTCAGTATTCAAGCGATCCAGATCGATTCTTTGTAAGTATTGGCTTCCTAAGTCTTTTCTGTTACTATTGAGTGGGTGATAGTAAATATGAAGAAATTTTGGAAGCTTCTTTTGGCTTTCGTGCTTATGCTTTCTCTTTCAGCCTGTTCAAAAGGGGAAGGAAAGGTCGAAGTCAAAGATGGTGTGGATTTTGAATTGTTGGATGCTGTGCGTGTAACTAACGATTCAACGAATACAGTGTATTATTATTTTTTAGCGAGTTTGACAAATAATTCGAAGTCGAATTATAGCATTTCCGAATTATCGTATAACGTAACGGATGGCGAGAATCATGATGTTCATGCGATCGATCGTCAACAAACTACGATCACGCAAAGTCTTGCACCCGATCGTTCTACATTTGTCTATGGGTATGTAGGCTATCCGAACAACAACCAAAAGGACATGGGGATCTATTTTCCAAAGAATAAGCAATTTTTATCGTTCAAATCCATTGATTTAAGGAATATCAGCGATAAAAACGTTAACTATTCAACGAGTGATCAATTTACGTTATACGAAGACAAGACTTTTGAATTTGATGTAGATTCCTCGAAAATGAAGTATTCCTTTGAAAATGGAAATTCTGTAGTCCGCGGTTTAAAGATCACATATATCAATAAGACCAATAAACCACTTGTCGTGCCTTATATTTCGCCAGTCGCGACACTAAAAGGTATCGATTTGAATCAATACAAAGATCGAGGAAATTTTGCGGAGATGGATCTTGAACAAATCAAGGGTGTTGATTTTAAGACGAACGATATGCAGCCTAAGATCGAAACGATCAATGGCGCGGTCACTGGATATGAATGTTTTTATTTGACGGAAAACCAAGAACTGACATGTACGATCAATTTTACATTCGAACATGCGATCCCAAATTTCGCAAGCTATAATCCGAAAGCGATCACGATCGATTTGAATTCGGCACCATTAGGTTATTCGCAAGAAATCAATGTGAAATACTAAGAAGATCTGGAGAGATCTTCTTTTTTATTTAGAAATTGAAACTGCGTATAACCTTTATTCTGTGTAAATAATAAATATTATTTACTACATAATATACATTATGCGAAGTAGTTGACCAAAAGAAAAACGGCAAACTTTGCCGTTTATAGTTCATTCGCACGTGCTAGAAAATAATGCCTGGCGTTCGCGTTCGCTACTTGAGTCGCTCTTCCTTTCAGCGCGATCTTTTCCAATTGATCATCCTGTAAAAACCAGTTCAGCTGCAATGCCATCTGATAATTTTCTAAAAAGATACATTCCTTGATCTTTGCGCGAAGCAGATCCTCGCCAATCAAAGAAAGCATCGTTTCTCGATACTCTTCATCGCTTGTTGGCATCAATTTGCTGACAGTTCCATCAAACCACCCTAGATACCCTGTATAGATCGCTTTGACAGCCCATTGTATGTCCTGGAAGCACGACTTCTGGATCTAGCGCTAAGATCGAATCGATCACGTCGATCCAATTCGCTACATCTCGATACGAGGATCCACGAACACTATACATATTTGGAAAAACACCATAATAATTATCCCCCACCATCATGATGTTTGATTCAGGCAGCAAAATCGAAATCGAATCTTTTGTTTCCCCCGGCATCCGGATCAATTTGAACGGAATCCCATCAATTCGACGTTCGACAGACTTTCCTGTCTAAATCGTTGTCGGCTCAAGAAAAGCACGTTCCGCCCCCTCCTTGATAAAACCTTCACGAGGACCCATTCCATGCGTGATGGCGTCGATGTCCGACAATCCATAGCCTCTAGCGAAAACCTTTCGCATATTGATAATATCTTCAAGTTTGTCATAGTACTTCAAATCTTCAGTCAGTTTATCAAAAGCGATCACCTCTTTTACAGTATCCTTAAAAACTCCCGCTCCACCCATATGATCTGGACATCGATGAGTGTAGATGATCGTTTCTACAGGTTTTGTAGTAATCGATTCCAACTCCTTTTTTAGATCTTTCGCAAAGAGATCACAATCCAGAGTATCGACCAAAATGATCGATGAATCTCCTATGATCGCTGTAACATTGCTGTTGCCGAATCCAACAAAATAATAGACATTTTCTTGGATCCGATAAACCTTTTTAGCAAAATTTTCCTTCGTGAATTCAATCAATAACTGCTCACCAGTCATGTTTTTCCCCCATTCCTTTGTGCAATCATGAATTCCCAATTTAACTTTCAATGAAACTTCTACTCCCATTATAACGGAATTACGCTAAATTATGTTAAAATATAAAAATAATTTAAAAAAAACTCGGACTTATCCCAAGTTTTCTTCTAAAGTTTCATGATTTTGTGCCAGTCGGCGTGCTGTTTCCGGACCAACATAACGTAAATGAGTCGGCATCGAAGGAACTAGCGTATACTCTTCTTTCCCTTCTGGATAGCGAAGGATAAAGCCATGATCGGCTAACCGTTCGCATAACCACGTATAATTTGGATCGTCCTTGGCAAAATCAGAAGAACCATTGATCGCAATATCTACCGCAAGACCAGTTTGATACTCCGAAAAACAAGGGCGCAGTAATACATAATCATCCACCATGTCCCCCTGCTCTTTCTTCAGATCCTCTTGGATCATGCCAATATTTTCATTGGAAATAAACCCATTTGTTGCCTGAAGATCAAAACCACGCACTTTGGCTTCTTGTACAAGAGCCTCAAAAGCCTGCGCTGCCTCTTTTCTTAAACCAACAGGATAGTTTGGGTCTATTGAAGAAACAGGATCTAGATCTTCTGGCATATATTCAGCAAGAAGTTTCGAGTACGCGTTGACTAAAACCGTATATGAATTCGGATCCTTGACTTCGCTTGCACTCGTAAAAGGTTCTTTATCCAAATTCATCTTCACTCGCTTCTTCACTTCATCTTGCGATAAGCTCGAGTTGAGATCCGCATACGCTTTTTCTCGGGTCGTATAAATAGGCTCCGATTTCTCGCTTTCTTTTTTTTCTGTTGTTGTGGGTTTTGGATCCTGCAAAGAAGTGATCATCATATATCCTCCCATAAGCATGCCCGCCACCATTCCTATACATAATAGGATCGCAAATAGCTTCTTCATAATTCGTCTTCTTTCTTTTAATCATCTAGCTTCGCTAAGATCTTCCTTGTATCCGGTAATTGAAAATCATGCATCATCATCGGTGAAATATGACAATACCCATAAGGATTTTTGAGCAAATAATCTTGATGATACGCCTCCGCCGGATAGAAATTAGTCAATTTCTCTACTTCGATCACGATCGGTTTTGAATAAAATTTTTGAGCCTTCTTGACAAAGGACTCGATCGTTTCAAGTTCTTTAGGATCCGTAGTATAAATACCTGTGCGATAATTGGTCCCTATATCGTTGCCTTGCTTATTAAGCGAAGTTGGATCGATGATTTGAAAATAGGCATAAAGGATCTGGATCAAAGAAATCGTGTTCGGATCGTACTCAATCTTTACACATTCGGTTGCTTGCGTGCTTTTCGAAACCACTTGTTCATAGCTAGGGTTGGCGATGATCGAATTTGCATATCCGACCTCAGTCTCCTCTATTCCTTCAAACTGAGAAAAGAAATGCTCTACACCCCAAAAACAGCCGCCAGCAAGATAAATCGTTTCCATAATATCTACCTCCTAAAAAAGATTAAGGACATTCCTTAATCTTTGCGATTGCATTTATTCTTCAATGTCTGCGATGGTTTAAATTTTGGAAGTTTGCTGGCTGGAATTTCCATTCTCTCTTTCGTGACAGGATTGATACCCATTCTAGCTTTACGATCAAAAATCACAAACTTACCAAAACCAGTAATATCGACAAGACCCTCTTCCGCAAGTGCGTCACTCATTTCATTAAAAATGATGTCGATGATCTTGATCGCTTCTTTTTTTCTTAATGTCGTATCTTGCGCAAGTTTTTGAGCAAGAGAATCTTTAGTAACATATTTAGCCATATTAAAATTCCGCCTTCAATTTACGGATCATGAGATCATTCGCACAATGTTCAGGCTTCTTGCCTTCGTATAAGATTTGATACACTTCTTCGCAAATCGGCATATCGATCCCATTTTCTTTTGCCACATCGTGAACGATCTTCGCTGTCCGCACACCCTCTACTGTTTTTTTATTATTTTTTAAAAAGTTTTCAACTGTATTTTCTTTTCCAATTTGATATCCTGCCTGAAAATTACGAGAATGTACGCTCGAGCAAGTGACGATTAGATCGCCAATACCCGTAAGTCCAATAAATGTTTGCGGTTTTCCGCCAAAATGCGTTCCATACCGAATCATTTCCTGCAAGCCGCGAGTGATCAAAGCCGCGCGCGTATTATCTCCATACCCTAGACCAGCCAAGATCCCAGAAGCGATCGCCATGACATTTTTGATCGCAGCCCCTAATTCGCTTCCGATCTCGTCGTTTCCGGTATAGATCCGCATATAATGATTCGAAAACAGCTCCTGAACAGCTTTTGCATCCTCTTCCTTTAAAGAGATCGCATCGATCGAAGTGAGCTGCCGTAGCACGACTTCTTCGGCATGACTAGGACCGATCAAAGAAACAACACTGGAAAGATGATCCTTCGAAATCGTTCGACGGATCACTTCAGACATTCTTTCATTTGTTCCAGGTTGAAAGCCTTTAGAAACGTTGACAATGATCGCTTTCTTTTCAAGAAGCGGATCGATCTGTTTACAGATAGGCTCGATCGCGATCGTTGGAACCGCCAAAACGATCATATCCGCATCCTTGACGCAGTGAATATCGTTTGTCGCTTTCAATTCAGGATTTAGATCGACCCCTTTGAAATATTTCTCATTTCGATGATGCTCGTTGATATCTTCGATCTCATTTTGATCAACACCATAGAGCAGAACATCCTGATTATTATCCGCTAAAGTTTGGGCAAGCGCAGTTCCCCAACTTCCGCTCCCAATAACAACTATTTTCATATCTATCACTTCCTATTTTTTGCGCGCCATGATATGCAATGGAGTTCCTACAAATCCGAACGCTTCTCTCAATTTATTTTCAAGATAACGCTTATACGAGAAATGGAACAATTCCGGATCATTGACAAAGAGCACGAAGGTTGGTGGTTCTACGGCCACTTGCGAAGAATATAAGATTTTAAGCTGTCTGCCGTTGTGAGGTTTTGGAGGATTCATCATTTGGGCGTCCAATATGACATCGTTCAAAACATTCGTAGCGATCCGCATCGTGCAATAATCGTGGACCGTATCGATCAGAGGGATCAATTGATTGACTTTAGATCCCGTTTTGGCGGATACGAAAGCGATTGGCGCATAATCTAAATATTTAAAATGAGCCCTGATCTCTTTTGTGATCTTATTCATTGTTTTATCGTCTTTTTCGACCGTATCCCATTTATTGTAAACGATGATCACACCTTTTCCAGCTTCGTGAGCAAGACCTGCCACGTGCTTATCTTGTTCCCGGATCCCAAGTTCGCCATCGATCAAAACGAGAACGACATTCGCTCTCTCGATAGCGCTTTGGGCACGAAGGATCGAATACTTTTCAATATTCTCATAAATCTTTCCGCGCTTTCGGATACCCGCAGTATCAATGATCATATATTCTTTATCATTAAATTTAAAAGGAGTATCGATCGCATCTCTTGTCGTACCTTGTACATCGCTGACAATGACACGATCCTCTTTCAAGATCGCGTTCACAAGCGAGCTTTTTCCAACGTTTGGACGGCCAATGACACAAAACGAGGTAATCCCTTCGTAATCGGGGATCTTTTGATCCGGCATATCTTTAACTGCGATATCCATCAAATCGCCCAAGCCTAAACCATGAGCTCCGCTGATCGGGATCGGATCGCCCAAGCCAAGCTCATAAAATTCATAAATATTCATGCGAAGCGATTCATTATCCGCTTTATTCACTGCCAGGATGATCGGTTTATTCGATTTCTTGAGTTTGCGCGCGATCGCCACATCATCGCTGGTGATCCCTTCTTTGGCAGAAACGATCATGACGATCACATTCGCTTCTTCGATCGCGATCTCGACTTGCATATTGATTTCTTCGCTGAACGGCTGATCTTCGATTTGGATCCCGCCCGTATCGATCAATCGATACTGTAAAGTGAGCCAATCAAGGATCCCATAGATCCGATCGCGCGTTACTCCAGGCGTATCTTCCACGATACTCTTCCTTTGGCCGATCAAGCGATTGAAAATTGTCGATTTTCCAACATTAGGGCGTCCCACCAACGCAATAGTTCCACGTATCATTTTTATGCTCCTTTCCTAGAGCTTTTTATCCATTATCTCCTGAATCGCCTCTACGACTTCATTGATCGTCATATCCGAAGTATCGAGCTGATAGGCGTCTTCACTGGCGCACAGCGGCGAAATCTCGCGATGCGAATCTTGGTAGTCGCGGGCTACGATATCTTGATATATCGTTTCATAATCGCATTCGATCCCCTTCATCATATATTCATCATATCGACGCTGCGCTCGTGCCTTTGGAGAAGCGGTCAAAAAGATCTTCACTTCCGCGTTTGGAAGAACAGTTGTTCCAATATCACGCCCATCGACGATATAATTTTTATCTTTAGTGATCTCTTGCTGCAAAGCGACCATCTTTTTCCGTACTTCAGGAAGCGAAGACACTTTCGAAGTGAAATTCGAGATCGCGTTTGTCCGGATCTTTTCCGAGACATCTTGACCATTCAAAAAGACCTTCGATCCCTCGAAGCGGATCTTCAAAGTATTCAATACATGTTCAACGGCCTCGTGATCACGCAAGCTTACTCCATTTTCCTTTAAAGCAAGAGCGACACAGCGATACATAGCCCCTGTATCGAGATGAATCATTTGATTGTCTTGCGCAAGACGATCAGAAACGCTGCTTTTTCCTACACCGCTGGGGCCATCGATCGCAACATTGATCTTATGCATTAAAGAACTCCCATGCCTCGAATAAAGTAGAATGTCATGAAGATCGAGACGATCAACAAGACGATCAAGACGATCAAGACGATATTCATGATCGTATTCGATTTTTTCGATGTCTTCTCTGGAAGATCATTCTCAAAATCCTCCGCTCGCATCCGCATTTTGGCGCTAGGCATTTCGTCCTCAACGATCACTTTTTCTTTCTTGGCCGGACGAGAAGATTTCTTTTTCTTTTTAGATTTTGTTTTTCTTGGTTTTTGAACGACTGGTTCCTCATTGACTTCTTCAACAGTATGCTGTTTTGTCGTCAAGACAGTCAGCTGATCGGTATCCGCTTTGTCATCCGCCAAAATATCGTTGCTCGAAAGAACGATACGCTCCGTAGCCGGTTCTTTTTCTTCTGGTTCGATCTTGACGCTTTCCTGTTCGACTTCTTTTACCCTAACGGGATTGATACGAGTCAGCTTTTGATTCGAAGGCATCAAAGAAGCCATCGCGGCTTCGTCTTTCAAGCCTTTTGGAAGCTTCATCGTCGTTCCGCCTTCATCCTCGTCATCATCTTCCATTTCCACGAAATGCGCGGTACGCTTTTGAGATCCTTGCGGCTGGTCTAGCTGACGAAGGATGTTAATTTGCGTATCGTCTGTGATTCGGGTTCCGTTATCAATATTATATTGTTTCACTTCGCCAAGAAGCTCATCCATGACCGGACTTGTTTGAAATTCGTTGGATTTGCTCGAAAGCGCGTTTTCTTCTTCGTGCGAATGAAGCGGTTTATTTGCATGCGATAATGAATGGTTTTGGACCCTTGAGAGTCTAGGACGTACCGGAGCGCTTTGCGCAGCAGTTGTTTCTTCATCCAGTTGGTCTCTCAACGGTTGATATTTTTTGGTTCTTGATAATTGAGCCATAATGACCTCCCTTAAGTAATCTTTACTATTATACACGAATAAAATTTAGAGTTAAAGTTGACGAAAAGAAAAAGATGCAGGAGGACTGCATCTGAATTGTTATTATTTTGCGCGTCCAGAATACTTTCCATCACTCGTATTGATGACGATCATTTCGCCCTCTTCGATGAATAATGGAACTCGTACTTCTAAACCAGTTTCAAGCGTAGCGTTTTTAGAAGCGTTCGTAGCCGTGTCCCCTTTGACCGCTGGTTCGCATTCAGTCACCTGCAAAACGGCTTTATCTGGCAAAGAAATACCAATGATCTCGCCATCATAGCTCGAAATATTGACATTATCGTTCGCTTTTACGAATTTGCGTTCCCATTCTAGACGATCCATCGGGATCTCGACTTGTTCATACGTTTCGTTGTCCATGAACACCATCGCATCATCCGTATCGTACAAATACTGCATTTCTTTTTTCTCGATCATTGCAGGTTCGACCTTTTCGCCCCCGCCCCAAGAAAGCTCAACGTTGCTTCCTGTACGCAAATTACGCACTTTCGCTTTTACGACCATGGCCGAACGTGCTGTTTTATTTTGTGAAATATCCAATACGACATAAATATCGCCATCTACATTGATCGTTTGACCTGGTTTTAAATCATTCGAGTTAATCATTCTCTAATCTCCTTTAAGTACATTATAAATGTAGTGAATTGTCTTTCATTTGTCAACTCAAGAAAAAAAGCACCGCAGTGCTTTCTTTCTGTATCGAAAGGAATCGATATGAATAAATAAACTCACATACTTAAGGAAGGATGTACGTATGTGAGAGGTTGAGACTGAGCCTTTTCTCAACTTTATCCGCCTCTATAATACAACTTCCCTCTTTAGATGTAAACCCTTACAATTGTCAAAAAACAAAAAAAGCATGTTCCAACATCAAGAACATGCTTTCGAGATGAAATTATGAATTCGAACGAGCCTTGATATAGGCGTCGATCGATTGAGCGCCTTTCTTGCCAGCTCCCATTGCAGAAATCACAGTCGCAGCGCCAGTCACCGCGTCTCCTCCTGCATAGATCCCTTCACGACTCGTCATTTCTTGGTCATCGACGATCAAACATCCACGACGATTGACCTCGAGTCCTTGGGTAGTATGACGAATGAGCGGATTTGGAGAAGTTCCGATCGCCATGATCATACAATCCGCATCGATCAAAAAATTACTGTTGGCAATCTCGATCGGTCTTCTTCGACCAGAAGCATCCGGTTCTCCAAGTTCCATACGAACGCATTCTACTTGTTTGACCCAGCCTTCCTCGTCACCGATCACTTGAACTGGGTTGCATAATAAATCAAAAATAATGCCTTCCTCCATTGCGTGCTCGACTTCTTCTTTTCTTGCTGGAAGCTCTTCAAGAGAACGACGATACACGATATGGACTTCCGAACCGAGACGACGGGCGCATCGAGCCGCATCCATCGCCACATTTCCCCCGCCGATCACGACTGTTCTTTTTGGATTTTGGATCGGCGTCGGCGAACCTGGAACATACGCTTTCATCAAATTGATCCGTGTCAAAAATTCATTAGCCGAATACACGCCCTTTAAATTCTCGCCAGGCATATTCATAAAGTTCGGCAGGCCTGCCCCTGAACCAATAAAAATCGCTTCAAAGCCATCATCGATCAAAGAATCGATCGTATCGCTTCTTCCCACCACAAAATTTGTCACGATATCGACACCAAGCTCTTCAAGGTGTTTGATTTCGGCTTGAACGATCTCTTTAGGAAGACGAAATTCTGGAATTCCATACATTAAAACGCCCCCAGCGACATGCAGTGCTTCAAAAACAGTCACTTCATAGCCCATTTTGGCAAGATCGCCAGCAGCCGTTAAACCAGCAGGACCAGCACCTACGACAGCGACCTTATGACCATTGGAAATAGGACGCTCTAAAGGCGCATAATTTTCTTTTCGATGCGTATCCGCCACGAAGCGCTCTAAGCGTCCGATTGCGACCGCCTCTGTCTTGATGCCCCGAACACAATATTTTTCACATTGACTTTCTTGCGGACAAACACGACCGCAAACCGCAGGCAAAGAAGAAGTTAAGGAGATAATACGATACGCTTCCTCAAGATCCCCTTCTTTAACTTGTTGGATGAAATCAGGAATATTGACATTGACCGGACATCCTTGCACACATGGTTTGTGAGCGCAATGCAGACAGCGTTCCGCTTCTTCTTTCGCCATTTCTGGCGTATACCCGATCGCGACTTCTTCGAAGTTCTGGATCCGCACATCTGGTTCTTGAACGGGCATCTCGACTTTTTTTGGAGACATATTTGGCATATTAATGAACCTCCTGATTCAAAAGATTACAAAATTCATCGCGTTCATGCTTCTCGAAAGAGGCATACGCACGATTCCGAGACATCGCTTCGTCAAAATCAACAAGATGACCATCAAAATCAGGACCATCGACACAAGCGAATTTGATTTCATCGCCTACCTTCAAACGACAGCCTCCGCACATGCCTGTTCCATCGATCATGATCGGATTCATCGAAACAACGGTAGGAATGTTGTACTTTTTTGTGACTTCGCAAACAAACTTCATCATGATCACAGGACCTATCGCGATCACTTTGTCAAATTGAACCCCACTTTGGATCAACTCTTCCAGCTTGTTGGTCACAAGACCTTTTTCTCCGACGCTTCCATCATCCGACATTAAATAATAGTGATCGGATACTTCTTTGAACTCGTCTTCCAAGATTACGAGATCTTGGTTTCTAAAACCGACGATCGTGCTCACTTCGCTGCCCGCATGATGGAACGCTTTCGCGGTCGGATAAGCGATCGCGCACCCGACACCGCCACCAATCACACAAACTCTCTCGCCTTCGATCTCGCTAGGCTGACCAAGTGGTCCTACAAAATCTTGAAGCGCTTCGCCTTCTTGTTTTTGATTCAAAGCCATCGTCGTTTTTCCAACGATTTGGTAAATGATACTCACTTCTCCAGTTTCAGGATCGGCATCCGCGATCGTAAGAGGGATCCTTTCCCCTTGCTCATCGACACGAAGAATGATGAATTGGCCTGCTTTCGCTCTTTTAGCGACATTGGGAGCTTGAATCACCATTTTTGTGACTGTAGGATTCAAGATTTCCTTTTTTAAAATTGTATACATCAAGTCACCTCTCTTTTTTGTGTTACCAAATCATTATACTGAAAATTGTTTCATCGGTCTATAGTAAAAGTTTCAAGAAAAAAAGAGCGCTTACACGCTCTAAAAGAAATCGCATACATCGAAATTTTTCATTTCTGGTGGATTCTTCATTCCTGTATTATAGTTGCGATCCCCTAAAAACTCTAAAAACTCCTCTTTGTTTTTCGGATCTTGCACCGCTTTTAGAAAGAGAGCGATCGCATCCAAAGCTTTCTTCATCGCTTCCTCATACAGATCAAAAAAAGATTTTGTATAAACTAAAGAAGCATCGCAAGGATGACTCCAAGCTCTATGCAGCAGATTGCACACATCATAATTATCTTCCGGAACATTTGGAACGATCAGACCACTAGCCATATTCTTTTTCCGAAGCCCCTTTTCTATCTTTTTCAGTGAACTCAGCTTATGGCCGCTAGGATCATATTCCGCCTTTTGAATAAAATGCCAATTGTCGAGTGTTTCTTTGATCATATGGGGTTCGATTTTTGTATCGAAGATCGAGGCGATCGCAGGAATATAGACTCTAGCGATCGCTCTAGATTCTGACAAGGAACAATTCGCGATCGCAGGCGTATAAAAATCCTTGATCGTGGTGTTTTTCTTGACTTTCAATATGATCGAATCCAGCACCGATTCCATGCGGTGGTGGTTGAAATTGTTTTGAAGATGTCCTTTCCCTGTTCGGTAATAAACATAAGGATGTACTGTCGAATCCAAAGCCCAATGACATAAATGACCACAAACATAAGCCATCATATCGAGCTTGATGCTTGGATCGCTTTCTTTCGAGATCGAATCGAGAGCGCTTGCATAAAAGGCGTTGACATTTCCTTTATGAAGCTTGCCTCCGATCGCTCGGAGCACATTTTCCTGCTCACGGTTCGAGAATAAAGCTTTTGGCTCAAGACCAGAAAAAAAGAGAAAATCGGGACCATTGCTTCCGATCGTGTAAAGATGCTCTCGCTCATACAGCCATTTTGCGTCCAAGCTATTTAATAGCTCCTGAGCAAATAAAGAATGCGTAATAATATTTGGCATGATCAATCCTCGCTTTTCATGATTTGTTTTTGATATTGTTCAAGTTGATGCTGCAGGCCATGAAAAATGACATATTCAGCATAAGTGTCCATCATACAATAGACCCGGATCGCATGTTGGATATCCGCCTGTTCGCTCGCGCTGCTTTTTTCATAATTTCGATACGCATACACAGCGCTCATCCCGTTTTGAATATCGAGATCCTCATACGTATAATCAGCACGAAAAACAGGAAGTAAATTTTTCAAAGAATAATGTCCACGCATGCGGCTGTCGTAGTAGATCCCTTGCTCAAAAGGCTTGCTCAGATCGATCATCCGCTCGCAGATCGCCATCAGATCCTTTTCGTACTCAGGAAATTGTTCGCTCAACTGGATCAACCGCAGCTTCTCGGCACCATCCATATTGTAGACTAAAATCGTTCCTTCTTTTGGAACATTTTCGATCAACGATTCGATAAAATCTTTGCGGCAATCTCCTGTTCCAAAAAAATCAACATGCCCTAACGTTCCGTTTTTTCTTTCAATATGCAAAGAATACTGAAAACACAAGACATCGAAAGGATGCATATTTTGGTAAGGAGGGATCGGAAAAGTGTCCCATTCAAAATCTAGATACGAAATTGGATACTCGATCTTCGACAACCATGTCTGCAGCGCCAATCCATCGATGAATGTCCGATTCATTTTCGAAGCCATATATTGAGCGTATTGAAGAGGAAAGCCCTCCAGCAAGGAAGGGTCGAGCTCCTTGATTTGCGTGACTCCCCTTTCATAAGCCTCTAGCTTGTTTTGCGAAGTCGACAAAAACAAGATCGAATCGTTCGGCTCCTTTTCTTCTTCTTGAAAGCATAAATCATAATACGCGCACTTTCTTCCTTGGGTGCAGATGCGCGAATGAACGACGCTAGGCGCCGAAGAGGAAAAAAGCGTGTCGAGAAGGTCGATCTCAAGATCTAGATCGACCTCGATCTGATCGATAAGCTCTAAGATCGGCTTGCTCGGCTTGTTGCGCCGATTGAATAAATGATCGCTCAAAACAAAGAGTTCATTCAGATCGAGCGCATCCTTCCGGCAATACTCTTTATTCAAGGACAACGCTTTGATCGCTTTGATCTTCAAACCCGCTTCTTCTAAAATAAGCGTATCGATCTTGATCCTGAGTGCTTCACTCTCTTTTGGATTCGCGCTTAAAAAAGGATAGATCAAAACAATTCCATCTTCTTCTTGGATCAAGACAGGGATCTTCGTTCTTAGTTCTTTGTAGGAGAACCGGGCGTTCTTGAGGACTTTATGCTTGGCAAAAAGCTGAAAAGTCTTCTCATTCGAATCTCCTACCTTTCCCGAACCAGCATCCTCTATATTTAAATAAGCGCTCCATAAGTGGGAATACGGCGTTTGAAGATGATAAAAAGGTTCATGTTCAATTTTTTCATATCGACAATTATAAGCAAAACGTTCACAACGTTTTGCGTGGATCAAGTCGCTGACATGCAGCATAGATATCACCTACTTTATTTGATCGTTCTTATCATTATAGCATAGAAGCTCTTTGAGCTGAGCATGAAAGGAATCGACAAGCTCTTTTGGAGCCACAAGATGAACGCTTCCTCGCATCGCAAAGATTCGGTTCAAAAGCTGACGCGTGCTTGGGGTTTTAAAAGAATAATACAATTGACTCGGCGTCTCTTGGACGATCTGCATCTCTTCTCCCCAATATTCTTCTAAAAAAAAGCGGATCGAATCGCGATTGATCGCTAGCGTGACAAGAGCCTCTTGTTCTTCGCCCACCTCTTTATGATAAGGAACGTCATCCCTAGCTAAAAAATGAGTCACAAGCAAAGCGCATGAAAGCCACCTTTTATCTGAAAAGCGGAAATAACGATAATCGTCCTTTTCCCGATCATAAGCCAGCACATAATTTTTTTCTCGCTGATTGATCAGCGCGTAAGGTTCGATCGTTCTCGTTTTAGGAAACGAATCTTTCCGTCCTTGATAAACGATCTCGACGAGTTTCTTTTGTTCGATCGCTTCCTCGATGATCTTGACATGCGTTTGCTGAAAAAGAGAAAGAGGAAGGCGATGATCCGATTTGTAAAACGAGTTCTGTTGCGAATCGATCCGGTCTTGATTCGCGATCTTGATAAAAGCATTCGTATACTCTTTTCCATACGCGAATTCTGGATGCGCTTTTAAAAACCGTTCCGCTTGTTCAAGAGCTTTCCTTTCTTCGACACTGAGTGCAAGCGAAGGAAGAAATGTCGATTCTTTTAAGGAATATCCACCATATCTTCCCGTTTTGTGTTCGATTTGATAGCCCGCGGTTTCCAGTTCCTCTTTAAAAGCGCGGATATTTCGAGGTTTTGTATCAAGAAAATCGGCCAATTCATCGATCTTAACACGAGAATGGCTCGCCAAATACATCAACATCCGGATACATAATGCGCTTCTATTCATCGAATACGCCTTCTTTTTTATCTTTGATCTCGATTCGCTTGCTCGCGTCCTCCTTGATCAATTGATAGAGACACGAAAAGATCGGAATAAAAAACACCATTCCTAAAATACCCGCGACATTCGCCCCTAGAGTCACAGCGATCATCACATAAATAGGTGGGATGCCTACCGATTTCCCTACGACATTTGGATAAATAAAATTCCCTTCCACTTGCTGGATGCAGATAAATAAAATAATGAAGTATAGTCCTTCGATCGGGGTATCAACAGCGATCAGCAGAGCGGCGATGATCGCGGCCGCCAAAGCGCCAAACATTGGAATGAGCGCGCCGATCCCTACAAGAATCCCAGCCAAAAACGCGAAAGGGATCTGGAATAGCGAAGCGAAAAACATTACGAGCGTCGCTAAAATAATGCATTCGGTACAAGTCCCACCAATATAGGAAGTGAACGTATTGCGGATCAAGCTCAAGATATGGACTGTTTTCGCATAACGCTTTTTCGAAAGATACGCGCGCATTAAATAAAAGCCCTCTTTGACGACCGTTTGCTTATTGAACAAGACGATCACAGCGAACATGATCGAAACAAGAGTAGAAAAAAGCAGACTGAACGTGTTGGTCAGAACAGAATAGACATTTCCGATAATATCGTTCGCGCTTCCCGAAATCACCCACGAAAACAAACTTTCGAGCACTTGCGATATATTCCCTGGATCGGCGTTGATCGTGCGCAGCCATTGATGGACATAAGGGATCGGTTTTGACGCATAATAAGCCCAATGATAGATATTATGGATCGTTTGCGGCATAAGGGAAAGCAGCGTTTGAAAAGAAGAGATCACTCTAGGCATGATCAAAAATAAAAACAAAGCCAACAAGAGCACGAACACCATGATCGACAATATATTTGCGATAAAGCGGATCACTTTGTTTTCCGAACGATGGGATATAAGAGAATAAAAATTGATCAAATTATTAGCGATCGTATTCCAAATAAAAGCGATCGCTCCTCCGATAATAAAAGGCATGCATATATTGACGATGATCGAAACGATCCATAAAATCTTTTCAAAATAGAGAACGAGCATGAATAACCCGACCGCGAACAAAAGCAGTCTTCGGTATAAGTTTTCTTTTTCTTTCAATGTTTTAGGTATATGGAACATGGAAGCCTCCAATCATTTCTTCTTATTTTATCATATCGCAGAAATGGAAATGAAAAAGTTCTGAAAACTTTTTGACAGACAAATAGTGAACCTCTAAAATGTTTTCATAGGTAGGTATAGAATATGAATACAAAATACATCTTCGTAACTGGAGGCGTCGTCTCTGGTCTTGGAAAAGGGATCAGCGCCGCTTCTTTAGGCCGCCTTTTAAAAGCAAGAGGCTATAAGGTGACTTCGCAAAAGCTCGATCCATATATCAATGTCGATCCTGGCACGATGTCTCCTTATCAACATGGTGAAGTGTTCGTGACCGACGATGGATTGGAAGCCGATCTTGATTTAGGCCACTATGAACGGTTTATCGATGAAAATCTGCATACATATTCCAACTTAACGACTGGAAAAGTCTATTGGAATGTAATCAATAAAGAACGTGAAGGCAAATATTTAGGTGAAACAGTTCAAGTCATTCCGCATGTGACCAACGAGATCCGTAATTTCGTCATCCAAGCTGGAAAACACGCGCAAGCGGATGTCGTCATCACCGAGATCGGAGGAACGACTGGCGATATGGAATCCTTGCCTTTTCTAGAATCGATCCGACAAGTTCCCCTTGAAGTCGGTCGAAACAATTGTTTGTTTTTGCATGTGACATATATCCCTTATATTTCAGGAAGCAAGGAATACAAATCAAAACCAACCCAGCATTCTGTCAAAGAGCTGCAATCGCATGGGATCAATCCAGATATGATCATCGCGCGCTGCGATGAGAAGATCCCGCAATCTGTTCTCGATAAGATCTCTTTATTTTGTAACGTTGAAAAAGACTGTGTGATCGAAAACACGACTCTCGATTCATTATACGAAGTTCCTTTGATGCTCGAAGAACAAAGAATGGCGGATATAGTTTGCGAAAAACTCGATCTAGAAGTCCGTAAACCTGATCTTGAGAATTGGAAAAACATGGTCGAGCATATCCGCAACTCGAAAGAAAGCGTCACGATCGCATTAGTGGGAAAATATGTGCAACTTCACGATGCCTATCTCTCCGTTTCGGAAGCGCTCTATCACGCTGGATTCCAATTCGAGACCAAAGTCGATATTCGCTGGGTCGATTCTGAAACATTGGAAGACCAAGATCTCGATGTCGTATTTGAAGGAGTCGATGGCATTATCTTGCCTGGCGGCTTTGGAGGCCGCGGCATCGAAGGAATGATCAAGGTCGCCAACTACGCCAAACACCATCAGATCCCTTATTTAGGGATTTGTTTAGGGATGCAGATCGCGGCGATCGCCTTTGCCAGGGATGCGCTTGGCTATGCAGATGCGAACAGTTATGAATTCGATCCAAAAAGCACGCATACGATCATCGATTTTATGGAAGACCAAAGCGATACGATCAAAAAAGGCGGAACGATGCGCTTAGGCGCCTATCCGTGCGCGATCCGTCCAAATTCTATGCTTTCCAAATACTACGAGAAAGACTTGATCGAAGAAAGACATCGTCATCGTTATGAATTCAACAATTTATACCGCGCTGAATTTGAGCAAAATGGAATGATGATCACCGGTACTTCTCCAGACAAGCAGCTCGTAGAAGCGATCGAATATAAAGATCATCCATTTTATGTAGGTGTGCAATACCATCCTGAATTCAAATCGCGACCAAACCGCGCTCACCCATTATTCGTCGGTTTGATCGAAAACAGCATTCAATATAAAAAAGAAAAAGAAAACGCCGATCAATAAAAAGAAGAAAGGAAATTTTGGCAATGAAAACTGTGGATGAATATTTTGCGTGCAACGTCTTCTCGAAACACGAAATGCAGAAGTATTTACCAAATTCTGTCTTTAAAAAGCTCAATCAAGTCATGGAATATGGAGAGCCTCTTCCTGCCGAGATCGCCGATGTGGTCGCCAACGCGATGAAAGACTGGGCGATGGAAAAAGGCGCCACCCATTATACCCATTGGTTTCAGCCAATGACAGGGATCACCGCTGAAAAACATGACGCCTTCATCAATCCGACAGGAGAAAATTCGATCCTTTCTGATTTTCGCGGAAAAGAACTGATCAAAGGCGAACCGGACGCTTCCTCCTTCCCTTCCGGAGGTCTTCGCGCGACATTTGAAGCGAGAGGATATACGGCATGGGATCCGACGAGCTACGCGTTTGTCAAAGATAAAACATTGTATATCCCGACTTTATTCTGTTCTTACGATGGAAGCGCGTTGGATAAAAAAACACCTCTTCTCCGCTCGATCGAGGCCCTCAATGATTCCGCGATTCGCTTATTCGATTTGATGGGCTATAACGTCAAGAAGATCAACATCACAGTCGGCCCAGAACAAGAGTATTTCCTGATCGATGAAAAGATGTATAAGCAACGGATCGATCTAATGGTGACAGGACGTACGCTCTTTGGCTGCGCGCCAGTTAAAGGACAAGAACTCGACGACCATTATTTCGGCAATATTGATGAAAGAGTCAAAGCGTTCATGGAAGAAGTCGATGAGGAATTATGGAAGCTAGGCGTATTCGCTAAAACCGAACATAAGGAAGTCGCTCCTTGTCAATTCGAGATCGCTCCTGTCTATACGTCTACGAATTTAGCCAACGACCAAAACCAGCTAACGATGGAAGTGCTTCAAAAATGTGCGAAGCATCATGGTTTTGTTTGTCTTCTTCATGAAAAACCTTTTGATGGGATCAACGGAAGCGGCAAGCACAACAACTGGTCGTTCTCGACCGATGAGGGTGAAAACATGCTAGAACCTGGCGATTCGCCACAAGATAACATCCGCTTTTTAACGGTCCTTACTGCGATCATCAAAGCGGTCGACGAATACCAAGACCTTCTTCGTATTTCTGTGGCGAGCGCTGGCAACGATCACCGCTTAGGAGGCAATGAAGCTCCGCCAGCGATCATTTCGATCTACTTAGGCGAAGAGCTCACAGCGATCTTGAAGGCGATCGAAGAAGGCAGCGAATATGTGGATCAGATCGATAAGAAATTGGAGCTCGGTCTTCAAGTGCTTCCTAGCTTAGCTAAAGACTCGACAGACCGCAACCGCACCTCTCCATTCGCTTTTACGGGAAATAAGTTCGAGTTTCGGATGCTTGGCTCGAATTTGAATATATCGTGCCCGAATACGATCTTGAATACGATCGTAGCGGAAGAATTCGATCAGTTTTCAACCGAGCTGGAGTGCTACCCAGAACACAAAAGAACGGAAGCGCTGATCCAGATCATTCGACGGACGTTAAAAGAACACAATCGGATTTGTTTTTCTGGAAACGGATACAGCGATTCTTGGAAAGAGGAAGCTAAGCGGCGCGGCCTTCTTGAATTGAAAAGTACAGCGGATGCTCTGCCTCACTATACAGATCCAAAAAATCTTTCTCTTTTTGAAAAACATAATGTCTATTCTCCGCAAGAGCTTTATGCAAGAGAGAATATCTTGCTGTTGAACTATTATCAAGTGATCATCATCGAAGCCAAGACCATGGTTTACATGCTTCGAAAAGAAATATTGCCGGCGATCTTTGATTACGAGGCGAAACTTGCTCAAATCATCCAAACAAAAAAGGCATGCGGCATCCAAGCGCCTATGGAAGAAAAGATCCTGAAACAGATCAACGAACCGCTTGAAATCGTTTCCGAACACGTCGGAACACTCGAACGATTGATCGAGACCCCACTAGAAAATGAAAAAATCATGGCTCGCTTCGCTTGCGATGAATTGTTGCCACTCATGGAGACGATCCGTACGCTGACGGATCTGATCGAAAAGAATGTAAGCAAATCGGATTGGCCACTTCCGGATTATAATGATATGCTTTTTAAGTCTTTTTGAGTTAAATATTTGTATTCATCTATTTTTATAGTACAATAGGTGCGTAGGAGGTAATGAGAATGAATAAGAAACTCATTTTAGGCGCCTTGTCTTTGTTCTTGTTGGCAGGATGCGCAAGTAACGATACAAAAAAAGAAGAAACAACAGATGAATCTGTAAACACAACTACAGATGAAGCTGGTGGAGCTCAATCCTCTGCAGAAGTAACAGATGCAGATGGTAATGTTACAAAAGCGGATATCGAAAAAGAAAACGGAAAGATCACTTCGATCACGATCGACCAGATCAAAGACGGTTCTTCTAAAAAAGAACTTGGCGATGACTATAAAATGAAAGAAGCTTCTAGCATCGGTAAAGAATGGTATGAACAAGTAAAATATCTTGAACAATTCATCATCGACAACGGTATTGACGCAGTTAAATTGGACAAAGATGGTTATGCAGAAGATGAAGATCTAAAATCTGGATGCACGATCAATTTGACTGACATCATGGAAGCTGTCAAAGAAGCAGACGCGAAATAAATTTACAATGAACGAGGCTGAGAAATCAGCCTTTTTTTTATGAGCATCAACATTGAAATTCGTTCAACTCCGTTTAGAATTAGGGTTATAGGAGGCTTACACCATGAACAAAAAATTAACTTTAACCGCTCTCTCCTTACTTTTATTGGCGGGCTGCGCAAATTCAAGCACAGAAACCCCAAAAGACGATAGTGCCAAAGAAGACAAAACAACGGAAACAACAACGGAAAAGAAAGAGCTTAACGGCACTGCTGCCTATGATAATGGAGGAACTGTCAACGCTACGATCGTTAAAGATGGCGATCAGCTTTCGGATGTGATGATGGAATTCGTCGATCAAGATGGAAACGCGATCACTGAACTCGAACAGCTCTATGGACCAGACAAAGACACACAAATGAGCATCGATACAGATTGGCTTGATCAAGTCGAATATGTAGAAAACTTCATCAAGGAAAACGGTGTTGATGCCGTTACAGTTGACGAAAACGGAAAACCAACCAATCCAGAGTTGAAAGATGTCGTAGATCTTGATATCCGACCAATGCTCGCAGCAACACAAGATGCGATCGGTTCTGAAAAAGACGACTAGATTCTATATATTTTGTGAAAAAGAGGATCACCTTCATAATGGATCCTCTTTTTTTTGTAAAAAAAGACTCCCTATAAGAGAGTCTTGATGAAATATTATGGTTTACGAACGTGAACGAACCCGATCAAAGGTTTATCGCATTCCACCGATGCAATCACGGTTTGGTTTCCATTCCAACCGCCATGAACGACTTGTCCATCTCCAATATAAAGTCCAACATGACCCGAATAGACGACAATGTCTCCAGGAACTGGATCATTAGTCAAATCACCAAGCGATAAATACTCTTCTGGCCAACCGTGGAAATTGATCCCAACCGCTTTTAAAGCGTTTGTCACAAGCATCGTGCAATCTTGATAAACCCCAAGCTGCGCTTTGGCCGCTTGCGCGATGCGATCATAAAAGTCGTCTTTTTCAACATCGACTTGGATCGTTTTTTGAGTCATGTTCCCGCTGGCATCTTTTGCTTGCACATTCAGAGTATAGATTCCAGGGATAGCGTAGTTGACTTCCCCATCGATTTGAACATCGACGTCTCCAGAATTATCCGTTGCTTCGATCAAAGAATCGATATTGATTTCTTGGTTTTCTTGTGTCTTTAGCGTTTCAGGAACTGTGAGCTCTGGAGCTTGCTCATCTTTGATCTCGATCAATGCGTTTTTTATGTTGACGATATCTTCATTTTGGGCAAGCGGTTTCGCGCTCGCTGGCAAGAGCGGCGAGAGTTCTTTCTTTTTCGTTGTCATCGCCATCTTTACCATTTGGAATCCTTCTTGCTCTAGATCGACACCATTGACATCGATGATGATCGAATCCGATACAAATTGGATCCCTTTTTCCGTTTCTTTCTTTTCAAATTGTTCAATATCTTTGTTAAAGGCTTCGCTGACCACAGCATGAAGCGAGTTTTCATTATTTAATTCAACTTTATAATACTCCATCGCTTTTCCGATCCCGAGGCTGTTTTGTTTCTCAGCAGCCATGACAGGTGTGAAAAGTTGAAGGGACATGAGTAATGCAGTGGCCAATCCTACTTTTGAAATATTTTTCATCCTTAGATTTCCTCCTGTTTTTTAGTCCGAATTCGTACTTCGAATTCACAAGTCCAAACTTTACAGGAAGGATCTCAGTTTGTAAAGCATATCCCTTGATTTTACAAACTTTATGTGCATTTCACATTTATATCAGTTATATTTTTATAGAAATTAAAAAAAGAGGGGAATCCCTCATTAATAAGTACAAATGTAATTAAAAAAGCAAAACTTTTGCGGATTGCGGTCCCAAATGCACTGTATTTTCGATCTTCTCTTTTTCATTGCTGAGAAGCTCTTCCATATTTTGATCGACATTGACAGGAAGATTGACCGGATTTTCATCCAAGTTGATACAGCACCAAATCGTCTCCTCGGCATTCTTTCTTTGATAGATACACGCGGTATTCGTCAAGGCGATCTGGGAATAATCGCCATCGATCAAAGCCGAATGATCATGATGGATCTCGATCAGTTTTTGGATACGGTCTGTCAAAGCGTTCCATTTCAACGACTCGATATTTGGACGAATGTCCCGATCCATATTGCCTTTTTTCCCTTCGATTCCCCATTCGCTTCCATAATACAGGCAAGGAATACCCGGCATCGTAAAGAGCATCGTATAAATCAGCGGCAAATTGGCCTTTACATCTAAGATCGAAGCAATCCGCTCAACATCATGGTTATCGACAAAATTGAATAAATGCTTTCCTTTATAAAGGCACCATTGCTCATTGCCGAATTGCCGATTGAACGAGTATAGGATCTCAAAGAAGTTTCGAGTGTTGAAGCTCGAATACAATCCCTTATAGCACTCGTAATTCGTACAAGAATCGAGCATTTGTTCATTGACCCATTGGTTATAATCGCCATGCAGCGTTTCTCCTAACAAGAAGAAATCCGGTTTCAAGCTTTTCGCGAACGTATGCAGTTCTTTTAGAAAATCTGGATCCAAACAATACGCCACATCCAAGCGCAGACCATCGATATCGAATGTATCGACCCAGAACTTGACGACATCGAACAAATAGTTTTTGACCTCTGGATTTTTTAGATTCAACTTGACAAGATTGGAATTCCCCTCCCAATCTAAATAAGATAAATGATCGTCATAGCTGTTGTTTTGATTCATGTCAATGTGAAACCAGTTCAAGTATTTTGAGGCTTCCCTATTCTTGAGCACATCTAAAAAAGGAGGAAACTCTCTTCCTACATGATTGAACACACTATCGAGAATGACGCGCATCCCCATCTTGTGACATAGCGATACGTAGTGGCTCAAATCTGCGTTGTCCCCTAGACGAGGATCGACTTTTTTATAATCGATCGTATCATACCCATGCGATGTTGAATTAAAGACAGGATTCAAAAGAATGCAATCGATCCCTAGCTTTTTTAAATTGGGGATCCACTCCTCCAATTGTGGAAGACGATGCACTTCTTGATGATCATTTTCATAGGGAGCGCCTGTAGCCCCTAATGGATAAATTTGATAAAAAACACTTTTGTTGTACCATGGTTCATTCATTTTTTGATTCCTCCGATCGTTTTGGAATATGAGCTGAGATCTCGTCAAACATTTTTTCTGTCTCTGTAGCGCTCTTTTCGTTATAAAGGATCGTTTTATCCTTGGTCTTCAAAACGATAAAGTTCGGATTGGAAATATAATAAAAAACATCACATTTTCCATAGCCTATAACTTTTGTATGCCCACATACATAGTTCTTGTATTCAAGACCATCGAGTTTACCGCTTCTTCGAATCTCTCCATTTCGAATATAATCGATCGAGCGTATATTGGAATATGGAATCTGATCATAGATCAATCCGTCAAATTCTACAAAATAATCATTGCAGACTACCGCAGCTGGCTCCATACGATTTGAAACGAGAGAAGCGATGATCATAAAGAACAAAAAGCCAAACATAAAGCTATAAACGATGACCCAGCTCAATTTTTTCATATTATGATTCTAGCATTGTCGATCGCGCGATTCGAGAAACAAGCTTAAAAAAAGGACCAAGTGGTCCCTAGTTTGCGCTTTTGATCAGATCGGCAAATTCAATATCGATCACCTTCGATAGATCGTTGGCGTTTGCCTCGATTTGTAGACCGATCTTTCCTCCTGAAAAAAAGATCGTGTCATAAAGCATCGCGTCTTCTTGGATCCATGTCTTGAAGACTTTCTTCATTCCTAAAGGCGAACATCCTCCACGAATATATCCGGTGGTCTTCGTAAGATCTTTAAGAGGGAGCATTTCGATATGTTTGAGATGTGCTGCCTTGGCGCATTTTTTTAGATCCAGCTCTTGATCGACCGGGATCATGAAAACATAATGGTCTTTATCGCTTCCCGTACATGCTAATGTTTTATAGACACGTTCTACAGGTTCTCCGATCGTTTGGGCCACATGGATCCCATCGACTGGATCGTCTTTACGATGCTCGTATTCATGCTCTTTATAAGGGATCTTGTTGGATTCTAGTATTCGCATCGCGTTCGTTTTTTGTTTTTTCATGCATTCGCTTCCTTTTTTAATTCCAGTTTCGCTAAGATCGTATGCGCGATCTGCAACTTTGAAACGCCTTGATCCATTGCGCATTTTTCCATATAATGATGCGCCTTATCTTCATTCCAATGAAAATAGTGCATCAATTCCATCTTGCAGCGATCGATGATCTTGATATCTTTCAACTTTTTCTGTGCAAGGAAAAGCTTTCGTTCTAACGTTTTTGTCTGTTCGCTGAATTGTTCCACCATCGAGACGACTTGGCTCATTGTCGATCGAGAAATCGGGAACGAGAATACGAAAACGCGTGCGTCCCGTATTTGATAGGCAACTTGATGATAGATCGTCGCTTTAACAAACAAAAGGACCATCGTATTGTAGACCATCGCGATCTCTTTAGCTTGCTGTACTTGAAGCAATCCCTGGATCCAAATGAGATCGAAATGCTCAGAAGCTAGCTTGTGTTTAGCTTCGACAACACTTTCATAGATCGTCAATGGCGCATAGATCGAAGAGGGAAAAAGCTCTTTATACGGAGTCTTCTCTTTGATCTTTCCGATGATCATGACTTTTTTCTTTTCTTTCATACCGATTATCGATACAGCTCGATCAATTCGCGAGGCACGATGGAAAGGAGCCATTGATCGTTGATCGCGCAAGCATACGCCTCTTCCTTGTTTTTAGGAAGCCGTTGGATCGTCCCAAGATCACAAGTCGCCCCAAGCGGCCTTTCCAAGACGAGATCTTGAGCGATCCCATCCATACCGGCCTTGATCAATAATGAAAAGCATAAATATGGATTGCATTGCGGATCCGGTGAGCGGAGCTCAAAGATATGTTTGTTTTTCGGATCGATATGAATGAGCTCATATGGAAACTCGTAAGACCATGTGATATGGTCAGGCGCTTTCTCTTTGCCAAAACGCGCATACGAGGCGTTGATCGGATTTAAAAACAAAGTCATCGCGCGAATATGCTGTAGGATCCCCGCGATGAACGATTCGATCTTTTTCCTGTTTTCATGCTTCGAAAACGAGAATTTGATATGCATTCCGTTTCCCGGACCATTTTCTAAAGGCTTGGGCGAAAAATCAGCGAACAATCCATTCGCGTTGGCCAAGATCTTGACGACCCATTTAAAGATCATCGCCTCATCCGCGGCTTGAAGCGGAGAGGAGCTGTGAAAGTCGATCTCATTTTGCCCGAAACCTGCCTGATGATAGCTTGCCTGAGGCTGCAAGCCCATTTCAGAGAGCGTCAAACAAATATCCCGGCGTATATTTTCCCCTTTATCTTCAGGAGCGACGTCCATAAAAGAAGCATAATCGAGAGGACGATGGGTATCGTTTCCCATTTCATCCTGCAAAAACAAATAAAACTCGAATTGAGTCGACAAGTTCAAAAACAAGTCGCTCTGAACCGCCTCCTTCAGCGTTTCTTGAAGCATTCTTCTTCCATCGTATGCACATGGCGAGCCATCCGCTTCATAGATCGAGCAGATCAAAGAAATCACACTGCCTTCATTAGAACGCCATGGCAATACGCTCATCGTTTTTGGATCTGGCTTTAAATATAACGTATTTCCCGATCGAGCACTCAGCGAAGGGATCGCAAACGTATCGATCGCGATCCCCTCCTGCAATGCGCGAGGAAGCAGATCTGGCAAGATCGAGATATTCTTTTGAACGCCATACATATCATAAAAGGTCAACCGAATAAAGCGGACATCCTCTTCTTCGAGAAAACTCAATAATTCATCTATCGTATCCATAAAAATCTCCTGTGTCCTTCTAATTATACGCAATGACGGATCTTCTTTCAAACAATGAAAATATTTTTCATCTTTTTTCAGAAAATTATTGACAAGAATTTATATCTCGTTATAATAGAACCAGATCAACGGCAAAGGCGTCGTAAACATCCCTTTTTCAAGGGTGGATACTAGGCCTTTGCTTTTTTTGTTGAATAAGAAGGAGAATCACTATGGATAAAGTTTCAGAAATGTACGGAACGAACGTCTTTAACGAAAAGACGATGAAAGAACGCTTACCGAAAGAAACATTCAAAGAATTAGAAAAGACGATCCAAGATGGAAAACCGCTCAATATCAAGATCGCCAACGCAGTCGCTCACGCGATGAAAGTTTGGGCAATCGAAAAGGGCGCGACCCACTTTACCCACTGGTTCCAGCCAATGACAGGTGTGACCGCTGAAAAGCACGATAGCTTCATCGAACCACAAAACGATGGAACGGTCATCATGTCTTTTTCTGGAAAAGAGCTCATCAAAGGTGAACCAGACGCGTCCAGCTTCCCGAATGGCGGACTGAGAGCCACATTCGAAGCTAGAGGATATACAGCTTGGGATCCAACAAGCTATGCATTTATCAAAGATGGCGTTCTTTGTATTCCTACAGCCTTCTTTGTATTCCTACAGCCTTCTGTTCCTATACTGGTTTCGCTCTCGACAAAAAGACGCCGCTGCTTCGATCGATGGAAGCGATCAACAAGCAAGCGCTTCGCATCGTAAAGCTTTTTGGGCACGACGATGTCAAAAGCATCAAGACGACCCTTGGTCCAGAACAAGAATATTTCTTGGTCGATAAAGAGTATTATGAACAACGCAAAGACTTGATCTATACAGGTCGAACGCTCTTTGGCGCGATGGCTCCAAAAAACCAAGAAATGGAAGACCATTACTTTGGAACGATCAAATCCCGCGTGCAAAAATTCATGAACGAGCTGAACGAAGAGCTATGGAAACTCGGAATCAGCGCCAAGACAGAACACAACGAAGTCGCTCCAGCACAACACGAACTCGCTCCTGTCTTTTCAACAACAAACATCGCAGTCGATCATAACCAATTGACAATGGAAATCATCCAGAGAGTCGCTAAAAAACACGGTCTTGTCGCTTTGCTTCACGAAAAGCCATTCGAAGGCATCAACGGAAGCGGCAAGCACAACAACTGGTCCATTTCCACAGATACAGGGATTAACTTACTGGAACCAGGAGAAACACCAAGCGAAAACGCGCAATTCTTGCTCATGCTAGCAGCTATAATCAAAGCTGTCGACGAACACCAAGATCTGCTTCGTCTTTCGGTCGCAACGGCTGGAAACGACCACCGTTTAGGTGCCAACGAAGCACCTCCTGCGATCATTTCGATCTTCTTAGGTGATGAGCTGACTTCGATCTTAGAATCGATTGAAAACGATACACCATATATTGAAGGCGAGCACGAATATATGAGGATCGGCGCGAGCGTGTTGCCAAATTTCCAAAAAGACACGACCGACCGTAACCGAACTTCCCCATTCGCGTTTACAGGCAATAAATTTGAATTCAGAATGCCTGGTTCCGCTCTGTCTGTTGCACAGCCAAATATCATGCTGAACACAGTCATCGCCGATGCGCTTCAAGAATATGCGGATATTTTAGAAAACGCCGAAGATTTCGATACCACATTGCATCAACTGATCCAAGAAACACTTAGAAATCATAAACGAATCATCTTTAATGGAAATGGGTACGATGATTCTTGGATCGAGGAAGCAAAAGCGCGTGGCCTTCTCAATCTAAAAACAACCGTTGACGCGCTCCCTTACAGCATCTTGCCAGAAAATATCGAACTCTTTGAACGCCAAGGCGTCTTAAGCAAAGACGAGATCCTTTCACGCTACGAGATCATGATGGAAGAATATACAAAGATCTTGAATATCGAAGCGCTGACGATGGTCGATATGGCGAAAAAACAAATCTTGCCTTCGATCATCCGCTTTGAAAAGGAATTAGCCGACACGATCTTGTTGAAGGCAAGCGTATCGCAATCGCTTCCAGTTGGTTATGAAGCGAGCACGCTAGAAGCCATATCCAATGAGCTTGAACAAGCAAATGAAGCGCTCCTTACCCTGCAAAGCGATCTCGATAAGCTGCATGCGATCGATAACTTTGAACTTGCCGCTGCCTATGTCCGTGATCGTATCATCCCAGCCATGGATGCTCTAAGAAAGCCATGCGATGAACTTGAAATGCTCACAGGCAGTGAATATTGGCCATTCCCAACGTATGGAAAACTCCTCTTTGGGATCATCTAACAATTAAAGACCGACAGGATCCTGTCGGTCCAATTTTTCAGGAGGTATAATTATGTGTACGATTTTCGCGACAACCGATCAAACGATCACTCAAAAACAAATTGAACAAGCGCTCATGCCTACGACATCCCGCGGCCCCGATGCGATGCGCATCGAAAAAACGGATCATGGCTGGATCGCGTTCCAACGATTAGCGATCATGGGTCTTCACCCCGAAGGAATGCAGCCGTTCAGCTTGAATCGCTCCAAAATCGTATGCAATGGTGAGATCTATGGCTTCAAGCCACTCAAAGAAAAGCTGATCCAGCTTGGATATACGTTCCGTTCCGAATCGGATTGCGAGATCTTGCTGCCACTCTATCAAGAATATGGATGCAAGATGTTCTCGATGCTCGACGCGGAATATGCGTTAGTCCTTTATGATGGAAAGAGCAACAAGTTGATCGCGGCGCGCGATCCGATCGGCATTCGGCCACTCTATTATGGCTATACGCACAACGGCTCGATCGTGTTTGCTTCCGAGCCTAAAAACCTAGTGGCTCTTTGCGAAAAGATCTTGCCCTTCCCTCCTGGTCATTATTATAAAGATGGGGAATTCATTTGTTATAAGGATGTCAGCCAGGTCGATTCGTATCTCGATGACGATTTGGAAACGATCGCGAAAAACATTCACGACAAGTTGATCGCTGGTGTGGAAAAACGGTTAGATTCCGACACGCCGATCGGCTATCTTCTTTCTGGCGGGCTGGATTCATCGCTTGTTTGCGCGATCGCTCAATCCAAAAGCAGCAAGCCGATCGAAACCTACGCGATCGGAATGGATCAAGATGCGATCGACTTAAAATACGCCAAAGAAGTCGCTGAATATATTCGAAGCAATCATCATGAGATCATCATCGACGAACACGATGTCCTCTCTTCCCTTGAAGAAGTCATTCAAGCGTTAGGAACCTATGACATCACGACGATCCGCGCGAGCATTGGAATGTATCTCATCTGCAAGAAGATCCACGAAATGAGCGATGTCCGTGTATTGTTGACTGGCGAGATTTCCGATGAAATGTTTGGATACAAATATACGGATTTCGCTCCTAGCGCGCAAGCGTTCCAAAAAGAAGCGGAAAAACGAATGCGTGAGATCCATATGTATGATGTTTTGCGTGCGGATCGATGCATCGCTTCCCATTCTATGGAAGCGCGTGTTCCTTTTGGGGATCTCGACTTTGTCGATTATGTCATGCATATCGATCCCGCAAAAAAAATCAATACGTACAATAAAGGAAAATATTTACTTCGTCACGCGTTTGAAGGCGACGACTTGTTGCCGTATTCGATCTTGATGCGTGAAAAAGCTGCGTTCTCGGATGCCGTCGGACATTCTATGGCCGATTCGATCAAGCATTTCGCGGAAGCGTTCTACAGCGATGAAGAATATGAAAAGAAAAGGATGCAATACAAGCACGCTACTCCATACACGAAGGAGTCGCTGTTGTATCGCGAGCTTTTTGAAAAATACTATCCTGGCCAAGACGAGATGGTCAAAGATTTCTGGCTCCCAAATCAAGATTGGGAAGGTTGTCAAGTGAGCGATCCGAGCGCTCGCTATTTATCGAACTATGGAGATAGCGGAATTTAAGGAGGAAGTCTATGCATTATTTGAATCACGAACACGATGCTTGCGGAATTGGCGCCGTCGTTCAAATGAATGGAATCAAAAGTTATTCGATCGTCGATCAATCTTTGCAGATCGTAGAAAAGCTCGAACATCGAGCTGGAAAAGATGCGAGCGGTAAAGTGGGCGATGGTGTCGGGATCTTGTTGCAGATCTCTCATTCCTTCTTTTCCCGACTTCCTCTCGATTTAAAAGAAGAAGGCGATTATGGCGTGGGCATGTTCTTTTTTCCAAACTCCACACTAGAAAGCGCCCAATCGATGAAGCTCTTCGAAACGATCGTCGCGAAAAAAGGGTTGCGCTTTTTAGGCTGGCGTAAAGTGCCGTGTCATCCAGAGATCTTAGGCGAAGCGGCTTTAGAATGCATGCCCTTGATCTATCAAGGATTCATTGAACGGCCTGATTCGATCGAAAAAGGGCTCGATTTCGACCGTCAGCTCTATTTAGTGCGCCGCGAATTCGAAAAGTGCGCCAAAGATACGTATGTGGCTTCTTTATCGAGTCGAACGATCGTCTACAAAGGCATGTTCTTGGTTGATCAGTTGCGCGCTTTTTACGACGACCTGCAAGATACAAACTATCAAAGCGCGATCGGGATCGTCCATTCCCGTTTTTCGACCAATACGACACCTTCCTGGAAAAGAGCTCATCCAAATCGTTTGATCGCCCATAATGGCGAGATCAATACGATCCAAGGCAACGAGAACAGAATGATGGCTCGAGAAGAAAGCATGCATTCTTCGCTTATTGAATCCAATTTTCAAGAGATCCTTCCCGTGATGGATGTGACTGGATCCGATTCCGCGCGTCTGGACAATACGCTTGAATTTTTGATGATGAATGGCATGGATCTAGTCAAAGCGCTCATGATCCTTGTTCCTGAACCCTATAAACATACAAATATGTCGAAAGACAAATACGATTTCTATCATTATTACGCGACCATGATGGAGCCTTGGGATGGTCCTGCCGCGATCCTTTTTTCGGATGGCGAGATCGTGGGCGCTCAGCTCGATCGAAATGGGCTCCGTCCTGCCCGCTACTATATAACGAAAGACAACACCTTGATCTTGTCTTCCGAAGTGGGTGTCTTAGACCTTCCTGCCGATCAGATCGTGGAAAAATCACGATTAGAGCCTGGCAAGATGCTGGTGATCGATACGAAAGGCGCTGGCTTGATCGAAGATGAAGCGCTCAAAGCAAAGTATGCGAAAATGCATCCTTATGGAGAATGGCTCCACCAATCTCTTCTCCATTTAAAAAGTCTTTCAGCGCCAGACAAAAAAACCCGGATCCATACCCAGGAGCAACGAGATCGTCTTTATAAATATTTTGGATATACGTATGAAGATATGAAAGAGCAGATCTTGCCGATGGCCAAGATGCATAAAGAACCGATCGCGAGCATGGGAACCGATATTCCATTAGCGCCATTCAGCAAGCTGCATCCGAATCTATTCCAATATTTTAAGCAGCTGTTCGCGCAAGTCACCAATCCACCGATCGATTCTTTACGTGAAGAAGTCGTGACGGATACAACTGTATATATTGGCTCCGATGGAAACTTGTTAGAGGATGTTAAAGAAAACTGTCGCGTTCTTGAAATAGAGCATCCGATCTTAGATAGTCAAGATATGGATAAGATCAAAAATCTCGATAAGGAAGGTTTCAAACCTTATGTGTTGTCAACTCTCTTCTATCGTGGGATGCCTTTAAAAGATGCGATCGAGCACTTATTCGTAGAAGCGGATCGAGCATATCGGCAAGGCGCCAATATCTTGATCTTATCGGATCGCGGCGTTGATGAAAGCCGCATGGCGATTCCTTCCCTTTTAGCGGTTTCCGCTCTTGAACAACATTTGATCAAGACGAAAAAGAAAACAGCGATCTCGATGATTGTCGAAAGCGGCGAACCAAAACGTGTTCATGATTTCGCTTGTTTGTTAGGCTATGGAGCGAGCGCCATCCATCCATATTTAGCCCATGAATGTATCGAGGAAATGATCGATCTAGATATACTCGATAAAGAACCATCGAAAGCGATCGCAGACTATAACGAAGCGATCTTGATGGGAATCGTAAAGATCGCAGCCAAAATGGGAATTTCTACGCTTCAATCGTATCAGGGGGCACAGATCTTTGAAGCAATCGGTATTGGTAAAGAAGTGATCGATACATATTTCACGAATACGGTTTCCCGCATTGGTGGCGTTGGCTTAGAGGAGATGGAACGCGATATCATCTATCATCACGACCATGCCTTCGATCCACTTGGTTTAGGCACGGACGCCTCGCTCGATTCGATCGGCTTCCATAAGCTAAGAAGCGGACCAGATAAAGAAGATCATCTTTACGATCCTAAATCGATCGTTCTACTACAAAGATCTTGTTGGGAAAAAGACTATTCTTTATTTAAGGAGTATTCTTCTCGTCTAAACGCCGAGCACCATCCGCATACGCTTCGTTCTTGTATGGATTTTGTGTATGGTAGAGAGTCGATCGACATTGAAGAAGTAGAAAGCGTCGAATCGATCGTAAAACGTTTTAAGACAGGAGCGATGTCGTATGGCTCGATCTCTCAAGAAGCGCATGAATGTATGGCGATCGCGATGAATTCGATTGGCGGAAAATCGAATTCTGGAGAAGGTGGCGAAGAAAAGGAACGTCTATACACGAATAAAAACAGCGCGATCAAACAAGTCGCTTCAGGTCGTTTTGGGGTGACGAGCGAATACCTTGTTTCTGCCAAAGAAATTCAGATCAAGATGGCGCAAGGCGCAAAACCTGGCGAAGGAGGACATCTACCAGGAAATAAAGTGTATCCTTGGATCGCAAAGACGCGCTGCTCGACGCCTGGCGTCACACTGATTTCTCCTCCTCCTCATCACGATATTTATTCGATCGAAGATCTCGCGCAGCTGATCTATGATTTAAAATGCGCGAACGATCAAGCGCGTATTTCTGTCAAGCTCGTGTCCGAATCGGGGGTTGGAACGATTGCTTGCGGTGTGGCGAAAGCGGGCGCTCAAGTCATCTTGATTTCGGGGCACGATGGAGGAACGGGGGCCGCTCCGCAAAGCTCGATCCATCATGCAGGTCTTCCTTGGGAACTTGGTGTGATCGAAACCCATCATGCGCTAGTAGAAAATAATTTGCGTGATCGTGTGTATGTGGAGACAGATGGAAAGCTCATGACAGGTCGCGACGTGGCGATCGCCGCTCTTCTTGGAGCGGAAGAATTTGGTTTCGCAACAGCTCCTCTTGTTACGATGGGATGTCGGATGATGCGGGTATGTAATTTGGATACTTGCCCATTCGGGATCGCAACCCAAAATAAGGAATTGCGCAAACGGTTCAAAGGAAAGCCTGAATATATCGTGCACTTTATGGAATTTATCGCTCAAGAGCTTCGGGAGATCATGGCTTCGCTTGGCTTTAGGACACTCGATGAGATGATTGGTCATAGTGAATGCTTGCAGATCCGCGAAGAGGATGAGGAAAACTTGCATATCGCTCGGTTAAAAGAAATGATCAAGAAGCCTGTCTACTTGTCTTCGGGCGAAAAAACATTCTTTGATTTTAAATTGGATGAACGGCTCGATATGGTGGATGTTTATCCAGCTTTCAAACCATTCATGCTCTCCAATCCAATCCCTCACCAGGAGCGTTTGAAGATCAGTTCTTTGGATCGCGCCTTTGGTACGGAATTTGGCTCCATGGTCACTCGTAAATATCAAAACACATTAGAGGAAGATACGTTCACATTGCATTTAGAAGGTGTAGGCGGCCAAAGCTTTGGCGCTTTCCTTCCTAAAGGTGTTACTTTTGATCTTGTCGGGGATGCCAACGACTACTTTGGAAAAGGATTGTCGGGTGGAAAGCTCATCGTTTCTGTCGATCCAGCTTCTCCTTTTGAGGCCGATCAAAACGTGATCATCGGCAATGTGGCTCTTTATGGAGCAACAGAAGGAAAAGCGTTGATTCAAGGAAAAGCAGGCGAAAGATTCTGTGTAAGAAATTCTGGTGCGACAGCCGTCGTAGAAGGATGTGGAGATCACGCGTTAGAATATATGACTGGAGGAACCGTTTTGATCTTAGGCCGCACTGGAAAAAATGTGGCTGCCGGTATGTCGGGAGGAATCGCCTACATTTATGATGTTGAACACGATTTATATGAACGCCTCAACGATGAGCTGGTCGACATGGAAAACGTCTCACATAAACAAGATGTAGAAACGATCTACAGCTTATTGAAGGAGCATTACGAAGCGACACATTCAAAAAAAGCGAAAGAGCTTTTATCGCATTTTGATGAAGCGCTGCCGCATTTTAAAAAGATCATTCCAAGAGATTATAAAAAGATCAAAAACGAGATCAAATCACTGATCGATCAAGGTTTCGATCAAGATGAGGCGGAACTCAAGGCATTCCGCTCGATCCATGCATAGGAGGTCATAGAATGGGAAAACCAACGGGATTTTTAGAATTTGAACGAAAAGAAAATGGGAAACGCTCGGTTGCAGAGCGCATCTATGATTTTGAAGAGTTGTATGTAGATCAAGATGAGGCCGTTCGAAAAGAACAAGCGGCTAGATGCATGAATTGCGGCGTTCCGTTTTGCCAATCCGCGATCGAGCTCAAAGGTCGAGTGACAGGATGTCCATTGCACAACCTCGTTCCAGAATGGAACGAGGAAATCTATCAAGATAATATCGCCTATGCTCTAAATCGATTATTGAAGACCAATCCATTTCCTGAATTTACAGGTCGCGTATGCCCTGCTCTGTGCGAGAAAGCCTGCTTGAATGGCTTGGAGGGGCTTCCTGTATGCATTCATGATAATGAGAAATTTATTATTGAATCCGCTTTTGATGAGGGGTTGATGAAACCGAAGATCCCGGCTGTGCGCTCTTCAAAAAAGGTCGCCATCATCGGTTCTGGTCCGAGCGGTCTTGCTCTTGCGCATACGCTCAATCAAAGAGGTCATATCGTTCGTGTGTATGAACGAGAGGATACGCCTGGAGGTCTTCTCATGTACGGGATCCCCAACATGAAGCTGGAAAAAATGATCGTGGATCGAAGGATCCAGCTCATGAAGCAGGAAGGGATCGAATTCTTTACCAATACGGAGGTTGGCAAAACAGTCAGCTGTTCTGAATTGCTCGAGGAATTTGACGCGATTGCTTTATGCGCGGGCGCTAAAAAGCCAAGATCGATCCTCGAGGCGATCGATGAAGTCGATGGCGTTTACTATGCGGTCGATTTCTTGAGCGAGGTGACAAAAAGCTTGCAGCTCCAGCTTCCTTTATGTGATCTTCAAAACAAAGCAATCGTGATCGTAGGTGGTGGAGATACGGGAAATGACTGTTGCGGAACAGCTGTTCGTTTAGGTGCGACGAATATCACCCAATTAGAAATGATGCCAGAACCTCCTAAAGAGAGGCTGGATTCTAATCCTTGGCCTGAATGGCCTAATGTCTTGAAGACAGATTATGGACAAGAAGAAGTCGCGTATGTGCAAGGAAGCGATCCTAGACTTTACAATACAACTGTCGAATCGATCGATGTGATGGATGGGCATATTTGCCAAGTCCATATTTGCAATGTCAAAATGGGTCCTCATGGTCCTGAAAAGATCGAAGGAAGCGAACAAGTCCTTCCTTGTGATGTGCTCTTAGTCGCAGCAGGCTTTGTCGGGATCGAAGATTCTTTAAAGGAAAGCTTTGATTTGGAAGTGACGCCAAGAAATACGATCAAAACGCTTCCTTTGCATTATCAAGTGGATGAGGAGCTGCCTTTGTTCGCGGCAGGAGATGCAAGAAGGGGTCAATCTCTTGTGGTTTGGGCGATCCACGAAGGGATCGAATGCGCAAAAGAGATCGATCAATACTTGATGGGATACTCCAATTTAGAAGGATAGAAATAGTAAGTTTAGCCACGGATCCAAAAGGATTTGTGGCTTTTTTTATATTTCTATGTAATGAAAATATGAATATAATTCGTTGGCTTCAAACAAAGCTTTTTCAATTGTCCGCTCTCTTCTCTTCTAAGCCAGTAGCGAGCGTAAGCGATTGTGAAATGAAAACAATGCTCTCGCGCTTAAAATCTGTACAAGGAAAATATTATCTCGCTTTAAAAAGAGTGGAGAAAGAGTATTGGGAACACTATTCTTTTTCTTCCCTTCAAAAAGTTATGGGAATGGAAGAGCGCTCTCTTGCCTCTTTGAAGCCCAAAACCAATATGAAGATCGTTCAGGAATCGTTTGGAGAAGGCATCATTCAAAAGGTCGATAGAGATCATGTCCTTGTTTTATTTGGAAACGATACGAAGACTTTGAATTGGAAATTTTTGGTCGATCATCATAAATTCTACATTTTATAACAAATAAAAGAGAAGCAGGATCTTTTATTTTTAATCCACTTCTCTTTTTTTTGAAATTAGTCGATCTCAACGATCATTTCGATCTCGATTGGAGATCCTAATGGAAGCTCGGGAACCGCGACAGCTGTTCTCGCATGTCTTCCCTTTTCGCCAAAAACTTCTTGCAAAAAGTCGCTGGCTCCATTAGTAACGACATGTTGTTGCGTAAAGCCTGGCGCGCTGTTGACAAAGCTTTGAAGCTTGACGATCTTTTTAACTCGTTCTAGATCGCCTAGACTCGCTTTGAGTGCCGCTAACGAGTTGATCATGCAAAGTTTGGCGGCTTGACTCGCTTCTTCTAGACTCACTTCGCTTCCTACGTGGCCTGTATAGATCAAGGCGTTGTTTTTTGTTGGAAGCTGTCCGCTTAAAAATAATAAATGACCTGCTTTTTGAACTGGAATATAGCTTCCTTTGGGCGCAGCCATTTCCGGAAGCTCGATCCCAAGTTCTTTTAATCTTGATTCAATACTCACTTAAAGCTCTTCTCCATTCGTCTCGATCACATGTTTGTACCAATCGAACGATTTTTTCTTCATGCGATCCAATGTGCCGTTTCCATCGTTGTCTTTATCGACATAGATGAATCCATAGCGTTTCTTCATTTCTCCAGTGGATGCGGATACGATATCGATCGGTGCCCACATCGTATAACCTAGTAGATCGACACCTTCATAGTTGACAGCATCCCGCATCGCTTCGATATGGCTAGCGAGATAGTCGATGCGATAATCGTCTTCGATCGTGCCTTCCGGAGTGATCATATCGACTGCCCCAAATCCGTTTTCAACGATCATCATCGGCTTATGCCAGCGATCCCATACCCAGTTGAGCGAATAGCGTAAACCAAGCGGATCGATCTGCCATCCCCACTCGCTCGCTTTGACATATTCGTTTTTCACAAGGTCTTTGGATTCGGTATAGTCGAATGTCTTATCGTTTTCATCTTTGTCTTTTGTAGCGAAAGACATGTAGTAAGAGAATCCTACGTAATCCACCGTTCCTGACAATAAGTCTTTTTTCTCTTCTTCGCTCAAGTCGATATGAAGATCATCCCGTTCCCAAAGCTTTTCGATCATTGTTGGAACTTTTCCTGTGCAATGTACGTCGCCAAACCAATACCGTGTATTCATCGCGTTGTAGGCTTTCATGATATCTCTAGGATTGCAGGAGTAAGGATAGATCGGGCAGAATGCGATCATGCATCCGACCATCATGTCTGGATCGATCTCGTGTGCGGCTTTGACAGCTCTTGCGCTAGCTACGAGTTCATTGATCGCCGCCTGGTACATGAGCTGTTCTTGGTTGTCGCCTTCTTTGACTAGAATTCCACTGTCCTGGATCAAATGATGCGCGCTTGTCCAATCTGTTTGGTTATTGATTTCGTTGAAGGTCATCCAGTATTTGACTTTGCCTTTATAGCGTTCGAAGCAAACTTTGGCAAAACGCACGAACAAGTCGATCACTCTTTTATCAGCGAATCCATTGTATTTTTTAACGATTCCCCATGGCATTTCAAAATGCGACAAGGTGATGACTGGCTGGATGCCTTGCGCTAAGCAAGCATCAAAAAGGTCATCGTAAAACTTCAAGCCCTCTTCATTTGGTTCTTCTTCATCGCCATTTGGAAAGATCCGCGTCCAGGCGATCGAGGTACGGAACGCTTTGAAGCCCATTTCTCCAAAAAGCTCGATATCCCCTTTATAATGATGATAAAAATCGATCGCTTCGTGGTTCGGATAGTTTTCGCCTTCGATCACTCCATCTGTGATTCGGCGAGGAACGCCATTTGCGCCAGCCGTCATGACATCGGCGACGCTGATTCCCTTTCCGCCTTCTTGCCATCCACCTTCAAGCTGGTGAGCCGCTACAGCTCCGCCCCATAAAAAATCTTTTCTAAATCCCATAGATTAAATCCTCCTATTGCTTCTATTATCCAATGAATCGTAAAAAATGAAAAGGGTTGATTATTCAAAATGCTTCGATAAAATGTACACAAGGAGATTATTATGAAACAGAAAAACATTCTTTATAAATTCTCGTTAGTCGCTTGTATGCTTGTAGCCTTCTTTCTTGTTGGCTGCGCTTCAAAAGCGTCGTCGGAAGAAAAAGCGGCATTGAAGATCGATCCAAACCAAAGCTATGTGGCGGATATTAAAGTCAAAGACTATGGAACGATCAAAGTCCAGCTAGATCCTTCTCAAGCGCCGATCACTTGCGACAATTTTATTCAACTAGCCAATGAGGGTTTCTATGATGGCTTGACATTCCATCGGATCATGCAAGGGTTCATGATCCAGGGCGGCGATCCAAACGGAAATGGGACTGGCGGATCGGATCAAACAATCAAAGGCGAGTTCAAAAGCAATGGTGTCGAAAACGAACTTTCGCACACGCGAGGCACGATTTCGATGGCTCGCTCCAACGATCCCGATAGCGCGAGCTCGCAATTCTTTATTTGCGATGCGGATGATCCATTTTTAGATGGAGACTATGCGGCCTTCGGGCATGTGATCGAGGGGATGGATGTGGTCGACAAGATCGCCTCGGATGCGAAGCCAACCGACAACAACGGCACGATCCCTGAAAAGGAACAGCCTGTGATCGAATCGATCAAGATCACTGAATCAAAATAAAAGACAGGAAACATTGATAAGCTCCCCTAATAGTAGACACGCCAAACAACTAAATTTGGAGGTCCTA